>Ga0255350_1000284_pt1 | contig 19527 bp, 16 predicted proteins | sample HBST25r1metaG_FD_186028 | JGI IMG/M metagenome (GOLD analysis project Ga0255350, IMG submission 186028) | Peat soil microbial communities from Stordalen Mire, Sweden - H.B.S.T-25.r1 | ecosystem: Environmental > Terrestrial > Soil > Wetlands > Peat | place: Sweden: Norrbotten County, Stordalen...
CCATGTCGACCTCCAGGCCGCCCAGCACCGTGAGGTCGACATGGCCGCCGCGGATCAGGCCGAAAGAAAAGGCGCTGTCGAAGGCGCAAGCGCCCGGCACAGCGCCGACAAGGGCGCCGCCCGCGTCGCCGAGAAAGTAGTTCTCCAGGCCCGGGTGAGGCAGGGCCGCCAAGCCGATCAGCCCGTTCTCCAACTGGAAGAACACGTCGACGCCAGGCGGAAGGTAATGGGTGACCATGGCGGGCAACCCAATGCCAAGGTTGACGAGGTCGCCGTCCTTGAGTTCGAGCGCGATGCGGCGCGCGATGAGTTCCTTAGCGTCCATTGAGCTTCTCTCTTTCCACCAAATGGTCGACCAACACGGCCGGCGTGACCACATCGTCGGGCGGGATCACGCCGACAGGGACGATTTCCGCCGCTTCCGCGATGACCGTCGCAGCCGCCATGGCCATGATCGGATTGAAATTGCGCGAGGTGAGCGCATACTCGAGATTGCCGATGTGATCGGCGCGGTGTGCTGCGATCAAGGCGAAGTCCGCCGTCAGCGGCAATTCGAGCAGGAACATCTTGCCCTCGATCTCGATCTGCCTCTTGCCCTCCGCGACGACGGTCCCGATGCCGGTCGTAGTCAGGACGCCGCCCAGACCGTAGCCGCCCGCCCGAATGCGTTCGGCCAGAGTCCCCTGCGGGCACAGTTCGACGATCGTTTCGCCGGCGATCATTTGGCGCCCGATCTCGGGGTTGGTGCCGATGTGCGACGCCACCATCCGCTTGACGACCTTGGCGTCGACCAGGCGGCCAATGCCGACTCCGGGACGCGCCGCGTCGTTGCCGATCACCGTCAAGTCCTTGCGTCCTTGGCGCAACAGTTCGCCGATCAGTCGATGCGGCGAACCGACGCCCATGAAACCGCCGATCATCAGCGACGCGCCGTCGGGAATCATCTCGACCGCTTCCGCTAGCCCTATAGCCTTGTGCATGGTTTCGCTCTTCGTTGGTTTCCGGAGGCTGCGCCGTCTCGAGAAAGCGTCCTGCGCACCCGCCCTGAGGCGCGCCGGACCGATTGGATTGCGTTGTTGAATTCGTTCCCGTCGCGACGCGTTGGTGTCTCGCGAAACGACCGTTCGGCCGCCTAGCGCTCGACGCACATGGCCACGCCCATGCCTCCGCCCACGCACAGCGTCGTCAGGCCCTTCTTCGCGTCGCGTCGCTGCATCTCGAACAGCAAGGTTGTCAGCACCCGCGCGCCCGAGGCGCCGATCGGATGGCCGAGCGCGACGGCGCCGCCGTTCACGTTGACCTTGGCGACGTCCCAGCCGAGATCCTTGTTGACCGCACAGGCCTGCGCCGCGAACGCCTCGTTGGCTTCGATCAGGTCGAGGTCAGCGATCGTCCAGCCGGCGCGCTGCAGCGCCTTGCGGCTGGCGGGGATCGGCCCCGTGCCCATCAGCGCCGGGTCGACGCCAGCGGCGGCGAAGCTGGCGATGCGGGCCAACGGCTGCAGTCCGCGTTGTTGCGCGCTGGCTGCGCTCATCAGGACCAGCGCTGCGGCGCCGTCGTTGATGCCGCTGGCGTTGCCTGCCGTCACTGTGCCGTCCTTTGCGAACGCCGGCCGGAGTTTCGCCAACCCCTCGGCGTTGGCGTCGTGGCGGATGTACTCGTCGTTCTCCACGATGACGTCGCCCTTGCGGCCCTTCACCGTCACGGCGACGATCTCGTCCCTGAAGCGTCCCGCCTTCTGCGCCGCCGACGCCTTTTGCTGGCTGGCGAGCGCCAACGCGTCCTGGTCCGGCCGGCTGATCTGATAGGCCTTGGCGACGTTTTCCGCGGTGACGCCCATGTGGTAGCCATTGAAGATGTCCCACAACCCGTCCTTGATCATGGTGTCGACCAGCGACAGATCGCCCATCTTGACGCCCGAGCGGAGATAGGCGGCATGCTGCGACAGGCTCATGCTCTCCTGACCGCCGGCGACGACGATTTCGCTCTCGCCGGTGCGGATCTGCTGCGCCGCCAGCGCCACCGCGCGTAAGCCCGAACCGCATACTTGATTGACGCCGAACGCGATCTTGTCGTCGGGCACGCCGGCGGCCCGGGCCGCCTGCCGCGCCGGGTTCTGGCCCTGATTGGCGGTCAGCACCTGGCCGAGGATCACTTCGTCGACTGCGGCCGGCTCGAGCTGCGCCCGCACGAGCGCCGCTCGAATCGCCGCTTCGCCGAGCTGGTAGGCCGGAACGGCGGCGAACGCGCCGTTGAAGCTGCCGATCGGCGTGCGCGCAGCGGCCACAATCACGATGTCCATCATTGTCTCCTCACCAAATCTCATTTCGAATTCTGGCGGGCCGCTCAGGCGACCTCGAACAGTCCAGCCGCGCCCATGCCGCCCCCGACGCACATCGTCACCACGACGTGCCGAACGCCACGGCGCTTGCCTTCGATCAGGGCGTGGCCGACCAAGCGCGCGCCCGACATTCCGTAGGGATGTCCGATTGCGATCGCGCCGCCGTCGACGTTGTAGATGTCGGGATCGATGCCGAGGCGGTCGCGGCAATAGAGGGCCTGGCAGGCGAACGCCTCGTTCAGCTCCCACAGCCCGATATCGGCGACCTTCAGGCCGTGCAGCGCCAAGAGCTTCGGCACGGCGAAGACGGGGCCAATGCCCATCTCCTCCGGAGCGCAGCCCGCGACCGCCATGCCGCGATAGATTCCCAAAGGCTGCAGCCCGCGTCTTTCCGCGGTCTTCGATTCCATGATCACGCAGGCGGACGCGCCGTCCGAGAGTTGGCTCGCGTTTCCGGCGGTAACGACGCCACCCTCAATGACCGGCTTGAGATCACGCAGAGCCTCGTATGTGGTATCGGGCCTGGCGCCCTCGTCCTTCGTCAGCGTGATCTCTTTGAGTGTCTTCGCGCCGGTCGCTCGGTCGACGACTTCCATAGTCGTGCGGACGGGAACGATTTCGGCGTCGAACCGGCCCGCATTTTGCGCTGCAGCCGTGCGTCGCTGAGATTCGAAGGCGTATCGGTCCTGCGTTTCGCGCGTGACGCCGTACTTTCTCGCAACGAACTCCGCGGTCTGGAGCATCGGCATATACGCGTGGGGCGCCCAGGCGGTGACGCTCGGGTCGGCATCCCGCCGCACCCAGTCCGTGTAGGCGTTCTGCACCATCGAGATGTTGTCGTGCCCGCCGCCTACGGCGATATCCATTTCGCCATGGACGACTTGCTTGGAGGCGGTCGCAATCGCCATCAGGCCCGACGAACACTGGCGGTCGATTGTTTGTCCGGGGACTTCAAAGGGAAGCCCGGCGGCGAGGCTGGCGAAACGCGCGATGTTGCTGCCAGCGGTGCCGGCGGTCAGCACGCAACCGATGACGACGTCCTCGATTTCGCGGCTATCGACGCCTGAACGCGCGACAGCGTTTCTGATCGCGTGAGCCAAGAGCGTCGGCGATTTCGTCGCGTTGAAAGCGCCCTTGAACGCCCGACCGATCGGCGTCCTCGCGGTCGAAACGATAACGGCTTCTCGCATTTTGCGCTTTCACCCGTCTGTCGAAGGCCGAAGCGCCGCGCGTTCAAAAAGGCGTCGCCCCCCAAAGTTCGGATGAGTCGCCTCACCGGACTTGAGGGCCATAAGCGTCCGTTGAACGACCAAAGTGAATGTTAGAACGAGCTACAAAATCCCGATATATGTGTAGCGCATTCACACCAGCGAGGATTTCGGATGCGTGCCGACGCCGGGAGACAACACAGGACTTGCAGTGCGGCCCCTCGGGTCAGATTTGATGACGCTTGCTTGCGTCCGGCAGCGTCGGCAGCCCGGGCGCCCGGCCCTGCGAGCCACCAGAAAAGCGGAGGACGGGATCGGCGACGGAAAGGCCGCGAGTCTTGCGCGCCTTCGACGGCGCCGCTCCGTTGCCTTTCCGCTGGCCGCCGATCGTCGGCGATGTGGCCGATTCACATATGAAAGTGCGATATTTACGTCGACTTAATACGCTCTCGTGGTCTATGAATGTCGCCTCAGGGCGGATTTCGTCCGGCCGGAGTTCGGTCCTTTCATAGGGGCCAGGAGGTTGCTTCGTGTCCGGCAACATTCTTCCCATCATCGCGACCATTCTCGAAAAGACGGCGCTCGGGGCGCACGATTCAGAAATCGCGGAATTGATCGAGACGGTGCGGGACGCATCGCCTTCGGCTTCGATCGGGCATGACATCGAGCGGCTGCACCTTCATCTGAACGCCGTCGCTCAAGTCATCCGCGAGAGTCGAATAACCGAACGTGGACTCAATCTGCTGAATGAAACGACTCACGATCTCGCCAGTACTCTGGCGTTGCAGGACCTCCTGCGGACGATCGTCAGCCGCGCCCGCAGCCTTGTCGGCGCCAACGTCGCTTACCTGACGCGACTCAACGAAGATCACACCATCATGCGGACCGTCGCAGCCGAAGGGCTGATCTCGCCGGCCACCTGGGAGCTCTCGGCCAACATCGGCGTCGGCGCCGTCAGTCTCATCGCCAGCTCCATGAGTTTCTTCGACACGCAGGACTATCTCGGCGACCAGCGCTTCCGCCATGCGGATTCCTTCGATCGCGCCTTCAAAGCCGAGAGCATCGTCTCACTCGCCGGCTTTCCGATTCTTTCGGAAGACAAACTGCAGGGCATCCTGTTCATCGCAGACCGCTATCATCGCAAGCTGTCCGGGCGCGAAATTTCCGTGCTGGGCTCCTTCGCGCTCCACGCCGGCGTCGCGATGCGCAACGCCCACGCCTTCACAATGCTGTCGGAGGCGCTTGCCGAGGCGGAGCGCAACCGCGTCGCGCTGGTCGACCACATCCATCGGGTCGACATTTCCGCCACGGCGCATGACGAGATGACTTCGCTGTTGGCGAAGGGCACGGAATGGCCGCTCTTCATTCTGCGCATGGCCAATCAGATCAACGGCGCGATCATTCTCTACGACGAGGCCTTTGCGATCAGAGAGCGGTTCGCGTCGGAGGCCTATCGTGGGCATTTGGCTGCGGATCTCAAGGACGGCAAAATCGATTCGTCGTTGCTGATCAGCGCCGTTTCCAAGTCGCGCCACAACGGGCAGTCGGTCGTCATGCTCGACGTCGGCGACGAGCACTGTCGCGCCATGGCGCTGCACGGCGGCGCCGGAAGAGGCGAGAGCCTCGTCATCTGTCACTTGGGAGAACTGGATCCGATCGATATCCGCAATCTGGAACGCAGCACCGTGGCGCTCTCGATCGCCAAGCTGTGGAGCGAGAAACGCGAGACGGAACAGTTGATCGCTTCGTCGACTCTGCTGCGCCATCTCATTCTCGTCAACCCGCCGGACGCTTCTACGATCTCCGCGATCCGGGACCGGCTGAAGATCGCGACGGATCAACCGGTGATGCTGGCGCTGATCGCGATCTCCGGCCTCGATCGCGCGACGCAGACGACGATGATCCGCGAGTCGGGCGCCAAGTTGAATCTGCTCGTCGATCTCGTGAACGACACCTACCTGGCGGTCGGTCCCGAAAAGTCGATACGCAGTCTGCTTCAAATCCTGCTCCGCCGCCGCAGCGACTGGGAGATCGGCGGCGTCGTGTCGGATCCGTTCTTCGATCTGACGCAGGCCGCCGTGCAATACGCCCAAATCGAACAGGCGCTTCTGGTGTTGCGAAAAATGAACCGCCTCAACCGGTTCGTCGAACACTCGCAGGTCAACCTCTTCGCCAAGCTGTTCGAAGTCGGGGACGTTTCGCGCATCGCGCGGTATGTGGAGCGGATCCTTGCGCCGATCGAGGAGCGGGATCCGCGTCAGAAGACGCAGCTCAAGAAGACGCTGCTGTGTTACATCGACAGCGAGCACAACATCGTGCGCACGGCCGAGCTTCTCGGCGTCCATGTCAACACCGTGCGCCAACGGCTGGACACGCTTCGCGAGATCACCGGCGGCTGGGACGATCCGATCGCCGCGCTGGAACTGCACGTCGCATTGCGCCTCGATGCGATCACGGCGCCGCCGGAGCGGGCGTCGACGGCGCCTTAGACGGAACTCAGGGAGCGAGTCGCCCTCTGCCGAGGCGGGCCAACTCCGCGAACTTCCGCGTTTGCGACAAGGCGTCATCGAGCGGGAATGACGCCGCTCGGGAGATTTCGTCCCAGCGCGCCGCGATCGAGTCGGGCGACCGCTCCGTTTCGTCGAGATAGACGCCTCGCGTCTCCTCGATGCGCGTCACGGCGAAGACGCCGGCGCCGGCGCCGAGGATGACCCGCGAGGGCGCGCCTTCGCTGGCGAGGAACAGCACAGCCGGCGTCACGGATTCGGGCGAAAGCAGCGCAGCGTCGTCGGGCGTCAGCAAGCCGTCCGTCATGGCGGTCGCCGCGGTCGGGGCGAGCGTGTTGACGCGAATCCCGTATTTCGCGCCTTCGAGATGCAGCACGTTCATCAGCCCGATCATCGCGGCCTTTGCGGCGCCGTAGTTGGCCTGGCCGAAGTTGCCGTAAATGCCGGACGCCGAGGAAGTGAAGACGATGCGCCCGTAGTTGCGCTCGCGCATGCCGTTCCACACCGCCTTCGAACAATTGGCAGAGCCGGTCAGATGCACGCGAACGACGCGATCGAAATCGCTCATTTCCATCTTGGCGAACGACTTGTCGCGCAGGATGCCGGCGTTGTTGACGAGGATGTCGACCCGGCCCCATTCCTTTTCGGCCCGCGCGACCATCGCCGTGATCTGCTCGAGATTGACGACATCCGCTCCGTCGGCCATTGCGACGCCGCCGGCGGCGCGAATCTCGCCGACGACTTTCAACGCGCTTTCGGAGGCCGCGCCGTCCTTGCCGATGTCGTTGACCACCACTTTGGCGCCGCGGGCAGCCAATCCCAGCGCGTGGCAGCGTCCGAGGCCGCCGCCCGATCCGGTGATAATCGCGACTCTGCCATCGAAGCGAATGGTCATGTTTCCGGGTTCTCCTTCAGACCGCACAACAATCTCGGCGACGCCGTCGATCGGAGAACCGAGGTCGGGTCTGTTTGCCGCCCAGGGAATCGCAACGGCCTCGCTCCGCCGCGGCGAGCGGCAGGGTGCGGCGCGGCGGGTCGTACGGGCCACCCTCGTCGATACGGAGCGTCGCCGCGATCACATGTTTGGCGACGACGACGTGGTCTCCCGCGCCGGCGCCGCGCCCTTTCGTCCCCCCATTCGGATGGCGGCGGGGACTTTAGCTTCGAAACCCGACTTTGTCCGCACCCTTCGTCTCCAGGATTTCGCGCGCCTCTGAAGGCGTCGCGATCTCCAGCGACAGTTCCTCGAGGATGCGGCGGATCTTGAGCACCTGCACCGCGCATGACGGCGCCAGCTGGCCGCGCCCGAGATACAGATTGTCTTCGAGGCCTACGCGAACATGGCCGCCCATGATTGCGCCCATCGTGACCAGGGGCGTCTGGTGCCGTCCCGCGCCGAGTACGGAGAATTCGTAGTTGTCGCGCCCGAGCAGCCGGTCGGCCGTGCTGCGCATCAGGAACAGGTTCTCAGGATCGGTGTTGAGCCCACCCATGATGCCGAGGCAGCATTGCAGAAACAGCGGCGGCTTCACGAGCCCCTCGTTGACGAAGTAGGCGAGGTTGCAAACGTGCCCGACGTCGTAGCACTCGAACTCGAAGCGCGTGCCGTGCGCTTGGCCGAGCCGCTCGATGATGCTGCGGATGTCGGCGAACGTATTGCGGAAGATGACGTCTTCCGAACCCTTGATATGGCCCTGTTCCCAGGGATGCTTCCATTCCGTGATGCCGCCTCCCGCCTTATGGAACGCAAAATTCATCGATCCCATGTTGAGCGAGCACAGCTCCGGCTTGGCGACCAGCGGGTAGGCGAGACGGTCATCGAGCGTCATGCGGGAGCTTCCCCCCGTCGTGATGTTGATGATCGCATCGGTCTGCGCCGCGATCTTGGGGACAAACTGGCTGAACACGGCCGGGTCGGGCGTGGGACTTCCGTCAGCGGCGTTGCGGGCATGAAGGTGCAGGATCGCGGCGCCTGCGCGCGCCGCGTCGATCGCCTGTTGGGCGATCTGTTCCGGACCGGCCGCCAGAAATTCCGACATCGACGGCGTGTGCACCGAGCCGGTGATGGCGCACGAGATGATGACCTTGCGTCTTTTCAGTTTCACAGTCTTTGCTCCATGACGGCCTGATCAGGCGGTCTCGGTGTTTCCGTCGACGCTGATGATTTGGCCGCTGATGTTGCGCGCCAGATCGGAGGCGAGAAACAGAGCCAGGTTGGCGACGTCTTTGGCCTCGACCATTCTCCGCAAGGAGATCTTGCGAAGGAATTCGTTGCGCATTTCTTCGAAGGAGAGGCCCATGGCCTCCGCGCGGGCGGCGATGACGCGGTCCATCCGCGGGCCCTGCACACCGCCGGGGAGGATGGCGTTGGCGCGAACGCCCAAGGGCCCAAGCTCGATCGCCAGCGACTTGACGAGGCCGACGATCGCCCATTTGGTCGCGGAATACGGGGTGCGAAATCCGTACCCCACGCGTCCGGCGACCGAACTCATCCCGATGATTGATGGATTGCGTTTGGAGTCCTTGAGGAACGGCACGAACCGTTCGAGAAAGTAGAATTGCGATTTGAGGTTGACGTCGATCGTCCTGTCGACGTCGGCGGCGGTCAGCTCGTCCACGCGACCCGTCGGTCCCGCGATGCCGGCGTTGTTGACCAGCAGATCAAGGCCGCCAAACCGAGCCGAGACATCGACAACAACGCGATCCACGTCCTCGGCGCGTGACGCGTCGCCAATCGTTCCCGTCAGCCCCGGCACGGCGTCAATCGTCGCCGCGAGAGTCGATTCGACCACATCGGTCACGTGAACCTTCGCGCCGGCGGCGACGAAGCTCTCCGCGATGGTTCGACCGATCCCGCTCGCGCCCGCAGTCACCAGAACACAAAGATTGCGCACGTCGATTTCCGGATTGCGCACATCGATTTCGGGAATGGTCAGCGCGGAAATCAAAGAACTCCCCCCTGTTCGAACAAGTTGCGCAATAGGCGCAGGGAGGGAGATGAAATTGAATGTGATTGGGAGCTACATAATCGGAAATTAAATGTGGCGTACATACACTACAGGTCGGCGTGCTTCCGGTACGGGCAAATCCGCTGAAGCGGCGCGGCGCCGACCGCAGCGCCGGAACGACAAATCTCCAGTCGTGCGCGTTTCGGCGCCCACGCGGCCCCATGCGCAGGCGAGCCTAGCTCTCTGAAATGGCGCTTGAACCGTCGGCAGCGGTCAAGTTCAGGTCTGCGCCGAACTGGGTCTCGCCTGGACTCGAATGCTAAGCAGCGCCCCCCGCCGATCTCGAGCAACACAACATCTTCAGAGGCTTTGGGCGCGATCGGTAATTGGACCCGGCGTTGAATGGCGAATATTTGCAGGATCTGTAAACGCTGGCGATAGACCCCCGGCATCTCAGCGCCCACAAGGTTCGTTTCTTCATTCGGCTTAGAGCGCCCCGCCTTACAAACTTGTCGAGGCGCCGATCGTCTCTTCTGTGTTTTGGCGCAACGTCCGGTTGCGCTTCCTAATGACCTCTTGAGAGCTTCCGAGCGGAGCTCGGCATTCGTTATTCATCGTCGTTTCTGGAACACAGTCTTTTGCGTCAGGCCTTCCAATTCTGGCGCCGCCGCGCTGGCGAGGGCGTTGTGTCAGCGCGGCGTTCTCAATTCCTGGTTTATCCCGACGAGGCTCCTCGGAAACGCCCGATCGCTGCGCGGGCCGCCGACCGGCTCTTTCGGCGCCGGACGCTTGGGTCAAATCAGACCATGTACTGACCGCCGTTTATGGTCAGCGTCGAGCCGGTGATGAAGCCGGACTCGTCGGCGGCGAGAAATACGACGCAGCGCGCGATCTCCTCAGGCTCGCCGAGCCGGCGCACCGGGATCTGCGGCAAGATCGCCTTCTCCAGCACGTCTTTCGGCACCGCCATCACCATCTCGGTGGCGATGTAGCCGGGGCAGATCACGTTGACGGTGATTCCCTTGTTGGCGTTCTCCTGCGCCAGCGCCTTGGTGAAGCCGATGTCGCCCGCCTTCGAGGCGGAATAGTTGACCTGACCCATCTGGCCTTTCTGTCCGTTGATCGACGAGATGTTGATGATGCGGCCGAAGCCGCGCTCGCGCATGCCCTCGATCACCGGACGGCACATATTGAACAGAGAATTGAGGTTGGTGTTGATGACGCCGTACCATTGGTCGGGCGTCATCTTGTGGAACATGCCGTCCCGAGTGACGCCGGCGTTGTTGACGAGAATCTCGACCCGGCCGAGGTCCTTGGCGACTTGCGCCAAGCCCGCCGAGCAGGCGTCGAAGTCGGCGACGTCCCATTTGTAGACGCCGACGCCGGTCTCGGCCTTGAACTTCGCCGCCGCAGCGTCGTTGCCGTGATAGACCGCCGCGACGCTGTAGCCGGCTGCCGCCAGAGCCTTCGAAATTGCCGCGCCGATGCCGCGCGTGCCGCCCGTGACGACTGCAACCCTACTCATATCTTCCTCCCAGGATGACGCTTAGCGCGCCGCCCCTTGCGACGGCGCCTCAATTCCCATTTGGCATGGCGCTGCTCCGCATGAGCGTAAGGCCACGTTGAACTTTGCGTCGGAGACCGCGAAGCGTTCAGCGTTGTTCCGCCCGATGTCGCCCACAGCCCGTTGTCGCAAGTACCCGAAGAGTGCGCGATCGATCTCGGACATGGTTGTGGGAGTCAGAGTTGAGTCCCCATAGTCGAATGAGCCGCAGAATAGACGCAGGCAAGGAGACCAAAATGAATGTGAGTACCAGCTATGCAATCAGAAAATAAGTGTTGTGTACGCACACAAAGTGGCAACAAGTTTTCGACTCGATGCAAGTTTTCGGGGAGAGCCCGATGGAGTGGACCCCGAAAATGAGACACGGCTAATTCGGTGATAGGCCCAGTTCGCGACCCTGGCCCCGGCCGGATGATCAACGGGGGCAGGTTAGCTTCCCCCGCTGGCAGCCTCGGGCGGCCCGCCTGAGAAACTCGAAGTCGCGGCCCAGCGAGCCCGCAAACGAGCGGCGCAACAATGCGCTCAGCCCGCGGTCGCCTGCGCCGGAGACCCCGCGCGACGACGCGCCGTCCGCCGATCAGCGCGCAGCGGGCGGCGCGGCGCTGTCGCGCACGACCAGCTTGTAGTCGAGCAGCGTGTCGGCTGGCCGCCGCCCCGGCGCCTCGACGAGCCGCGCCAGAGTCTCCAGCGCCTTGCGCCCCATTTCGCGGCGCGGCTGATAAATCGTGGTCAGCGGCGGATCGGAAATCTGGCCCATTTCGATGTCGTCGAAGCCGACCACCGAAAAGTCATCGGGGACGCGCAGGCCTTGCGCCTTCGCCTCCAGCATCGCGCCGATGGCGATCTCGTCGTTGGCGGTCGACACCGCCGTCGGCCGTGGCGAGGCGGCGAGAAGCCGCGCGGTCGCCAGACGTCCGGCGCGGATCGAGAATTCTCCCGGCTGGATCGCCTCCGGCCAGCGCTCGAGGTCGTGCGTTTCGACCGCCTTCAGGTAGCCGGCGCGCCGTTCGTGGGTCAGCACATTGTCAGCCGGGCCACAGATATGGGCGACGCGGCGATGGCCGAGGCGCGCGAGATAGCTGACCGCGTCGAACGCAGCGGCGACGTTGTCGATGCCGACGATCGGCGCGTCGAGGCCGGCGATCCGTTCGCTGACCACGACCATCGGATAGTCGGCGATCGCCAGCTTCTCCGGCGCAAAGGGAACAAAGCCATTGAGCAGGATGATGCCGTCGGCGCGCTGACCGTCGACCAGTCGCCGCCAATAGGTTTCGGCGATCACGCGATCGACGCCGGTGTCGCCGATCAGCACCGCCATGTCGTGGCTGCGCGCCTGCTCCTCGATTCCCTGCAGCAGCGCGGAGAAAAAGGGGTTGGCGATGTCGGGCAGCAGGACGACGACGAGGCCGCTGGTCTTGCCGCGCAGCCCGCGCGCGTTGACGTTGACCGCGTAGTCGAGCCGCCGCGCCGCCGCCTCGACTCGGCGCGACAGGCGCGGCGAGACTTCGACGGTGGCCGACAGAGTCCGCGAGACTGTGGCGAGCGACACGCCGGCAAGATCGGCGACGTCCTTCATTGTCGCCTTGCGCCGACGTCGCGGCGCCGACGCGCCGGCATTCTCAATCTCGCCCACGCGCTTCTGCATCTTCCTCCTCGCGTTGTCGGCCCTCTCACAACAATCAGCGCCGACTTCAGTCCACGTGGACCCGCTTGACTCGCCTGAAAACGTTTTCTAACAATGAAACAACTTTCGTGACTGCGGCGCAAGACGCGACCGCGGCGGTACGCCAGCCGGCCCGTCAAAATCGGCGCCGGCGGCGTCATCGAGGTCGAGAGATGGCGAGGAAACGACCGGGCGAACCCGTCGATGGCTTGTCGCGGCGAGACTCGGCGCCGTCCGGGCGGCGCCAACGCGCAGCAAGGCGGTCGCGATGACGCCGGCGGCCGCTCCCGACGCCCCGCTTCTCGAAGCCGTCGGCCTTTCGCGATTGTTCGGCCCGGTCGAGGTGCTCAGCGACGTCTCGGTCGCGTTTCGACGCGGCGAAGTCCACGCCATCATCGGCGAGAACGGCGCCGGCAAATCGACCCTGATGCGGATCCTCAGCGGCCACCTCGCGCCGTCGCGCGGCGCGATCCGGCTCGACGGCGCGCCGCTCGCCCTGCGCGGGCCGGTCGACGCCGAGCGGCGCGGCATCGTGCTCGTCCATCAGGAGATCATGCTCGCGCCCGACCTGTCGATCGCCGAGAACATGTTTCTCGGGCGTGAACTGCGTCGCGGCGCCGCGGTCGACGACCGGACGATGAATGCGCGCGCCGAAGAGGCGATGCGCGTTTTCGGCGTCGATGTTTCCGTCACCGTGCCGGTGCAGCGGCTCTCGATCGCCCGCCGCCAGCTCGCCCAGATCGCGCGTGCGCTGGGGGCGCCGCACCGCATCGCCATTTTCGACGAGCCGACAGCGTCGCTCACGCCGGTTGAGACCGGCGCGCTGCTCAAGCTCATCCGCGAGCTCAAGGCGACGGGGATCGCGGTCGTCTACATTTCGCATCGCCTCGAGGAGGTGAAGGCGATCGCCGATGTCGTCACGATTCTGCGCGACGGCAAGCATGTGGCGACCTCGCCCGCCGCCGAATTGCAGCCGGTCGACATGGCGCGACTGATGGTCGGGCGCGACCTGCTGGCGCTTTATCCGCCGCGCGCGCCCGCGCCGACCGGCGAGCCCGCCTTCGTCGTCTCCGGCTTCAACGCGCCGGGCTTCGCGGAAAGCGCGAGCTTCTCGGTCCGCCCGGGCGAGATTCTAGGCTTTTCCGGCCTGATCGGAGCCGGCCGCACCGAGTTGTTCGAGGCGCTGTTCGGCCTGCGCAAGGGGGGCGGCGAGATCCGCCTCAATGAGGCGGCGCAGCGCTGGCCCGACGCGCGCAGCGCGATGAACGCCGGCGCCGTCTATCTCACCGAGGATCGCAAAGGCAAAGGGCTGCTGCTTGAAGAGACGGTGGCCACCAATCTGACGCTCGCGGCGCTCGAGCGGTTCCAGCGTGGGCCGCTGATCGACCGCGCGAAGGAAGGGCGGGCGCTGGACGAAGCGATTCGCCGCTTCGACATCCGCATCGGCGACAAGGGCATCCTTGCAGGCCAGATGTCGGGCGGCAACCAGCAGAAGCTGCTTATTGCCAAGATGCTGCTGCTCGACCCGAAGCTCGTCGTCATCGACGAGCCGACGCGCGGCGTCGACATCGGCGCCAAGCAACAGATCTATCGCTTCATCGTCGCGCTCGCCGCGGAGGGCCGGTCGGTCATCGTCATCTCGTCCGAGATGACGGAACTGATCGGCGTCTGCCACCGCATCATCGTCATGCGCAATGGGCAAATTGTTGGCGAGGTTGCGGGCGATGCGATGACGGAGCACGCCATCGTCGTGCTGGCGACGGGCGTCGATGTGTCCGCGGGGGAAGCGCATAAATGACTCAAGCGACGCACGAAACGGCGATCCCGACGAGGTCGCGCTTCGAGATCGGCGCCGTCGCGCCGTTCATGGCGCTGGCGCTGCTATGCGTATTGGGCGTGCTCGTCAATCCGCGTTTCCTCGGTCTGGAGAACATCACCAACGTGCTGGCGCGCAGCACGTTCATCGCCACGATCGCGGTCGGCCAGACCTTGGTCATCGTCGGCGGCGGGCTCGACCTGTCGGTCGGCGCGATGGCGGCTCTGGTCTCCGGCCTGGTGATCCTGTTCCTTAACAGCGGGCTCATCGCGGATCCGACGTTGCTGATCCTCGCGGCGATGGCGCTGTCGCTCGTGGCCGGCGCACTGTGCGGCCTGTTCAATGGACTGACGTCGACGCTCGGCAAGATCGAACCCTTCATCGTTACGCTCGGCTCGATGGGCATCTTCCGCTCGCTGCTGACCTGGCTGGCGCAGGGCGGATCGATCACCATCAAGAGCAGCGACGTCCGCGCCGCCTACAGTCAGGTTTATTTCGGCGACCTGTTCGGAGTGCCCTATCCGGTTCTGGTGATCCTCGGAGTCGCAATCCTCGGCGCCTTCATTCTCTACAGCACCGCCTACGGACGGCACGTGCGCGCCGTCGGGTCGAACGAGGACGTCGCGCGCTATTCCGGCATCAGCGTCGCGCGGGTGCGCACCATCACCTACGTGCTGCAGGGCCTTTGCGTCGCGATCGCCGTCATCGTCTACGTGCCGCGGTTGAGTTCGGCCAGCTCGACCACCGGGCTCGGCTGGGAGCTGACGGCGATCACCGCGGTCGTCGTCGGCGGCACACGGCTCAAGGGCGGCGTCGGCCGCATGTGGGGAACCATCGCCGGCGCACTCATCCTTGAAGTCATCGGCAACATCATGCTGCTTTCGAATCTGGTCAGCGAATACCTCATCGGCGCGGTTCAGGGGGCGATCATCATCATTGCGATGCTGGCGCAACGCGGCCTGGCCCGTGGTCGGTGAAGCGTAGAGGGAGCGCGACGGCCAAAGTCGCATCTCATAATAGGGAGTGGAAACATGAAGCGATTTCTGGCGAGCGTGGCCGTTCTCGGCCTCATGGCGGGCGCGGCCTATGCGCAAGACAAAATGACGATGGCGGTGTCGATCCCCGCTGCGGATCACGGCTGGACCGGCGGCGTCGTCTACTTCGCCACCCAAGAGGCGGCGGCCCTGGAGAAGAAATATCCCGGCCTGAAAGTCGTCGTGAAGACCTCGCCTGACCCCGCCGCCCAGGCGAATGCGCTCGAGGATCTGTCGACGCAAGGCATGGATGCGCTGGTCATCCTGCCGCACGACCCGAACGTCCTGACCGATCCGATCCGCAAGGTCAAGAGCAAGGGGACCTTCGTCACCGTCGTCGACCGTATCGCGAACGACCACTCGATCTACGACCTGTATGTCGGCGGCGACAATCCCGGCATCGGCCGCAACGCGGCCGTCTATATGAAGGAGAAGATGGGCGGCAAGGGCGACATCGTCATCATCCGCGGCCTGCCGATTCCGATCGATGAAGCGCGCTACAACGCCTTCATGGATGGCATCAAGGGCACCGACATCAAGGTGCTCGACAGCCAGTACGGCAACTGGAGCCGGGACGACGCCTTCAAGGTGATGCAGGACTTCCTGGTCAAGCATCCCAAGATCGACGCCGTGTGGGCGCAGGACGACGACATGGTCGTCGGCATCCTCGAGGCGATCAAACAGGCCAAGCGCACCGACATCAAGTTGGTTATCGGCGGCGCCGGCATGAAGGACATGATCAAGAAAGTCATGGATGGCGATGCAATGATCCCGGTCGACGTGCTCTATCCGCCGGCGATGGTGGCGGTGGCGATGGATCTCACCGCGCTCGGCCTCGAGGAGAAAATGCCGGTGCGCGGCAATTACATCCTCGACGCGACGCTGGTGACCAAGGACAACGCGAAGAACTTCTACTACAAGGATTCGCCGTTCTGAGCGTCTGAAGTCTGACGGGGAGCGCATCCGCGCTCCCCGGTTTTCTCGAGGGCGCGCGTGGCGCGCAACATTCATTTCAGGGGACGATCATGGCTGGCATGGTCAAGGGTCCGGCGATTTTCCTGGCGCAGTTCGCCGGCGATGCGGCGCCGTTCAATTCATTCGATTCGATTTGCAAATGGGCGGCTTCGCTCGGTTACAAGGGCGTGCAGATTCCCGCCTGGGACGGTCGCCTCATCGATCTCGCCAAGGCCGCCTCGTCCGAGGCCTATTGCGACGAACTGAAGGGGATCGCGGCGAGTCACGGTCTCGCCATCACCGAGCTGGCGACGCACCTGCAGGGCCAGCTCGTCGCGGTCAATCCGGCCTTCGACGAAGCCTTCGACGGCTTCGCGCCTGCCGAGGTGCACGGCAACCCGGCGGCTCGGCAGAAGTGGGCGGTCGAACAGATGCTGAACGCCGCCAAGGCTTCGAAGCGGCTGGGTCTGAAAGCCCACGCCACCTTCTCCGGCTCGCTCGCGTGGCCGTTCGTTTATCCGTGGCCGCAGCGCGCGCCTGGGCTGATCGAAGCGGCTTTTGGCGAGCTTGCCCGCCGCTGGCGGCCGATTCTCGACGCCTTCGACGATGCCGGCTGCGACGTCGCCTACGAAATCCATCCCGGCGAGGACCTTTTCGACGGCGCGACCTTCGAGCGCTTCCTCGAAGCGGTCGGCGGCCACCAGCGCGCCAACATTCTCTACGACCCGTCGCACTTCGTGCTGCAGCAGCTCGACTATCTCGCGTTCCTCGACATCTACCACGAGCGGGTGAAGATGTTTCACGTCAAGGACGCCGAGTTCAATCCGACCGGCCGCCAGGGCGTCTATTCGGGCTACGCGCCGTGGGTCGAGCGCGCGGGGCGCTTCCGCTCGCTCGGCGACGGGCAGGTCAATTTCCCGGCGATCTTCTCCAAGATGGCGCAATACGGTTTCTCGTCGTGGGCGGTGCTCGAATGGGAGTGCTGTCTCAAGCATCCGGAGGACGGCGCGCGCGAAGGCGCCGAGTTCATCAAGCGCCACATCATCCGCGTGACCGAGAAGGCGTTCGACGATTTTGCCGCCGGAGCGATCGATCAGGCGATGATCCGGCGTACGCTCGGACTGAAATGAAGGAGAGATCGCGATGACGATCGAGGGACGCAGCGACGTCAAGCGGGGCGGTAGGATCCGGCTCGGGATGGTGGGCGGGGGCGAGGGCGCCTTCATCGGCGCGGTGCATCGCATCGCCGCGCGCCTCGACGACCAATACGAACTGGTCGCCGGCGCCTTGTCGTCGACGCCCGACAAGGCGCGCCGCTCCGGCGCGGCGCTGGGCCTTGCGCCCGACCGCGTCTACGACGATTTCGCCAGCCTGGCAAAGGCCGAGGCGGCGCGGCCGGACGGCGTCGAGGCCGTGTCGATCGTGACGCCCAATCACGTCCACGCGCCGGCGGCGATCGCGCTGCTCGAGGCGGGCCTCCACGTCATCTGCGACAAGCCGCTGACCGTCTCGCTCGCCGACGCCAAGCGCATGCAGGCGGCGGTGGCGGCGTCGGGGCGCATCTTCGCCCTCACCCACAACTACACCGGCTATCCGCTGGTGCGCTGCATGCGGCAGATGATCCGCGCGGGCGAACTCGGCGAGCTTCGGCTGGTGCAGGTCGAATATCCGCAGGACTGGCTGAGCGGCCCGACCGAGACGACCGGCAACAAGCAGGCCGAGTGGCGCGTCGATCCGGCGCGCGCCGGGGGCGGCGGCGCGCTCGGCGACATCGGCACCCACGCCTTCAACCTCGCCGATTACGTTACCGGGCTCGAGGTCGCAGAGTTGCTCGCCGATCTCAATGTCTTCGTTCCCGGTCGCAAGCTCGACGACAACGCGCAGATCCTGCTGCGTTACGCCAACGGCGCGCGCGGCGCGTTGTGGGCGAGCCAGGTCGCGCCCGGCAACGAGAACGGACTGAGGCTGCGCGTCTACGGGACCAAGGGCGGTCTGCATTGGGAGCAGGAGAACCCCAACGAATTGCGCTGGTCGCCGCTCGGCGAGCCGGCGCGCATCATCACCCGCGCCGGCCCAGGGTCGGGGTCCGCGGCGGCGCGCGTCACCCGCACCCCCGGCGGCCATCCGGAGGGCTATCTCGAAGGCTTCGCCAACATCTATTCGGAGGTCGCGCTGGCGATCAAGGCGGCGCGCGAGGGCAAGAAGCCGCCGGCCGAATGCGAGTTCCCGACCATCGTCGACGGCGTCAAGGGCGTCGCCTTCGTTGAGGCTGCCGTCAGGTCGTCGAAGGCCAACGCCGCATGGGTCAAGTTCGAGGCGTGACCGCGCAACGGCGGCGATGAACGAAACCGGAGGCGCGAGCCGCTCGCGCCTCCGCGATAAAGTCCGCCGCGGCGTCCTATAAGCTGTTCGGCGCCGCGTTGCGCTGAGGCAGGTTCAGGCGCTCGCCTGAACCGGGATTCCGGCGCGCGTGGTCGAGAGCGGCGACGAACGCTGGCGGCTCGCATTTGGCGCAATCGTCGGTGTGAGCTTCGACAGCAAGTATCTGGTCGTCCTCGACATGGCTGTGCTGGCGGCGGGCGTTGTCGCGACGCCGCTGCGACGCAGTTTCGCGCGCCTGTGACTCTATGCCGGCGCCGCGTGGCGATGGCGATCGCGCTGCCGAACCTCGTCTGGCAGGGGTGCGTCTGGCCGTTCCTCGCCGTCGCCGCCGGCGGCGGGGCTCGAGCACCCGGTCGCGCGCTGGATCGCGATCGCGGTCGTGGCGATTGCCGGCCTGGTCGCCGCCCCGACTGTCCTGCCGATCCTGCCCCCGACGCGCTGCTCGCCTGCATGCGGGCGGGCGGCTTCTCGCCCAAGGCGACCCAGACCGAGAGCATGAAGCTTGTGGCGCTGCCGCAATATTTCGCCGACATGTTCGGCTGGCGGGAGATGGCCGCCGAGGTGTCCACAGTCTATCGCGACCTGCCGCCCGACGAGCGCGCCGGGGCCGTCTTCTTTGCGCGCAACTATGGAGAAGCCGCCGCGCTCGACGTCTACGCCCCGGCGCCCGGCGGGCCGCCGGCGATCAGCGGCCACAATTCGTATTTCCTCTGGGCGCCGCGCGGCGCCTCGGGCGAGGCGGTCATCACGTTGGGCTGCGACGGCGCCGCCTTCGGCCGCTTCTACCAAGACGTTCGCGCGGGTCGGCCGCATCGATAGCGCTTACGCGATGCCCTGCGAGAACGGCCTGACGATCTGGGCGCTGCGCCGGCTGCGCTCGCCGCGATCTGGCCCGAACTCGAGCACTACGACTGAGCGGCGGCGAAAATCGTCAGCCGGTCGGCCGCGCCGCGCAGGACAGCGCGGATCGGCATCGCCTCGATTGGTCCCGGTCCGAGCGCCCGGTCGAGCGTCGCGAGCTTGTCGGCGCCTTCGATATGCAGCGCGATCGCGCGCGCGCGGAGCAGCGTTCGGCCGGTCAGCGTCAGGCGCGGTTCGGGCGCGCCGGCG
>Ga0255350_1000291_pt1 | contig 19251 bp, 18 predicted proteins | sample HBST25r1metaG_FD_186028 | JGI IMG/M metagenome (GOLD analysis project Ga0255350, IMG submission 186028) | Peat soil microbial communities from Stordalen Mire, Sweden - H.B.S.T-25.r1 | ecosystem: Environmental > Terrestrial > Soil > Wetlands > Peat | place: Sweden: Norrbotten County, Stordalen...
GCGCCGCAGCGACAATCACGATGTCCATCTCGATCTCCTCATCGAATGCAAAGTCTTGCCCCTAAGTGCTCATGAGCAGCGCCAGACGGTCAGACGCATCATTCATGCACGGGCTCAGGCGGCGGCGTCGCGCAGGTCTTCGTATTGTCTGGGTGCCGTTGATAGAGACACGCCGCCGCCCAAGCACCCTTTCCTGAGATCGGCAAATTCGCCCACGCCCGAAGGCGACGGCCCGCCGCGCACCTTTGCATCGCCTTGGCGGACCGTAGCGACCAAGGGCCATGGAAGCGGGCAAGGCGGCGAGCACGCGGCCGAAATGCGTACGCCTTTTCGTCTGGATCCCTTGCGACTCGCCCCTACGCAGGAAGTGGCCTCTGACGGGTGCAATCACGCTCGCTTCCCTATTGGCGACGAAGGTCCCCTCTGAGTGCACGACCAAAATCGCGAACCAGATCGTCCAGCCCTTGCCCTTGGCGATGGCTCGAACCTCACCGATCATAATCCTGCTGAGGCGCAGATCGCCGCGCAAAACGAGCATCCGCGCGCAATGGAGCGCGTTGGCCTCCGAACCTTCCCCCATACATCGACAGCAGAGCGCTCATCCAACCAAAGGGCGCGGCTGCCGCCCCCCCTTGTATCTCTCAGTTGCCAGCCGGCGCGAAGCCGGCGAGGTTGAGGACTCAAGCCAGCCCGAGCCTCCTCGGGGCCGCTGAGCCCGCGCGTGAGCAAGGCGCGGCTGGCGTATGATTGTCCGAACGCCCGAACAGTCGCGTGCGCCGATCGAGCCCGCATTCGCAAGGATGGGGCATGGACGAACCTCGCTGCGTGACAAACTGCGTCGGTGTCGACGTGTCCGAGGATCGCCTCGGTGCCGTCGCCGGCGGTAATCTCGCTGAAAGGCCGGTTCAATTGCATGAGTGACACCATCAGACCGCTTCCGTGGAAAAGACTGGGCGGCTTGCGAATCGACCGCTGTCGTTGATCGTCACTGCGTTGGAACCGACCTTTCACCATGGTAATCGTAAAAGCCCTTGCTACTCTTCCTGCCGAGCCAACCGGCGGCAACGTATTTGCGGAGAAGCGGGCAGGGGCGAAACTTGCTATCGCCGAATTGAGCGAACAGGACCTCCATAATCGACAGGACGGTGTCATTGCCGATCAGGTCTGACAGCGCCAAGGGCCCCATCGGATGGTTGAACCCGAGCCTGGCGACATTGTCGATGTCTTCGACGCTCGCGACGCCTTCCATCAGCGCAAATACGGCTTCGTTGATCATCGGAATCATGATCCGATTACCGCAGAAACCCGGCGTGTCGGTTACCTCCACAGCTATCTTTCCCAGCCGCCGGACCAGCGCGTCGACCTCGGTGATCGTCGCTGGGGTCGTGCCCAAGCCCTTGACGACCTCGACAAGGTTCATCACCGGCGCCGGATTGAAAAAGTGCATGCCGATAACCTGGCCGGCTCGCCTCGTCCTCGCGGCGAGCGTGGTTATCGACAGCGAAGACGTGTTCGACGCGAAGATCGTCCGCGCCGGACACCGATCGTCGAGCGTCTCGAAGATCTCGCTCTTTACGTCGAGTTTCTCGGCCGCCGCTTCGATCGCGAGATCGACGTTCGCCGCCGCTTCATCTAGCGTGACGACTCCGGAAACCCGCTCGATGATCGCCGCCTTTTGCTCCCTCGTCAGCTTGTTTTTCTCGACGCTTTTCGAGAGCGCCTTTTCGATTCGATTCCGGCCCTTGACGACGAGATCCTCGCAGACGTCGCTGAGCGTCACGGTCAGTCCCGCCTGCGCCATCGCTTGCGCGATCCCGCTTCCCATCTGACCGGCCCCGATAACCAAGACTCGTTCAATCGACATCTTCGCCTCCTTTCAACGACACGCCCAAGGCGCGCTCCGCGCATGGAACGCTCTCGCGACCCATTCGCCGCCCGCATATTCTCCCAAGAGCGCCCGGCCTGGCCTACCGGAATTGGTTTACGCATTCGACGGCGCTCACGCCCCGCCTCGCCGAGGTTCGATCTCCTGACCAGCGGTCAGGGCGACCCTCGTCGGGTCGTCTTTCTGTCGCGTGCGCGCAACGCTTGACGTCCAGAGGCTTCTCTTGCTCGCCCGATCGCCGCGCAGCGCTGGCGGACGGCCCGGACCCGATACATGACGCTACCCGCGTTGTGAGCGAGCCATCCTCTGGTCGCTTCAGTTCATGCGCCGCGTCGGTCATAGTCGGTGCACTCGTCTGCCGAGCAGATCGAAGCCGCGGCCTCTGACGTCATGTGTCAAGTGGCCGCGACCCGCGCCCAGTCGGGAACGCGCTTACTGCGCGGGCGAAATGACTTGCCGCTTCGCGCCCTGACTCGGCGTCGCCGGCGCTGTGATTGAGCCTTCCAGCATAGTCCGGAAATCAGGGTGGGCGATGCTGATGAGCGCCTGCGCTCTCTGGCGCAACGACTTGCCACGGAGGTCGGCGATGCCAAACTCGGTGACGATATAGTGCACGTCGCTCCGCGACGTCGTGACGGCGGCGCCACGCTCTAACTCAAGGCAGATCCGCGACAGCTTGCCGCCCGACGCGGTGGACGGCATGGCGATGATCGCCTTGCCGCCCTTCGAGCGGCTGGCGCCACGCACAAAATCGATCTGTCCACCCACTCCGCTGAACTGGCGCCGACCTATCATCTCGGCGTTGACCTGTCCCATCAGATCGACCTGCAACGCCGAGTTGATCGCGATCATGTTGTCGTGCTGACCGATGACCCAGGGATCATTCACGCGCTCCACCGGCTCCAACTCGACGGAAGGATTGTTGTCAACGAAGTCGTAGAGCTTGCGCGTTCCCATCAAGAATGTGCAGACGAACTTGCCAGTGTTGATGGTCTTCCTCCGATTGGTGATGACGCCGAGTCGAGCCAGATCGACGACGCCGTCCGAGAACATTTCCGAATGGATGCCGAGGTCCTTCTTGTCCTTGAGGGACAGGAGCACAGCGTCGGGAATTGCGCCGATCCCCAGTTGCAGCGTCGCGCCGTCAGGAATGAGGCTCGCGACGTTCTCGCCAATCCGGCGTTCGATGTCGCCGATCTTCGGCGGTGCAAGCTCGATCAACGGCTCGTCCTTCTCGACGATGTAGGTGATGGTGTCGACTGAGATCTTCGCTCCCCCGGTGCGCGGCATCAGCCTATTCATCTGCGCGATCACCACCCGGGCGCTCATCGCCGCCGCCTGCGTATAGTCAGCAGACACGCCATAGCTGCAGAAGCCATCGTGGTCGGGCGGCGTCACCTGGATCAGCGCGACGTCCACCGGCAGGATGCGGGCGCGGAACAACCGCGGTATCTCGGAGAAGCAGCAGGGGGTGAAATCCGCTCGCCCCTCTTCGACGGCCTTGCGCGTCGTAGCGCCAAGGAAGAGTCCATTGTGACGGAAGCTCTTCTCCATCCCGGGCTGCGCATACTTGGCGCCGCCCATCGCCACCATGTGGACAACTTCCACATCGCGCAACTCGTCCGCGCGCGCCACCAGCGCCTCGGTCAGAGCCTGAGGCTCGCCGGTAGCGTGGCCGACAACGACGCGGTCGCCTGACTTGACCGCCGCCAGAGCCTGTGCGGCGCTGACAAACTTGGGCTGGCGGGTGACGTTGGCTTTGCTCATAGCGTTCCTCATGGCTGCTGTAGTCGACTTCTCCCGCCTATCCGCCGGACCGACGGCCCTCGAGGCCGTTGACGGCCGTTGGGGCGACGCTGTCGAGGTCGGCGCCGAAACGCTTGACCGCCGCGTCGATCGCCAAATCCGCGAGTTCGCTTTCTCCGACCGAAACGGCGCCAAACGTCTTCCCCGCGATCACCGCATCCGCGCGCTCGGAGGGGCGACATCTCGATACGCAGTCGGCCGTGCAGCCGCTCAGCAGCACGGCGAACGGGACGTTCCACCGGTTGTAAGTCACCGCGAATCCGCGCGCGGCGAGTTCGCTCTCGATCGCTCGCGCGAGCGCCTTCCGGTCGATCGCCGGATTGCAACCGCCGCAAAAGTTGATGGCGACCGAGCGATCGGATCGAGCCGAAGCCGGGTTGGTCATGCTGCGGGCTCTCCGATCGCGGACACCGGCCGAGCGCGCGGGAGGATGACGCGCTCGGCCGCAGCCACATTGCGCGGCCTACTTCGCCCGCGCTGTCTCCTTGGCGCCGGCTGCCAGCTTTTCCGCCGCCGGGATGCCAGCGATCGCTTTGGCGAGTTCCTTCTTCTCCGCCAAGTTGCCCTGGCGGGCGATCATGATCCGCTGCGCCTGCGGGCTGCCGGCGCCGTGCATCGATTCCGTTCGGTAGCCCACGGCGGCCGTGCCGAGCGTGATATTCTCGATCAGGCGCATTACGCGCATGCGATGCTCGGTTGGAACTGACGCCACGCCGCGGAGATACTTGTCCACCACCTTGCCGACCTCAGGGTTGCGCAGATCCTTCTCGGACGGCATGGTCACCATCAGGCCGCCGGCGATGTCCTCGGCGAGCCGGGCGATCTCGTACGGCATGCGGGTGACGTTCTGCTTGCAGACGTTCGCTAGCAGTAGGTCGATCAGATAGCCGCCCGAAGCCGTCTTGCGCCCTTCGCACGAACAGGAGATGCCGCACGCGTACAGCGTCTCGTTGAGATGCGTCATCTCGATGAGCTTGTCCTTGACGTGCGACGCCTTGGCGGCGCCGTTGTAGTCCGCCGCCAGCGCGGCGGCACCGATCAGCACGTCGCCCACGCCGACTTTGCAGCCGCCGTAGCTTTGGCGATGGTACCCGGCGAAGCGCTCGACCAGCATGCCGGCGAACTGATGCTCGCCGCACATGAAGACGTTGTCCCATGGCACGAACACGTTGTCGAACACCATCAGGGCTTCGTGACCGCCAAATCGTTTGTTGCCGACGTCGATGTCGCCGCCCTCAAGCTTGCGGGTGTCGCATGACTGGCGGCCGTAGATGTAGAAGACGCCCTCCGCGTCCGCCGGGGTCGCGAAGCACACCGCGTAATCGGCGTCCTCCGGCCCCATGGCCTGCGTCGGCATCACCACGATCCAGTGCGAGTTGATGCAGCCGGTCTGGTGCGCCTTCGCGCCCCGCACCACGATGCCGTCGTCGCGCCGCTCGACGACCCGCAAGAACATGTCAGGGTCGGCCTGCTTGGACGGCGCGAGCCCGCGGTCGCCCTTCACGTCGGTCATGGCGCCGTCGATGGTCCAGTCGCCCTCCTGCGCGGCAAGCAGGAATTTCAAGAAGCGCTCGCGATACTTGGAGCCGAGCGCGGCGTCCATTTCGAAGGTGGTGCTGTCGAGCGCGTTGATCGCGTCGAGCCCGACGCAGCGCTGGAAGCACGAAGCGGTCGTGCGCCCCATCAGGCGCTGCATCTTCACCTTCTTCACCAGATCCTCGACGCTCTGGTGGATGTGGCAGAACCGGTTGATCTTCTTGCCGGTGAGATGCGAGGTGGCGGTCATCAGGTCCTCGTGCTGGGGATCCTGCGCCAGCGCATAGGTCGCCTTCACCGAATTCATCGACGGACGGATAATCGGATGATCGACCGGATTGGCGACGAGCTCGCCCTGCAAGTAGACTTTGAACTTCATCCTGCGGAGGGAGGCTTCGTATTGGTCTGCGGTCATCATTGGCATATTCCGTGCTCCTGACAGGCGCCGGACGAGCGCCTCCTTCTTTCTCTTCTTGTTCTGCGCCGCGTCTAAGTCGCCGCTTTCGAGCGCTCGGCGCGACGCTTGCGGCAGCGGCAACCGTTGGTTTCTGAGCCAATGCTCGCAGGCGGGCGATTCTTGATCGCGCTTCCCTATCAGCTCGCCTCAGAACAGCGCCGCCAATAGAGACGCGCGTGACAAGTGCGAGAGATCCTTCAGTTTTACTATTCGAGTCGCCATCCCGATCACCACGCCTTGCGATAGATTTCCAGCGCGTCGGCTTCCGTAACTTCCCTGGGGTTGTTGACCAGCAGCCGCTTCTGGTTCATCGCTTCGTGCGCCAGCCGCGGCAAGGCGGATTCCGGCACGTTCACTTCGCGCAGGCGCTGTGGCAGCCCACATTTCTTCGACACCACTTCAAGCGCGTCGCAGAACGCCTCAGCCCTCGCCTGCCCCTCGAGTTGGGCAAGCTCTGGAAACGCGAACGGGGCGACCTCGACATAGGCGCGCGGCGCCGTCTTGCAGTTGAACCGCAGCACATGCGCCAGGACCAGCGCATTGGAGAGCCCATGCGCGATATGGAAATTCGCGCCGAGCGGATAGGCCAGAGCGTGAACCGCCGCGACCGGCGAATTGGCGAAAGCCTGCCCCGCCAGCATTGCGCCGAGAAGCATCGCCGAGCGCGCCCCGATCTCCGAACCGCGATGGACTGCGGTTTCGATCGCGCCGCCGAGCAGTGTCAGCGCCTGGCAGGCGAGCATTCGCGAGATCGGATTGTTGTTGGCGCTCGTTGAGGCGTAGGACTCGATCGCGTGCACCATCGCGTCGATTCCGGTCGCAGCCGTGGTGGGCGGAGGAAGGCCCAGCGTCAGTTCCGGATCGAGCAGCGCGACGTCGGGAAGAATGACCGGCGAAACCACGCCCATCTTCTCGCTCGCGCCCGTCGTCACGATCGAGATCGGCGTCACCTCGGACCCGGTGCCGGCCGTGGTCGGCGCGAGGATCAACGGCAGGCGCGGCCCCTTGGCGGCGCCGACGCCGTAGACGTCGGACAGTTTTTCCCGGCCCGGCGCAAGAAGCGCCACCAACTTGGCGGTGTCGAGCGACGAGCCGCCGCCGAGACCGATGACGCCGGCCGCATTAGCGCTCGCAGCCTCCTCCACCGCCTTCAGAATCATTGCGGCGGGCGGGTCGGCCTGGACGTCGGAGAATACGCGTGCTTCGACCGCAGCGTCCTTCAGGCTTTTCAGCGCGCGATCGACGATGCCGGTCGCGATCATGCCCGGATCGGTGACGAGAAACACGCGTTCGCCGATGCGTTGGCGCGTCAGGGCGCCTAGTTTCGCCAGGGCCCCCACGCCAAATTCAATGCTTGCGCTTGTGTTGAACGTGAAAGGCGAAATACTAGACCCGATCGCCGGCGGTCGCTGCCGATCGTTCGTCTGATGTTGTTTGGCGGCTTTCACCATCTGCTCCTTCGTTTGCGTTATATGGTCCCCACCGGCTGTACTGCTCGGCGCCCACCCCTCACCGGAAGGGCACTGAAAGTTGGCCTACGACGGATGCGCGGCGGGGCAGACGGCGAACATAACCTCCACGGCCACCACGGCGCGCTCTCTGACTCGAGACCTGTGGCTCCGCCGGCGCATCGCGCAAGTCTCTATGAGCGGCCCCGTTCGAGGGCCGCAGACGTCGAGCGCGAACTCGCTACCCGCCTGATGGCCGTGCTCATCTTCTCGCCCTTCCTCCTGCGCCAATGCGCGAACAAAGCGCTGTTCATTGCTTCCGCCCGACGAGTTCCAAAGCCTTGGCGACGATCGTCGCGGCGGTCATGCCGAATGCGACCTTTAGATCGGGAAGCTTGCCAACCTCGCCGAACCGATCCCGAACACCGACGCGCAGCACGGGCACCGGAGCCTTTTCCGCCGTCAACTCAGCGACAGCCGATCCCAGCCCGCCGATCACGTTGTGATTCTCGCAGGTCACCACGCATCCGGTTCTCCTAACCGACTCGAGGATGGTGGCCTCGTCCAAGGGCTTGATCGTGTGAACGTTGATAACGTCCGCTTCGACGCCCCGATTCGCCAACGCTCCGGCGGCTTGGAGAGCCTCGTGAACCTCGACCCCACTGCAGATCAACGTTACGTCGTCCCCGTCCCGCAACCGGTCGGCGGTGAGAAGGTCGAATGTCCGGCCTTCCTCGAAGATGTCCGGCGTCAACTTCCTCAGGAGCCTCAGGTAGACCGGACCCGGATAGTCGACGATCTGCGGCAGGAGGCCGACCAGTTGGCGCACGTCGCATGGCTCGACGATCAAGATATTGGGAATACTCCTGACGATTCCGACATCCTCAAGGGCCATGTGAGTTCCGCCGTTGAGTTCAGCGCCGACGCCGGGATCGGTGCCGACGACTTTCACGTTATTGCCCGCATAGGCGATCGAGATCGTCAGCTGGTCGCACATTCGCCGAGTGGCGAACGTGGCGAAGGTCGCGATGAAAGGGATGAAACCATAACTTGCCAATCCGGCGGCGAACGAAGCCATGTTCGCTTCTTGAACCCCGACGTTGAACGAACGTTTGGGGTAGGCAGCGGCGATACTTGCGGTGCCGCACGCCCCCGAAAGATCCGCGTTGACCACGACAATCTTTTCCTTGATTGCCATTTGGTTCACGAGTTCCTTGCCGAACGCGGCCCTCATCTCGATATTGGTCACCGGCTTATCTCCCTGCCGCGATTTCTTCGAGCGCCGTCGCCACTTGTTCCGCGGTGAGCGCCATCATGTGGTTGCCTGTCCCCGCGTTTTCGATGAAAGAGACGCCTTTGCCCTTGACGGTATTCAGCACGATCATGGACGGCCTGTCGGATACCTTCTTCGCAGCAACGATCGCGGCGTCGATTTGATCGATGTCGTGACCATCGACGTCGACGGCATTCCAATTGAACGCCTTCCACTTGTCGACGAGCGGCGCCAATCCATTGATGCTTTCAATCGATCCGTCGATCTGCAAGTTGTTGTAGTCGGTAAACGCAATGAGATTGCTCAAACGGAGGTGAGCCGCATACAGAGCGGCTTCCCAGATCTGACCCTCTTGGCTTTCGCCGTCCCCGATCAACGCGTAAACGCGCGCGCCGTCGCCAGCGAGTCTGGCGCCCGCCGCAATGCCGGCCGCTGCAGACAATCCCTGTCCGAGAGACCCCGTCGTCATATCGATGCCGGGCGTGCGATTCATGTCTGCGTGGCTCGGCAGGTTGGTGCCTAACCGGTTCAGCGTGGTCAGCATGTCCTCGGGGAAGTATCCGAAACTCGCCAGCACCGCGTATAGTCCCGGGCCCCCGTGGCCTTTCGACAGCACGAACCGATCGCGCCCCGCGAGCTTCGGCTGACGCGGGTCGATCCGCATGTGCCGGGAGTAGACGACCACCAAAGCTTCGACGAGCGAAAGCGAGCCGCCGACGTGCCCAACCCCGATGCTGCCGATCTCTTTGATGATGAGTGACCGCACCTTCCGGCATCTCTCGCGAAGGGCGCTAGTGCTCGTGTCCTGCGGAACGCTCATCCTCACCTGCATGACGACTCTCCAAGGAATGCTTTTGTCGATTCCGCTCGTCTATCCGGGACCGCCGAAGTTCGAAGACAAGCGTAGCGGGCTGTTGAGAGGTCCGGAATTGGCGGAATTTCCGCCAACAAGCGGAATCAAACCCGGCCCGTCCACGAACCAGACTCGGGCGGAATTTCGTTTCTCAACAGCCTCTTAACTTCACACCTCGCCTCCGTCTTCGGTTCGGTGCTGGCGGATCTCGCCGCGAACCGTTTCTTGAATTCGCGTACATGATATATGATGCGTCGGCAATGTCAAGGCCTCGCGTGCTCAAGGCTATCGTTTCTGGCTAACGATCCGCGCGGCGCGGCTGAAAATGTGATTCTGAGGAGGCTTCGATGATTCGGAGCCTGTCATGGCGATTTGCGCGCGCGTCGATCTTGTTGGTCATCATTCGGCGCTAAGAGAGATCCGCCGACGTTTTCATGGCGCCCTTATTCTTGGGATGCGGCGCGGATAATCGAGACCCCCGGCTGCTGCAAAATTGGCTGCAACCGGAGGTCTCAAAATGAGCATCGATGAAGGTCGCCGGCCTAACTAAGCCCGGGTCGGCGGAAGCCGTGGGGCGGAGGCCCCCACCGCCGGCTCAGAGTTCAATCCAGGTGGTCTTGAGTTCGGTGTACTTGGAGATTGCGTGAAGCGACTTGTCCCGCCCGTTGCCTGACTGCTTGTAACCGCCAAAAGGTACAGTGCAGTCGGCGCTGTCATAGCAATTGACCCAAACGCTGCCGGCGCGCAGACGCCGCGACAGCCGGTGGGCGCGAGACAGGTCTCGTGTCCAAAGACCGGCGGCGAGTCCATAGATGGTGTCATTGGCGACGCGCACCGCCTCTTCGTCATCTTTCACGGTGATCACTGAAAGAACTGGACCAAAAATCTCTTCCTGCGCGATTGTCATCCGATTGTCGACGCCGTCGAAAATCGTCGGATTAAGGTAGTATCCGTCAAGACCGACATCCGGCGAGTCGCCACCCAGGATGAGGCGAGCGCCTTCCTCCCGCCCTTTGGCGATATAGCGTTTAACGCTCTCGAGGTGCCCCTTTTCAACCAACGCGCCCATGTTCGACGCTGGATCGAGCGGATCGCCTGGTCGTATCTTCTTCATCGTCGCCACCAGGATGGCCATGAACTCGTCCTTCACCCGCTCTGACAGGATCAAACGTGAGGGAGCGCAGCAGACTTCGCCCTGATTGAAGCAGATCGCGGTCGCCGCTCGTTTGGCGGCCGCCTGCAAATCGGCGTCGTCGAGAATGACGTTGGGGGATTTGCCACCGGCCTCCAGATACACCCGTTTCATGTTGGACTTGCCAGCGTAGAGCAGCAACTCCTTGCCCACCTCGCCCGATCCGGTAAAGGCAATGCAGTCGACATCCATATGCATGCCGAGCGCCTTGCCGGCGGTGGAGCCGAAGCCCGGCACGACATTGAAGACCCCATCCGGCACGCCGGCCTCGGCGGCGAGTTCAGCTAAGCGGATGGCGGTCAGCGGCGACCATCTCGCCGGTTTCAAAATGATTGAATTGCCCGTCGCAAGCGCTGGTGCAATCTTCCATGTCTCCATCAGCATCGGAAAGTTCCACGGCGTCACAGCGCCGACAACGCCGATGGGCTCTCGCGTGATCATGGCGAGTTGGCCCGGCCCGGTTGGTGCGACCTCGTCATAGATCTTGTCGGGGCACTCTGAGTACCATTGGAGGGTGTCAAGCACGACGGTCGCGTCGATCAAACGGCTCTCGGCGATCGGCTTGCCCATATCGAGCGACTCGAGCAACGCCATCTCGTCCATATTCTGCTCAAACAACTGAGCGAAGCGCTGCAGTACTTTCTTGCGTTCCTTTGGTGCTTGATCGCGCCAAACGCCTGCCTCGAAGGCGCGGCGCGCTGCGCTAACGGCGCGGTCGACATCGGCGGCGCCGCAAGCCGCAACGCGCGCAATCACACGGCCGTCGCGCGGCGATATGTCGTCAAACGTCTCGCCCGACGCTGCGTCAACAAAGCGCCCGTCCACGAATGCTTGTCCCTTGATGGCGAGACGACGGCTCATTTCGAGCACGCCAGCCTTCGAGCTCAGCAAATTCATGATCTCCTCCAAAATCCCTTGCCGAGCTTTCTATATCATATATGATTCAACAATGAGATGCGACCCTATGACGCGATGGTCGAACGATTGCGCAACCGCACGCGGTTTGTGCGCTTAGAGACAATTCGGCTGATCGAAATCGCCAAGGTAGGCCATTATTCCTCGGTGTTTTCCGCAGCCGAGATGGTCAAGGCGCGGATTTGCTGGAAAAGCTGGGCTGGGACGACCTCGCCCGCGGCATGATAGCGGCCTGATATTCTTCGACGAGTTCCTTTCTGACGGCGGCGAGCCGGCGCAGCTCGAACTCGCTGAAGCGCAGGCGGCGCCAGCGCTCGGCGGCGCGAATGAGCGTGCCGGACATCAGCTTCGGCGCCGGCTTTTCGCCGAAGCCGTTGGGGATGATCTTCAGCCGCCGACGCTCCTCGCCGAACAACCGTTCGAGCAGGTTCGTCGTCCGGGTTACGCTCCGACAGGCGACCGGCAATCTCAGGCGCCCGGCGTAGGCCTCGAAATCATCGGCGAAACAGGCGAGCGCGCTCGGCGGAAGATCGGCGTAGTCGGCGTGCGCGCCGGTCGCTAACTCGCGGGCAATGGTGCGCGACGGCCCCTGACAGCACGCGACGACCCGCGCCTTGATCTCCGGGCTCTTCGACCAGGGGACCGCCCAACAGGTCGGCGGGAACCTTGGCGGCGAGGTTGCACAGCCGATGCGCCAGGCAGCGCTCGCGCGCCGAGTGAGGAAAGCATTCCTCGATCGCCGGAATGATCCCCGGGGCGCCGTCGCTGACGACGAGCAGCGGGTCGCCGAGCCCCCTGGCGCGCAGGTCGTGGAAGAAGGCGCGCGCCATCCCGACGTCCTCCTTCGAGCCGGCCGTCAGCACCAGCAGGACCTTGCGTCCGTCCTCGCCGATGCCCCGGCGGCGGGCGCCGCCTCGCACTGCTCGCCCGGCCGCAGTCGCTCGGCGGCGCCGTCGACGAACAGATAGACGATGGCGTGCTCGTAAAGATCGCGCTGGCTGAAGCCCTCGTATTCCGCCCAGAGTCGCTCGGCGACCTCGCTCACCGCCGCGCGCGACAGCAGCCGTCGGCCCTTCTCGTCGGTGAACGCCGCCTCGATGTCGCGCGTCGACAGGCCGTGCGCGTAGAGTTCGACCGCCGAGCTTTCGAGTTCCTACGTGCGTCCCGCAAGCGCCGCCCGCACGCTGGAGACGAACGGCTCGGGCGTGTCGCGAACCTGCAGCGCCGAATCGTCGACCGCCCCTTCCGCCGTCTTCACCTTGCCTGTCCGATAGCCGTTGCGATAGCCCGCATTCTCGCCCTCGTCGCGTTCGCAGCGCCCGCGGCCGAGGACGCCAGCGACCTCGCTCTCCAGCGCCTCCTCGACGATCAGCGGCAGCGCCAGCCGAATTAAATCGCTCCGCCCCGCCGCCGTCCCCAGTTCTTCGTTCTTCAAGGCGCTAAGCCCCTCGCGCGTGCGCTCGGGCGCGGATAATCTCTCCATCCGGATGCTCCCTGGGGCAAACGGCGCCAACCGAAGGCCCGCTTTCCTGCTTCACTTCAAGCAGGGCGCATCCCAACCGCTTTTTCCAGCAAGCCTATGCCTTCGCCCCCAGCTTGCGGCTGAAGAGCACAACGGACCACAATTTTGGCGTAGCGGATCGGTTGCATATGTCCAATCAATTGCCGGTCCGACTCACGAACGATGAAATCGAAGCGCCGATTTGGCTCGATTCGAGCAGGGAAGCAAAGCCCCGGACCTGCTTCGAGCTTGAGAACTCGCGCCGCCCCGCTCCGTGTTCGAAAACACGGCGAGCGATGAGGGCGGGGCCGTGATCGAGATAGGGGCCGCCGCGTCTGCCTGCCGCCGCCCATCCTGCGGCGAGATCAGCGGCCCCGCGTATAGTCGATATCGGCGATCCGTGGCCGATCTACCCATCGCGGGCCGACGCACGACATTGGTCTTGCGAGCGCGCCGCTGCTTCTGTCGTCCGTGAAGAACGCCGTTCATGCGAATACGCCCTGATCGCACCTCGGTTCGACGCTACCGATGAGCGCGGCGAGCCAGACGCGCAAAAGGATCGCCGGCCAGCCCAGCAGGCAATCGGCGGAAGATACTATGGGGCGTTCGGCGACAGCGCGGCAAACCGCGGCCGACCACAGCCAATGGAGCGCCCTATGCCGAAGACAAACGATCTCTGCCGCTCACTCACGGCTTTCGAACAAAGCAGGACGATCATCGCGGTTATCGAGACGAGCCTTTCGAGTTGGCTCCGTTGCCGGGATCGTCCCCGGCCCGGAACGCCATCCCTGAAGAAGCTGAGCGTTGACCCACACGCCCTGCTCCCATTGCTGCATCGCTGGCGCGACGAGGCGATCAAGACGGGGGACACGGTTGCTCGGATCGCCGTCGCCTACGAGGCTGATCTGGGCCCATCTCGGAGATGACGGCGGCCAGCGCGTCGCCATCATGAGGGGCCGCGTCAGCGCACTGGCTCTTGACATTTGTGACACATTATATATCATGTATCACCATTAAGAAGCGGTTCGCTTCGGGGGGCCGCCAGAACCGGACGGAAGACGGAGGAGTCCCAAGTGGCGACCTATGCCAACATTCTCGTCGAAACCCACGGCCGCGTCGGCCTCATCCGGTTCAGCCGGCCGCTGGCGCTGAACGCGATCAACGGCGCGCTGATCGAGGAGCTCAACCAGGCGCTCGCCGATTTCGAGGCCGACCCGGCGATCGCTGCGATGGTGCTGACCGGCTCGGAGAAAGCCTTCGCCGCAGGGGCCGACATCAAGGAGATGCGCGACAAGAGCTTCGCCGACGTGTTCCTCGGCGACTTCATCTCGCGCTGGGAGGACATCGCGCGGACGCGCAAGCCGATCATCGCCGCGGTCGCCGGCTTCGCGCTGGGGGCCGGCTGCGAGCTGGCGATGATGTGCGACTTCATTCTTGCCGCCGACACCGCTAAGTTCGGCCAACCGGAAATCAAGCTCGGCATCATCCCCGGGGCGGGCGGCACGCAGCGCCTACCGCGCTTTGTCGGCAAGTCGAAGGCGATGGAGATGGCGTTGACCGGCCGCATGATGGACGCGGCCGAGGCCGAGCGCTCAGGGCTGGTCTCGCGCATCGTGCCAGCCGCCGATCTCGTCGCCGAGGCGTTGAAGACGGCCGCGATGATCGCCAGCTGCTCAGCGGGGGCGATCTATGCGGCGAAGGAAAGCGTCAACCGCGCCTTCGAGACGACGCTCGCCGAGGGCGTGCGCTTCGAGCGCCGCAGTTTCCATTCGATGTTTGCCACCGAAGACCAGACGGAAGGCATGCGCGCCTTCGTCGAAAAGCGGCCGCCGCAGTTTAAGAACCGTTGACGGGGGCGGAGCGGCGAGCGCACCTGCCTGTACAGCTTCATCGTCAGCACAAGACTAACACGCCGATCTTCAGGCGTAGCTCGCTGACGTGTTGGCGCGGATCGTCGGTCATCCTGCGCATCGGCTCGACAAACTCCTGCCTTGGAACTGAGTGAGCGAACCAAGGCGTCGTATGTTGGCGGCATGACCGCCGCCATCGTTCGCCTCAAAGTCACGCTCGACGACGTCGAGCCCAAGATTATGCGCCGAATCGAGGTCCCCCTCGACATCAAGCTCGACCGGCTGCATCTGACCCTGCAAGCGGCTGGATAAACAACCACCTCTTCGAGATCCGAGCCCGCAACGTTGGCTGGCGCTTTCCGTCTCCCGATTGGCCCGATGGTCCGCTCGACGCCCGCAAGGCCAGACGAGTACACGATCGAGATCGAACGTCTGACGGACCCCGAACCGAACGTCGCCTATCCCCGCTTGATCGAAGCCGCCGGCCGCTGCCCACCGGAGGACGTCGGCGGCCCGCCGGGCTACGCTGAGTTGATCGAGGACCTCGACGATCCCGACCATGAGCGGCGCGACGAAATGTCATGGGTCGGCGAAGACTTCCACCCCAATCTTCTCGACGCCGACATGCTCAAAGCCGATGTCGCCGCGCTCGCTAAGCGATGGTCGAAGAAGCCAGCCTCGAAGAAGGCGCGACCCGCCTGAGCCGCGGGGTTCGCCGGAGGCTTGCGGATCGCCAGCCGCGCCATCAGCCGCGCCGGCAGCGGCGGATGGTCGGCCTTATCCGAATAGACCGAGCCGAACCGCTCTTCCAGAAACGCCCAATCCACCGAGCGCGCGAGCTTGGCCAGCAGACTGCCGAAGTCGACGATCTGGTCCAGGCGGGCGCGGAAGAGGTCCTCCTGGCCGCTGTCTCGACACTCGTTCGGCCGCATCGCGAATCTCCCGATCACCTCTCGCGACCAGAGAATCACGCCTGCGCAACCGTTGAAGTGGCGCCTGATTTTGGGACCAGTGGCATGGTTGAAGGAAGTCGCATAGCTCCCACAATTGGTCACCGAGACGGTGGCACGGTGTTGGTTAGCCTCTACGCTGCGCGGTCGCGCCGACCTACGCGCCCGTCTATGGCGGGGAATTAGGTATGCCCTTGACGCCTGTAATCCCCCCATGGGTGGCGATCGGCGGCGCCGTCGTCGTCCGGGTTGACGATGGAGCGATAGGTGGCCGGCCCGACGGCCACGGCCTGCTGGGCGAGACGGCAAAAGAGCATGCCGCGGGCGTTGGATTTGCGGCGATCGAAGCGGAAGGCGAATTCGTCGAAGTAGTAGTCGAGATGTTGGTGCTGGATTCCGACCCGGAGGGTTCCCATGAGCCATCGCCAAGCTGTCGGCCGGACCCATTCGCCATGCATCCATGTATCCGTTGAGCGAACGGGCGCGAAGTGCATACCAGCTTCCACGAATTCGGCCTGGCGAGCGAACCCTGGACGAGCAACTCGTCGAGAACGTGCGCGCGGCCGAAATCGTCCATCTCGACGAGACTCCGTGGTATCAAGCGCGGCGTCCTGCGGTGGCGTGGGTGGCGACGAGCGCGGCCACGACCGTCTATCGCATCGACAGCCGCCGCAAGGAGGAACTCAGCGCGCTGATTGGCTAGGCCTTCCTGGGCTGGCTGGCGAGCGACGGCTATGCCGCTTACCGCGATCATCCCCGCCGGCAGCGCTGTCTGGCCCATCTGGTCCGCGAAGGCCGGCGCTCGCCGAGGACTATTACGGCGCCGGCTCCGGCTTCGGTCGCGACCTCATGCGCGACCTGCAGCGCCTCATCGAGCGGGTCCGCGACGCCAAGGAGGACGCGCAAGCCGTCAAGAGGCCGATGGCCCGCATCAGGGTGGGACTGCCAGCGCAACCGGCGCAAGATCGAGAAGAAGGTTCGCAACCTCGCCGGTGGAATCCTCAACGACTGGAACGCGGTCGTCGCCATCGTCTCGGACCCGAGCCCGCCGCCGACCAACAACGAGGCCGAGCGCGCTACGCGACGCCGTCATCTCTCGGCGCATCAGTTTCGGAACCCGAACCGACGAAGGCAGCCGGCTCTACGCCGCCGGCCTCAGCGTGATCGACACCCGCCGCAAGCGGGGTGTCGACTCCTGGACCTACGCCCACGACCTTATCGCCGCCGCCCGAACCAACCTGCCGCTGCCCACCATCCCCGCAAGCTCCGCCGCCTGAACCAAGCCGCCGCTTAAATGCGGCGGGGGATGTGAACGATTACGCAATCTCAGGTCTCCGGATGCGTCAACAAGAAGTCGACCAGGAGTTCAATTTGGCATTCGATCATGTGCACGCCCTTGTGAACTACGCACCCCCGTTCCGCGGCGGCGATCAGGAATGGCGTTTCGTCCGGTTCCATCACCACTTCAGCCACAAGGCTGCCAGGAGCCAGCGTCCGCGGATCGACGGGAAGGGGATCCCCCGCATGCATGCCAAGGGAAGTGCCATTGATGATAAGGTCGCAACCCGAAGCGTCTGCCTCAACGACATCGACTTGGCAGCCTGGAAAGGCGACTCGAAGGCGCTGCTTCAGATCCCTGGCTTTCGCTTGCGAACGATTGGCGATGCCCAATCGACCGACGCCGGCTCGAACGAGCGCTTCGGCGACGCCCGCAGCAGCGCCGCCGGCGCCGATCAACAGCGCCCGGCGGCCGGCGATGTCATGGCCTGCGCGCCGCAACCCTCGCAGCATTCCTGCCCCATCGAACATTTCGCCATGGAAACGTCCGCTCGCGTCGCGACGCGCCACATTTGCGACGTTAAGGAACGCGGCCGTTGGCGAGAGGCTATCGCAAAGCGCTGCGATGGGCCCCTTGTGCGGAATGGTCACGATCACGCCCGCAAGATTCTCGACTCGCCGCAGCCCCTCGAGGGCCCCCGCAAGATGTTCCGGCGCCACCTGCCAAGGAACAAGGACCGCATCGAGCCGTTGTTGGACGCAAGAGGCGTTGAAATAGCCCGGGGTCCGCAGATGCCGGGCGGGAAAGGCGAGATGCACGACCACCTTCGTCGCACCTGAAATAGCAGGCGTCATCTGAGACTGCTCCCCAACAATCGGCGAAGCTTGACAAGACTATACAACATATATCATACATGATGTGATTATCAAGACTTGACTACCATGGCGCTGAAATCAAAAGGAATAATGGATATGTTCGACACGCGCGTCGCCGTTTTCGGGTCGCCGGGGGCGATACGTGCAGGGTGAGGAGCCATTCGCCTGGTTGGCGATTTCGCGACGAACCTAGGCCCTATGATTGATGGGCCTGAGGGTCCGCACTATGTTTCGGCGTGATGCGACGGAAAAGACGGCGTTTTCGTTGGGCGATGTTGCTTGCCTATTTCCTGCATTCGATCGGCGTGATTCACTTCGGGTCGCGGGAGCGATCGACGCGACCCAAATCCATTCCGACCCCAGGCGCGGCCGAAACGGACATGTTCCGCAATCGGCTCGACAACATGATCGACATGCGCCACGAGCTGGCGCACCTGGCCGGATTGATCGACTGGAAGCGGCTCGACGACGCCTTTGGCGGTCTCTACGCCGAGAAGAGGCGCCGCGACCTGCCGACGCGGCTGATGGTCGGGCTGCATCTTCTCAAACACGCGCGCGGCGTCTCGGACGCGCAGGTCTGCACCCAGTGGATCGAGAACGCGTGCTTCCAGTTTTTCTGCGACGAGACCTGCTTCCAGACCAAACTGCCGCCCGATCGCACATCGATGTCGGTCTGGCGCGGGCGCATCGGCCCCGACAAGCTCGAAGCGCTGCTGGCGGAGACGCTGGCTGCCGCAACGCGGGCCAAAGCCGTCACGCCGTCCCAGAAGCAGCGCGTCACTATCGACACGACGGCGCAGACGAAAGGATTGCGCATCCGACCGACAGCCATCCGCTGCTGCGCGCCATCGAATGGTTGAACAAGTTCGCGAGCAAGCAGGGCGTCGAGTTGCGCCGGTCCTATCTGCGGCTGGCGACCCGCGCCCGGCGCGAGGTTGGTCGACTGATCCATGGCCGCGGCCACCAACAGGCGATGCGCCCCTGCGCAGGATGCGGACACGGGCGGGTCGGCTGGCGCGATATCGAGCGCAAGATTGAAGGACGGCTCGACCTCGAGCATGCGTGTGCGCCCAAACTCGAACGGGTCAAGGCGTTGCTGGCGCAAAAGCCCGACGACAAACACAAGATCTACGCTCTGCGCGCGCCCGAAGTCGAATGCATCGCCAAGGGGAAGGGGCGCACGCGCTATGAATTTGGCGTGAAGACGTCGATCGCCGTCGCCAACGCGCGCGCCGACGGCAGTCAGTTCGTCGTCGACGTCCGCGCCGTCCCGGGCCTGCTCTACGACGGCCACATGCTGAAGGGGCGGATCGCCCAGCTCGAGCGCATCGCCGGCGCGAAGGTCGCGCACCTATGTCGACAAGGGGGTATCGCGGCCACCGGCTCGCGGCGCCGGAAATCCACGTCACGCAGAGCCCGGGCCAGCGGTCG
>Ga0255350_1000296_pt1 | contig 19133 bp, 17 predicted proteins | sample HBST25r1metaG_FD_186028 | JGI IMG/M metagenome (GOLD analysis project Ga0255350, IMG submission 186028) | Peat soil microbial communities from Stordalen Mire, Sweden - H.B.S.T-25.r1 | ecosystem: Environmental > Terrestrial > Soil > Wetlands > Peat | place: Sweden: Norrbotten County, Stordalen...
ACTGAGAGCATGGCGTTTGGTCCTTGCCCGAGCATGGTACAAGAATCGGACCCCGCCTTGCTGTGATGGCCACCGTTGTCAACGGGGCACCGGGGTAAGCCCGTATCATTGGGGGGCGGAGGGCTGAGCCTATGCCAACTAGAGAAGAGATGCTTGCCAAGCAAACGTACAAGGAAGACGGATTGGAAGTGGAGAAGCGCGTTTTCTACACGCTCTTGGCGGACAGCAAAGTGAGCAAGGAGACGTTGCAAGCGCACCGCAATAGCAAAGCCATTGCCTTCCTCTTCAAAACGCTCCTTGAGGACGGGACTATATCGGAAGACCAGCTTGACGAAATTTTGCTTGATGTCGTGACGTAGTGGGCCAAGATCCGAGCATTTGGAAAGGTGGCGAATGTCTCACCCAAACCTTCCACCGATGCGTCCACGGGGCTGTGGGCACGATGGCGGCCCATCCTGGAGGCGGCTATTCGATGGTGGCATGACCGGCGGGACGATTCAGAACACGCCGCCCAATGTCCCAATCTAGCTTCAAAGTGTTGCATTTTGACCACACTATTTCGGATTTATCTTTGTTTGTGGCTAGAAAAGACTACTGGTGTGCTCTCCTTGGCACCCCCTTTAAGATTGAAGGTACCCCCACCCTTCACACTCGGGCTGTGAGTGCAATGAGCATCCGGCGACGGTCATCCCGCCTGTCTTGTCCGTCTTTATCGCGTGACAGTGACGGCGACGGCACAGCCCTTGACCGTCAACGGCGGCCACAATCCAAACCGCTCCGGGTATGAAGGAATGAAGAATGAATTCATTCATACACGGTGGTGTGGAGAAGCTAACGGAGTGACCGCCGTCATGCTCATACCTATACGGCGGCGTCGCTTGGGCCGTCCGTCGCAATGACCGCCGGGCGTCGCTTTGACTGCTAATCAGCCGTCCCCAATCCAAACCGGACGGGGATATAAATAAACTTGTTTATATCCACGGTGGTGTGGATGAACTAACGGAGTGACTGACCGTCATTATCCTCATTCCTATAGCGTGACGGTCACTCCGTCGTCGTCATCACGTTCTCTATAGGCGACGGTCATCCCGTCAATTTGGTCCCCGCGCCACGGGCGTCCAACCGCGCATAGGCCACCCAAGTCTTCTTGCGGTCAATCCCCAATCCAGCCAACTTGGCAATAAGCGCCGGAACAGTCAAGGCGGAGTTGGCCGCGATAATCTTCCGAGCGGCGTCATCCTTGCCGTCTGAGTCCGGGCGGTTGCCCGTAACGGTGCCCGCTTGTTCCCGCGCTGATAGCCGATAGACGGCCCGCGTGGATCTCAACGGCTCCATGTAAAGCACATTGACCAAGAGGTAGTTGGCTTCTTCACATGGCGCGTTCATAAGGCGCTCCGCTTCTTTTGCGGTCACCTCATCCGGTATGTCCACCACCCTAATCACCGGCTGCATACGTTCCGTCGTTTCCATGTTGCCCTTTCTTTGTTTGGCTCAAAACGCTCTTTGTTGTATGTAGTAAGCGAAGCTACTACACACAGCGATGAGAGTAATCACCTTCTTCTTCTTCCTCTTTCTTAGTAGAGAAAGAAGCTAAACGGTCAACTTGTGAAGGTGCCCCGGCACGTCCTAGCGATTCAACTTTCTGAGCGCGTTTATCAGCTCACCAATTGGGGTAAGCACAATCTGGGACTCACCGGCTCAGCGTTGTCTTTGGTCACGGTGACGCGCCCGCCTAGCCGCCCTAGCGCCATGCGTGGTAGCCGCCTGGAAGCTAGATCGCTTGTCAGAACATCGGTTATGAAATTGACGGCGGAGTAGCCCGGCTCTTGCATGGACGCCGCCGCCGATTGCAGTTCACGGAACAACTCCGTGGACAAGTTGATGGATACTTTTGGCATACTCTCTCCCTTCAATTTCAATCTCGATTGCCGGACCCGCACTCCCACGAGTCCGGCACCGAGTTGTCAGATAGGCTCAAGGCTTTAAGCAAGGCTTGGACGGCCTCTGTGGGCCACCTTGAACGAACCGCTGACCACGGTCTTTTGACCTGCCCACAATCTTGGTTAGGTGTGTGAGATGGTGATGGCCTGGATGGCCTCCGAGCGCCGGACACGACCATCCACGCGCTTGTATCCGAGCAGAATGGTTTGGCCCGCCGTGGCAAGTGGCTGGTCAAGGATCTTGACGAACGTACCCGCACCACCACGGTCACCGATGACATAGCCGTCTTGGAACGAACCGAACAAGATAGGCACAACGCCCGCGCTTGTGGCCGTGGGAATTGCTGGCATGGCCGCGCTATAGCTCACCGGGAATCCGTGAAGCATGTCGCGTCCGTTTTCCCGCGTCCAAGAGGCCGCAAAAAGATTGGCTTGACGCTGTGCCTTCCGAATTGCTACGGCGGTTGCACGGCTCATCAGCCACGCCGCATTGGGGAAGTACGACCCTTTGAGCGTGCCAAGAATATCGTCCGTGGCATTGAGCAAATAAGCGCCGGTGGACTCGTAAAGATACGGGGCCGCCGTTCCGGTGCCGGTGTTGCCAATCAAGCCCTGTGGCTGAGCGGTGCCGGTGCCGGTGACAAAGTAGCCGTCCTCAGCGATGGAAACGGCGTTCAAGAGGTCACGAATACCAAATTCCTGGAAGAGCTGGACATCCTGCAACAGTTCCCAAGAGACGGTATGCGTCAAGCCCATCATCCACGCTGAGAGCGTAATCTGTGACAGTGTTGGGTCACTCTCTGTAAACAGGTTGGTTGATGCTCCGCTTTCGGCCTTGATTCCGGCTGTCCCGAACGTGGACTGAGACGGCAATTTAATATCGTGCTCGGTTGGAATTGCCCTTGCCAACGAACGGACGCCAAGATCCGGCACGGCCAACGGGATGATGTTGGGGTCCGTGGGAACGGTGGCAGTGAAGCCGCCATTAGCGCCGGTGCCTTCATAAAGGGTAGCGGACACTCCCGGCAAGGACGGAAGAGCGTAGCCACCAAACAACGGGTCAAAGCCTTCGCTCAACTCGCTGCTAGCTTGCTTTCCACCCGAACGGAGAAACGCGAGAAACGCGCCCGTGTATTCCGCAGACATTGGCGTCTGTGTGTGTGCCGCTCTGGAGCCGCCGCCAACAACGGACGCCCCTGGATTGTTGCGGAACATCGTTGCAAGAGAATTGTTGCCCTCAGACTTGGCAATGGCTCCGTTCAACGCCTTCACCTTCTCCTGTAGGACTTCCACTTGGGCTTGCTCCCCTTGAGTGAGATCCCGATGGGCCACCGCCGCGTGGACTGTGAGATTCTCCGCTTCCATTAGCGCCGATGCACGCTCTGCCTTCATGTCGAAAAGTTTCATGGTGAATTCTCCGTTTCTTTCGGTTGGGCACGCCGCCTCCCCGCAACGTGCAAGCGGACCCCAGCTCTCGGAGTGGGAACTGTCCCCGCATCAGCCCACGGCCCTTTTTAGCCGGGAGTGGTTGTACAACTTTCACGGCCTTCAGCTCCGCCTTGGAGCCTTGCCGCGCCGTCTCCACCACACGTACTGTGGGCGCTATCGGCGTTGACCCGGCCCCTTTCAGCCGGACAGCGAAACTGTGCGGGCTAGTCCCGCGTATCAGGTAGCCAGTAGAGGCGCTCACACCACCCGATTGAGTCATCCGCCGGAGTGGCTAAGGCCGCCTTCGATGCGCCCTCTATGCGCTCATTGAATGCGTGGGACAATGCCCGGATTGCGTACCCGCTCAACGGCTCCGAAAATGTGCTGCATGGGATGCCCTGGACAATGCCCATCACGCCACAAAACATCAGTGAGCGCTCCGCTATTTCGCGTTGGTTATTCTCAGCCGGGAACGGTGTCCCCTTCGTTAGATCGAAGAGAGCGAAGTCTCCCCGCGCCGGATCTCCGAATACCGCAACGGCGTAGCTTGCCGCTTCCGAGAGTTGCTCAAACTTGTCCATTGCCGCTCTCTTTCTGGGAGCCATTACGCACCCGAATTTCATCTTTCTTGGTAAGTAACGCCGCGCATCCCTCCGGTGTCCGTTCGAGTGTGTACGTGATAACGTCCGCGCCCTCCGCCGTCTCTATGCCGAACACCAAACCCGAGACGGTGAAATGCCCCCCGTTCTGTACGTGAAACTCCAGCTCTGCTAGGGCGGTATGTGCGGAGCCTTCATTCAGTACGGTGTCTTCCGGGAAAGCCACGCTAGCGCCCGGCAACTTGAGCCGGGTGATTATCTCGGTAGAGATATGCGCCTCCACGCCCTCATCTTTGAGCAACCGTGCAAGCCGGTCCCGTTGCTCTACGGCCAGCACCACCGCGCCTAGCGGCGTGTCAACGGGCTGGTTTGACGGGCGGCCCGCGTTGAATTTCCGTAGCGCCCGCTTCATCGGGGAGTCTTCCATGACCTTCTCCATCGCTTTTCGTCCGGCTTGTCTGTCTGCATTCGTGAACGCCATAAGCAATTTATAGGCTAATCCGCTTTCGGTGTCAAGCGGATTTAGTAGTAATCCGCTTCTGGCGCTCGGGACGTGCTAGGTGTACTCGCTAAATGGACTTGCTAAATTGACTTTATGTTATTGAAAATGAACGAGTTGACATTCTGGTCGATACAGCTCACAATAACGGAAAATTCAGAGCCGTTAGAGCTTGTGTCGTCAAACTTCACTCCCCTTCCGCGTTCGTTGGGAAGGAGCTTCATGCTTTATATGCAATTCGCACCGCTCGGAAAGGGCCAATGGGCCGTCACGGGCACGTCTAAAATAGCTGAGGTCACCGTGGGCCGCGCTCACTGTGCCATCACCCCAACCAAAGGTCACACCGTCACCCCGGAAGAGCGGGCGGGCGTTGGGGTCTTCATGCAAGAGGCGTGCCCCGTGGGGCGGAAGTGCCGGAGGTGCCCGGAACAGTGCTAACGGCCCGGCGCGGGGGCACATGCGGACGCCTCAGCCGTTTAGAATCGTGTTCAACGCTCAGAATTACAGGAAGCGGAACACATGCCCATCAACGCCGATAAGCCACACCTCTGGAAAGCCGATACCCGAGCGTCCGTGGACCAGTTCAACGAGTGGTTTATTGCCTATGCTCCCAAGGCATACCGGGACACACGGGGCAAAACGGTTGAGCACGTAGAGCGCGGCTTGCTTGCAACGGATGACCTCACCCGGATTACCCCGGACATTATCCGAGAGTCCCCGGCCATCCTGCCCACACTTCGGATGTCCACGTGCCCGCCGCTTGCACGTGACCGGCTCATTGGCCTTGCCGATTCGAGCAAGAATCTAGTGGGCTGTCTGGAGGCGGGCAAGCTACCGCCCCTACTCTCCATGGAACTACTCACTGAGCACTTGGGCCGAATCGTGGGCATCATCTCCCGGATGCTGGACGTGGACATCTTTCCTTGGATCGGTGAAAAGCGCCGTCCAACTGAGGAAGAGCGGTACAGATCCTCCACTATCGTGGCTGACCGGCTGTGCGGGGCGCGGGGCCGTGGCTGACCCCATTGTCAGAAACGCACAAGAGAAGCGCCAACTTGCCCTAATTGAGAAGTACCTCACGGAGCGGAACTATAAACACAAGGCGCATCCGCCGGGCCAACCGCTTGACCAGATGGAGCCGGGGACATTCACATTCCGGCTAAACGTCAAGGTCAGAAACTCGCAGACGGATGACAAGGCCGTCAACATCCCCGTTGACGCTGTAATCCAGCCGATAACGGCCACACTCCCCCACTTGCCCGTCCTCATCGAAGCTAAGTCAGCTCAAGGGCGCTTATGGTGAGCATGTGGTCTTTGTCCTGTTTCTATGCGGCTATTTCGATGCGGCGTATCTAGGGTATGAGGCCGCCGAAGGGATTGACTGGATATGGGAGCACCGCATGGAAGACCTCAACCAACTGGGTTTTTAGGATGACAGCCGCCGCACACATCGTCGAAGAAAGGCGCTTGGTTGAGCAAGTCCGGCTTGACGGCCTCAAGAGCGCGGCGGAGCGGAACAAGTGGGGTCAATTTGCCACGCCTTCACCGCTTGCCGTCAGTCTTGCCCGCCACGCCCGCGCCCTCATGGGGACTACGCGGGTGCGCTTCCTGGACCCGGCCATTGGCACCGGGTCATTCTTCTCCGCTCTCCTTGATGTCTGCAATGCGGAGGAAGTTGAGGCGGCGTCCGGGGTGGAGCTGGACCCGCTTTTTGTACACGCGGGACGCGCTCTTTGGGAAGGGCACGGCCTCAACATCGTGCACGGGGATTTTACGCACCTGGAGCCGCCCGCCGAACGGTTTAACCTTGTCCTCACCAATCCCCCGTATGTCCGACATCACCACCTCAGCGGGGAAGACAAGAACCGCTTGAAGGCTCAGCTTGCTCAATCGCTGCAAATGTCCATCAGCGGCTTGGCCGGGCTGTATTGCTACTTTCTCTTGCACGCTCACGATTGGATGGAAGACGGCGGCCTTGGCGTGTGGCTCATCCCTTCCGAGTTCATGGACGTGAACTATGGTGCCACTCTCCGGGACTATCTGAGTGAGCGGGTGACGCTGCTACAGATCCACCGCTTTTGCCCAACGGACGTGCAATTCACGGACGCGCTTGTGTCCTCCGCCGTGGTCATCTTCCGTAAGGCCGCACCGCCTGGAGGGCACGCCGTCAAATTCTCTTTCGCTGGACCCATTGATAGACCCGAGCATGAAGCCTTGGTCCCCTTGGGCGTGGTGCGGGATTCAAAGAAGTGGACACAGTTCCCGGCCACTACCGCCGTTAGGGACCGGGACGTGCTCAATCTCGGGGACCTCTTTGCAATCAAGCGGGGCCTTGCTACGGGGGACAATGGCTTCTTCATCATGGATGAGGACCGGCTTAGAGAGTGGGAGATTCCGCAAGAGTGTCTGAGGCCGATACTCCCCGGCCCGCGTCACTTGACCGGGGATGTTGTGGAGGCGCTTCCGAGTGGATCTCCCGATGTGTCCCCGCGCCTCTACTTGCTTGACTGCCACGATTCGGAGGAAGACATCAAGGTCAAGTGGCCCCGGCTCTATGAGTATTTGCAACACGGGAGAGCGGAGAAGGTGCACACCGCGTATCTAGCCACGCACCGCGCCCGGTGGTATTCGCAAGAGCAACGACCGCCCGCGCCGTTCCTTTGCACTTACATGGGCCGCTCCCGGAACGGCAAGCCCCCATTTCGCTTCATCTGGAATCGCTCCCAAGCTACGGCGCATAACGTCTACCTGATGCTCTATCCCAAGGGTCCACTACTTCACGCGCTCACAGCGAACCCGGCGCTTGCCGGGCGCGTCTTTGAGGCATTGCAAGGCATCACCCCCGGACAGCTCTTGTCTGAGGGCCGCGTGTATGGAGGCGGATTGCACAAGGTTGAGCCAAAGGAACTAGCACAGATTCCCGCACAGCCCATACTCAACGCTATTGACGGCGGGATAAGGGTGGAGCGGCAACAATCGCTCTTTGCCTAGCCCGCTCCCGCTCACTAAGCGGCCCGCGTCTGTCTCTTCTTCTTGGCCTTCCGCGTTTTGCCGGGCGTGGCCCACGTTGCGGTGACAAGCAAGTCTAGCCGGTCCTGTCTCCCCTTGACCCACTTTGCGTAGTGCTTCTCCGTGGTCCTGATGGACTCATGCCCGAGTAGCTTGGAGACTTCCTCCAGCGGGACGCCCTTTTCCAAGAGGTCCACGGCAAAAGTGTCACGGAGCCGGTGACTCCGCATGTGCCCGTCACTCTCAATTTTGGCCGCCTGGAAAGCCGGAACGATAAACCGCTTGCCCCAATTCCCGGTAACGCTCTTCTTGGACCCCTCCCCGGACCAAAAGAAGTACGCCGGGTTGGTGTTGGGAACTGCTAGCAGCTCACCGGCAATCTCGGGGGGCAACGGGACGGTGACATTAGTTCCGGTCTTGGTGCGCTGTGTCATGACCCGATAGATGCCGTTCGCTTTGTCGTGGATTAGTTCATCCCGCCTCAGCGTTAAGGCGTCCATGATGGCAAGGCCGCTCCAGCGCATGAGCTGGAAAAGTCCCCGTACGCGGGCCACCCAAAAGTCATAGTTTCGGTCCCTCACAGCCACGTAAACCGCATCCAAGAGTTTTTCATATTCTTCAGCAGTCAGCGGCATGGTGGGAGGCTCTTCAATCTTGAATTTAGGCCATACGGGAACACGCTCTAGCCATTGGGCCTCGAAGCAATAGCGGAGAAAACTCTTGTACCGCTCTCGGAGTTTGGCCCGCGTATAGGTGCTTGGGTACAGCTCAGGCCAGTCCGCGCAAAAGCCGGTCACGATCTCCCGCGTGATGCCTTGGACGGTATAGACTCCGCTTCCTTCGCAATACGTCTGGAGCCGCCCAAGCCAAAGAGCGTACTTCTTGATGAGGTCTGAAGTTAGACCTTGGACTTTCTTGTCTGCAATGAAAAGTCCCACGGCTTCCGCGATGCCCTTTGCGGAATTGACCGGGGTGGGTGTGCGGCCCCCGAGTTGGTCCTCAAGGTTCCGCTTGACAGTCTCCGCCTCAGCCCATGAGCGGGTCCCGGCTTGCTTGCGGTATTGGGTCCCGGCCTGTGTCCAGCGAAGGTGCTTGCGACATTGGCACCGCTTGGAAAACTCATCACCGGCATATTTGCAGTCTGCCGAATGCCTAACAAAAATCGTGATTACCGGGGCCGTGCTCATAACGCCCTCACTTTCATTCAACGGGGGCATCGTAGCACAGATTTAGCACAATTGACTAGCACCTTTTAGTAAGTTATTGATTCTAAACGTACTTATTTATGGTGGAGGCGGCGGGAGTCGAACCCGCGTCCGAAATCGCTGTCAGCCAGGAGTGTTCATGCTTTGTCCGGTTCCTTTTGGTTTCGCCCCTGACGCTCAGAGCGGACAAGATGCGCCAGAAACTAGTCCGATGATCTCGCGGTTACAACACGGACCGAGCCGCAACCGCCAGCCTACTGAATGACGTCCGCTCACAGCCCATAGGCAAAGCCGTGGAAGACGGCAGCTTATTTAATTAAGCTGCAAGTGGCAGACTGTAGTCGGCAACTTTGGTTTTGCAGGCGATTACGGGTGCCCACACCCCGGCATGACTCCTTTGCCGCATTCAATCCCGTCGAAACCGTGACGCCCCCATCTCTTTCGCCCCAGCGACCATCGCCGGGAACCCCGGATGACATCCCAGCGGCCAAAAACCTGCCGCCGGAAACCCGGTGGGTGCGAGCCGGGCCAACTGGCTCGTGCTGCTAGATTCAAGTTTACGCCAATTCGAGTTTTCCCGCCGGGGCAAATTCCCAAGCGGCCTCCTCTGTTCATGCAATTGCCCTGGGTCTTTCGCCGCGGAGTGAGCGCGGGCTCCGGTCCCTGCTGTATGCTTTTCTGCGGATTGGGTCCAAATTCCACCGGGCGCCACAATGTTCCATTTTTCGCTCGCAGACGACTGACAACTGACCACCGATAACTGCTTTTCCCGAGGTTTCCATGTCCTATCCGACGTATCGCAACCTGATTGGCGGCCAATGGCTGCCAGCCCTGAGCGGCAAGACCATCCTCAACCTGAATCCCGCCGACCACAGCGACGTAGTGGGCGCGTTTCCCTCCTCGCACAGCGAAGACGTGGCCCTGGCCGTGGCCGCCGCCCGGGAGGCTTTTGCCACCTGGCGGCTGGTTCCGGCGCCCAAGCGGGCTGAGATCCTGCTCCGCGCCGGCCTCCTGCTGCAGCAGCGCAAGGAGCAGTACGCCCGCGCCATGACCCGCGAGATGGGCAAGGTGCTGGCCGAGACCCGCGGCGACGTACAGGAGGCTATCGATGAGGCTTTCTACGTGGCCGGCGAGGGGCGCCGTCTCTTCGGCCAGACCACCCCCTCGGAGTTGCAGAACAAGTTCGCCATGAGCGTCCGCATGCCGGTGGGCGTGGTCGGCCTCATCACCCCCTGGAACTTCCCCATGGCCATCCCCAGCTGGAAGCTCTTCCCGGCGCTGGTCTCGGGCAACACCTGCATCATCAAGCCGGCCACCGACACCCCGCTTTCGACCTACAACCTGGTCGAGGCGCTGGTCGATGCCGGGCTGCCGCCGGGCGTGGTCAACATCGTCAGCGGCTCGGGCTCGGCGGTGGGAATGCCGCTGGTCGAGCACCCCGGCGTGCGCGCCATCAGCTTCACCGGGTCCAGCGAGGTTGGCTCATTGGTCGCCCAGCGCGCCGCGGCCACCTTCAAGCCGGTCTCGCTTGAAATGGGGGGCAAGAACGCACAGATCGTCCTCGACGACGCCAACCTTGAACTAGCCCTCGACGGCGCGCTCTGGGGCGCCTTTGGCACCACCGGCCAGCGCTGCACGGCCACCAGCCGGATTTTGCTGCAAAAAGGGATCGCGGAGCAATTCACCGCCGAGTTCGTCGCCCGCGCCAAAAAACTTGTTGTGGGAAATGGGCTGGAAGCCCCCGTCGAAGTCGGTCCGCAGGTGAATGCGAGCCAGATCGAAACATCGAAGAAGTACGTGGCCATTGCCCTGGCTGAAGGAGCGCAACTGCTCACTGGCGGCCACGCGCTCACCGAGGGAGCCTACGCCCACGGAAACTTCTTCGAGCCGACGGTGCTGGGCGGGGTTCTGCCCTCCATGCGCATCGCCCGCGAGGAGGTCTTCGGCCCGGTCGTCAGCCTGATCGAGTTCGAGACCTTCGAAGAGGCCATCCAGATCGCCAACTCCATCGACTACGGCCTCTCGACCGCGCTCTACACCAGGGACGTGAACCGCGCCTTCACCGCCATGCGCGACCTGGAGTCGGGCATCACCTACATCAACGCTCCCACCATCGGCGCCGAGGTTCACCTGCCCTTCGGCGGCGTCAAGCAAACCGGCAACGGCCACCGCGAAGGCAATGGAGCCATCGATTTCTACACCACATGGAAGGCGGTCTACGTCGATTACTCCGACAAACTGCAAAAGGCCCAGATCGACAACGCCGAGTGAGACGATTGCTCCTGTGTAGTCGAGCGAAAGGGGCAAGGAATGGGGGGGATTTCTGTAGCGCCGGCCTCCCGGCCGGCTGTAGCGCGGACGTCTCGTCGGCGCCTCCAGAGGTTCCCTGTGGGTCAGAAGACCCACAAGACAGCCGACCGTGAGGTCGGCGCTACCTATTTACGGATAAACCCTAAGTAAAGGCCACTTGAGCGCGAGATTTCGGACTACAACATTCTGAAAATGTCCTAGCCCGGAATCTGATTCATCCGCCGCAGGAATGGGACCATGGTCAGCCCCTGCACGAAGACCGAAAAGGCGACCACCGCAAAGCTGATCGTGATGATCTCCTCGCGCAACGGAATATCGGGGGGAAGTCCAAGTGCGAGAGCCAGCGCCAGGGCTCCGCGCAGCCCGCCCCAGAACAGTACATGCTGCTGCCTGCCGGGGATGCGCATCGAAGAGCGCGAGAAGAGCAGGCAACAGGGATAGACGGCCACCGCACGGCCCAGCGTCACCAGCGCAATCGCAATCCCCGCCGGAATCCAGATGGCCAAAAAATTCTCCCGGGCTTCGTGCATCCCGATCAAAAGGAACACCAGCGAATCGGCAATGAATGCGGCGTACTCCCAGAATGCCTGGGCGGCTTGTCTCCCGCGCACGGAGATGGTGTTGAGCGACTTGAAATTTCCCATCACCAGCCCGGCCGTGATCGTCGCCAGAACGCCGGACAAGCCAAAATGGTCGGCCAGCAGAAACGACCCGTATGCGGCCACGGTCGTCACCGTGATTTCCACCAGGTGGTCGTCCGTCCGGCCAGCGAGCAAAAGGGCCGCAACCGCGACCGCCGCGCCGCACGCAACGCCGCCGGCAATTGTATTGAAAAGCATGACGATGATTTGCCCCGGCGTGAATGGCTGGCCGGAAGCCAGGGCGACCACCACCCCAAAGGCAACCGCCGCCGTGCCGTCGTTGAACAGGCTTTCCGCCTCGATCAGCATCAGCAGCCGGCCATGCGCCTTGGCTTCCTTGAAGGTTGCGATCACGGAGACCGGGTCGGTGGCGGCGATCAGAGCGCCAAAGACGAGAGCGTCGATCCACTGCCAGTGCGCCAGATAGTGCATCCCCGCAGCGGTCACGCCGGCTGCGAGCAGCACGCCGGCAGTGGCCAGCGTGGCAATCACGGCAAAATCCCGCCGCAACTGGTTCCAGTGAATGTAGAACGCGGCCTCAAAGAGGAGCGGAGGAAGCAGCGCCGTGAAGATGAGGTCTTTGGTCAGCACAATCCGCGGCGCATAGGGCAGGAACGCAAGCAGAATTCCCGCCGCCACCAGGCCGGCGCTGTAAGGCATATGCAGCCGCCGGGTCAGCACCGCCACTACGGCAGCGATCAAAAGCAGCAGCGTTCCGCTTTGAAAAGTGAGTTCCATGCGTTTCTGTTCTCACCTCCGGCTGTTTCGGTCCTGCGCTCTAGGATCTTGTTGAAATACTCCCGTCGGGTGGAGAGTACGGGCTTTAGCTGGAGGGTACGGGCTTTAGCCCGTACATAAACACTGCAAAATCAGACGGGCTTTAGCCCCTGAGGGCCATAATCCAGGATACTCAATCGATTTTCAACAAGTTCCTAGGTCTTTGACCGCTTGATTTTGTACCAACTTGGGTGCCCCAGGTCCCGATTTTGGGACCTGGGATTGGCAATCGTAAAGAACGAATCCATGCGGCCAGAGTCCTGGACGAACATCTGCAATCATTCCCTGCATCGGGCCAACACAACCCATGCGCTTTGTTCCTAAACCCAATGTTAGGGCAAATTTGCTTTCGTGTAGAGCGGTTTTGAAAGGGCACGGCTTCAGCCGTGCCGTAAACTGCAAAAATCCGCGGTCTTTAGAGCCTTTTCGGTTCAAGTGTTAACAAAATTTTAGGTGCCCCATCCTTTGTGCGTTCTTTGCATAAAGGGTGGGAGAGCACAGATGTGCATCTTGATCGCAAACAGTCAGGTTGAAAACGCTCTAGCCCCTGAGGGAACGATCCATCCTCTATACCATGACGAAATTCGCTCTGGCCGCTCCCATCGGCGCCACGGTCAAGAACTTGTCCATGAACGATAGGCTGCAACGCTCGAGGACGGTACCGCAGGCCATCCCGTCCGCCTTGACCGCCCGCCTACCGCCAGTCGTCGCGGGCGTTGGCGAGGCCGTCGTTCATCACGGCCTCGAATCCGGCGTGCTTTTTCACGAAGATCTCGCTGAAGGCGCGGTCCTGGCGGAGCAGAATGGCCTGCATGCGAACCAGCTCCAGCAGCGCCAGGAACATGGCAATCAGCGCCCGCTCGCTGCGGGTGTGGCTCAGCAGACGGCGCAGGGCCACGGGCTTGTCTTCCATCGTCAAGCGGCGGGCGAGAAACTGGATCATCTGGCCCACGGTGACCGAATCCTCTTCCAGGTTCATGACCGGCAGCTTGCGGGCTCGCTCCAGAATGTCGCGGAAGATGCGCACCAGATCCACCGTATCGGCGGCAATCTCCGGCTCGGCTTCGGCATCGTTCTTGAACTCGCGCACGCCGGGATTGGACCAGGTGGCCGCCTCCAGCATCTGCTTCTGCTGCAGCATCTGGGCGGCGTTCTTGAAGCGCTCGTGTTCCAGCAGCCGATCGACCAGCTCCAGCCGGGGATCGTCGCCGGCGTCTTCCGGGCCTGAGGGGGTGCGCGGCAAGAGCATCTTGCTCTTGATGTGAATCAGCAGGGAAGCCGTGTAGATGAATTCGCCCGCCACATCCACGTCGCTGGCCTTGAGCTGGTTCACGTAAGCCAGAAACTGCGCGGTGATCCGGGCAATCGGAATGTCGTAGATGTCGATGTCCTGCTTGCGGATCAGATCCAGCAGCAGGTCGAGGGGCCCGTCATAGACCTGGCCCACAAGAACCGAAAACGGAAATCGCTCGGCGCCCTCGTCCAGCTTTTTCTGCCGCGCGGCCAGCTTGGCAGCGGCCCGTTTTTCAGCCTTCTCCCCGGCCATCTCCTCGTCCGTGGGTTGGGCTGTGAGCACCAGCGGCGGGACGGCGGTTGCGGGCTCGGCAAAGTCGACCGCCGCGGATTCGTCTGCGGTGGAAGCGGCGGGAGCTCCGGCTTCTGGGGGCACAACTGACCCCGCGGTGGGCGCAACCGGTCCGGTGCTGTTCTCCGGCTGATCGAGTTGGTTGGGCTGATCGGTCAATGCTCTTCTTCTCTTACTTCAGTGGCTCGTAGTTGCTGCGCAACTCGGTAATGTCGACAGGCTCGCTGCCGTGAATGCTGAGCAGGAAGCGTTCGCCGTCCTTGCGCAACGATACAGGAATCTTCTCATCCTTTTTCAAGGACTTTTTGGCCTTGGCAAAGGGCTGGGAGAATATCTTTTGAGGAATAACATAACCATTCCCCTTAAGTGATTGGCGATTCATCTCGATATTAAGTAAAGCCCAGACTTCAAATGACTTTTGTGGAATAGCAAAATGCCAAACCGGATTTGGCGATTCAACGAAGTCAATACAGCTGGAATCAATAAATACACGCTTCCCCTTGGGGGTTATTGCAGGCTCTTCTAACTCTCGCTCAACACTGTCAAAAATTCGATTAGCCTCGAATTTTAGATGCACATCCCGTTTAACCCTTTGAATCCAGAACGTCCTGATTGATTTTTTTTGTTCAGCTTCTGTCTTGTTCTCCCAATTTCCATCAAACAGGAGTGAATCGAAGGAATATAACCAAATCCTATCTTTTGCGTGGAAATAATGCTTCACCTCGCCCAGTTCATGCGAGAGATCAAAAACCTCGCGCACCTCAACCATGGTCTGCTCGGCGCGCTTTGCTGCCTTGGCACTCGATGCTCGCAGCATCTCCCAGGTCTGACCGATGTTGCTCTCCATCTCCATGCGTTTCTCGTAGAAGGGATCAATTACGTTACGGACTGAATTAATAGCGCTATCTTTGCAATCTGCGCAACGCAGAGAGGCTGCACGGCAACCCTGTTGCGTCTCGGCCAAAACATCGGCGGAGCTGAAAACCTTATGTAGATCACCTACCGGGCAAAGATCGGGATCGCCAACATCTGTCTGCCGTATACGCTGACCATTTGTCGACATATTGCCAATTTTTGTTACCGTAAAAGATTCCGCTTCCGTCAGCCCAATCGTATTTCCATAACTCTTGGACATCTTGCGGCCATCCGTGCCGGGAACCTTGGGCGTGGGCGTATACAAGGCTTCCGGTTCGGGAAATACTGTGGGTCTTTTAAGCTCGTCTAAGCGATTCTTGTACATCGAGTTAAACCGCCGCGCCACTTCTCGGGTCAGCTCGACGTGGGCGGTTTGGTCCTGTCCGACGGGAACAAACTGCGTTTGATAGAGAAGAATGTCGGAGGCCATCAGTACCGGGTAACCGAGAAAACCGAAGTTGGTCAAATCCTTGCCGGAGAGGTTTTCCTGCTGCTCCTTATAGGTGGGCACGCGCTCCAGCCAGCCCAGCGGAGTGATCATGCCCAGCAGCAGGTTCAGTTCGGCGTGCTGGGGGACATGACTCTGAATAAAAATAGTGGACTTTTCCGGATTGAGGCCGGCGGCCAGGAAATCCAGCGCCAAATCCAGAGTGTTGAGCTTGATGCGGCTCGGGTCGGCGTAGTCCGAGGTCAGCGCGTGCCAGTCGGCGATGAAGAAGTAGCACTCGTACTGGTCCTGCAGCTTGACCCAGTTGGCCAGTGCGCCCATGTAGTTGCCCAGGTGGAGCTTGCCCGTGGGCCTCATGCCGCTCAAAACGCGCGGCCGCCCACCACCTGCGGTGGGGCCAACTGCGCCTGCGGCGCTCAAAGAAGGGAGTGAAGATTCAGTCATTTTTCTTGTCGATTCCAGATTTCGTTCGAATAAAGCGCAAAATTGCCGCCGTCTCTCCGGGTAAATCCGGAAATGCGGTTCGTTCCATTGTAACGGGAGGGCGTCGCGGACGTTCGGCGGAAACCGTCTCAGGCGGTCCAATGGACGTTAGACGTGCATCAATCCCCAGATCACCAGCCGCAGCGCGGGCGAGACAAACGCCATGATGACGGCACCGCCCAAGAAGATCATCAGCGCGTAGCTGACCCAGAGGGGAATCCGGTCGTAGGCCTGCACGGCGTTGTAGGGCAGCATATTGCGCAGCAGGTGGCTGCCGTCAAGCGGCGGAATGGGCAGCAGATTGAAGACGCAGAGCGAAAGATTGATCAGGATGGCCAGCGTGCACAGCACCACCACCGGCTGCGGCGTGAAGCCTGGAATTCCGTGCAGGGTGGCGAAAAAGGAGGTCATCACCACCGCGTTGCCCTGCGGCATAACGAGAGCCATCCCCGCCAGCACCGCGAACGCGACCAGCACCAGCAGCAGATTCGAGGCCGGGCCGGCCAGTGTCACCAGGTTGGTGTCACGGACAAACTTCTTGAAGTTGCGGCTGTTGACCGGGGTGGGCTTGGCCCAGCCGATCAGCAGTCCGCTGAGGAAGGTGAGGCCGATGAATGGCCCGAAGATTGCGATTGCGGGGATGAGCAGGGTGCCGATGGGGTCGATGTGATCCATCGGATTCAGCGAGATGCGTCCCACCATCCGCGCCGTCTCATCGCCCAGCCGCGAGGCCATCCAGGCGTGCGCGCACTCATGCACGCTGAGCGAAAACAGCAGCAGGACAAACTCAAAAACGGCAATAAGAAAAGCGCTGGATTGCAAACGGACACTCCACCGGCCAGAAATCTCAGCTTAACATGGGCAGCCGTGGCGATTCGAACCGGCAAATCAACCCACAAGCGATGCCGCGCTCCCAAGCCCTGCCTTTGATAGTGGGTCAGTTTGAAGGGTACGGGCTTTAGCACGTACATAAACCCCGCAATATCATTGTGGGCTTTAGCCCCCCGAGGGGATATTCTTCCAAACCGACCCACAATGCAGCCTTCCCCTCCCCGGCCCCACCGCCTACAATGAAGGCAGAAGTTCCACATTCGAGGATAATCATGCCGCTCTCTGGAGAAGCCATTCGCCTGATGAACTACATTGACGACGTTGCCGTCACCCTGCGCCGTGTGCTGGCCACCATCCCCTCGCTCACCGCCGAAGAGCGCGCGCGCGTCGCCGAACACTTGCTGCAGGCCAAGCCCAACGCCGAAGATGTGGCCCAGGCCCTGGCGGCCAAGTAAAGACCCATGCCCACAACAACCATCGCCATCATCGGAGCCGGGCCGCTGGGCCGCTGGCTGGCCTTGGCCGCGGCCAAGGCCGGCTTCCGCGTGCTTCTGGAAGACGTGATGCCCTCGAATCTGCATCACGCCCAGGAGTTCCTGCGCCTCGAACTCGGAAGCGCCCTCGGACGCGCTGCCTTGGGCGGCGACTCCGGCCACGCGGTCGCTTTCGTCTCCACCATCGAGGACGCGGTCCGCGAGGCCGACCTGGTCATCGATTGCGTTCCGGACGAGCTGGAGTCAAAACTCGAGATTTTCTGGCTGCTGGACCGCATGGCTCCGCCGCACACCGTGCTGGCCACGCCCACCACGCGCCTGTCCATCGCCGACCTGGCCCATTGCACCTACCGGCCCGCCCAGTGCGTCGCCATCGTCGCCGAAGCCAGCGCCCTGACCGGCAGCTTCGGAGCAGCAAGTCCGGCCAACGGCTCCGGCACCCAGATTCTGCTGCGCACCACCAGCCAGACCTCCGCGAAGACCGTGGAACTGGTGCGCAATTTCTGGCAGCAACTGGGCTTCACCCCCAGCTTCGAGTCCGACGCCGCCGAGCAGTTAACCGCGGGCAGCTAGCTGGGCGACCGGATGATTCCGTCCTCGTATCCATGAATCCGGGTGCCCCAGGTCTCGCTTTTGGAACCTGGGATTGGTCACCGCAAGGTCCGAAATCACGCGGCCGGAGTCCTGGTACTGCAGTTATAGATCGAAAATTCCGGAGGGAGCAGGAGGCTTCAGCCCCCTGAAAAATGGGACAAATATCGGGGCCTTTAGGCCCGGATCAGGGCACTCCGAAGCAAGTTCGACTCGAGTATTAGCAGACTGTGAAGAAAGACCGCCCCGGCACAAGACCCGCAATTTTCGAGCCAATGCTCAAAGGCAAGCGGCCACTTCCTCTTTCTTGCCAATTCCCAGCACCTGTTCGTAATAGCGCGCGTAGTGGGGCACCACCAGCGAGGCGCAGAAGCGCTTCTTGGCGACCATCCGCCCGGCCGCGCGCATGGCCTCCAGCCGGTCGCGGTTCTTGAGCAGGCTCACCGCCCCCTCCGCCATCTCGTCCACCCGGCCCACGGGATACAAAAGTCCCGTGACCCCGTCGTCGATCAGCTCCGGCACGCCCCCCACGCCGGTGGCGATCGATGGCACCTTGCACGACATCGCCTCCAGCGCCGCCAGGCCAAAGGACTCCAGCTCGCTCGGCATCAGCATCAGGTCGGCCAGAGGCAGCAGTTCGTTCACCCGCTCCTGCTTGCCCAGGAAGTGAACCCGGCAGTGAATGCCCAGGTCGTGCGCCAGCCACTCGGCTGCCGAGCGCTCCGGCCCGTCGCCCACCAGCACCAGTTGCGCGGGAATCTGGCGCGCCACCTGCGCAAAAATCTTCACCACGTCCACCACCCGCTTCACCGGCCTGAAGTTGGACAAGTGCATGAGGATCGCCTCGTCCGGCGCAGCCAGCTTCAGCCGCGCCTTCGCCCGCTCGGCCTCATCCGGGATGGTTTCCTCGATGGGCTGATACACATCGCAGTTGACGAAGTTCGGAATCACCTCGATAGGCTTCGTCACGCCGAAGTGCTCGATCGTTTCCTTCTTCAGGTAGTCGGAGATGCTGGTCACGCCGTCGCTTTCCTGGATGGCGTAGCGGGTGATGGGCAGATAGCCGCGGTCCAGCCCCACCAGGGTGATGTCGGTGCCGTGCAGCGTGGTCACAAAGGGCAGCCGGATACCGCGGCTGGCCAGCATCTGGCGAGCCAATAGAGCGCTGACCGAGTGGGGAATCGCGTAATGCACGTGAAGCAGGTCCAGTTCGTACAGCTCCGCCACCTCGGCCATGCGCGAGGCCAGCGCCAGGTCGTAGGGCGGAAACTCGAACAGCGGATAGCTCGAGACCGGAACCTCGTGATAGATGATGCCGTTGTCCCGCCCGCTCAGCCGAAAGGGCTGCGAATACGAAATGAAGTGGATTTCGTGGCCC
>Ga0255350_1000297_pt1 | contig 19086 bp, 26 predicted proteins | sample HBST25r1metaG_FD_186028 | JGI IMG/M metagenome (GOLD analysis project Ga0255350, IMG submission 186028) | Peat soil microbial communities from Stordalen Mire, Sweden - H.B.S.T-25.r1 | ecosystem: Environmental > Terrestrial > Soil > Wetlands > Peat | place: Sweden: Norrbotten County, Stordalen...
ATTGCTGGAATAGGAGCAGGTTTATAGCGATCTCTAACCATCCAAACAACATGAAGGCTAGAGTTAAATTTGCTTTGGCTAATGCGGGAGGAGAGAAAGACAGGACAGCAATTGATATATATAATGAATTCCTGCAAGCTCCAAAGGGAAATACCGTAAACATTAACCAGCAAGTTGCGTCATTTCCTGGAGGACAGAGTAACAATGGTGGCGGTAATGTAGTGGACGCGGAAGTAGACGGGGATGATGGGTTTGAGAATCTGTTTCCTAGTCCGAATGAAATTCAGGACAAGTTAGTTCCTATTCGTCAGAGGTTGTTGGAGGGGTGATTGATACGATTCATAGACTTAGGAAAACAGATAGCCACAGACCCCGACGACCATGAATGGTCGCGGGAGTTTTGTTTTTATGACACTTTAGAAGCTCAGTTCGTATCGTTTGATCGGAGGGTTGTGTTTGATTCGTTTGATGATTTGAAGGACTGTCTGGACGAAAACGATGTTGCATACGGGAGACGGATACTAGGGTTGCTGCCGTCGTGGGTGCCAAAGAGTACGAGGAGTATAGAGAGGTAGACTATCTATTCATCGCGCATTATCGAATCCAATGTGTCATTCTATGAAGCGCAGAATGGAATAGAGTTGGTGCGCCATACGTTTCCAGAAGTTCAAGAGTTTACCGCATACATAAAATCCATAACGAAGCTAGGAAGTAACCGGGGTGGTGCTTGGATTGAATCTGTAAGTGCCTTGACAGACAAGAGAAGGCAAGAGATACGCCGCTGGATACTAAACGAGCAGATATTGTGCGGTTTCGATTATGGTTATTGGCGTGATAATTATTCCTATTGCGTTGATGAAGGTGGTCAAATCTGCAAGTTTAAGAACCGACGCTCTCAGGATGTTTTTGATTCTGTTGTAGCCGATTTAGAAGAGAAGCAGGCTGGTATTCAGATTATCTGCCTTAAAGCCCGCCAGGTCGGCTGTACGTCGCTCGTAGCTTTGTACTTTATTCATAAGATGTTGTTCGTCCCTAACACACTCTCTGTTATGGCTTCTGTGCAAAAATCTAAGTCGGAAGAGATTGAGATTAAGCTAAACACTGCATACGATATGTGTCCATGGTGGTTAGTCCCAGCCAGGACTCCAAAGAGAAGTTTTGCAAACGGTTCACGTCTGATGATTGAGTCAGGTATGCAGCCGAAAGGTATCGCGCAGGGACAAACCCCAAACAATATTCACATTTCGGAGATCGGCATCATCCCTAATCCTCACAATGTAATTGAGGAAGGATTGCTACCTGCCACCCACTCAAACAAAAACCTATTTATGGTGTTTGAAGGAACAGGTTCGGGTAACGTAGGATGGTTCCCTGATTTCTGGAGGTCGGAGAAAAGTAAGTTGTCATTAGGAACTTCGAGGATGTTTCCTTTATTTATCTCATGGCCGCTTGCAACCGATATGTACCCACAGGCCGATTGGATTAGAGCACATCCTGTTCCACCTGGGTTCTATGAAAGAAGATTGGAAGCGACACGCGCTCACATAGCGCGATGCGAGTCATATATTAGGAATACTCCTTGTCTTTCTAAGATAGTAGGTTCGGACTACAGAGTTCCTATCGAGCAGCAGTATTGGTGGCAGATAGAATATGAAGGAGCGAAGGAAAGACACTCCTTACAGCAACACGCAGCACGTCTACCAGCAGATGACTTTGAGGCTCTTACTGGAGTCCATGATAGCGTATTTGACTTAGAGACAATCATGGAGTTGGAAGACGATATTTATGAGGTTAGGACAGGAGGAGAAAAGGTTCGCAGGAATCAATACCAAGTATATGCAATCACAGGACACTCTATTTTAGAGGAGTTTGAGCCAAGAGAATCAGATATTGATTTTAATAAGGAAGTAATTCATCTAACACACAAAAACAATCGTGATGAGCGTTATGATTGGGAACTTGTACCTTTGCTTCCGATAGACGAGGAAAAGGAAGCAAATACGTTTGATAAACTCCTAGTATATGAGCCTCCGATAAAAGGTGCAACGTATAGCTGCGGAGTAGATACAGCGCATGGATTAGGAAACGATGATGAGGACCGATTCTGCGCGTCTATGACTAGAGTATCTACAGGATCAAGTGTGGATATGCAATGCGCAGAGCTTACGGCTAATCGTTTTAGCCCTGCCCAGGCAGTACCATTCCTAGCGGCAATGGCGGCATGGTATGGACAAATATCAGGTCATTATAGAGGCGTAAAGTTTTCGATTGAGCAGGTGGAAGGACCGGGAGATACTTGTCAGAACCAATTGAAAATTATGGGGTTTAACTATCACCACACCCCCGGAAGACTTGACGGAAAGAAGGTAAAGGATGAGAATAAGCATAGGGAAGGTTGGTACTCGAATAGGACAACAGTTCCTATTTTGATGGATAGGTTTGTAGAGGCAGTGAATGGTGGTTGGTACGTTCCAATGTCGAAGTGGTTGATAGAGGAGTTAAAGACTCTTGAGCGTAGGTCGAATGATGGTGGACGTGACAAGATGATTCACCAACAGAACAAGCACGATGATAGGATACGTGCTGCTGCGCAGAGTTACTTGAATTGCCATACGTATGATGACTTATCGGCACGGTCACAGCGCAGGTATGCGCAGCCGAGTAGGAAGAAAACCGACCCAAACAAAGGACGTTGTATGAGTAACGCATTTTCAGTGGGAGAGTGGTAATATGAGAATAATGTTGACAACAATGAAAACAGAAAAAAGAGAAGACGCTCTTCAACGTAGTTATCGTGAGCAAGAGAAAGAAGATCGGGCGGAATCACAACGCAGAGAAGATATTCAAAATGAGCGTGCGATATGGTCTAATGTTTTGCAGTCCCAGTTAGATCAAGGAAAAAGATTAAATGATGCTACCTTTGATGCTGACGAAGCGTTAAAAATGTATCGTGAGAGATTTCAATAAGGGGGTTGTAAATGGACACAGCTACAGAGTTAGAGCAATGGCTTCGCAAAGAAGCGCAAGAGAAGACTAAATACGCTGAATCTCGAAAGAGTGCTGCATTAGCATTCACATCTAAAACTTCCGATACAGAACGCAAAGCGGCTCATCAACTGGCACAGAAAATTATGGGAAGAAAGTTCCCGATGCAGAGCAGGGTAGAGGAAGAAAAAAGCAATCGTATTCAGATACGGATCGCAGCAAAGCTAGAGCAAGAGGCGGCAATGCTTTTTAGATTCGCAGATTTTGTAGCCGAAAAATCAAGTCAGAAGGTGGTGTTAAAATGTCTATATGCGGGATATGTGGAGGACGGATCGAACTAGGATCGTCAATAACTAAAGGCTGTAAGGAGTGTTTTGAGACGGCATTATCCTTTCGGGAGGATGCAATAAAAAGAGGTACGAAGTTGCCAAAATTGGCTCCGTGGGTCGGTAAGGTTCAATCTGCATTGGATAAGTTTCTAAGTGTTGGAGGTAGACAGTAATGGGAATCATTAATTGGGGATTCTGGAAGCGCAAGGACGATCCTGTAGAGATAGCGGCTAAACCGGCAGAGATAGATCATGCTGCGTTACAAAGTGTGTTTGATCCAAACTTTAAGAAACACATTCCTAAGCCGCCAGAGGTTATTCTCAGCGACTACGACCGTGTTCATAAGTACGGTGCAGATGGCGGCCACATCGTTGATTTGACCAATAATCCGAGGAAACAGAACGACGGTTTTGCACCAGATCACGAACTTCTTACGCCGTACAATCGGGCGCATCAAGGGACGCGAGATGGAATTAACTCGTTGATGAGGAGATAATATGATCGAAAATAAGATTGAACATGGAATACCAATCCCTCCAATAAAAATAACACCTCTTGAGGAGAGATTCCCTCAATTTCTATCTCTTGAGATTAACGACTCATTTGTGATACTAGATAAAGAGTTTCCAATGCACGTCGTAATTGGAGAATGGGGTAGTAATAACAATCGTCGTCATGAAGTCAGAAAACTAGATAACGGAGATTATAGAGTTTGGAGAGTGAAATGAAGTATTTTAAACTCACTAAGCGTCTAAACGAATACGAGAACTGTATCATCCTATGGACACCGTGGACTACAGTAGTGTGGGATCGAGGTTCTATCCAGTGCAGAGGTACGGATGAGTTTGAATTAGTGATTAAGTATCGCTCTTGGGGTCCGGTTTTATACTTTGGTAACCGGGACATTGAGAAGCTAGGAGAACGATCCAAGTTCGACAGTTTCCAGTGGACTAGTATTCAACCTCGTTACGCAGAGTCGAGAGCGAGTAAGATTAGTGACAGGGATTATTTTGAACACAAGGAGCAACTGGTAAGGCAGAAGAAGCGGAAGAACCCTGCCGATATGACGTATGATGAACGTCATGCGGCGACGTTGGAAGTCATCAGCAAGATGAAATTCTCAGAGAATTTTGTTCACCTTATGACGACTCCGTATGGTAAACTGGCTCTTGAGCGTGGCGAAGAGTGTAAGGATGATGTGACGGGGGAACTTCTTACAGAGGAAATGTTTGCAAGGGATAAGGAAAAATACAAGCGTATAGCTCCGCCGAATACTGGTATTCTTGGGTTTAAGAGGTCTGAGAACGGCGAAGGGTACGAGGCAATCAAAGTTAAAGGTTTTGAGAACGCTCAGATTGAGAGCAGTGTAGGACAACTTCAACTTGAGAGGGAGAACTGAAATGGGAATCACGATTGACACGAAACGTAGTGTGGTATGTGATGTTTGTGGAAAGACAGAAGAAGGTGATTTTAGGGGATATATGACGTTGATTGTAGATAAAGAAACAATTATACGTCCAGAAAGTTTATTCCGAATGAAACCAAGAATTATTATTGAAGATAATCCTCATTATTTCTGCATGAAATGTATGGAAGCTATTTTGAGTAAGAAATCGCAGTAGGACAGAAACTACAATTGGAGGACGGACAATGAAATTCACACAAAAAGGGAAAGAGTACACATGGATATGCGAAAACAAACTATGTAATAGACCATTAGATGCTGATTGCACGGTTGTATCGACTACCGAACATGTGCGCAGGTTTTGTTCGATGGATTGCGTGGTTGAAAGTTTTAATAATCACATGGATGAGATTCTAGCGGAAGGAAGAAATCTCTTGCCGGTTCCTCTGATTGGCGAGAAGATTGCGGAGAGAATAAAGACGAACAATCCAGGAATCAGCGAGACAGTAGGAGAAAAGCTAGTAGAATACTTCAAAGAAGAACAACGCAAAAATACTCCTAAAGATATAGGAAAGAAAAACACATACATACCAGACGGAATGCGTAAAGCGTTTTTAGATGGTATAAATGTTAGGGGTATGCCATCTGAACGGATAACGATTGCATCTGAAAATGCGCTCATTTGGATTATGGAGAATCCTCGTATTCCAACCGTAAAACAATGGTCAGAGATATATTACGAAGACCCAAAAGCGAGCGCGATAAAACGACTCGAAAAATGGATGCGTCGTATGTTTGTTATTCCAAATTCGGAAATATCAGAACTGGAGGATGAATTATGAACCGCAGATCATTTTTCGAGTTCTTAGCCATTGGTGCGGCTACGGCATTGGTTGCGCCGAAGATGCTAGCAGTGGAATCAACAGGGTTGAGCGGAACTCCGATAAACAAGGAACCGTTTATTCCTAAGCCGAGATATGTTCCACATACACCTGAAGAGTTTGGGTTTATCGAAGGTCTTACAATTTTTGAGGAACCACGCGAAGGATACGACTACAGTATTGGCGTGGAAACAGGAGATGGTCTTGGAGGTTCTCCATCGGTCGTGTCGGTGATGCGCGTAGGGAAAGGCGATGAATCATGTGAGCAAGTTGCTGAGTTCGTTTCAGGGAAGCATAACCCTGCTCAGTTGGTTTCAATCGTTGCGAAAATCGCAAGGAAATACGGGGGAAAGTGCATTGATCCTAGAGGACCAATGATCGTTATCGAACAGGTAATGGAACCTGGAGATGTAATACAGCAGCAATTAAAGATCATTGGGTTCACGCGGTTTTTAAAAGTTTCAGGAAATACTAAGGATAAGGAAGGATGGTACTCGAATTCGTGGAGTGTACCGATGTTGATGGGAAGATTTGTTGAAGCGATAGAGCACGGCTGGTATGAGCCAAAATCGAAAGTTCTCTGTGCTATACTTTCTAAACCAAATAAAACGGTGTATCAAAATCCACACGTAAGGGCAGCGGCTCAATCGTATACAGGCTACTACGCATTTGATGAGGACAAGAGAAATGACTAACGCACAGACAATGACCGAAGATCGAATCTCTATCCTGAAAGCGGAGATGGACGCACTCAAAAGAGAGCGCAAGGAACAGGCTCGTGCGTTGAAAGCGTCTAAGGTTTGGGTGAGCGTTAAGAAACGTGTACCCGCGCAGGACGCTCAAAAGGTAATTGTTTGGCATGACGGTAGGATGGAGTGTTGCTGGTTTCAGAACGGGAAGTGGTTCGTATACAACGGAACGTATTTCCTAGAAAACAAGGACGTAATCGAAGATGTGTCTCACTGGTGCGGTATAGATTGGATGACTTCAAGAGATTACCCTATGTGCGGACCAGGATTCAAGAACGCTATCCTATATATATGGATGCGGATTTCCAACCGAGCGTCGGATATGGCGTATGATCTGAGGCCGAAGGCGTGGAGTCGAGGGGCGGCGCAACTGGACAAGAAGCCAGTTTTTTATCGGGACTCATCTGGAAAAGTAATGAGCGGGATGCCTGAGAATTGTCCTGCGCCAAAAGGATACGAGAAAATCGTTTGCAATAATGTACATGAGGCTGATAGATTTTCTGAGATTCAGAGGCGTCAGGAGCGTGTCGATCACCAGCGTCAACAGGCCGAGAGAGGGTCGATTGAAGGTGAGTTTTTAAGCGAGATCAGATCAGAGATGAGGACGAAATACGCAAACGCTAGGAATCCAGTCAATAGGGAGTTCATGAGAAGGGCTTTGGAAAACAACGCGAACAGGAAAGACCCTACTGCGTTTGAACGGGAAAGCTATTTACACGCCGAAGCCTACGAATCTGGAAGATAAATGAGAGTAATTCCTCCTGTCCTACTTGAGCGTATTTGCGATGCAGGAAGATCGTCAATGGACGCAACTGCAATCATTTATTTTTGTGCGGACATGGTAAACAAGAATGGAGAGGCGTTTATGCTGGCGCATCCGTATTTTCCTGGTTGTGGGGTTCGTTTCCAGTGGTATGGATTAGGTGGATGTTTCTGTCCTGAATGCGGTAGGCAATACCAAGTAACGATGGAGGACTACAGGGCTGGAAAGTACACTCCAGAAAAAACAGTAGACGTTTGACAAGAATTGGTTTATGATGCTCTTTAGTGTGTTCTGGCGTGGGAACCAGAATCCAGCAAGGAACCGGGAGGATTGAGAGTATGAATGGGTTCGTTCATCGTAGGTCCAACGGCTGAAACAGAGACAGTCAGTTGGAAAGTACCGGATTGGGAAGCTCCTGCAAGCGTTAAAATCGCTTGGGTCGAGAACGCCATAAAAGAAGGTGAAGGTTACCTTAGTGGTCAAAAATGTTACCAAAATCTAAATGCTAATCTACGTGTCTTCGATGCTATTTTTAAGGATAAAACCAAGTCTTCTCTCATCACGAACTCGCTAAAATATAACATTAGAAAATTCTGCGAAACCCTTGCGGAAGTACGTGAAATTGCGGGGTTTAGCTCAGACGTACCTGCCTATAAAGCAATGGCAGAGATGCTTACAAAGGTCTCAAAATGTGTATACTTAGAGTCTGATTTTCCATACCAAATCCTGAAAGTTTTGCAGTACGCGACGGTCATGGGTATCGGTTACTTGTGGCCGAAAGTTCGTCCTACGGAGTACGGATTTGGACCAAGGGAGATGACCTTTGATGCGCTAGGACTATTAGATGTAGTGCCAGTCCAAGTTCCTTCACGGTCAAATGATGTTCAAGATGCTTATTGCGTTACAGTTTACGATTATATGCCTATTGCCGAGGCGAGCGCGAAGTTTCCTTTATTCCAAGGACAGCTTCAAACTGTCGGCAGAAATAATTACAAGACTCTTATTCAGGCACAGCGGCAGGATTTTGCTGCGACGTGGCGTTATGGGATGGTTGGGGATGTACAGAGTAGGAGTTTTGGAAACCTGTACACAGAGATAAGATACACATTTATTAGGGACATACGGATTAATACTACAGGCAAAGAGATGCAGATGGGTGATCCGGGAACGTCTTGGTTCTATAAAGTTCCGAGTATGGGACAGCCTATTTTTGGAGGAATGAGGGATGGAAAACCATACAGTCGTCCAGCAATGCCTGAAGATTGTCGAATCTACCCTAACCTACGGCTCATCATTACGTCTTCTGGACTGGACAGGCCGATGTATGACGGTACTTCCTTCGATTGGGACTCCAAGATACCAGTCATTCAGTACACGGTAGATGATTGGGCATGGGAAGCGCTAGGACGGTCATTAGTGGGGGATGTTGCATCAATTGAGACAACGATTAGAAAGCATGAAAGGCTGATCGATCAGGTTCTTACGGCAAAGATGAATCCTCCAATGGGGTATGATTTGGATACCAACGGAGGATCGAAGATTGAGCATTTTGATATTTTTGAACCTAATGTAAGACTAGGACTAGCAGGTGGAGAGCCTCAAAAGGCTTTACAATCTCTTCTTCCTGATTCTGTAACAGTTTCAGCAACGAATGAAACTTATCTTAAATACTTAGGAGATAAAGAGTTAGCGCAGCTTGGGTTGAATGATGTTGGAAACCTTGCCAACTTAAAAATCAATATGAACGGGGATTCTGCGGACAAACAATTAGAGGCAATCGGCCCTATCGCCAAAGGAATTGCGATGAGGATTGAAAAGGCGAACAAGCGCATAGGGGAGAGGATGAAGAGCCTTATCCCTCAATGGATGGACGCTGCAAGGCTTATTGAATACGTAGGACCAGACCATATTGCTAAGGAAATGTTTGATTACAATCCAGACGATATGGTTCCTAGCCACTTGCCTGACGAATTATTTAGTGGACAATTTCCTACTACTCCATCTATGTATGATCGTTTGACAAGAGCAAAGTTCTTTGTAAAGAAACTCCGACTGGTTTCAGTTCCTAGCACGCTTCTAAAGATCACACAAGCGCAGGAGCAATTGAAGTTTTTGCAACTGAAAAGGACTCCTGACTGTCCGATCAGTTGGGAAACCGTTTTTGGCAAGTTGGATATTCCTAATGCCAAACAGGAAATGGAGAAGTATTTCAAGGAGCAATTGGAATTGAGTAAGATGAAACTTCTTGCTGCGGCAATGGTGCAGGAGGAAATGAAGAAACTTGGACTTCAACCACCAGAAGGCGGAGGTGGTGGAGGTAAGGGTGGAGGATTGCACGCAGGAGGACGGCCTTCATCGAATTCGAAGCAGCCGAAGATCGCTCAAAAGGGCGGCGCAGGTGGCGATCCAAGGACAACAATAAAAACGTCTTAGCTTCAACAAACCAAACACATTAGGAGAGAAAATGGCAATCAAAGTTAAGATACAAAAAGATTACCTTCTTACCGAGTTTTCCGTAGAAGGTAGCGTTTCAGAGATAGATGATGTTTTAAAGTCGATCAAAGCCAATGGTAAGTCAGTAACCTTGTACAATAACGGATCAATCCAAGGCATAAACGTAGAGCAAAGGACAAAGCTGACAACAGATCAATCCACTGAAATACGTAAAATGATAGGAGTGGGAGACAAGGAACTGTAGGCTATCCGAAGTCGAACACTTCTTGAGAAAGACGTTTAGCGGCGAGTTCGGCATAATCTTCGCGGATTTCGATACCGATTGCTTTTCGTCCTAGTTTCTTGGCTGCTACCAGTGTCGTACCACTTCCACAAAACGGATCAATGATTGTTTGCCCCTCTCCGCTTGCAACTGATACTAGCCGTAGCATAACGGAGAGGGGTTTTACTGTCGGGTGTCCCATCCATCCGTTTTGCTCTGCTGGACAAATAATATATCTGCTACGTGATTCGTATCCTCCAAAGAGGCAGGATGAATCCTCGAAGGAATGGACGATATACTCTGTGTCTGGAAGGTAGTTCGCATTGACCAAAGGCGTAGGATTCGGTTTATTCCAAGTCAAGAGCATCCATCTTCTTTGAGAGGCAAGGGAAAGCATTTCTTGAAGTTGCTGTTTAGCGCAGAAGACCATCCAATTCTTGAATGGCATTAGAATACTTGTATCGAACCCGTCGTCAAGCTCACCATCTATAGAGGCAAGGTACTCTCGTTTAGCTCCTATGCCCCCCCCGGATGCGACCAGTTTGTACGGTGGGTCTGTAAGGAGTAGGTCGCATTTTGGTAGAGTCGGCAGGACTTCTTTGCAATTTCCTAGAAAAATCTCAATTCCAGCGTGAGAATAATAAGGTTTCATTGTTTCTCCCACTTGATTATATTCCTGCGCTTACAGGATTTCAACTTAAAAAGTGGCGAAGAAAAGATTTTTGAAGAAAAGTTCGCAGAAACGTAAAAAAAGACTTGACAAATGGTCAGATATGCTCTACTTTTTATAAAGACGAACAGAACAAGACGCTGGAACAAGAGCGTCAAGAACTGAAGTAGTCAAGAAATAGCGCGTGCCCCTTGCCTTGTGGCAAGAACAAGTACCGGCTAGAAGCGAAATCGGCTTCTGGCCGGTTTTTCGTGTCCAAAAACTTGTTGAACCACATTCAAAGGAGAAACACAATGGCAAAGCGTCACGTAGGTGGAAAGAAAGCACACGTTAAGAAGGCTGCACACAAGGGCCGTGGCCGCAAGCGCACCAGCAAGAAGCTCGCAATCAAGGCGTAGTCTAACCCTCTAACGGAGAGATCAATGGCTACGAATTCTATGCCAGTTACGGATCAACAGGGCGGCGCTCCTCCTCAAGGAGCGGGTGCTGCCCCTCCTCCCCCACCTCCTGATGGTGGAGGTCAGCAAGGCCCACCGTCTCAGGGTCCAGCAAATCAAATCCAAATGCTTTTAGGTAAATGGAGCCAAGCAGCGCAAGAGATCGCGCAAGCCTATCCACAGATCGCTGCCGAATTGAACAAAATCGTGCAGGCGATTGGTGAGGCGCAGACGAAGATGGTAGCACCGCCACAGCCAACGCCTACAAGCCAACAGCCACCATATTAAGGTAACAAGGAAATCCGGGAGAATAGTGAACCATGACGATAGCAGAAGTGTTGAAGCAATCCGGTTGGAGCCAAGAGCAAATTGATGCTCTTGACGCGAAAGCTCTAAATGGGCTTAACGGTTATGTTACAGGCGTACAGACGGAAGCGGAACAAAAGCATAAAGCGGCGGTAGAAGCGGCAGCTAAGGCCGAGGCGGATAGGAAAGCGCAAGAGGAATTAACGACCGCAGCGAAGGCCGCACAGGACGCCGCAGAGTTGAACAAAAGATCAGTAGACGAGTTTTGGAACACCACATATAATCCGGGCGTAGCAGCTTGGGAAACAGAAAGACAAAAGTTGGCAAAGGAAGCAGCGGATGCACAGGCAGCAGCAGCTTATTACAAGACTCAGATTACCGGGTTGAAAGATTTGAATTTTGCTCCTGCGGACCTTCCTAATTTTACCCCTCCTGCCCCAGTAGTAGACCCAGTAAAGACTCCCGGAACGCCTACATTCTCAGAAGATGCGATTATGAAGCGTTTAGATCAGGGAGTACACACAATTCAGGATATTAACTGGAAGTATCAGCAACTTTATGGAACTCCAATTCCTATTTCTCCTAGCGATCTAGTGGCGAAGGCTGATGCGATTAAACTTAGCCCGATGGAATATGCGGCTAGGACGTTTAAGTTCGCGGAGAAGGAAGCGGAGCATCGTGCGGCGGAAGCAAAGAAGCATGATGATGAGATTGCAGCCGCGTCCAGAACTGCTGCGGATGCTGAATGGAAGGCTAAGTTGGATGCTCGTGAGGCTGAGTTTGCGTCCAAGGATCGTTTGAGAGCCGAGCAGATGAGCAGCAATCCTGATACGAAGTTGCCTCCGGGATCGGCAAAGTACACAGATTTGAAGCGGGCTGTATCTCAAGGTGAGCGTCCTGATCCAACGAAGATGAGCGCAAATGAGCGCAGACAGTTGACCTTGAATAATATTCACAAAGCAATTGAAGAGCGCGAATCGGTTGTAGCGTAGTACCTAAGTTGCTAGTATAATAGGACTTAGGAGGAAACAAAGAATGAAGCGTGACTACAAAATCGTAAAGAAGGACCGTGAAGGTCTTGATTCCGTCAGACGGCCTACAGCTATTGAAGTGGCGTGGGCCGCAGGAATCTACGAGGGCGAAGGAAGTTGTATTACGAATCACAATGGCACGGGAAGCAAATCTTTTGTTGTCAGTGTGAATCAGAATGATCCTGAATTACTTCACCGTATGCGTGATATGTTTGGTGGTTCAATCAAGTTATGCAACAGAACATTCAATGGTGTGTTGCGACCAATATATCACTGGAAGATTTGTGGTGATCGTGCAAGAGCTTTTATTTTTACCATCTACCCGTTCTTGACTGCAAGAAGAAAGGCACAGGTAGAGGCTACACCCGCAGGAGATTTTCTTGAGCACGTGCAAGACATACTTCGGTTTGATGTAACGCTAGGTAAGTCCGAAGTTTATGAAAGCATATGGAAAAAGATCGAAGAGTATGACGCTCAACAACGATTGAAGGCTCGTGAACATATGAGCCGATACCGGAAAGAATATCAAGCGAAACAATCAGCCGATCCTGTTTATAGGGAGCGGAAACGTCTTGAACAACAGGAACGCAGAAAGCTCAGAAAAGCACAAGTAATCTGCATTGAGAAAGCAGCTTAAATAGCTGAAAGGAAACCATCATGGCTTTTACACCAAATGATCCAACCTTCAATGAAATCGATTCTACCAACCTAGAGTCGGTACGAAAAGAGACAGTGTTCAACAATTTCTTCGTCGGAACCCCGTTTCTCGAAGAGTTGCGTCGTTCTGGCGTAGCAGACCCTTACCTTGGTGGAGCAGGCATGACGGAAGTCTTCCTTTATGGTCGTCCACAGGGCGGAGGCGTAAACCCTGGTCAGACGATCTCAGTTATTCGTAATCAAATCACTGATAAGCTGAAGTTCTACGAGAAGGGATACGCTTCTTGGTTTCCGATGGACGATTGGGAAATGGATGACGGCTCGAAGCAGGGTGGTGTTATTAACTCTGGTCCTGCGCGAATTGCTGATCTGTACGCTATCTTTATGGAATCGTTGGTCATGCAGATCAATACGATGCTTGAGATGGACTCTTTCCGTCACGGACAGGTATCGTCTTCGACAGTTTCGGATAACCGTAGCAAGGTGAGCAACGGTTTGGACGAAGCGTTGAATAACGGTATTGATCCGTCGCTGTATGGAAACATCTACAAGTCTTACGGTTCACAGGCACGTAACGGCGCGGTAGGTGCGTCAATTAACGTGACTCCGTTGTATCTTGGACAGCAGGTAACAACTGGTACAACGTCGGCTCCTGCAACGAGTGGACCAGGACAGATTAATTTTGGTGCATTGATGCAGCTTTGGTCTCAGTGCAAGATCACAGGTGGCAAGCCGAAGTTGGGAATCACGAACGTATTTGGATTCAAGGCGATTGCGATTGCGTTGGATGCTTATCGGCGTGACATTTCCAACACGAAGCATGACATCACATGGGATGCTTTGGACTTCAACGGAACGCAGATTTATTCCGATCCTCTGGCCCCGTCTGCAAACGCTCAGTATTATATTCCTCTCGCGTCTGGTGGAGCGTCTGGAAACACGAGCTTGGTTGACGGCGTAGGATCGAACACCACCACGATAGCTTTCCAAACTCCTCAGTATGTAAGCGCGGCAGGTGCAAACGTTGCTCTGTCTCCAACTAACTCTGGTATGCCATCGAATGCTTTGATTCAGCCGTCAGAAGCGATTTACTTCTTGACTCCTGAGACGTTCAAACTGCGGACGACTGATAAACCCGGATGGAACTTTGGAGTGCGCAGGACGAGCCAGTGGAACAATGTGAGTGTGGATACAATCTTCATGCGCTTGGCAACGAATCTATATTGCTGCCAGCCACGCCAAAACTCAATAGGATTTGGATTCACCGCCTAATATTAACGCCTGACTGCTTGAGTAATTAGGCAGTCAGGATGACAACAAGTTTGATTTTGAGAAATTAGTCAAGGAGATTTAAGATGCCCCAACAACAAGCGTTGCCAACATGGTTGTCTCTTAACAACGTGAATAGCGTGTCGCAGTCAGGCATGAGCGATCCGGTCACTGGCTTCCCGTATGTGGGTGGTGGATTGAATCTTGGTGACTACTTCGATCTGACAGAGCAGGAAGCAAACCAACTGTCCTACCCGACAAACGGTTTATTGCACGCTGGTCGGTATCGTTATGTCCAGGTAGATTCTGGTGCTACAGCAGGACTTGTGGCAGCTACGAAGGTTGGATTTGTGCGCACTGGAACTTTTGTACAGTCCGCTATTCAGAGCGTAGCTGGTTCAGGTATGACGGTTGGAGCCACTGTTACAGCTACGACGACAGGTGGTGGTGGAACTACACAGGCAACAATTCAGGTAGTTGTACTGACTGCTACGACAGTAGCAATTACCGTATTGACAACTGGCTCTGGTTTCACTTCGATTCCTACGGTTACAATTACCGGAACAGGTGGTACTCCTCCAAGTGTGATAATCCAGTTGAACTCAACGGTTAACACGGTTACAAGTTCCGATGTGGCTAACACAAGTTTAACCCTAGTTCGTCCGGTGGTTTTCCTCAACTCTATTACGCCTGGAAACTATGGTTTTGTACAGGAGCTTGGAATAGCTAATACTCTGGCATCTGGAGCTATAACAGCGAACAATTTTGTGAGTGCTGTAGCAGCGACAGCAACCGTAACCGGAGGCACAACCTTTACGGTGCTGACGATTGGACAAGCTATTGATACGGGTGTTTCAGGACAAATTCTCAAGGTACTTCTCAGCACTCCAGTTGTCCAAGACTAACAACGATAGGGGCGGATATTTCACCGCCCCGCAACTCACTCGGTAACGGAGTAGAGATGGATGTTGAAATCACAATCCCGGAGCAATTGCAGTAAGGAGAAATCATGCTGATAACACTAATTCCTGGTTACCCAGATTTGATTGGTCGGAGATTCGCGTGGGTAGGGTACGGTAACGGACCTGCGTCTTATGTTTTAGGAGGCGATCCATCGCAACTCTCGCCTTCTCACACATACATTGATACGATTACGTCTGATGTGTTATCTATTAGCGGAAACTACACCGTTGTTCCTGCACAAAGTTCATCTGGAGTACGACCAACTTGGAAACTTAAGTGGGTTTATGCGGGTGGTCAACTTGGCGTGGATGGTGTTAGTTCTTCGGGCGGTTCTGGAATGACTGCTGGAACTTATGCGCTCACGTTCTCTACTGGAAACGCGACAGGTACTATCACGGTTTCGACTTCTGCTGTGACTGCTATTAATATAACATCGTCTGGTTCAGGGTATTTGGCTGTTCCCACAGTGAGCGCTGCCACTGGTGGAACTCCTCCAACGCTTACCGCAACGATTGGCATAGTAAACGGTATTGAAGTTTCAGCAGGAACCAACCTATCGGCTGAAACTGTACAGCTTGCAGGTTTTGGTGGTGAGTATTAAGTTTTAACACAAGGTCTGATCTTTCCTCTCCCGGTGGACAGACAACTTACGCCCTCTGTGGTCCCGGAAGGGTAATCGCAGGGGGCGTTTTCGGTAAGACAAGGATTTTGAATAAGAACCAAACGAAAAGGAGAACCACAATGCCGACAAAATCTAAGATTCACAAGACACCATCGCCCAGCTACGCAAAGCACACGGTGAAGGCCAACCACCACGTTAAAGGTCACAGCACGATCCATGTTCACAAAGGGATAGGAAAAGTGAAAACTGGCGGGAAGAAAACTAGCGGACGCAAAACCATATTGAAATAGTGTTTCTCGCTGATTGATTGTTGATGGGAGAAAAAGCGGAGGTGTGCAATGGCAACCAGGAGCATCTACAACACATCTGGCGGAGGTTCTGCTGCGAAAATTACGCCGACAAATTATGTCGTTGGCGGAACCAAAGCATCAGGCGAAATTGACCTTGCTAGGAAGACTAACAAAGAGTTCCCGAAGTATTACCGACAGGGAGTTCCCGCCAACGAAAAAGAAGATTAAGACGGAGGAGGAATCATGGCAAAGATGAAAATGAGCAAGAAGAGTATGGAAGATGGGGATGACGCACATTTTCCTGATAATCCAGCGGTAGCTCATAAGGTTCACAACCGCAAGAAGAATGGGAAGAAACACGCCACAGTCAAGGGTGCGGTTGCAAAGGGCGGGAAGAAGCACGTAGGCGGGTTGGCAAAGCCTGCGATTGCGGCAAAGAAGCCTGCGAATCACAAGAAGTCGCACAAGCGCGTTGCGGGAAAGTAGTGTCATATGGCTGAGAAAAATGAAGACAAATACAAGCGCGGAAGGTATCGGAAGCAAGCCGAGAAATCCGTCATTTATCCTCAGTCATTCTATGCTGGAAAATCTAAGGAATATGCCATAGAGGACGAGCAGAAGCGTATGGCATTTGACCGTGGTCGTGAACCGAACGGAAAGCGCATAAAAGGCTCTCAGTATAACGAAGAAGGAAAGTATGTTAAGCGCACAGGAAAGAATCGCGTAGCAGGACCATCAAAGCCAAAAAGTGTGGCAAAGAAGCCACAGACGCGGAAGAAATCTACGCACAAACGGGTTGCAGGTAAGTAGGGAGCATGGATGTCAATCGTAAGAGGAGCGCGGAAAGTTGGTCTGGGCCAAGTCGCCATAGAGTTCGACGGCCTTACGGTCGAAAGCGCGGGCGGCGTCCTCACGAGTCCCATGCGTTCCAAGACGATAGCGAACTCCCATGTGACTGATGCCTGCCGCCCATCCATTTTTACCGTTCTTGTAAATTCCTTTATACCCAGTGCTGTTCTTCATGACGACTTGAGCACGGCTCGGACTTTTAGCGTCGATAACGACAATTTTGTTAGGGTCGAGAGGATAGTCTGCACGTGGAAAGTTAAGAATAATGTCTTCACCGATATGCTTGAGAAAATAGCGATCTCTGGCACGAGCGGCTTTTTCTTCTGTAAAAAAGAAGCCGATGCATATCTGCTTCCCGCCGATGATACATCCTGCTCTCCACTGCTTAGTCCAAGCCGCTCCTCTTTCCAACTTTGTGACATTCCTATATTGAGAGGAAGCATCCTCTGGTCTTTTGGCATTACGAGCATCATTGCTTCTTTTCTCTCTCTTTACATCGCTCCACGGGGTCCGAAGATTGCCAACCACTTTCCTCTTTTCTTCATCAGAATAATTCAGCCATCTGTTTCTTTGACCAATAGAGAAGTGTTCACGAGCTTTCTGGCTCTTTGGTATGCCGCGATTAGCATCGCTTATCTTCTTTCCAGTTCCCGGAGGCATTTTCATGCCAGTGTGAGCAATAGACCTCCTCTTTCTATCCTCTTCAGTGTATACATACCCATCTATGCCTTCGCCGCCATCCGTGCTGTTAGTGAGTGGCGGATAATCAGGAAGATTGCGATAGTGTGCAATCCATTTTTTTTCTGCGCTAGTCCACTCGCTGTACTCAACCTCCTCAAGGATTATCATCAGAGGTTTGTTCCCGCTGTCGAGTACATTGCGAAGCCAATTTGTTCGATGGTTCTTGTCTTTCAATTGAGATGGAAGCAAGTGAAGGCCCAATCTAACCTTTGGCTTATTGGCTTTGCCAACATAGCGGATATATTCCGTTCGCGGGTCTATGAGCGCATAGATAAAGGTGGTATGCTGATCTTGCGGCTGAGCCACCTGTTGACGCAGGTTGCGCATGGAATTACATCCATCGTGCAGCGGTTCGCCGCACTTAATTCTTTTAATTATATCACGCTGGAGGCTGCGTAATGGCCTTCCAAAATCTCATTCAGGACGTTTTAGGTACAATCCCCGGCATGAACAGGGGACTCGCGGCGACTAGGATTAACGAAGCGTACACGAAAATACAGATGGAGAACGTCTGGTCGTTCCAAAACATCACAGGTGGTTGGTTAACCCCTTCACTTCTAGGTGGACCGAACGCCGCAACTAATTTCTTGAGTCCCGGAACAATTACAGTAGTTCCATTCACGAATACGATTACAGCCGATGCTGTCGCTACAGCGGCTTGGACTGCGAATGTTCCGTATCCGCCATTATTGACACAGCAGCAAATACGAGTTCCTAAATACTCGCTTTATAATATCATCGCACTAGGAAACAACGGGACGGTTGCGTATGCGACTGTGTTGACTCCGGGTTCGGGCCAAACTCCCGGCGTTTATACCGTACCTGTTCTTGACCCCGGCATAGGAGCAGGGGGAACCGTCTCTATAACGGTAAATGCGAACGGAACAGTAACTCTTCCTCCGGTTTTATTGACAGCGGGAAATAATTACACGACACCGTACATCACTTTTGCTGCGGGCGGAACGCCTGCAACGTTCTCAGTAACATTGATTGCGACAATAACAACCGACCGTCTTTGGGTAGAACCCGCACAGATGAACGGACAACATTGCGTGTATCAGGCTTACTATCCTGTTCCTGCAAACTTTCGCAAATGGATGGATATTCGAGACACGCAAAATAACGAACAAATGGATTGGTGGAGTTACACCCAAGTAGACCTCTCCGTTGAAGACCCTCAGCGCGAGATATACGATCAACCAACCTGCGTAGTTCCATATGGAACTGATACGAGGCCAGGAAGCGCAACATATGGTCAGCTTTTGGTGGAATTATGGCCGCACCCAATTTCGATCTTAAGCTACACATTCCAATGCCAATGCAACTTACCTCCGCTAGTAAATCCGAACGACACGATTGCTTATCCTTTAAGTGAAGAATTGGTAAGACAAAGGACTTACGAAATGTGCTGTCTTTGGAAGGA
>Ga0255350_1000298_pt1 | contig 19080 bp, 18 predicted proteins | sample HBST25r1metaG_FD_186028 | JGI IMG/M metagenome (GOLD analysis project Ga0255350, IMG submission 186028) | Peat soil microbial communities from Stordalen Mire, Sweden - H.B.S.T-25.r1 | ecosystem: Environmental > Terrestrial > Soil > Wetlands > Peat | place: Sweden: Norrbotten County, Stordalen...
TTTCTGCGCAGCCTGGGCAAGCAGATCGTCAGCTCCGCCGACATGGTCAGCCAGTTTGAGGCCACATTGAGCGCCGAGCAAGTCGCCAGCCACGTTACTGCGCAGCGGGCCATTGATGTCATTCTGGCCGAGGGCTGGAAGCAGATTGGCAACCGCTTGCGGCCCGGCTCCGGCAAGGCGGGCGCGTACTCCGAATTCGAGCACATGCAATGGCTCGCCGAGGCCATGCGCCGCGAAGGGCTCATTTGGGACGACGGCCCCAATGTCAGCGTCAACGCCAATTGCTCCGACTCGCACTATGAGCCCACAGCCCAGCGTTCCGCGCCCATCAAAGAAGGCGACTTTCTGCTCATCGACATCTGGGCCCGGCCCAACAAACCCGGCACCATCTTCTACGACATCACATGGACCGGAGTGGTGGGACGCGAGCCATCTGAGCGCGAGCAACTGGTATTCAAAACGGTTGTGAACGCCCGCGACGCGGCCATCCATGCGGTCGAGAGCGCCTTTGCCGAGAACCGCGCTATCTGCGGCTTCGAGGCTGACGATGCGGCCCGCGCCGTCATAAACGCAGCCGGCTTCGGCGAGTTCTTCACTCATCGCACCGGTCACAACATCGGCCAGGAGCTGCACGGAGCGGGCGCGCACCTTGACAATCTGGAAACCCACGACGAGCGCCGCCTTCTGCCCAACACATGCTTCTCGGTCGAGCCGGGCATCTACCTGCCGGAGTTCGGCGTGCGCAGCGAGATCGACATGATCACCGCTCCTGGCAAGGCCTGGGTCACGGGAAAGATTCAGCGCGATCTGGTGAGGATTTGAGCGGAGCCGGGAACTTATAAACGAAAGCAGTTCCAAGGGTAGTATTTGTGAGGGATTTGCGGCGGCGATATGCTGCGCGAAGGAGTATTGCCATGACTGAAGCGACAGCCTTTCCCTATGAAACCCGCCTCAACATACTGCACGGGCCAATGGTGGTCATTGGCGTCAAGGCCCTTGCGGATGCCTGTGAATACAAATGGTTCAATCAAACGCTCTGCAAAGTGAACGAATCGGTCGTCCGCATGGCCGTAATCGAAGGCGAGTACCACTGGCATAAGCACGATGAAGATGACGAGTTCTTCTATGTCGTGGAAGGCAAGCTGCTGATTGATCTTGAGGACCGGGTTGTGGAGCTTGAGCCGGGGCAGGGCTTTGTAGTTCCAAAAACAGTAGTGCACCGCACGCGCGCTCTCCGGCGAACCGTGATCCTGATGGTCGAAAATGCCGGAATCATTCCTACCGGAAACTGATCGGGCGTCTGTGCTCGCCCCAGCCCCGGTGCGATATAGTCAAAAGTGCATGGCAACTGAAGAAAACAACATCGCCGCGCCGGGAAACGGCTCGCAATCAGTATCGCAACAGGGTTTTGTCTACCTGCCTTTGATCGTCGGCTGGCTGGTGCCGGGCGGCGGACATTTTCTGCTGCGCAAATGGGGCCGCGGAGCGCTGCTCAGTGGCTCTATCCTCGCCATGTTTGCCTTGGGGCTAGCCATGCAGGGCAAGATCTACGCAGGCGCGCACGACATTCTGGACATTCTGGGATTGGCCGGCGACCTGGGCAACGGCCTGCTGTATTTCGTTAGCCGGATTGCGGGCTGGGGCGCTGACCAGGTGATGGTAACCACCGCCGACTACGGCACGCGCTTCATCGTGGTGGCTGGACTGCTCAACGTGATTGCCGCCGTGGACGCGCACAATCTTCGCACCGGGAGGAAGTCGTGACTCACTTTGCGGCGGTTGTGCTCTTTGCTTTTTTCGCGTCCATCGTCTTCGGCATTACGCAGCGCGAGACGCCCCGGCGCATGATTCGCTACGGAATCTACTGCTTTGTGCTCTTCGTGGCTTCGGCGATCGTGCTCAGTTGGGTAATGTATTTGATCGCGCGATAAGGTTGCCCCTGAGAAACCCCTGAATATGTCAGTGTGTTGAAATGGAGCGGCTTTAGCCTTTGCCGGCAGCTCGTTCAAGCCACGCGATCCCGCTGCCACACGGCGGCGTCGAATTTGTGCGCGCAGTCGTAGCCCTCGGCGCGGTAGAGGCCGATGGCGTCTGTGTTGGCTTCAGTGACGGTGAGCGAGATTTCGCTGACGCCCTGGCGCAGAAAGCAGGAGGCAGCCAGGGTGAGCAGGATGCGGGCCAGGCCTCGGCGGCGAAAATCAGGATGAACGCAGATCTGCGTAATGTGGCCGCTCTGCGGGCTGACTCTTGATCCCAGCACCATCCCCACAATCTCCCGGCTCGCGCGATCCACAATGATGTGCGAAACCTGCGCGGCGAAGACGCCGCAGCCGGCATAGCGGACGATGTTGTTGAGAAAGCGCAGCGAGCCGTGAGGCGAGCGGTACTGGTCGTTGATCACGCCGTCGGGATGCCCGCGGTAAGCGGCGAAAATCAGCCGTGCGGCGGCAGGCAGATCCTCGTCGCGCCAGGGACGCAATTCCAGTCCGTCGGGCAGTTTCATGTTCGGCGCGGCAAAGAAGCCTTTCAGCGGCCGCATCATGAAGAGCCGCCGGTGAATTTCAAAACCCGCACCCAGAAAGACGTGGGAATGGGAACCCGAAGGGTGCAGCAGCAGTTGCGATTCCACGCGGTCCACATGCGGAGAATTCAGCAGCAATTCGAGCAGGTGGTGGAGCAGCATCTCCTCGACTTCATGAGCCGTGAGTGCGTGAACTCGAATTCCGCCAGCTTCCCCTCCGAGAGTCGGGCTTTCCTCGGCGCGCGGGCTGGGCAACGCGAACAGGTCGCCGATGACCGCCTTGGTCTCTTCGTAGACGCAAAACGTATAACCGGTCACCTGCCCTGCATCCATGGCCGCGAAGCCGGGCAGCATGCGGTTGTCAAGATACTGCATCAGCACATTGGCTGAAACGCGGTAATCCCAGTGCAAACGCCGGTTCCATAGCGCGCCCTCCGCTTCCAGCACGGGCCGCAACACCGGCGCCGCAAAGTGCCGCAGGTCGAGTATCTCGATAGGCGCGCCCGGTGCCATGGATCTCCTCTTACGGCAGTGAACAGTGACCATTGCCCACTGATAACGGACAGTTTACCGGCTGCCCACCCTGTAGACCACCAGCCCCTGCTCCGGCCAACTGAAAAGCTGTTCATAAGGCCGGCCTTCGAGGTAGTCCTCCAGCGCGGCCTGGGTATGCAGATCCACTCCTCCGCGTCCCGTCACGCGCGCCACCAGCAGGTGCTGTTCATCCGGCACGCCGCTATCCTTGTAGTTGACCACCTCGCGATTGCGATAGAACGAGAGCCCGTACTCTGTCTGCGGGCGGACGAGAAAGACGGCCACCGTTTCATCGGCGGGCGCGGAGCCGGCCAGCCGCTCGGCCAGCGGCCGCGCGGAGTAGGCATCGTCCAGCAGGTGAATCACCTTCTTGGTCTGTCCAATGTCGGGAACGCCGAAGAACGGGCCAACCCCATACAGAAACAGCACCAGCACCAACAGCACGCCCGTCGTCACCAGGCGCAACTTGGCTACGCCGAAACCCTTCACCACCACCAGGATCAGGAAGGCGGCGCCGCAAGAGGCCAACAGCGCCACTACCAGAGCATGCGTGGGCGGCATCTCCCGTCCGTGCGCCACAAACCACGGCAGCAGGAACGCGAACAGCGTCATCACGCCGCACAGTCCCGCGTGACCCACCAGCACCCACCGGTTCAGTCCCAGTTGCCGGCGGCGAAAGAGATAGTCGCCGGTGAGAATCGTGATGGGCGGAATCGAAGGCAAAATGTAGCCGGGCAGCTTGGACCGCGAAAAAGTGAAAAAGATGATGGGAATCAGCGCCCAAATGACCAGAAACTCCGGGAAAGCATCACCGGGCTGGCCACTGCATGGCTGGCAGCGGGTGAAGTGGCGCGTCCGCCACTCTTGCGCCGAGGTTGCCAAGCCGTCGAAGAACGCCCGTGCCGCGATTACCGTCCAGGGCATCACCGCTAGCACCACCACCACCAGGTAATACCAGAAGGGCTGCTGATGCTGGAAGCGATCGCTGGCAAAGCGCTCCAGGTTGTGTTCCAGAAAGAACTCGCGGAAGAATGTAGGGTTCTGGTGCTGTACGGCGATAAACCAGGGCAGCACCATGGCAAAGTAAAGCACCACCCCCGGCCACCAGAACGAGCGCCGCAGCACCGACCACTCGCGGCGCAAAAATGCGAATGCGGCCACAATCACCAAGGCCAAAAACGGCGCCACCGGCCCCTTGGCCAGCGTGGCCACGCCGGTGAAAAAGTAAATGTCGAAGAGCCAGAACTTGGAGTCGGTCTCGTACCACGCGTACCAACCCAGCAGCCCAATGGCCAGCGGAGCCGCCATCTGCATATCAGTCGAGGCGCCGCGCGCGAAGCCGATAATCCCCGCGCAGGCCACTGTGATCAGCGCCGCGTCCAGGTGCCCGCCAGGGCGGAATCGCCGCATATGCAGGTAGATGAGCGCCACCATGATGAAAGCGAAGGTGGCCGAAGGCAGCCGCGCGGCCCAGTCGTGCACGCCGAAGTCCTGGAAGACGAACATCGCCCGCCAATAATAGAGTGCCGGCTTTTCCAGCCATGGGTGGCCGTAAAGATAGGGTGTGACGCAGGCGCTCAGCCGGCTCTTGATGGTGTGCGCCGAGTCAAACCGCACCAGCATCTCGTGGGCAATTTGCGCGTAGCGAGGTTCGTCGGCTCCCACCAGGCCCAGCCCGTCGCCGCCAAAGAACGGAGTGACCCCGTAGACGAGAAAGGTGACCGTGAAACCCAGGAAGGTAGCAACCTCGCAGACTCCGCTCCAGCGAGGCAGGCGCCAGCGCAGTTTATCGGGGGAATCCGGATCGGGTGGTTCCAGAAAAGGCTCAAGGTAGCCGAGGAGCCAACTGGGCAGCCGTTTGCTCCGGCTTTTGGGCGGGTCCTGCGCAGATGGTTCCTGAAAAGTTTCCACTTCCAGCGCTTCTCCAGTGGGGCGTTCACACAGTCAGGCAATACGGGCTTCGGTCATGGCGACTGGGGGGAGGTTGACCGGTCCCGGTTAGAGTCCGCGCTCCATGGAAACGCGGAAATCGTGCTGCGCGTCAACAGGCATAAGGCTAACAGATTCGGGCGGATTCGCACCGTGCCGGTCAGCTTTCTTCTCCAGGCAGGGCTGCCACGCTCGGGCGCAATTGAGCCAGAATCTCGTCGAGCGCGTGCTCCAGCGGCCCCTCCAGCGTGCAACCGGCAGCGCTTTCGTGCCCTCCGCCGCCCAGCCGCCCGGCAATGGCCGCCACGTTCACCTGGCCCTTGCTGCGCAGGCCAATCCGAATGCGCCGCTCCGGCAACTCGCGCAAAAACGCCGCGGCTTCCACCCCCGAGACGCACAGTGCAAAGTTCACAATGCCTTCGCAGTCCTCGTCGTTGGCGCAGGCCCGCTGCACGTCCTCGTTAGTCACCCACAGCCAGGCCAGCCGTCCCTCGCGATTCAAATTGCCCAGCGCCGCGCCCAGCAGCAGCAGTTTCGAGGCCGGCGTGGAAAAATACACATCCTGCGCGATCCGAACCGGGTCGGCCCCGGCCAGCACCAGTTCCTGCGCCAGCCCAAACGTCGCGGCCTGCATCGCGCCGTAGCAGAAACCACCCGTGTCGGTCAGCAACGCGGTGTAAAGGCAATGGGCAATCTCGGGCGTAACCTTGGCCCCGGCCGCCTTCACCAGCCGATACACCAGCTCGCCCACGCTCGATGCGTCGCGGTCAATCCAATTCAGGTTGGCGTATTCATGGCCGCTGGCATGGTGATCGATATTGATGAGGAAAAGCCGCTCCAGACCCGCCACGCCGGTGCGGCCCAGTCCGTCACACTCCAGCAGAATCGCGGCGTCATAAGGACCGTGGACAAACTGTGCCACACGAATCCCGTCCACACCCGGCAGCCCGCTATAAATGTTCGGAACCTGGTCCGCCATCACCAGGTCGGCGTGCTTGCCCATCTGCTCGAAGAGCATTCCCATGGCCAGCATCGAGCCGATGGCGTCGCCATCCGGGCGCGCATGGGAGCAGACCAGAAACCGCTCGCCTCTGCGCAAAACCTCCAGAATCGCGTCCATCCGGTCAGTGTGCGCCGCTGGTGCTGGATTTCGCGCGGCGCTCTTCGGACGGAAAACCTGACTGCGTCTGGAGTGATCCATCTGCGCCTACTTCACCGGAACCTTTTCGTCCGTCGCGGGCGTCGGCTCGGCAGCCGTTTGCTGCGCCGCCGCCTTTTGCCGTTTTCGTTGCCGGCCCATCAGCTCGTCAATGCGCGCCTGAAAACGCCCCGAGCGGTCGGCAAGAAAGCTCAACTCGGGCACGTGGCGCACGCCCATCCGCTCCTTCAGTTCCGAGCGAATGTAGCCCTTGGCAGCTTCCAGGCCGGCCACAGTCTCTTCCTCGGCCTTCTCAATGTCCTTTATCGCACTGTCTACAGCCACATAAACGCGCGCCGACTTGCCGCCGGGATTCAACGCCACCTCGGTCACATAGCAGAGATTGATGCGCGGGTCCACTAGCTCGCCTTCAATAAGGACGCCGATCTCCTCGCGCAGCGTCTCCGCCACCCGGTCCTGATGGTGCTTTCGTGCTCTGTGTTCCGGCATGACCCCTCCTCGTCCGGGCAGACCATCCAGCATAACAGAGGCAGGGCGAAAGACCCTCATGGATTGGAACAGATCTACGCTCGGTAGCGCCGACCTCCTGGTCGGCTGTACTGGCGGCGTCCACGCCGCCAGAGCAAAGCCTCAATTATCGATGCCGCTTGCACACACGGTGGCGGAGAAAACGGCGTCGGGCGTGGGTTGGGAGACCCTCGCAAGAGCAAGCCAGGAGGCCAACGCTACAAATTCGTTGACGCGCGTTGTGAGAAATGCGGGCTAGGCAGGGATCAATGCGCGGAATGTTGCTCGGCGCTCTTTGGATCGTTCGATTTGAGAAGGAATGAGAGGAAGAACATGGCCGCCGCCGCTGTGCCAAGAACGACGTAGGTGTCCAGGTATGACAACGCTGCTGCCTGGCCCATCAATCCCCGGTAGATCAGAGCCAGCACGGAAGTCTGCGCTCTCGCGTTGCCCGCGCCGTATGCCTGAAACACCATCGACAGACCGGGCGTTCCCGGACTCAAGTGCTCGGTCAGCCGGGCAATGTGGAACTGCTGGCGGCGCGAGAGAATCGTCGTGACCACCGAGGCGCCGACGCTCATTCCGATATTGCGCACAAAGTTGCTCAGTCCAGAAACCGCATCAGTCCGATCCTGCGGAACCCCAAAATAGGAGACCGTAATGGCTGGAACGAAGATGAAGCCCAGCGGGGCAAATTGCAACACCATAATAAAAGCGGCAGTTCCAAAGCTGATATCCAGAGAGAGAAGCCGAGTGGTGAAGAACAATCCGGCAGCCGAGGCAATCCAACCCACGGCAATCAGATACTTGGCTGGCACTTTCGACGTGAGAACTCCCACGATGGGCATGGTGATCATCATCATGCCGGCGCCTGCGGAGACCACCTGGCCCGCCTGCTGCGCGGTGTAGCCCATCAGGAATTGGAGAAACTGGGGCATCAAAATGGTCGCGGAGAAGACCACCGCTCCGGCGATGAACATCATCACACAGGCGCTGGAGAAATTGACGATCTTGAACAGCTTCACGTCCACGATTGGCTGCTTCTGCCGCCATTCCCACACTGCCAGGCCCACCAGGCAAACCACGGAAGTTATCACCAGGGTGGTAATGAAGCGTGAGCCGAACCAGTCGTCTTCCTGCCCCTTGTCCAAAAAAATCTGGAGCGCGGAGACGCCCACCACCAGCAGCGAGAAGCCGATGTAGTCAAAGCGCATCTCGCCGGGCTTGAATCGCCGCAGGAAGGGAGGGTCTTCCACGAATCTGAAGACCAACCCCAAAACCAGAAGCCCCACAGGCAGATTAATCAGAAAAATCCAGCGCCAGGAATAGTTGTCGGTGATCCACCCTCCCAGAATTGGCCCCAGGGCTGGAGCAACCAGCGCTGTTACCGCAAACAGCGCAAATGCGGACCCGCGCCGATTCGGCGGAAAGGAATCCGCCATAATGGCCTGCGACATCGGCTGCAAACCGCCGCCGCCCGCGCCTTGCATCGCCCGTGCCAACAGCAGAACCGGCATGGAGGGAGCCATTCCGCAGAGCAAAGAACTCACCGTAAAGATCACGATGCAGATCATAAAAAAGCGCTTACGGCCCACCGCGCCCGAAATCCATCCGGTGATGGGGAGGACAATGGCGTTGGCCACCAGGTAGGTGGTCAGCACCCACGTGGCTTGATCCTGGCTTGCGCCCAGGTTGCCGGAAATGTGCGGAAGCGCCACGTTGGCGATGCTGGTGTCGAGTACCTCCATGAAAGAGGCAATCGCCACCACGATGGCGACGAGCCAGGGATTGTACTTGGGCTTCCAATTCGGATTCGGTCGGTCGTCGGCCAAGAAGCACTCCGGTCTACAATCATCATAAAACGAAACACTCTGTTTCGTATATAATCGCAGTACTTCACTGGATCGGGTGACCCGATGCGCGTTAAGAATCCGGAAAACAAGCCCGAGACCAAGCGCCCCGCCGGCAGACCCCGCAGCCAGGCCTCGCGCGCAGCCATCCTGGAAGCCGCTTACAGCTTCCTGCAAGACCGTCCGGTGGCATCGATTTCCACCCTTCACATCGCCCGCAAGGCCGGTGTGAGTACAGCTACGGTCTATCGCTGGTGGTCCACCAAAGAAGCCTTGTTGCTCGACGCCTTTCTCAACAAGGTCGATAGCGCGCTCGTGCTCAAGAGCGAAGGCCCCCCCTTGGAGCGTCTCAAGGAATATGTGCTCCAGGTCGGACGCTTTTTCACCGGCAAGAACGGCATCGTATCCGCCCGGCTGCTGACGGCGATTCAGGACAATTCCACCTTGCGCAAGGAGTTCATGGAGCGTGCTTACTCGCCGCGCGACAAGGAGATCCGAGCGGTTGTGAAAGAGGCGATCAGACTGCGCCAACTCCCCGCCGCAATGGAGGTGAGCGTCTTTCTGGATTCGATCATCGGCCCTCTGCTAGCCCGGCTGCTCATCCACCATCAACAGATCGACGAGGCGTTTGTCATCTCGGTATTCGACCGGGTTGTGGCGGGAACGATCGCTCAGAAAGCAGCCCGGCGCCCTCGATTAAGGCCGCCGATCTCCTCACGCGGCGATTCAGCCACCCGGTCCTGATGGTGCTTCCTTCCTCTGCACTCTGACATGGACCCTCCTCGTCCGGGCAGACCATTCAAGACAGCAAAGGGACGCCGGCAATGCGCTGCGGATTAGTCGTGGTGCGCCGGAGGTTGTCATTACGGTGAGAGCAGGTGCCTTCAGGCACCTGAATACCCCAGCCGGCCGATTGCATATTTTTTAACAGAAATAGATTGCAAGAATGCAAGCCAAATGTATAGCGTATCTCTGTGCCTGGGAGATCCAGCCCGAAGCAGGTTTCCTCCTTCACTTCCCCAATTCATTCCCCGAAAGGAAAATCAAAGCGATGAAACTGACCACCTACCTCAACTACGGCGGCAACTGCGCCGAAGCGCTCCACTTCTACGAAGAGCATCTGGGCGGAAAGATCGTCACGATGCAGACCTACGACCAGATGCCCGAGCCGAAGAACATCCCGTCGGGACTGGAGAAAGGCATCGTCCACGCCCGCATCATCATCGGAGATACGCTCCTGATGGCCAGCGACGGGCCTCCTGACAAATTTCAGCCCATGCGCAGCGTCTATCTTGCCCTGAGCGTGGACAGCAACGAAGAGGCGGAGCGCCTCTACGCCCTGCTCAAGGAGGGCGGCGAAATCTTCACGCCCATGGCGGAAACCTTTTTTGCCTTCCGCTTCGCCATGCTCCGCGACAAGTTCGGCACATCCTGGATGATCATTAACGAACGCCCCATGCCGTAGGCCGCCTGCGACGCGCTTTTGCCGAAAATTTCCCTGAGCGGGCGCACCATTGGAATCGAGAATGAAACTGCCACGCCATTGCCGCGCCCGCATTCCATACACCCAGCTTGTCAGGAGTGTCCCCGGTTCAATATGCCGGGCATCTGACCGGTCCGTACCCCCTCCCCCCTCGAGCAAGGAGTGTAAATTCCCTTCAAAACCTTGCAGATTATTTGTAACTCGTTTTGAATCAATGCGTGTTGAAAACTTTTAGCTCCCAAATTTTCCCGCATCGTGAGATTTGGCCTCTGAAAATCGCCGGAAAAATCCGTTTTTCACCTCTTCTTGGAGATTCTTTAAGGGAAATGGAAGGGAAATCGGCGAACCTCGCATCCAACGACCGAGTTATGCCTGTGAAGTTGCGCGTCTCGAGCCGACTACGAGAATTGGTAGCCCTGACAAAGTGAGTGACGTCTGGCAGCGTGGACTCTGCCAGAGTGCAGCCGGTCCGGAGACATGGCGCAACGTTCTTTTCTCAATTCACAGGAAGGTTCTAAAGCGGAACCCAAAATTTCATTCGTCAGTTTTCGATGTATTCCCAAAAGGTGTCGGCCAGCTCCGCGCCCAGTTCGTTGGTCATGCGCAGCGCGGCGCGCTCCACCTCTTCAATAAGTCCGTGCAGATAATCGCGGGAGCGCGAGATGGCGACAATGCCGAGCGTGGCCGATTGCCATGTCACCGCCTCGTCCAGCTCGGCCACTGAGATATTGAACCCCTGCTTCAGTTGGTCCTTGAGCGAGCGCACCACCTGCCGCCGGTCCTTGAGCGACTGGGCGTGTTCGATCCGAATCTCCAGAGTCAACTGGGCAACGGGCATGGCTTCACGGGATTTACACCGCCAGTGTAAGCCCAGTTCAGTCAATCAGCTAACTTTTTTCGGGTAAATCTGCGCGGGGCTAAGCGGAAACGCCCACAGCTTGCCACTGCTTGCCGGGAGAGATTACTTTGGATAAAGTCGCAAGGAACGCACAGGCTCAGGTGCCCGAGTTGCGTCTGCAATGCGCAAACTGAGTACTTGGAGAGATCGATGCGCTTCTCGACGGAACTCGACAGAAGAGAATTTATGAGAGCTGCGGCAGCGGCTGGATTCGTAGCCGCAACCGGCGCGGCCTGGGGCCAGCCAGCTCATTCGGATGCGTTTCGACTGGTTGCCGAAGCGGACCGCGAGCGGATACTTCACGCTGCGGCGAAGTATGTCTCAGAGAGCCCTTTGACGATTACCGCCTTTCCGGCAAAGCGCAGCGCAGGCGGATTGCACGACTTCTATTCCCAGGCGGACTATTTCTGGCCGAACCCAAAAGATCCAAACGGGCCGTATATCAATCGCGATGGCCAGAGCAATCCGGAGAACTTCGACGAGCACCGCGGGGCGATGGTGGCGCTCTCGCTTCGGATGCCCGCTCTGACGGCTGCCTGGGTTCTCACTGGCGATAGCCGCTATGGAAAGCGCGTCTGCGATCACCTGCGCGCGTGGTTTGTAACTCCTGAAACGCGCATGAATCCGAACCTTGAATTTGCTCAGGCAGTTCAAGGGCGCTCAACGGGGCGTTCTTACGGCATTATCGACACCCTTCACCTGGTCGAAGTGGCGAGGGCCGCGAGTTTTCTCGCCCCGCACATGCTCACTCCGCAGGACGCCGATGTGGTCAAAGGCTGGTTCGGCAGTTATCTTGATTGGCTCTGCAACAGTGACCGGGGCACAGCGGAACGCGACACGCTGAATAACCACGCCATGTGCTGGGCGTTGCAGGCCGCGGAGTTTGCGCGCCTCGCCGGTAACGAGACAGTCCGAAATGACGTGTATCGCCGCTACAGAAAGATACTCCTGCCGGGTCAGTTGGCCACGGACGGCTCGTTCCCCAAGGAGTTGGCGCGAACCAAGCCATACAGCTATTCCATTTTCAACTTCGATGTAATGGCGGCTCTCTGCCAATCACTCAAGGGGCTAACTCCCGATCCGCCGGCCTTTCAGGATGCGGACGGACGCGGGCTGCGGAAAGCAGCCGAGTTTCTCTACCCGTATCTCAAAGACAAGGGCGAGTGGAAGTGGCCGAAGGACGTTGAGCACTTCGACTCTCTGCCTGTCCGTTCACCGGGCCTGCTCTTCTCGGGCATCGCCTTTCACGAGCAGAGATACATTGATCTCTGGAAGACTCTGAATCCGGACCCAGTGGACAAAGAGGTCATCCGCAACTTTCCCATTCGCCAACCGCTGCTTTGGGTGTGAGCTCAAAGCAATTGATGGCGGCTGATTGTGCAGTCGAAAAAGCGGCTAATCCGAGAACTGCGCCAGTTGCTCCTCTGTTGGCTTCGGCGTGAAGAAGCTCACCACGATCATGGCAGCGACGGCTGCGGGAAGCGCCAGGAAGATGGCGTCGCGATCAGCCAGAACGCGCGGAAAGCAGTTCTTTACCGCCTGAATGTCCCATACCACGGTAATCAGCGTCCCCGCGCCGATGGCAGAAACCGCGCCCCACGCCGTTACCCGCTTGGAGAAGAAGGCCGCCAGCACCACCGGCGTCAGCGAAGCGGCGTAGACGGTGTAAGCCCACAGCATGGTGTGAATCACGCTCGCTGCGTGGAGCGCCTGGTAAAGCGCCCAGCAGCCCAACAGCACCACGGCCAGCCGCGAGACGATCAGCACGCGCTTGTTCGACGCGCCGGGCGAAATGTAGCGCGAGAAGACGTCGTTGACCAGATTGGTGGCCGGCGAAAACAAGTAGTTCGAGGCGGCCGACATCACTTGCGCGAAAACCGCGCCCAGCAGCAACGCGCCCATCAATGCGGGTAGCCCGTGGCGCGCCGTGTAGGGAATAATCTCGTGAGGCAGCTTGGCCAGCTCGCCGTTCGAGTGGTAGAGAGCCGTACCAAAGACTGCGATGCAGACGATCAGCGTCTCCAGCAGGATTGCGCCAAAGAACCAGCCCACCACCGAGAGGCGCGCATCCCGCTGCGTCTTGGCAGAGAAAAACTTCTGATACATCACCTGGTTGCCCAGCAGCAGCAGCATGGTGGGCACCAGGAATTCGAGTCCGCGAATCACACCGAAGCCTACGGGCTGCAGCACGTGGTCGGGACTCATGCGGTAATTGCCAAGCACCTGGAAATACTCCGGCGGAAGCGCGTGATGCAGCCCAACCCAGCCGCCCGCTTTGAAGTAGAGCATGGGCGCGGCGATGAGGCAGATCGTGGTGACCAGCGAGCCGATAACCATATCCATGTAGGCCACTGAAGACATTCCGGCCAGCGCCGTGGTGAAGATGACAAAGGCGGCAATGATATAAGTGCCCATCACCGGCGTCAGCGTATCGGGAAAGATCAGGTGCAGCACGTTGCCGCCGCCAGTGAACTGGTAGCTGGCGATTCCCACGTAGGCAAAAAGAATGGCAATGGTGCCCAGCACCCGCGCCGTCTGGTTGTAGCGGACTTCCAGCAGATCGGGCAGTGTGAATTGCGCGAATTTGCGCGCGCGGGGCGCGATAAAGTAGATGAGCAGCAGAGCCAGCCAGCCTCCGGCCGGCTGCCACAACGCGGCAAAGCCGTTCTGATAGGCGTTTGCGGCTCCTCCAAAGAGCGAGCCGCCGCCGATCCATGAACTCAGCAGCGTGAGCACCAGCACGATGGCCGGCAGCGAGCGGCCTGCAACCAGATAGTCGGCCTTGGTCTTCACCTGGGAAGTGCGATAGAGCGCCACAGAGAGCAGCACAACGACAATCACAGCCAGAACGGCAACATATAGATGGGACATCCGCGGGGTTCCTCGCCTGCGTTACAGGATTTCCGTCAGTGTACCGGATGCGGGCGACACCCGGCTCCAACCGCCTGACCAAGATACTATTTGACCCCCGTGAGGTCAGTTGCTAAACTGGTATTGCGGGGTGGAGCAGCCCGGTAGCTCGTTGGGCTCATAACCCAAAGGTCGCTGGTTCAAATCCAGCCCCCGCAACCAAATCTTTCAATCACTTACAAGATTTGGACTCTTTGAACAAACTCCCAAAAACTCCCAATAAGAAAAATCAGCCTTCAGGCGCTCGCCGCAACCGGCTTGAGCACCATCTCGACGATCTTCCCATTCGCTTCCCTCTTCGATGAGGCCATCGCTCGTCCATAGACGTTCATCGTCGTCTGGATGGAGGCGTGCCGCATCAGTTCCTGCTGCACCTTCATAGGCGCTCCGGTCTCGTCCAGCCACGAACGGTACGTGTGGCGGAACGTATGCCAGCCGATCGCACCGAACCTACCGGCCGCCAGCTTGCGCTCCTCGTGAATGAGAACGCGCTTGCCGTTAGCCGTCGGCCCCTCCTGCCAGCACCAGACTCCCGGCTTGGCTCCGCACGTTGGACACTGCACAGTGCAGCAGCCCGACGGGCGCAGGTAGCGCTTCTGAATCTCGGCGGGATGGTAGGGGCGATTCGTCATCGGGTTGGCAAAAACCCAGCCTTCCGCTGTTGGTACAGCCTGCTTGCTCCAGTCGAGCACGATCTTTGCCAGGCCCGGATGGAGCGGAACGTAATCCTGGGAGTATTCGGTTTTGACATCCCCTACTCGCCCGCCCACGAAACTCCGTTGTACGAGGAGTTGGCTCTTCTCAAAATCGAAGTCGTCCCATTGAAGCGCCGCGATCTCGCTCACGCGAAGACCGAGGCATTGGGCGATTTGGACCATCGTGCGATACGGCTCGCGCAGTGTCGCAACAACATGTTCGAACTGTTCCACAGTGAGCGTGATGGGGCGCTGCCGCCGTTTGCTGCCGCCGCGAATACGGACGAGAGCAATCGGATTTCTCCGCTCATTGAAAAGTTCCCACCGTGTGGCGCACTCGAACATCAGGTGCATCACGCTCCGAACGTGCGTCTTTGACTTCGGAGCCAGCGGCAGATTTCTCAGCCAATCCTCCACAGCCATTGGTCGGATCTTTTCGAGCAGATAATCGCCCCACCGTGGTTTCAGGTAGTTCTTGATATTCGAGCGGTATGATTTTGCGGTCGAGTATCTCTCAGGGAGTTCTTCCAGAAGATACCGGTCACAAATCGCGCCGAACGTCACTGCCGCTATACGCTGCCGTGGGGTTTCCGCATTGAGTTTTAGGAGAAGAGCTTCAACGGCCTTCTTTGCAAGAGCCTTGGTCTTGAACTGCTCGACGGTGCCAACGGTGGCTGTCTTTCGATTGCGCACCCCTTTCGCCGTCGATTCGTAATACCGAAACTCCCAGGCGTCTGGTCCCCTCGCCCGCTTCTTTCGTGTGAGACTTCCTAGTTGGTAACATGCACGTGTCATCAAGAATTTCCATTCTCGACTTCGCGGCACTTATGGCTACTTTAAGGTTATGCCATTTCGCCGCGAAGTGCACAGAAAATTCGCGAACGGACTGGACGCGAATGCGCTACTGATTCATCCACGCATCAAGCGCCGAAGCCTTGAATCGCCAGAGCTTGCCGACTTGAATCGCGTGAATCTTTCCGCGATGCACAAGCCGTTGCAGTGTTCGCGGGTGGACCTTCAGTAGTGCTGCGGCTTGGTGGCTATCGAGCAAGGGTTCTCTGCACACTAGAGCGTGAAAGTTGTCATGCAGCTCGTTTGCCGAGGGTTCCATTTCGTCCTGCATCTTTGCTCCTTTCGTCAGCAACGCGACACAATCGCCATTTCAGCAAGATTTATCCATGACGGTTCCGATGTCTAATGAATTCCACGGAGAGCGTTATTCCAATCAGGAATAACGCTTATGAAGGATGGCCGACACGATGGGGATTTGCAGCAACTCACCCCCAAAAACTTCCTGTTAGCTGCGGTGCCTACGGGATTCATAATGGCGAATCTTGCAAGTTTTGATTGCACTACCACAACTTTCTTTTCGGCCAAGCGTCAATAAGAAAAACCGGCGCGGAGAATTTTGCGTCCAGACCGGTATCCCTGCGGTTCAGGAGTGGAGTAGAGAGACTCGCATCACCGATCTCGATTTTGTTGCTCGGAAATAACCATTACTTGCCCTTGGACTTTTAGCCGGGAGGACGGGTATGGCACTACCGGAGATTCGACTTCTTCAGGCGGCGATTGCGCTGGCCGAAGAACTGAACTTTTCCCGTGCAGCCGCGCGGCTGCGCATCGACCAATCGACGCTGAGCAAGCGGATTGCCGAGCTTGAATCTCAGATCGACATGCGCCTTTTCGTGCGGGATCATCAGACAGTGGAACTGACCGAGGCCGGACGGCATTTTGTGGAAGATGCGCGTAGCGCCGTGTTGTACGCAGAACGTGCTGTCGCAGACGCAAGGGCCGCGCTGCATGGTGCAGACGAAGTGCTTCACATCGGCAGGTCTGCTTTTGCCGATCCATATCTGGTGACAGCGATCCAGTCGATTCAACTCCCGCTCTTTCCATGCCTGAAGGTTCGTCTATCGAGCAACTTCTCGCATGAACTCGCGCGCATGGTGGCTGCCGGAACCTTGGACATGGCGCTGGTGATTTCCATCCCTGACACGCAACTCCTCAGCCTTTTATCGATTGCAGAAGAGCCCGGCTACATAGCTCTGCCGAAGAGCAACGCCATTGCCGGCCGCGCCGAACTCAACCTTGAAGATTTGCACGCGTACGAGTGGATTCTTCCCGAGCGCCACATCAACCCGTACATCTTCGACATGATTCAGACGGCGGCCTCTACCAAGAAAATAGTGCCTTCCGACACGCATACCTTCACCACGGCTGAAGAGGCATCGGCGCTCGTATTGGCGCGTAAGGGAGCGGCGTTTCTGACGCGCGAAGCTGCGTGGCGAATTTCCTGCGATGAAATCGCAATTCGTCCACTGGTGGAAGAGAACCTGAAACTCGTGACCGGGTTGGCAACGCGAGCCGACGAAAAGAATCGGCTGACGCGCGACTTCGCTCGCGCTGCTGGACGCAAGCTGGTCAAGGTGCAGCACCCTCCACGTCACGGCAAATCACTAGCCTGCTGAATGGCTGGAAGCAGGCCCGCTAGTGCTGGTCGCAGCGGCATCCACATCTCGAATGACAATATTGAGTGGACCGTCTTGGCCGCACTTCGCACACGGATAAATGCCGGTGGCGACCGCGGTGCCGTCGAATTCATCTCGACGAGAAACGTTGCCACAGTGAACACAAGCATGGAAGTGCGATAATTCACGCCGGGAGCGATCCGAGTTGCTTGCCATCTTTCCCCTCGTTTCAGTGGAGTCCCGCTACAGCGGCCTGTGGTGTGGTGTCATGTTTGACGCGGATTTTCGCGGTTGGTAACGGAAAGCAACCGCTCTTCCGGTTAGCGCAGGCGTCGCAAGGGAATTTTCGAATTGCGCTTCCGATGGGTTTAGCATGATCGAGAGCAGTAAAAAATCTTCGCGGCTGTGGGATGGGATGCCAGTGACAGTCAAGAAAGCTGCCAAAAAGGCAGCAACGCGCAAGGTGAACCGCGAGGGGCCGCGGTGGACGGAAGACCGGCCAGGCATGACGCTGCGCCTTCCGCTCGATCTCCGCGAAGCCATTACCGAAGAATCCCGCGTAAAGGGCGATCTGGCCAGGATAGTCCTTTACGCTTTGAGCCACGTGGACCATGACGCGGTTGATATTCAGCAGACTCGCAAGGCTGGCATGGAACTGACCAAGCCCCAACTCCTTCACGTCGGCGCAGAAGCCCGCGCCCAACTCAAGGAATGGGCCGAGGTCGAAGACGTCAGCGTCAATGCCGTCGTCGTCAGCGTGCTCGACGAGTTTTTCAAATGCCTCAAGAAGAGCAGGACATCGCGAAAGGAATTGCGGCAGGAACTTCGCTTGCATCGGGGATTCCTGCCGCAATAACGCTTTTGTGCTTTTTTGCTGAAACCACGTTTAGCGATGCCGACTTGTCGTAGATTAAATCGGTTCCCAATTTGCAGGCGGGGTCTTCCAAACTCCTATAGGATTGGCATCGGGGGCAGCCAGCCGATTGATCAGTTTGTCCGGTGTGATTTCCGCAAACGCAATGCTGGCCTGCGGTTGTCCATGGAGATGAAAAACCTGCCGATGATGCAACTCTCTGAAAGGCATGTAAAAGCTACTCCCACCGAACTGGCCGTTGTTCACGACGATTACGCCCTGATACATATGGTAATGAAGTCCTTCGGACATGCGGTCAAACGTGCCGACATCTTTATTCAGTGCGCACACTATATAGACATCACTACGTGATTTGAGATCAGATGCGAGTGCCAAGTCGGTTGCGTCGTAGCAGACAGAGGCGCTCAGTTTCAACGGACGATTTTCGGGCCTGCTGCTCCAATGATATTCGATAATCCATTGAGCGGGGCGGAATGAAGATGGCTGCGGCGTGAACGCTAACTCCGGTCGCGTAAGATTTTCTTTCCCTTGCTCCACTCGCTTTATTTGAAATCCAGCGGTAGAACTCCATTCCGGGATCATCCAAAGACAACTATTAATCAAGGGTGCACCAGACGAGAGGTTCGCTCGATGATAAACCTGTCCGAAAAGCACCATACATTTGTGCGTTCGAATAAATGGCAAAATGAATGTGTCAATATCTAGAGGATGGATAGCTAACTCTGGAAACACTAGCAAATCGATCACCCGCCCATCTGATCGCGTCTGCGATTGGTGCGTCTCCCGCAATCGAATCATCTGATTGACTGCTTCCATCACGGAAGCCAGATGACGCCGCTGGGAGGCTCTAAAAGTAGGGTCAGCCAGCAACTCCGGATCGTTCAAATGCTGCCTGTAATGCTCTATGTTGGGAATTACCGACTGGACAATGCCGACTCGCAGGGGGCGTTGCCATTCTTTTGACGGCTTGTCGGGCCATGGGGCGGCCTGTTCCAAGAAGCTCAGTTGCGCGGCTGGCCCATGAAGACGCGCAAGTCGGGCGACTCTTTGTTTCAAAAGTTCTGTCCAATCGCGTAAGCCGCGAACCGGCGACGAAATGGCTGATCCTGGCCAACGCAGTAAGTCGAAAAGAAAATCTTCAACCCACGAAGAAATTGGAATCCACGGAGGACCGAAAGCGGTGCGCCCCTGAAACGTTGCGGAGCGTTGTTTCTCCCAGTGCGAGGCAGGCAGATGATAAGAGGGTAAGGAC
>Ga0255350_1000300_pt1 | contig 19047 bp, 19 predicted proteins | sample HBST25r1metaG_FD_186028 | JGI IMG/M metagenome (GOLD analysis project Ga0255350, IMG submission 186028) | Peat soil microbial communities from Stordalen Mire, Sweden - H.B.S.T-25.r1 | ecosystem: Environmental > Terrestrial > Soil > Wetlands > Peat | place: Sweden: Norrbotten County, Stordalen...
GCAATATGCAGCGCGTCTGATTCCAGCCTTGCATCGAGCCGCCGTTGATTACGCTGGTCTGCATAACGCCATCCGCGAAGTTGTGCGGCGGCACGCTCGTCCCCTTCGTCGGCCCTGCCCGCGACCCATGAGCGGAGATTCTTCGGAAATGCCTCTTGCCGCCTCTGTTGAACAGACAGCTTCAGGGCGCGTACTTCGAGAACGGATTGAGCCGCTGCCTGGGAGAGCAAGACTTTCTTGTCCGGCCACGACACAGCCAACGCGCGAATCTCCTTCTTTTTCTGTCGGAGCGACACCATGAAATGTTGGCGCGCCTCTCTTCCCTCTGCTGTAAGGCTCTTGCATACTGCCCGTTGCTGATTCCTGTGTTGGTTATAATCGGCCATCAAAGAGCTGCGTTCAGCGTGTCTTTGCGCTTTCCGTTCTTCCCTCAGTGAGCTATTACGAGGACAATGTTGTGCGGCCTGTTGATCAGCCTCATAGCCAGATGTTGAAGCGGGTGTCCACGGCCCCATCGCGGCCTCCGTGGACTGACGGTTGATCTTTCCAGCGAAGTTGTTGCGGAACACATTGGACGCTTTTGCCCGGATGTTGTAGTCAACAGCGAGGACCGCATAGCCGCCCGACTCACCTTTCTCAAGTTTGAGATGAGCCTTTGAGAGGAGGCGATGCAGGTCATCCCATGTGACATTCCGCCGGGTAAGCAGAGTGTGTACTCGCGGGGCAATCTCCCGTCGCACATAAGATTGGAACGATTCCTGATCCTGGTAATGTTCAAATTGTGCAGCGGCTCCGGTCGGATGTTGTTGGGCAGATCGAGACGCATTGCGCTCGGACCTCGATTGCAATACAGCCTGCTGAGTATCATCATCCCACCGCATCGGACCGGGCGTGTGTGTCCAACCATGTTTCGCTTCAAGAAAGCGTACTGCGGCATCCAGAGTGAACCAGTCACGATATGGCGTATGTGCTCTGAGAGTCTCCAGATGAACCTTGTTGAGCATGATGTGGATGTGAAAATGCTTCTTGTCATCATGCGCGACGATCATGAATTGATGGCCTTCATATCCGAGCGCCTTCATTGTGTGCAACGCGCAATCCACCCATTGAGGACGAGTCGGACGTTCTCCTGGAGGCCATGCCAGTTCATAATGGCAGACAGCATCCTTGCAACGATTGTTGAGCGATGCGACTCCTTGCATCTCTATCGCCGCTGTGTCGAAGCCGAGAAGATTCTCCGACATGACCACATCTCCGCGCAGAAGAAGTTCTCCGGTGTCGGCGTCACGCTCACACGTAAGGTATTCCTGAAGCCGTTTGAAGCTGCTGGAGTGTTGTCGAGCTGGCTGCACTTTGGCAATCATGTTCACCTCACCGCGCCAGTCTTGAGCCCTCTCACTGCGTTATGAACAGCCAGCAATGTGGAATTCAGTCCCGCGCGAAGATCGTCTTCATTGGGGAGACCCTTGATCTGCGTGAGCAGATGCTTCTGGAGTCCACCGAGTCTTGCAAGTTCTCCTGCGGCCTTCTGGTCCATCGTGGAAAGGATTCGTTTGTTCAGTGCACTCCGCCGGATGTACTCGCTCATGGTCAAGCTCGCACTGTTGGCCTGGTCTCTGATGATGGCTTTCTCCTCTTCCGTGATGCGGACTTCGATCCGTAATCTGGCGCCTTGTGCTCGTGTGGATCTTGCCATTGTCCTCTCCTGTCCTGTGGGGTCTCGGGGCATAGCCCTGAGCAAGATGCGCAACCATTTCTCCGAGTAGCCGAAGGCGGATTGGAGAAATAGTGGTGGCTGGACGAAACCCCGCATGGGTTTTGTCCGGACAGCGCCTACCTTGCCATTCAGTGTTTAGCTATCCGGCTTTTCGCTCTGAACCCCATTTCGGTTCGCTTTTCCGCCCAACATCATAATAATACATAGTTGCTCGATATACGCTAAGAAGTGTAATATTACTGCGTATCATGGCAAGGTGTGGCAATGAGGAGGCAAAGCGATGGGAACAGAGGGGCGTCGTAAGGTGCAGGTTTTTTCTTCTGAGATTGTGGAGGATGCTCGTATGTTATTGACTCAAAAAACGTCAGAACCCGTGCCGCAACCCGGTTCGTTCATGATGGGGGCGGTGATACGGACGCTGTTGCCTCTTCTCGTGGAGTTGCGGAGAAAAGGCTATTCATTGACCATGCTGACTCATCTTCTGGCGCAGAAGGGGATAAAGATCAGTCCAACGGCTCTTTCGGGGTACATGGCGAAATTGAGTGGGCCAGTTGAGGAGGATTCGGTAAGGGCACGGAGAGAGAGGCCACAAAGCTCTACAAGTTCCTCGCAGACACGTAGAACTTTTGTGATAAAGCCGGACGTCACGCTGTAAGAGGCCCTCTGTATGAGTTGACAGATTGCACGTTCAAAGCGTCATGGGGATGCGAGGTGGGTATGGCGTCAAATGAGATACATCGCGAATCGATGAGGGTTGCAGAGACCTCCCATGTGCTGCAGATCCCGATAACGCCAGAACCATTTGTGGATGCAACACGGGCCGCAGAATGGTTGGGAATAACCTCCCGCCGTCTGCTCGAAATGGCCCGCGCAGGCCAGATTCCGGCTTATCCCTTGGGTGTGGGTTCGCGGAAGACTTGGCGGTTCCGGTTGCAGGAAATCAGCACAGCAATCATGCGCAAGAGGTAGAACTTTGTCCATTTCTGTGCAAATTCGAACGTATAGCCGGTCCCGACTCCGGGTGCTGCAGAAAAGAGTTTCCATTGTTGCCGGAATGACGAATAATCGATTTCAGGCAGTCTCCAGCGCCACAAAGGAGACGATCTGAAATGGCGCAACGGGGATGGATTACCAAGCACGACCGCAAGAAGAAAGGATCAGTCTGGGTGTACCACTGGTACGTCATCAAGCCTGAAACCGGAAGGAAGGCCGAACACACCTGCGTGGTGGGTCCGGTTGCCAGCTTTCCGCGCGAAAAGGATGCGTGGCTTGAGATTGACCGGCGGCACATCAAACCGCAACTCGACCAGGGCGCAATCCGCACTGGCCGCCTAACCTTCGGCGATCTCGCCGCCAGCTATATGCAGAATGGGATGAAGAAACTGGCGGTGACAACCCGGTACACCGTGAAGCACTACCTGGACGACTACCTGCTACCCCGCTGGGGAAAGAGTGTTGCTCTCGACATTCAGCCGCTGGAAATCGAAGGCTGGCTGGGTTCGTTGCCGCGCTCGAATCCGACGAAGGACAAAGTCCGTCGCATCATGTCCACCGTCTATACACGAGCACAGAAGTACGGGCTTGTGCCGCGCAGCGACTCGTCCAATCCGGTGCGGTGGGTTGAGCAAACGGCGAAGTCCGGCTATAAGCCGATTGTGCTGGAGCCTGCAACGGCCGCCAAAATCTTCGAGGCATTATCGGGAGCCGAACTGGCACTCGCGGTTTTGGTCGCCGCCACGGGGATTCGCATCAGTGAGGCGATGGGCTTGAAATGGGAGGATGTTGACTACCAGAACAAGCAAATCAACCTTCGCCGGGTCTGGGTAAAGGACACAATCGTGGAGCGCCTCAAGACGGAGGACTCCGAGGCTCCCGTACCGCTCACCGATCCGCTGGCCAACTCTTTACGAGACTGGCAAAGAGAAACGGTGTACGGGCGTCCAAGCGATTGGGTTTTCGCCAGCGCAAGAAACAAGGGGCGGACGCCTAGATCGAGCAGCGTTCTGACTGGGGACTATCTCCGTCCGGCAGCGATTGCCGCCGGGGTCAAGCTCAAGCCGGGGCAGCGGTTCGGCTTCCACAACTTCCGTCACGGGCTGGCAAGCTGGCTGGTCAACCAGGGGACGGATGTCAAGACGGTGCAGGGGCTTCTCCGCCACTCGAATGTCAAGACAACGCTTGGCCTGTACACCCACCAGGTGAATTCGTCGATGCTGGCCGCGCAGGACTCGATGATGCGGGCGTTGCAGCCCGGATCGCAAACTGTTCAGTAGGGGATAGGAAACGCGATAAAGCGGAGGCAGGTTACGTTTTGCAGGTGAGAAATCGGATGGTCTTCCACGTAAGTTATTGATTTAATTGGTGGACCTGATCGGGATCGAACCGATGACCTCTTCCATGCCATGGAAGCGCGCTCCCAAACTGCGCCACAGGCCCACATGCTGCAAGGGATGCAACTTTTCTATTGTCTCCGCTGGAGCCTAATTCGTCAAACTTTGCCCGCAATTCGGTTCAAAAGCGCGCCCGCGGCCGGTTCCGGCAATGGCTCCCGAAAGAAAAACTGGCGTGACCGGGAACACTTGAGGGGTGTTCCGGTGTCTAAGATAATGGAGGGCGTGGGACACCGGTCAACAAACCAGTGTCCGTCTCCTACGCACTCCGAAGCAGTATTGGATTTCCAGCGGCGCCTTTTCAGCCGTTGGAGCGAGTGGCCGCAGCCGGAAACCGGGCTTACACCGGCGCAGATTTGGCAGATGCCAAGATTGCGGCTGTTGCGGTAAAGTGGGAGGACTCTGGAATGCAGGCGGACCTCACCATGGGCAATCTTGCTGGCGCGCTGACCTTTGAATCCGAAGAGGCGGCTCTCATCGCGGAGCTTCAGGCCGGCTCGGAGGAAGCCTTTGCGTGGCTGATTACGCGCTTCCACCAACCCATCTACTCGCTGCTGGCGCGCTCTGTGCAGGATCGCGAGACCGCCGCCGACCTGACCCAGGAAGTTTTTGTAAAGGTCTTCAGGGGCGTGGGCAGCTTTCATGGCGAGTCGTCGCTGCGGACGTGGATTTACCGGATTGCGCTGCGCGAGGCCTCCAACCAGAGGCGCTGGTGGACGCGGCACAGGGAGCAGGAGATCCCGATCGAGCAGGAGATGGTCGAGGGCGAAGCCGGGCGTCCGGTGCTGCTGAAGGAGATGCTGGCGGACCCTGCGGAATCGCCCTATGAGATGGCGTTGCACGAGGAGAACCGGGCACGCGTCGAGGCGGCTTTGAGCAAGGTGCCCGAGCCTTTCCGCTCTACCCTCATCCTGCGCGACATTGAGGGCTTTGTATACGAGGAAGTGGCTGAGATGCAGGGCGTGAATCTGGGAACTGTCAAATCGCGGCTGGTGCGCGGGCGCGCTGCGTTGAAGGCGATTCTGATGGCCCCAGCGGCAAAAGACGGTTCTCCTGAGAATGCGGGTTTCGATATAGCCCTTGGTGAGGAGGCGCGATGAACGACTGCAATGCAATGCAGATAAAACTTACCGAGTACCTTGACGGTCGTCTGAGCGGACGCGAGATGCAAAGCCTCGCCGCCCACATGGAGTTGTGCCAGGCGTGCGCCAAGGACTGGAAATCTCTGGAGAAGATGCAGGATTCGCTGGCCGTGCTGGGCCCCGTGCCTGAGCCTGAAGACCTTCTGCTGCGCATTCGCGTGGCCATCAGCCACGAGCGTGCCCGCCAGCACCACACCGCCTTGCAAGCCATGAATCTGGCATGGAGAAACACCGTGGGGCCCTTCCTGCTGCAGGCCGCGGCCGGCTTTGCCTCCGCTGTGCTGCTGTTGGGCACCGTCATTGTGCTGGTGAGCATGTTTACCCAGCCTGAGAGCGCGCAGGCTACTGCGGACGAGCCGCTTGGGATGGCCACCGCACCGCGGTTCCTCTATCTCTCGAGCGTGGTGGGCGGAAACCCCATCGGCGATGTCTCCGTTCCGGTCGTTATCGAGGCTTATGTGAACCCGCAGGGACAGGTTTACGACTATCGCATCGTCTCCGGCCCCGTCGACCAGACCACCCGCGAGCAGGTCGAGAACCTGCTTTTGTGGAGCCGCTTTGAGCCGGCACGCCGCTTTGGACAACCTGTCCCCGGCCTGGCCGTTCTCTCCTTTTCCGGCGTCTCCGTGCGCGGGTAATACGCGGCGATTTCCCAACAGCCCCGCGTTCGCGAAGGAAGTGCTGCCAGCACCAGTATCGCAACCGCATGGTCCGGTAATTGCTTCAGACGGGTGCGGGCGTGGACGCCCCCACAACAGCCGGTCTGGAGACAGCGCTACACTCCGGTCGTTACCGAACCGTGCGGTTACCGTACTAGCAGCCGTTGCACAATAGACCGCCTGTCGTGAAGATTACCTTTCCGTTCCGCCGCATCCCTGCGCCTGAAAGGCGACTCCGTGGAAATTGCTGATTCGGGGCTGGTTCGGGTTTGATTCGCTATTATGCCGAGTTGTCCTGAAAATTACCTGCAAGGTTTTGAAAATAAATATAGGGGGGTAGGGGGCCGTACAAAAATATAGGAATCAGGGGACAGGGATCAGGGGCTGGCTGGAGTGCAATCTCATGTCTTGATTCTGCGCGCCGGATGGGAAATTATCCGCAAAAACACTTGCGGTTGCGAAGCCACGCTTCGCGCATAGTGTTTGTGACTTCCCAGGTCCCACAATCGGGACCCGGGGCACCCAGTTTCATCATCAGTGCGTATTACTCTACGCGCTCGATGACGACGGATTCGAGAACCACTGGCTTCTTGGGCTTGTCCTGGCCGCCGCGGGGGACGAGGGAGATTTTGGTGACGATCTCCTGGCCCTCGACGACTTCGCCGAAGATGGTGTGGTTGCCGGTGAGCCAGGGCGTGGCGGCGACGGTGATGAAGAACTGGCAGCCGTTGGTTCCGGGGCCAGAGTTGGCCATGGCAAGCTTGCCGGGCTTGTCGAACTTGTGCGGCGAGCCTTTGGTTTCGTCCTCGAAGCGATAGCCGGGTCCGCCCATGCCGGTGCCTGTGGGGTCGCCACCCTGAATCATGAAGTCGGGAATGACGCGATGGAAGATGGTGCCGTGGAAGAGCTTGTCAGTGGACTTTTTGTGGGTGGAGGGGTGGGTCCACTCCTTCGAGCCCTCAGCCAATTCCACGAAGTTCTTGACGGTGATGGGCGCATCGGACTCAAAGAGCCGGACGGTGATCTTGCCTTCGGTGGTGGTGAAGACGGCGTAGGTTCCTGCTGCTAGTGACATGAAAACTCCTGTGGTTCTGTGTGTGGACTCTGTGATTCCCAGGTCTCAAAATCGAGACCTGGGCCACCCAATTCTGTTCGGTTAAGTGAAGCAGATTACTGTGTGGGCGGCGCTTTCGGGGCGGGCGGAAGCGGCTGGCCCTCGCGCACGATGGTCACTTTCTTCAGCACCACAGGCGTGTCTGGCTTGTCGTCGCTATTGCGCGGCACGCGGGCAATGGCCTTGACCACCTCGACGCTGGCGTCGTCGCATTGGCCAAAAAGAGTGTAGTGCTGGTTGAGCGAATCGTAGGCTTGCTCGGTGATGAAGAACTGGCTGCCGTTGGTGTTGGGGCCGGAGTTGGCCATGGCCAGACGGCCGGGCACGTCGAAGTTCAGATTGGGATCGACCTCGTCATCAAATTGATAGCCGGGGTCGCCCATGCCCGTGCCGGCGGGGTCGCCGCCCTGAATCATGAACTCGGGGATGACGCGATGGAAGATGGTCCCGTTGTAGAGCGGCTTGTTGTGCTGCTTTTTGTTAGTAACGGGGTCGGTCCAGTCTCTTGTGCCTTCGGCCAGGGCGATGAAGTTGGCTACAGCCTTGGGCGCCTGGCGCTGAAAAAACTGGCAGGTGATGCGACCCATGGAGGTGTCCATCACAACGGTGGGGCCGTTGGGGCGGGTCATGGCGGCTGCTGTGGCAGCGGGCGCATCTGGAAGATCAGTCGAAGAGGTTTGGGCGTATGCCGCAGCGGCAAAGGCCGCGGCCAGAGCGGGGACGAGAAGTGAGTGGCTGAGTTTCATACCGCTTTTGAGGGTAAATCATCCACCTGCGGTGGGGCCAACCGCCTTCGGCATCTCCGCGCCAGAAAAAAGGCGCGGGCTTGGCTGGTCTGTTGCTGATAGGATTTTGGGGTTTGTGGTTCCCACCCCAGGACAATCGCATGAAGATAGTGAATCACGAAGAGCAACTGCTTTGAAAGGGCATGGCTTAAGCCGTGCCGATTTCGAGGTCCAAAATGTCCCGGCTTTAGCCGCCGAGGGATGTTTTTGGCGCGATTTAGAACCTTCCCTCAGGGGCTAAAGCCCGAGATTGTTCTTGTGCATTTGCGGCACGACTAAAGTCGTGCCCTTTGAAAACGCGTTTCCCTGTGTTGGGAATGTTCATGCGATTGCCCTGCATCCCGCCCCTTCGCTAAAAGTAAGCGAAAGGATGGGGCGCCCAGGTTTTATTGAGGGTCACCCTGCTCTTATTGGGTGGAAAATTCTGAAAATGCGCGTTCAGCAGCCCTTCTTGCAGCGGGACATGATGGCGGCGTGGAGGCGTTCACGCAGGCCGGTGGGCAGATCGTAAATCTCGTGGGAGCGGTAGATTTCGATGGTCTTGCGCGTGGTGTTGAGGACGACCTCGCAGTGTCCGCAACGGCCCAGGTGGGTTTGCAGTTCGGTTCGCATCCCAGGGGTCACCTCGTCGTCGATCAGATCGTCGAGAAGTGCGAGAAACTCTTTGCAGGTCACTTTACAATCCCCGTTTCCATGAGCCTTTTTTTCTTATGGAAGTAGCGGCTCAGACGCTCACGCAGTTGCAACCTTGCGCGCAACAAGCGCGACTTCACGGCGGGAACGCTCAAGCCCAGCGTCTCTGCCGTCTCTTCGGTCGAAAGTCCTTCCACATCCCGCAGCACAAACACGATGCGAAACCCCTGCGGCAGCCCCTGGATGGTCTTGCGCAGAATCTCTGCCAACTCGGCCTGGCCGTAGTTCTGTTCCGGGTCAGGCGCCCAGTCCGCCAGATCGCGCGGGACGCTGCCCTCGTCAGTTTCGATGTCCTCGTCAATCGAAACCATTCTGCCGGTGCGCCGCTTGCGCAGCCGCATCAGGCTTTCGTTCACCGCGATCCGCACCAGCCAGGTATAAAACTTCGAGTTGCCTTGAAACTGCTCCAGCTTTTCGTACGCCTTCAGGAACGCGTCCTGCATGACGTCTTCTGCATCCTCGCGATTCTGCGTGATGTGCTGGGCGATACGAAATAGCTGGCGCTCATACTTGCGGACCAGCGTATCGTAGGCCGAGACATCGCCGCCGCGCACCTTTGCGACCAGGGCTACGTCTGGATGCGGCTCGAGTTGTCCTTCTATCGATTGGATGGTCGGCATGGGCATTGGTTGCGAAAAATCCGCTGGACCCTTTGGGGGGTGCGTGCTGAGTCCGTCAGAAAGAGTGTAACGGACGACGGGGCCAGTGACCAAACGGAAAAACCGCGGTTCTGTGAATCTTCGCATTGGCGCAGCGTTCCACTTTGCGGTCCAAGGCGGTAACGCCAAGGGTTCCCGGTTTCAGCGCGCGGTGCGGAAACAGCTTAAAGTAAGGATATGAAGGCTGTTTCTTCCCCCACTCCTGTTGCGCGGCTGGCTTCCGGCTGCATGGTTGTTCTGGTTTTCCTGCTGATGATGGCGCTGCCGGCAGCAGCGCGATCTGCTGGCAGGCAGGATGCTGCGCCGAGTACCTCGGCTTCCGCCAAGACGCACAAGCCGACGGCCAAGCCGAAGCAAAAGGCAAAGTCGCCGGTCAAAGCGGGCACGAAGGCTACGAGCTCGACGGACAAGGCTACAGCGAGACCCGCAACTTCAACAGTCAAAGCCAGCACCAAGTCTGCGGTCCATGCGGCCGTCAAGCGGCCCCGCAGGCACCACCCACAGGCGAGCAGAGAGGTGCGCAGGGCGCGGACGGCGCGGATCAAGCTGGCCTTTGTGGCATCGACCGAGTTGCGCCCCATGGCTCAGCAACTGGCTACGCTGCGCACTCCGGCGGCTTATGCGGGCGTGACGCAATTTGCGCATCATCATACTGGCGAAGCTGCGGCGGCGGCTTATCTCTCACTGGGCCACGCGTATCTGCTGGACAAGCGCTACGCCGAGGCGGTTGCGAGCTTTAGCCAGGCGCGACAGGCGGGCGAGGAACTGGCCGATTATGCGGATTTTCTCTCGGCGCGCGCCAATCACGAGGCTGGCAATGACGCGGCTGCCGAGGCATCGCTGCATGGGTTTGACGGGCGGTATCCCGACAGCATCTTCGTTGACCAGGCGCCGGAGTTGGAAGCTGAAACGCTGCTGGCGATGAACGACGCGGCGGGCGCGCAACGAGTACTGACGGCAGCCGCCGATACAACGGCAGCCGACCGTTCCGGCTATCAGCTTGCAGAGGCGCAGGTTGCGTTCGTGCTTGAAAAGGCCGAAACGGCTGAGGCGCTTTACAAGAAGCTTTTGCTGGCCCATCCCTTGAGTCCGGAGGCGCAGACTGCGTGGGCCAAGCTGAGCGCAATGGGCGCGGAGAGCAGCCTGACCACGGCTGAGCTGCACACCCTGGGCGATGCCTACTACAACGCGGGCCGCTACGCCGACGCCAGTGTGCAATACCGCACGCTGGCCCGGCAATCGAGCCTCGACGCCATGAGCCGTAACGGCTTTGCCGTGTCTGCGGCTGCCTGTGATCTGAAGCTGAAGCGGCTGACCATGGCCCAGGCCAGATTGATGCCTGATACGAACGACGAAGACGGCGCGCGCCGGCTCTATATATTGACTGAACTGGCCAGAAACACCGACGACCTGGGTGAGCAGAAGAGCATCGTGGTTGAAATGGAGTCGAGGTTTCCCAAAAGCCAGTGGCTGGCCGAGGCGCTTTACTCCACCGGCAACACGTACCTGCTGCGGCGCGACTATGCAACGGCAGCCGGGTATTATGGCGATCTGGCCACGCGCTTTCCCACCAACAAGCACGCTGCAACCGCGCACTGGCGGGCAAGCTGGCTCACTTACCGGCAGGGTCTTTACGCCGATGCGGCGCACTTGTTCGACGAGCAGATTCGGCTCTATCCTGGCGCTGCAGAAACCGTGGCGGCCATTTATTGGCGCGGTCGCCTGTATGAGACGCAGGATCATAAGCCAGCCCAGGCCGCAGCCGACTACCGCGCATTGCTCCGCGCGTATCAGCGCTTTTTCTATGGCCAGATGGCCCAGCAGCGGCTGGCCGCGATGGGCGATGCTCCGCCGGTGGACCAGCCCGCGCAGCAAGCGCAACTGGATCGCTTTCAGGCCCAGCCTGTACCGGTGCTTGAGGAGAGTTTTCCGGTCGAAAGCCCACACCTGGCCAAGGCGCGACTGCTGGCCAACGCGGGCCTGAACGACTACATCGCGCAGGAGATTGGCGCCGATCCGGACTCATCCTCATGGAGCGCGCTGGCCGAGGGACAGATCTATGCATCGTATGGCGAGCACTTCCGTGCACTGAGAGCGCTGCGGCGCGCTTTGCCGTCTGCCACGACCGCCTCCATCAAGTCCATCCCGCTGCCCTACTGGCGGATTCTTTTCCCGGAGCCGTGGTGGGAGACCATCGAAGCTGAGTCAGCGAAGAATAATCTCGATCCGTATCTTGTGGCCTCCCTTATTCGCCAGGAGTCGGAGTTCAACCCGTCTGCCATTTCGCCCGCCAACGCTTATGGGCTGATGCAGTTGCTGCCCTCGGTGGGCAAGTCGATGGCACACGAGGAGGGAATGAAGAATTTCCAGACCTTTCAACTGCTTGATCCTGCGACCAATATTCGCCTCGGAACCCGCTACCTGCGGCAGACTCTGAACAGATTTGGCGGGGTGAAGGAGTACGCGCTGGCAGCCTATAATGCCGGCGGAGAGCGAGTGTCCGACTGGCAGGCCGGGGAACACAACGAAGGGATCGACGAATTTGTCGAATCAATTCCCTTCTCCGAGACTCGCATTTACGTGGAGAACATTTTGCGCGACATCGCGGCCTACAGAGCTATCGATGAGTTTGCCGCCTCGCAGAATAAGACGGCCACGGGGGCGGGACGATAGAGCCGGAACTCTTCTGCGCGAGGAGATGGAAATTCGCTCCGATATTTTCTGCCTTCGATTCCATTTGACTTCTACGGCCCCTTGCACACACACTGATTTCAGAGCGGAGGAATCCAAGCCTCCGAGATGCCATTCGCAGTCTGCTTGTTGTTGCAAGACAGAGCCTGCCGCATTCATTGGCACGGCACTGTTACCTCACCCAACCGGAGGGCAGCATGTCAGCCGATTTGCAATTTCTGGAAGAATGGATTCCCGAAAAGATGGACCCTGGAACGGTATTTGTGCTGGCTAACCAGTCGAATCTGGGTCATGCGCAAAATCCGTTCGTGGCCGTCATGTCTTGTCCGCGCTGCGCGACCATCGGACTGATTACGCGTCGCCAACTGTGCGGCGGCGAGCCGATGATCTGCGGCGGCGAACTCTGCTCTGCCGAGTACCGGCTGGACGGCGAGACAATCAATTTTCGCAAGGCCCAGTAAGAACGCGCCATCGAAACATCGGCGCCGAAGGCCAAGTAATTCTCCACCGCGAACGCTCGCATTCGCAGGAAAGAAATCGCGGAATGTAGAGGTGTGCGCTAGCGCACGTACACGCTTTCCGAATGCGTATTACTCTTAGGGGTGGGATACTATAATTGAAGTTTATTTGAGGGAGTCATCAATGTCTCGCATAGTTGAGATCACAGAACTGGCGCTTCGCGACGCGCATCAGAGTTTGCTTGCCACCCGCATGGCTTTGGATGACATGATTCCTGCCTGCGAAGACATTGACAATGCAGGCTACTGGTCAGTGGAGTGCTGGGGCGGCGCAACTTTCGATTCCTGCATTCGCTTTCTGAATGAGGACCCGTGGGAACGGCTGCGCACGCTGCGCAAACTGATGCCCAAAAGCCGGCTGCAGATGTTGCTGCGCGGCCAGAACCTATTGGGATACCGCCATTATGAAGACGGCGTCGTGGAGCGGTTTGTGGAAAAATCCGCTTCCAACGGAATCGATGTCTTTCGGATATTTGACGCGCTCAATGACATACGCAATCTGAGAACCAGCGTCAATGCGGTGAAAAAGACCGGCAAGCACGCGCAAGGCGCGATCTCTTACACCGTCAGCCCGCTGCACACCGTGGAAGCATTTGCCGCCATGGCCGCTGAGTTGCAGGATATGGGTTGCGACTCGATTTGCATCAAGGATATGGCCGGCCTGCTGAAGCCGCAGCCCGCATACGATTTAGTGAAGGCCATCAAGCAGAAGTGCGGAAACGACATGCTGGTTCATCTCCACACTCATGCCACCACCGGCGTCACTCTGGTTTCTCTGATGAAGGCCATCGAGGCGGGGTGCGACATTGTGGATACGGCGGTGGGCTCCCTGTCGCTTGGGCCGGGACACAACCCGACAGAAAGCATGGTCGAAATGCTTGAAGGTACGGGATACGAGACTCGCGTGAACAAGGAGTGTGTTCGGCGCGTGTCAGCCTACTTTGCGCAGATTCGCCCGCGCTACCGGGAGTTCTTCAGCGAAAATACCGGCGTGGATACGGAGATATTCAAGAGCCAGATTCCAGGCGGCATGATCTCGAACATGGAAAGCCAGCTTAAGGGGCAGGGCGCGGGCGACCGCTTGCAGGAAGTTCTGGAAGAAGTTCCCAGAGTTCGCAAGGATGCCGGCTATCCGCCGCTGGTGACGCCTTCCAGCCAGATTGTAGGCTCGCAGGCAGTCTTCAATGTTTTGATGGGCAAATACAAAGTTCTTACCGGAGAGTTTGCCGACCTGATGCTGGGTTACTACGGCAGCACTATCGGTGAAAAGAATCCCGAGGTTCTGAAAAAGGCCGAGGCTCATGCGAAGAAGCGGGTGATTACAGTTCGTCCCGCCGACTTGCTTACGCCGGAGTGGGATGCTCTGAGCACTGCCGCGAACGCCCTCAAGGGATCAAACGGCAGCGATGAGGACGTGTTGACTTATGCCATGTTCCCGCAGGTGGCGCCCAGATTCTTCGAGAGCCGCACCCAGGGCCGCAAGAATCTAGGCCGGGAACCGGGCAAGGAAACTGCTGGCGCAGAACAGGCAGCGAAGACGCCGTCGGCAGCCAAGGGCGGAACTGCATTGAGTGCCGCGGTGAACTATGTGATTACGCTGAACGGCAGCGAGCACCGGGTTTCCGTGGCTCCGGAAAAATAGAACGTATTCATACCAACTGATCCAGGAGCAGGGATGGCGAAGCAAGCACAGAGTCAGAAAAAGACAATGGCCGAGAAGATTTCCGCGCTGAACGCGAAACGCGCGAAGCTCGAACTCGGCGGCGGCCAGGAGCGCATCGAGAAACAGCATGCGTCCGGAAAGCTAACAGCGCGGGAGCGTGTGGCAAGGCTGGTGGACCAAGGCAGCTTCCAGGAGATCGGATTGTTTGCCCTTCACCGCTCCACTTACTTCGGGATGGCCGGAAAAGAGATGCCCGCCGATGGGGTGGTAACCGGGTGCGCGAACATCAACGGTCGCCTGGTGCATCTTGCCAGCCAGGATTTTACCGTGGGCGGCGGGTCTGCCGGCGAGACGCATAACGACAAGGTCGTCGATATGATGCGCCTGTCTCTCAAGACAGGAAGCCCGTTTGTTTTTATCAACGATTCCGGCGGCGCGCGCGTTCAGGAAGGGATAGACAGCCTGTCCGGTTATGCCCGCGTCTTTTACAACAACGTGATGCTCTCGGGGTTGGTGCCGCAGATTTCCCTTATTTGCGGACCGTGCGCGGGCGGCGCTGTTTACAGCCCGGCGCTTACCGATTTCATCATTCAAACCCGGCCCGCGCGCATGTTCATCACCGGACCGCTGGTGATCAAGCAGGTTACCGGCGAAGTGGTCAGCGCCGAAGAGTTGGGCGGACCTGTGTCGCAGATGAATAACTCGGGAGTTATTCATCTTATCGCCGAGAACGATGAAGAGGCGGCTGAACTTTGCCGGCGGCTGCTCAGCTTCTTGCCTTCCAACAATTTGGAAGACGCGCCTCGCACGCCTTTCAATCTCCCTATCGAATCCGATCCAGAGATGAACGGGATTGTTCCGGTCGATAACAAGGCAGCCTACGACGTGCGCAGTGTAGTTACGCGCGTTGTTGACTTTGGCGATTTTTTTGAAATTCAGCCAGGCTTCGCGCCGAACATTGTTATCGGCTTTGGGCGTCTCGAAGGCCGCCCGGTTGGCATCATCGCCAACCAGCCGAATTTCGTCGCCGGCGTGCTGGACATCAATGCTTCCGATAAGGCATCGCGATTTATTCGGTTCTGCAACGCATTCAACATTCCGCTGATTACGTTTGTGGATGTGCCGGGTTTTCTTCCCGGAGTCGATCAGGAGCGCGGCGGCATTATCCGCCACGGCGCCAAGTTGCTGTTTGCTTACTCGTCGGCCACGGTTCCCAAGATAACGGTGATATTGCGCAAAGCATACGGCGGCGCGTATATCGCAATGTGCTGCAAGGATCTGGGCGCGGACCGGGTGGTTGCATGGCCCACAGCTGAGATCGCGGTGATGGGCGCCGAGGGCGCGGCCGAGATTGTCTTCCGCCGCGAAATCGATGCGGCCGAGGACAAAGCTGGCCGCCGCCAGGAACTTGTGGATGAGTATCGAGAGACGTTCTCCAACCCCTACGTCGCGGCGGGCCGGCGGTTGGTGGATGACATTATCGATCCGTCCGAAACCAGGAAATACCTGGCGGATGCGCTTCAATCGCTGCACGCCAAGCGGGAACTGCGTCCTCCGAAGAAACATGGATTGATTCCACTATAAGGAGCCGCAAGTGGCAGAGAATTTGACAGATTTGATTCGGGCTTTGTCGGAGCGGCAATTTGCGACGGAGCGACAACTGGGTGAACTGGCCGGCGCGCTCCATGCATTGCAGGCTCGCGTGGCCGACCTGAGCGCTCCAGCCGCATTGCAGCCCGCTTTGGCTCCTGTTGTAAGAGCCAAAGCGGACGCTGCCGCGCGAGAAGCGGTTCATCGGGAAAAAAGCGAAGTCACGCCGGAGATTCTGGTGGTGATTGCCGCCGCCGTGACTGCGTTTCTTGGAAAGAAAGTTCGCATCCGCTCGGCGAAGGTTTTGCAATCGCCCTATGAAGTTGTAAATCCATGGTCTCAGCAGGGGCGTGTTTCGGTGCAAGCCTCGCATAATTTTCGGTTGAGGGGCTGAGCCAGCAAGAAAGTCTTTCGAGGGAAGGAATTCGTAACTTGAAGCTTCAGATTTCAATTGACGGAAAAACCTACGAGACTGAAGTCGAAGTCTTGGAAGATGACACAATGCCGCACCAGCCGAGTTATGGGCCGTACCAGCCGCTTCACGCGACGGTTCAGTCAATGCCGGCGGCCAACCTGCAAGCTCCGGCCCCAGCGGCCGAGGAGAATGCAGACGAAGACAAGCTTTGCCGAAGTCCCGTGACTGGTATCGTCATCAAGGTCAATGTTGAGACCGGTCAAGTGATAGAGGCCAACGATCTGATCATGGTGCTTGAGGCCATGAAGATGGAAACCAATGTTACAGCGCCCAATGCCGGAAAAGTGAAGAATGTGCGGGTGGCGCAAGGAGATTCCGTGAAGGTAAATCAGGTTGTCGTTGAATTCGAGTAATCGTCCTCAACCTTCCTTGCCTTCCGTCTAAGGGGAACCAATGAGCAGTGTAAATGAAGATTTGAAACTTGTTCCAGGAATCAAGTTTGTAGACCATGTGGCCATCGCAGTGAAGCAAGGCGAGCTAGACCGTCAGGTCGAAGCCTATGAGATGCTGGGCTTCCATGAAGTTCACCGGGAAGAAGTGCTTGGAGTCGATCAGGTGCGCGAAGCATTGCTGCGCATTGGCGACGGCCCTAACCTGATTCAGTTGCTTGAGCCATTGACCGCGGATTCTCCGGTGCAAAAACTGATCGAGAGAAACGGCGGACGCGGCGGGCTGGCCCATCTCGCTTTTCGCGTGGAGAGCGCGCAGCAGGCCTTTGACGCAATGAAGGCAAGCGGATTTCAACTTATCGACAAAGCGCCCCGCAAGGGTTCGCGCGGAACCACTGTCTTCTTTGTTCATCCTAAGTCGAGAGCGGATAATCCCTTTGGGTTTCTCATCGAAATTGTCGAAGACCCGGAAAGCAAGTGAAGAGATATGGATACTAACCATCTTCTCCAGGAATTTCCTCCCGTCAGCACGCAATCGTGGGAAGAGCTTATCCGCAAGGACCTGAAAGGCGCCGATTACGCCAAGAAGCTGATTTGGCAAACGGAAGAAGGGCTCGCGGTCAAGCCTTACTACAGGGCCGAAGATGTCGCCGGGCTGGAATATTCCGATGCGCCTCCCGGCACTTTTCCCTTTGCACGCGGTTCTCGCTCAACGGGCGATTGGCGCATCCGGGAAGAGATTGACGCGGTCGATCGAGAAGAGGCTAACCGGGCCGCGCACAGCGCGGTGCTTGCCGGAGCCGAAGAGATCGCGTTCCGCGCTGCAAACTTCGAGAATGCTTCAGACCTGAACGAGCTGCTTGCCAACCTCGAAGAGGTTCCCGTGCATTTTGAAAATGCCGGTGAGCCGCAGCTTCGTCTTTTGATCGAGTGGCTGAAAGGGCGGAAAAGGCCGGCGCAGGTATCGACCGGATGGAATCCGCTCGCGAACCCGAACTTTGCGGCGGAAGTTATCGCGGCCGCGCCACCGATGTTTGTGCCCTTCACTCTTCATGGCGAAGAGTTTGAAGAGTCGGGAGCGACTGCCGTCGAGGAAGTTGGATTTAACCTTGCGGCTGGCGTCGATTTCATGGCCGCGATGCAAGAGCGCAACGTGGACGCTGATCGCGCTGCGGCTTCAATCACATTTTCATTTTCGATTGGCGCCAACTATTTTTTTCAAATTGCCAAGTTGCGCGCTTTCCGCATAACGTGGGCGCAAGCCGTGGAAAGCTTTGGCGGACACCGGGAGAAGGCCTGGGCGAGAATTCACGCCCGCACCTCGCGTTGGAACGAGACTATCTACGATCCTCACGTCAACATTCTGCGCTCGACTACCGAAGCCATGTCGGCGGCATTAGGCGGTGCAGACTCCATCACCGTCGCCCCCTTCGATGAATGCTACAAAGCGCCGGATGACGCCAGCCGCCGGCTTGCGCGGAACACGCAGATCATTCTCAAGCGAGAGGCGCTGCTATCGCGAGTGGCTGATCCGGGCGCCGGATCGTACTGCCTGGAAGCTATCACCGATTTCATTGCCCGCGAGGGCTGGAAATCGATGCAGGCAATTGAAGTCGCGGGCGGTTATCGGAAAGCTCTGGCGGATGGGCTCATCGCGCAGGCGCTCGATAAATCGCTGGCCGCCAAAGAAAAGGCTGTGGCATCGCGCCGGCGCATGTTTACCGGAACCAGCCAGCACGCCAATCTCTCCGAAAAAGCATTGGAGCGTGTTGACTTGTCGCGTCTCTCCGGCAGACGGCGCGGCGCGTGGATGTATGAGGAGCTTCGTCTGCGCACGGAGCGCCACGCGGCGAAAACCGGCAAGACCCCGCGTGTTCTGCTAGCCGAATTCGGGGACGCAAAAATGCGCGCGGCCCGTTCCGGCTTTGCCGCCAACTTTTTTGCCTGCGCTGGCTTCGATATCGTCGCCAAGCAATTTTCAATCGCCGACAAGATTCCGGACAGCGATCCTGATCTTATCGTGCTTTGCAGTTCCGACGCGGAGTATCTTACGCTGGCTATCGAAGTTACGGCCAGGCTGAAGGTGCTGGGACGCGAAACTCCGGTAATTGTTGCGGGCTCTCCCGAATCGACCCCGCAACTGGAAGCAGCCGGCGTAGCAGATTTTGTTCATGTCCGAAGCAACCCTATTGAGTTTCTTGCAAGATGGCAGCGACGGCTGGGGATCAGGGATTAATTATGCGTCCAGACTTTTCCAAAATCGAATTGAAGCCCGAAGTGGAACCAGTAGCTGCGCGAGAGAGCAAAGCGCAGGAGAATCGTGAATGGCTCTCTCCCGAGCACATCCCGGTGAAGAGTTTCTATACGCGGGAGGATCTCGAGGGACTCGAGCATCTTCAGTATGCCGCGGGGATTCCGCCCTTCCTGCGCGGACCGTACAGCACCATGTATATCACGCGGCCCTGGACGATTCGGCAATACGCCGGCTTCTCTACCGCCGAAGAGTCCAACGCGTTTTACCGCAGAAACCTCGCGGCGGGACAGAAGGGCCTTTCGGTCGCG
>Ga0255350_1000306_pt1 | contig 18924 bp, 13 predicted proteins | sample HBST25r1metaG_FD_186028 | JGI IMG/M metagenome (GOLD analysis project Ga0255350, IMG submission 186028) | Peat soil microbial communities from Stordalen Mire, Sweden - H.B.S.T-25.r1 | ecosystem: Environmental > Terrestrial > Soil > Wetlands > Peat | place: Sweden: Norrbotten County, Stordalen...
AAGCTGGGCCGATCAGTTAGGAATCCCGCGTCTCTGTTGACCTCAACTTCTCGAACCGCCGGATGCGGACCCGCTCGTCCGGTGGTGTGGCAGGGGAGGAGAGGCGACTCTCCCCCCTATGCCGATCACTCAACATCCATCGTCGAGTCCTTGATAACATCTCGCTCCACGAACTAGACTCCAAGCCAGGTTTCTCAAATGCAGCGCACGTTCACTACCGCATTTCTCGCCGTACTCTTTGCACTGGCCGCCCCTGCCCAGCCTCCGCAAAACGACACCAAGCTGTCCGGCGAAGCAGCGGCGCCCGCGCTCACGCCATTTGAAGTCGCCCGGGATCTGGCCGCCAGGGGGCGCCTGGACAAGGCGCTGGCGCAGCTTGATCAACTAGCCGCGCAAACACCCGAGGTGCCCGGTGTGGAGCGGCTGCGCGGCATCATACTTTACCAGCAAGAGCAGCTCCCGGAAGCTGTTGCGGCGTTCGCTAAAGCTGAGGCTGAAGATCCAAACGATCGTGAGTCGATCGAGATGCACGGTGTGAGTCTCTTTCGCATGGGCCGGGCTCCCGAGGCCCTTCCTTTTCTTGAGAAGGCCCACGCGGCTGTGCAGCGGGCCAACATCGACCCGCAGTATGTACTTGGTCTCTGCTATGAAAACGTGGGGCGCTACGACGATGCGCGCCACGCCTTTGCCGCGCAATACGGCTTCGCCCCGGACTCCGCTGAAGCGTATCTCCTCGCCGGCCGGCTTTTTCTGCGTGGTGAGTTCACGGACGAGGCTGCTCTTCAGGCCCGCAAGGCCCTCGAGATCAACCCTGCTCTGCCGTTGGCTCACCAGCTCCTGGGTGAAGTGGCGCTGGCCAAGGGTAATTCGGCCGGCGCAATCATCGAGTTCGAAGCCGAGCGCAAACTCAACCCGCTCAACGGAGTTCTCTATGACCGGCTGGGGGATGCTTATATGCGTAGCGGGCGGTATGCTGATGCACAGCAGGCTCTGAATCGCGCGATCCTGCTGGAACCCAACTCGACCGGTCCTTACATTCTGCTGGGACAAACCTTACTCAAGCTCCAGCAGCCCATCCAGGCGCTGCATTACCTTGACCGGGCCGCGAAGATGGACCCATCCAACTTCATCACGCACAACCTGCTCGGCCAGGCCTACAGAGCGACCGGACAGACGGCAGAGGCCACTCACGAATTCAAAATCTGCGTGGACCTGCAACACGGCGGCAAACACCAGCCTGCGGAGAGATAGACCATGCGCAAGCAGCACTGTCTTCTTATCGCCCTCCTCGTAGGCATTTTGGCCTGTTGGCCGCTCTCGGCCACGGCACAGAAGCCGAGTCCGCGGAAGACTGGCCAGTTGAAGCGCGCCGATGCTGCTTTCCACGCCGGTTATGATGCTCTGCAATCAGGAAATCTGGATTTGGCACGCGCAAAATTCGCCGAGGCTTCCCATCTTGCTCCGCAGATTCCCGAAGCCCACGAGGCTCTGGGTGCGGTACTGGTCGAGTTGGGCAGACCGACGGAGGCTGTCGAAGAACTCGAAGCCGCTGGCAAGCTGAAGCCTATGGACCAGGGGATTGAAACCAATCTGGCATTTGCATATTTGAAGGCTGATTTGCCTGCAAAGGCGATTCCGCATTTCAGCGCCGCGTTCCATCTTTCTCAGCAACCCGGCCATCCGCAGACCGATGCAGCCTTCTGCGAGGCGTATGCCCGGGCACTGGCGGCCACAGGCAAGTTGACTGAGGCCATCGAGATGTTTCAGGCCGCAAACAAACGAGATGGGGCAAGGGCGGAGATCTGGGATGCAATCGGCTCGCTCTACGCCCGGTTGGGTAAGTGGGATGAGGCGCGGCCTCAGTTCGAGCTTGCTCTGACGCTTGATAGTTCCTACGTACCGGCGCGCATCCACCTCGGCGTTCTTCTCCTCCACGAGCGCGATTACCCGGCTGCTGTCGATACTCTCGAAAAAGCGCTCAAGCAGGAGCCGGCGAATGCGCTGGCCCAGTTTGAGTATGGACGGGCGCTGGAGGCGACTGGACAGGATGATGCCGCCGTGCCTTACTTACAAGAGGCGGTCAGGCTCAATCCCGATTTGGCCGGCGCGCCAAATGAGCTGGCCATGGCGTTGCAACGGCTAGGCCGGCAGCAGGAGGCGATTCCGTGGTTCCAGAAGGCCATCGAGCGTGAGCCGCACAACGTCAGCGCTTTGACTAACATGGGTTTGGCGCTCACCATGACCGGTACGGCCAAGGAGTCGCTCGCTATCTTCCACCTGGCGCTGGCGGAGACGACCAAAGATGCGGCCATCTACAAGGACATGGGCGTCGCGCATGTGCAGCTTTCCGCTTTCGACGAGGCCATTGGCGACTTTCAGGCAGCGATGGCGATCGATCCCAATGACCCCCAGATTCACTACGACCTTGGCCTGGCGTACAAATTCAAAGATCGCGTCAATGACGCCATCGCCGAACTGATACGCGCCGGCGAATTGGACCCGACTCTACCCGATCCGCCATACACGCTGGGCATTCTCTATATGCAGATCGGCAAGCTGGACCTGGCTGCTGTTGAGCTCAAAAAGGCTGTTGCCCTGCGCCCCGACAATGGGGACGCCTGGGCGATTTTGGGCAGTACGCTCAAGCAGGACTCGCGGCTCGATGAGGCCCGGGATGCGCTGGAAAGGGCCATCCCGCTTTTGCCCGGTCAGCCCGGTCCGCGCGTCACATTGGCGGCTGTGCTGGCCGAGCAGGCCAGCCTCGCGGCCGCAACTGCCGACGCCAGCGAGGCAGCAGGAGAACAGCAGCAGGCCGATCAGCAGCGCAGCCACGTGAAGGAACTGCGCAGCCAAGCTGCTGAATATCGCCGCCAGGCGGCCGAACTCAGCCGCGCGGCTGTCAATCGCCAGAAGGCGTCGTTTGCCCTCAATGCCGGCAATCAACTGCTGTTGCGCGGGCAAATTGCCGATGCGGTTGCCCGCTACCAGGAATCCATCGCTGACGATTCAACTTTTGCCGACGCACACAGCCAGCTTGCGATCGCCTACGAGCGCCAGGGCCGAATTGACGAAGCCATCACCGAACGGGGCAAGGCGAAGGATCTTGCGGTAGCCAAATAAGATGCTCTTTCAAGGGAGGACTCTGAGATGCAAAGCGATACTTATCCAGGGCAAGCACCAGCGGGCTGCATGGAATTACAATTGCCTGCTCAGATGCTCGGATTAAGATGCGTTTACGCTTTGAAGAGATATAGCTCCGCGATTCTGGACGAGCGGACATTATGCTATAGTGGTGGCCTTATGAAGGCCTATCTGCTAGCCGCTCTTCTCTTTCTCTGTGGAGCCTCGCTTCTGGCCCAGGCGCCGGCTGATGCGCCCGCAACTGCGGCGTCCCGTGCCTATTCCAACGACGTGGGTTTCAGTTACAGCTTCCCAGCCGACTGGGATGTGGTGGACATGAGTGCGACACTCCCGGCGGCGCAGCAGCAGGCGCAGCAGAGCGCCACCAGCGACGCTGAAAAGCGAGGTGCTGCTTGCACCCAGATTGCCCTCAGCGTACGCCATGGAAGTCCAGCCTCCACGGTCGTCGCGGTAGTGCTACCGTTTTCCTGCCTGGGAGCGGAGATGACCGACAAGGATCTTCCTAGCATGGGCTCGGGAGCGATGGAAGGAATCCAGCAGAGCTTCGACATTGCCGAACCAGTCTACGGCGTCTATTCGCTGGGCAGCCACAGCGTATGGATTGAACGCGCCAAGGGCTCTCTCAAAGGCCACTCCGAGGTCCAGTACACAGTGGAAACCGTTTGCAGCATTATGAAAAAGGGCGCAGTCTGCTGGATGGCTATCGCCGCCGACGATGCCGCGCTGCAGACCTTCGAACATGGCGCGGTCACGCTCGAGAGCGAAGCCCCCACCTCGCTGGTTCCGGTTGACGCCTTTGTGAAGAAGCCATCGTAGTATCCCTGGCAGCCCATAACTGGGGATCTGTAGATGAGCGGCGTGAGCCTTTCCGGCGCTTGCAGTGTCAAGCGCCTCACTTATCCAGCCCATCGCGCGCGAACGGTTTCTGTTCACGGCAATGGCTCTGACGCACGCTCCAGGCTTTGACCTTGGAACGAAGGCGCATCGCCTGCGGGCAGAGACAACAGGTGGTATAGTGCCTGATAGCCGCGAAACACAATGGAAGCAACGGTCTAATTGGAGATTTGAGTGCAGACGCCGGTGTCCCCCGAAAGACTTCAAGGTGAAAAGGATGAGCTGAATTGGCTGCTGACCTCAGGGGTACTGGGGCGATCCAGCAACCTGGCCAGAATGCTCACCTTTGTGTGCGAGAAGCACTTCCAGGGTCAGGATGACCAGATCACGGAATACTCGATCGCGACTGAAGCGCTGGGCAGGCGCGACCATTTCGATCCGCAGGACGACACCATCGTCCGAGTAACCGCGCATTCTCTTCGCAAGCGCTTACAGGAGATCTACCAAACGGACGGGGTCCATCGGCCGATTCATATTCAGATTCCGCTGGGCAATTACCTTCCTTCCTTCGTCCATATAGGCGCGGACGGCGCCCCGGCCGCGCAAGACGCACCAGCAACGGACGCTTCATCGGGGCACGCCCTCCGTGACTCCCATCTTCCTGACGTTACGCCTCGGCCGAAGCGTCTTTTACGATGGCTTTTGACCGCTGCTATTCTTGCGATGGTTTCCATCTTGTGCGGCTACTACTTTTTCGCGCACCGAAACGCAGCGAAGACGCCGGTGACCGCGGCGCCGGGCTTGCCGGCTCAACTGCAACCCAAGAACACAATCCGGGCTTTGATGGGAACGGGCCGCAAGACGTATGTCGATCGCTCCGGATTTACATGGACGCCGGGCAATTACTGCCCTGGCGGGGACAACGTCACCGTGGCCGCCCAGAACATCATGGGCACGGAAGACCCTTACCTCTACCAGGGTGGAATTCGTGGAATCGCCCACTGCGTCTTCCCAGTCAAACCCGGCGAGTACGAGATCCACTTCCACTTTGCAGAGACTTCTGATCTGCAAACGGCAACTCACCCGGCCGTCCTCTCCATCAATGCAGGGACAGGCATCAGCTTCGATGTGGTTGACAGTGCTGGCGGAGATGGAATCGCGACTTCTTATGTATGGCCGGGAATTCGCCCCGAGAACGATGGCGCCATCCATGTGGACTACACCAGCGAAGCTTCCCTGCTGAATGCGGTCGAGATTCTGCCTGCGGACTCCGATAACTTGCTGCCAGTTCGAATCGCTACGAGTCCATCTTCAATTACTGACTCCGCGAATAAACTATGGCTCTCCGATCGATACTTCAGAGGAGGCCGACGAGGCCTGATTCCCGATTCAGCAAAGACCGCGAACCGCGGCATATACACTTACAATCGAGTCGGGCGATTCCGCTATGACATCCCCGTTGCCCCGCTGGGGATGTATCGTGTCACTTTGTATTTCTCTGAGCCATGGTTTGGCGAACATAATTTAGTGAACGGAGGCCCCGGCAGCCGGATATTCAATGTCTCCTGCAACGGCAACATGCTTCTGAAGAACTTCGACATCATTGCGGAGGGCGGAACCAGCCCCGTCGTAAAGACGTTTGACAATATTCAGGCGAGCACGCGAGGTAACATCGAACTTTCGTTCATGCCAGTAGTCAACTACCCAGAGATCAACGCAATCGAAGTGATCCCTGAGCCTTCGCGCTGATCTAAGGCGGACGAGCGTCATTTGCTGCAAAGGCCCACCGGCAAGGGGAGAAGCCGCATTCCGCTGGATCAGACTGCGGTCACCGGCCCCTCCCGGTACCTTGTGGTACGCTTTGACGGCAAATGCGAATGCCTTACCACATGCGCTAACTCTTTGTTACTGATAACGTTACTGGGGCATTAACAACATTAACAGCGCTCCGGAGGCCGGTCCCCAATTCGTAACGCCCCCATATCTTTCAATACCTTCTGAGTTGCTGAAGTCATTCACATTGGCTCCATATGTTTTTCACTTTCATTTACATGACAGCTCCCGAAATTGATTGCTAGGCTTGCATCCGACGATTCAAGCCCACTTGCTCTGTGTTCTGCATCGCCGTTGGCTGATGCAGACAATTGATGTGCACCAGAGCGCAGCGGGGGGCGATCTGATCAAGAAGTGCAACACTCTGGAGGCTTCAAATATGGAAACACACAGTTTTGCAAGATACCTGCGGCTATGTCCGAGCGCTCGAGTCCTTGCGGTGCTCGTCTTCATTCTCACCGGCAGCATCATCGCGTTAGGACAGCAGACTACCGGGTCCATTGTCGGTACGGTGAAGGATCAGCAAGGCGCGTTGGTCACCACGACCACCGTGAAGGCGACTAACGTGGAAACCGGATTCTCGCGTTCGGCGCCGGCAAACAGCTATGGGGAGTACCGCATCGATTTCCTTCCCGTAGGGAAGTACGCCGTCGAGGCGGTGTCAGCAGGCTTTGAACGCTTTGTGCAACAGAATCTCGCCCTCAACGTGGACCAGACGCTGACGGTTGACATCACAATGACCGTGGGCGCGCAGTCTCAGACCATCACGGTCAATGAGGCTCCTCCGCTGGTCAATACGTCTGACGCGGTATTGGGCAGAACCATTGAGCCGTCCGAGATCATCGGCTTGCCGCTGGTCAATCGCAATGTATATTCCGAACTCTCGCTTGTACCGGGCGTGATGGCCAATAACCAAAGCCCCACCACGAACCCCACCGGTTCGCCACAAATGACCGTTGGAATCGCGTCCACTGATGTCCAAGTCAACGGCTCGCTCGACTCCGGCAACGGAACCGTCGCATTTTATCTTGATGGCGGCAACAACATTACCGGTATGCGCAACTACGGCAACCCGGCGCCCACCCCTGACGCAATCGAGGAGTTTCGCGTAGAGACCAGCGCATTCTCGGCGCAATACGGCCAGTTCTCAGCCGCTGTCATTTCGGTTATCACGAAGTCGGGAACAAATAAATTCCACGGCGGTTTGTTTGAGTTCAACCGCAACACTGATTTCAACGCCTTTAGTTGGATTCCCACCAAAAGCCCCTTTACCGGGGCACTGATGAAGAGCCCCTACCACCGCAACCAATTCGGCGGCACCGTTGGCGGCCCCATCAAGCGCGACAAGGCCTTCTTCTTCTTTAGCTATGCCGGTCTGCGCCAGGTACAAGGAGCGCCGGTCACAGGCGGCGTGGTGCCCACGGATGCCGAGCGCGAGGGCGATTTTACCGCGAGCGGCCTCACCGCCGGTAACTATGTCTTCATGCCGGGCACTGGCAAAACGGTTCCCGCGAATGGAGCAAATGCTGGCCCCGGTTGCCAGGCAGGCACATTATCCCCCGCTGGCACTCCTGCTGGTACCGGTACTAGCGGATTTTGCCTCCCGACCAGCAGCCTGGATGCGGTTGCTGCAAACCTGTTGAACTATAACAACAAAATCGGTGTCTCCATTCCGAAGGCCACCGGCGCACTGGCTGGAAAAACCGGCGGCGCGGCTTACGTCGGCATGTACGTCCAACCCACAGACGAAGACGAATACCTGGGCAAGTTTGACGAGAACCTGGGCAGCAAGGACCACGTGGGAGTGACCTACTTTTATGCCAATACCGCGACAACTCCCAGCGGCGGCGGCTCCATCAATTGGAGAGGGATTCAGTCCCGTTCGAAGCAGACGAATGCCAACATCAGTGACGTACACACCTTCAGCGCCAGCACGGCCAATCAGGCCTGGCTCACGTTCACGCGGGCCATGGGCGGACGCATTTTCCTCCCTGTAACCGGCCCAGCCGACCAAACCCTCGCCAGTTTCGGCTCGAACTTCCAAATCCAGGGACCGACCGGAATGCCCTATATATCCGGCGCTGGCTTTGGAACGGACAGCAGCGCACCGAATGCCGGCCCAATCACGGGTTCCGACAACTATGAGTTTCGCGACATGGTCACCATTACCAAGGGCAAACACAACCTTTCCCTTGGCGGTGAATACGCTCTCGATAAGACCATGTTCCAAGCCAATCTGGACAATTATGGCACCCTTTCCGTCTCGAACTCCGGGCCCACGACCACGGGTAATACGATAGCTGACCTTGCCACCGGCCAAATCAACGCATTTGAGCAAGACTCGCCTTATGTTACGCATCTGAGCTCGTGGCACTACGCGTTGTTTGCGCAGGACAACTACCGGATCACGCCCCGCTTAACACTCAACCTTGGAGTCCGGTGGGACATTGATCCATATCCCGTCGATGCCCATGACAGGACGGCGACGTTTGTTCCGGGAGTGCAGTCCACAGTAGCCATCAGTACGGGTACTTCGGTTGTTCCGACTGGCATTTTGTTCCCTGGGGACAAAGGCGTCAGTCGCGGCCTAGTCAGCACGCAGTACGGGCACATTTCGCCTCGTCTCGGCGTTGCATGGGACCCGTTTGGGGATGGCAAGACCGCGGTTCGCGCGGCGGCGGGCATCTTCTATGGACTTCCCAGCGGCAATGAGTGGAACCAGCCCGGCAACTCCATGCCGTTCGCCATTCGCAACGGCTTTGGCAACGAAACATCCTTGTCCTACATTTACGATGTCGGTTTCCCGTGCACACCTACCGGTACCCCCGCCCATTGCCCATCCGGTGGCGGCATCTTCCCGTACACCTATACACCGGCGGCTCCGAAATTCTACCCGAGCCAAAGCATTGAAGCTATCCCGTCGGGTTTCAAGGATCAGTCGGTTTACCAGTTTAACCTCAGCGTACAGCGGCAACTGCCTTACAAGATCAGCGCAACTGCCGCTTATGTAGGCACCCTTGGCCGTCACCTGAATAGCTTCCTCGACGCCAACTACGCGCCTTTCTCAACTGTCGCCAATGGCGGCACTCCGTTACTCAATCCCATCGTCCCTCCCGCCACTAAGGCCCCGAGTTGTTCAACTAATGTTGGTGGCACGGCTGGTACTGTGTCTGGGCTTTGCACTTCAGCGCAAAGCCAGGAGCAACGTCGTCAATACGATACCGGCCTCAACCTTACGCCTGGCACTCTGAGCGGGATTACCTACCTGATCTCAGACCAGACCTCCAACTATAACGGGCTTCAAATCTCGGCGACCAAGACGATGTCACACGGCTTCTCAATCAGCGGTTTCTATGTCTGGAGCCGCGCACTGGAAAGCTCCAACGTATTGGAGAATGGCGGGATGAATATGCAGAATCCCGGCGTTCTTGGCAAGCCCTTCACCGCGGCTAACGACCACGGCATGCTCGATCAAAACGGCGCACCTATTGTCGGCGGTGGCCTTCAGGAAGAACGTGGCCTGATGGACCAAAACCATGACAACAATGCGGCCTTCTCCGGCATCTGGAACATCGACTACTACCGCGGATCGAACAAGATCGTGAAGGGATTTGTCAATGGCTGGACGATCTCACCGGTGGTCTATTTGATCGCCGGCGGGCCGTTTACGGTAAGCACAGGATCCAACCTGAACGATGATACCGCGGGCCAGAGTCGCCCTAACGGAGTTCCTGGCGTTAGCGCCAAACTCGATCCGCACCGCTGCCGTGTATGCGGCGCCACTGGCCAGAGCCCAACAAGCGTATTGACGCAATGGTTCAACGGCACGTACAGCGCGGCTAACACGACTGTCGCGCAAGCCCAGGCGGCAGGGCAGGCGTTTATGCTCAACGGGCCTGGCCAACCAGGTGGCATCGGACCAGGCGGCGCAGACGGCAATGTGGGACGCGACTCGCTGATCGGACCGGGCCTCAAGGATATGGATGCTGGCCTGTTACGCGACGTCAGATTACCGCGAGGAACCGTCTTCCAGTTCCGCGCCGAAGTGACCAACGTCATGAACTGGGTGAGCCTCGGCCAACCGATCAGTTCGAAAATCACGCAGGGCACTCAGGGCAACATCAATGGAGCCGCCGGCACACAGCGCATCATTCAGTTGGGCGGCCGGTTGACCTTCTAACTTACTGTTGTTCCATCATCGAGCCGGCGGACAAAAAATTGCCCGCCGGCCCCACCTAACTGAGATGCTGGAGGATTTGTTTCGTGAAATCCGCGATCTGGAACCGTTGTCTTATCGCAATCGTTGGTCTTTGGATATTGGGAAGTGTTCAGTTGAATGCGGAGTCAAATCCCACAGTTCTGGCTGACGTGGATCACCGCCAAAGCGTCAGTCTGAACGGCGATTGGCATGCCATTATCGATCCGTACTTTGATGGCCTGTATACCTTCCATCGTGAAATTCGCAAAGATGGATACTTCTTGAATGAGACTCCCCGTTCAGGAAACAACAAGCTTGTGGAATATGACTTCAGCAAATCGCCTACGTTGAGGGTGCCGGGCGACTGGAACACGCAGCGCGAGTCGCTCTACTATTACGAAGGCCTGATCTGGTATCAGCGGGATTTCGACTACCAGCCTCGTGAGCATCACCGCACTTTTTTCCATATTGGCGCGGCGAATTACAAAGCGATCCTCTGGGTTAACGGAAGCCAGGTATGCCAGCACGAAGGCGGCTTCACTCCGTTCGATTGTGAAGTCACCAAACTCTTGCACGCAGGGAAGAACTTTGCGGTAATTGCCGTAGACGATACCCGGCAGGCAGACGGCGTTCCGACGGTGAATACGGATTGGTTTAATTACGGAGGACTCACCCGCGATGTGTCGCTCGTTGATGTGCCGGAGAAGTTCATCGACGACTACGATCTGCATCTAAATCACGACCGTACAGCGGTCGAAGGCTGGGTGCATGTTCAGGACGCAGCCCCCGGCGCCAACGTAAGCGTCGCCATTCCAGAGCTCAACCTGAAAACTGAAGCGGCTGTGGACAGTCAGGGTCGCGCGGCGATCAAGTTGAATGTTGCCGGAATGCAGTTCTGGTCGCCCGAGCATCCGAAGCTATATCAAGTTGTACTGAAATCCGGCGAAGATACGCTGCAAGATGAGATGGGTTTTCGCACGATCGAAGTGAGCGGCACGAAGATTCTGCTAAATGGGAAGCCAATCTTTTTGCGGGGGATCTCAATTCATGCAGAGGCTCCCTATCGCGGCGGACGTGCTGACAACGATCAGGATGTAGCAACGCTGCTCGGATGGGCACACGAGCTTGGGTGCAACTATGTCAGGCTTGCGCATTATCCGCATGATCAGCGCATGACACGCGCCACCGATCGGATGGGCATCCTGGTGTGGTCAGAAATACCGGTCTATTGGGCTGAACACTTTGGTGATCCTGCCGTTCTGCAAAAGGCCGAACAGCAGTTGACCGAAGAGATTCGCCGCGACCGCGATAAGGCATCCATCGTGCTGTGGTCGATTGCGAATGAAACGCCGAATACTCCCGAGCGTACAAAATTTCTTAAGACGCTGGCAGGCGATGTCAGAGCGCTCGATTCAACACGGCTGGTGACGGCTGCGCTCCTTGTTCGTTCTGAGGGGCACATAAAGTACGTCGATGACACGCTGGGCGAAGCTCTCGATGTCATTGGAGCAAACGAGTACATCGGCTGGTATGAACAGAACCCAGATGGAGCCGGCACTACGGAGTGGAAGATCGCTTACGATAAGCCGCTCATCATCAGTGAATTTGGCGGAGACGCCAAGGCCGGCCTGCACGGATCGGAAACCGAACGCTGGACCGAGGAATACCAGGCAAGCATCTTCCAGTATCAGCTTCCCATGCTGAATCGCATTCCGCAGTTGCGCGGAATCAGCCCGTGGATACTGATGGATTTCCACTCTCCCCGTCGGCAGCTTCCCGGCATTCAGGATGGCTTCAATCGCAAGGGCCTGATATCGGATCAAGGCGAGAAAAAGAAAGCGTTCTACATTCTGCAAAAAGTTTACAAGGAAGAAAGCATCGGGAAGGCAGAATAGTGGCCAGAGCCAGGCCCGCGCCTGACCAATAAGTGTTGTTGAAGTAACCTCCATAACGCCTGCTCGCAAGAGCAGGCGTCTTTTTACCCATCCGCAAGTCTTTCCATTCAGGATGCGCCCAGCCCCTCGCCTGCCATCCTTTTCGGTCCCTGTTAGGACTCTTCCTCCGGGTCGGATGGGTCCGAATGCACAGGAACCCCGCTGATAAGACCCTGATAGTCGGTGAGGCGTTTGCCGAGGATAACCACGCCCTTGGACGTGATTTCATATTCGCGAATATCCTTCGCATGATTCCCGCCCCGCATCTTGATCACCACCATGATCTTGCGAAGCTGGCCATCGATGGATACGTATCTAAGCCGGATGATGTCATCGGTGAGAAAAGAAATTGAGTAGGTGCTGAACGGGAATTCGGTAAAAGACTCATCCACCTCAACCGTACTCAGAATCGTCACCCCAATTCCCGTCAGAGCGAAGATCATCCGGTAGAGCGATTCGCGAAAGTCGGCTCGGAAGCCAGGCGACAGAGCCATCTCAAAGCCCGCCAGGGAATCGATCACAAGGCGCTTGGCGCCAATCTTCTGCACTGCGTCAAGAATTGAGTGCATGGTTTCATCCACCGACAGATCCAGCGGACGCAGATAGAGGATTGTGAGTTTCCCGTCTTTCTGCGGCGTTTCCAGATCCAAACCCAAACTGGTGGCCCGCTCCGCGTACGCTTCAGGGCGCTCTTCAAAGACCGCCACAATTCCCGGTTCCCCATGGCGTACGCCTTCAGCAATGAACTGAGTTGCCAGAACGGATTTTCCGGTTCCCGAAGACCCTGCTACGAGGACGCTATCGCCTTCGCGCACGCCCCCATCCAGCATCTTGTCCAACTCCGGAATACCGAAGCAAAGCCGCCGATCGCTGGGCGGATTTCTCTTTCGCGCGGTCAACCCAAACGTGCGCGAGAAGGCTTGCACTCCGGCATCGGTTATGCGGAACGTGTGCAGCCCCGGCACGGAATCCTGACCACGCAGTTTTACAATCTGCAGCTTCCGCACAATTGAGTTTCGCTCCGTCGTCTGGCGCAGCCAGAACAGACCATCAGCGACGGTAAATATAGGATTGTCGCGCAGCTCGTCCTCAGCATATTCACCAATCAAGAAAGTGGTCGCTTGCCAACTGGCCAGAAACAGGGCTAACCGCTGAATAAAGGATTGCAGGTCCATGTCACTTTGCGGTTTCCGCACCATGGTTCGGAAGGAGTCCACAACCACGACGGCGGGATTAGCCTTTTCAACTTCCCTGGTAATCTGCTCCAATACCGCGCCCAGATCCTTCTCCAGAACAACCTGACTCAGGTTGATAAAGCGGATGGAGCCGGGCAGCTTGGCCGGATCGAAGAATGTGTACTGTTGCTGGTAGCGCAGCATCTTTATGGCGGACTCACCAAGCACGGTGAAATAAAGAGCTGGGCGTTCCGGGGTCGCATTGGCAAACACAAATTGATGCGCCAGCGTCGTCTTCCCGCTTCCGGGGGCTCCCGCGATGATGTTAAACGAGAATTCAGGGAGGCCGCCGCCCACAATTTCGTCAAGGCCCGGAACGCCGGTGGGTAGTTTGTTGATCTTCACTTTTTCTTGAATGCTCACGCGTTTCTCCCATGTGTCGAATTGCGATCGTCAAAGACTTCATCTGGCCACGCATTGCGCAGCAGGCTTAGTGTTAAGGCTTCGCCAAGGAAAATCAGAAGCAGGCCGAGTAACCGCGCAATGAGGGCTGCCCCGCCCTCGCTAGTCTGATCCTTGCCGGAGCCTAGTTGAGGCTCAAACTCCTCCGGTTGAGGCTGAAACTCTCCCAGACCGTGTAAAGACCCATCCGCTGCGAGCCGCACCGCCCAAAGACCGGGAGCTTCCGACTTGGCTTGCGTCAAAGCGCGGAAAGCGAGCGACTGAAAACCGGCAATTCCAACAAATTCACCAAGACTCTGGCGCAACTTCTCATAGACGCGAAGAGTCGCGGCCTCCTCTAGTCCTGAGGTCTTGCCCGCAACCGCTTCGTATGCAAGAAGACGGCGGGCCAAATCTCGCGTTTTTGAGGAGGTCGTCATGTCCAGCCCGGCATCGTTCATGGCAGTAGATTTCAATTCCAGTTATACGCTTCGTAAAGGGATCAGGGAGGCGATTCTGTCCTTTCGCAAGCGCCCTCGCGGTTGGGGTGTTCAATCTCCAGAGCTGCGTTGGATGCGGCGCTGGAGGAACTCAATTCATGTAGAGATTCGTTTGCAGGTTAGGCGCTTCATCTTGCGGGCCGCCAGCCTTGCTTCGGATGAGTGTAAAAACGTCCAGAACCGTGGCAATACTACGGATGTTTCCCGCGACACTCACAAGTCCATCTTCCATGCCTGGATATTTGTCCGCCAGGGTTTCAATATGCTCGCCCACACTCCTCAGCCGATCAATTTCTCGCAGAAGGTCTTCGAAAGCCGCAGCCATTATCGGTCCATCGGCAGCTAAGGCCGCTGTGTCCTCTGTAGTCGTGGCCGACTCTGCGCTGACGCCAACCTGAAGGCGTAAGTCTTCGATCAAACGCAGAGTCGTTGCCTCGCCAAGGAAGGCAAGAAACAGCCCCAGCAGTTGCGCGATCAGAATGATCCCGGCTTCGCCATCCTCGTCCGCGTCCGTCTGGGATTCTACTTCACCGAGACCACGCAAGGCTCCACTCGCCGTTATCTGCACCGCACTGAGCTGGGGAGATTCCGACTTGGCAAGAGCCAATGCGCGAGAGGCGAGCGCACGAAAACCGTCAACTCCCACGGCTGAGCCGAGGTGCCTGCGCAGCCTCTCATAGACGCGCACAGTTGCAGGTTCGGTATGCAGGGGGGTCGCACTTGCATCGGCCTCGGAAGCAACAAGGCTGCGGGCCAAATCACGCGTCTTTTCCGGTGGAGGCATCGATTCCATTCTCTCTTAACACGCTACGGCTCGCCCTGAAAGCGAGACGCTTGCTGCAATGAAACTTTCTTGCCGGTTGCTTTGGGCGCGAGATCCCCGGCGTGCTTCATCAGACTTCATTTTGGTGTCACGCAATAAAGATACTTGAAATACTCGCAAAAAAAAAGAGCAGAAATGAACAGCACGCGTGTAACGGGCGCATGAGTTGGGTGCGAAAGCCGGGGCTATATTATGCAGGCCATGACACCCTCCACGTCGCGGACCCGCTTTGTTAACTTGAGGTCAGTGTTGTCGCGCACCTCTAGCGGTCATCATGCAATGGCAAAAAGCGGAAGAAGGACCTTCGATGGTCAATCTTGAAGAGCCTCGATTCGATGCTGCCGCTTTCCTTGCGAGCGCGGGCCTGGGACGATAAATCACTCAATTGGGGCCAAAGAAAGCCTTCTTGCGGCGAGCAATTCCGACCAGCATTCAGCAACCTGATTATTCGATACTCGTTGATACAAGGTTCTGCATCAGGCAGACGGCATGGCTCAAAAGAATGCCGGAACAGTTCAAAAGGTAGTCGGCAAGATTGAAAAGACTATCGGGAAATAAGTGAATCCAAATCGAATTCAAAGACGAGAGAGGTTAAGAGATCATGGCGCAATCAATGTTTGAACAAGCGGGCGAGCAATTCTCCGATACGGCGCACAAGGCTTCTCGGGCGGCATCAGCTGTTAAGGATGCGCTTGAGGATGGTGTGGGAGCAGCACGGCGTGCTGCAAAACAAGGCCGCTATGCCGCGGCGGAGCTTATTGATGACACAAAAAGGCGCGTCCAGCGGCATCCGGTTGAAGCAGTCGTGGCGACATTCGCGGCAGGCATTGCGGCCGGGACAGCGATCAGTTGGATGGTGGGGCGAAGGCATCCCCGCAACATGACAGAGGCGCACGGGAAGGCTCACTCATGCTGTGGCTCTTCACTGGATGCCTAATAATTCCCAGATTGCGGCATCATCCTTGCGCCCAGCGCAAGCCACTGAACAATGTGTGCAGTTGTGAATCGTGCGCACATAGCCGGGCTGCACAGGATTCAGCAGAGTTCAGCCCGGTTATTGAAACTGGATCGTTACCCGCCGCATCGGCACTTCGCCAGCAATGCGATTTGTCCCCGGACAACCATGTCTGCATGGCTCAAGGTCATTTCCCATCTGAATCCGCAAACTTAAGTCGCCGGCGCTCTGCGCACCTTGATGCTCGCCGGCGGCGCAAGCAACTTCGGTCTTGGGCTCGACTATGCTCCAGGCTCGCGAGTTCCAGCGTATCCTCGACGGGAAAGGAGTTGCAATGCCTGTAGGCGATAAGGAGCATCATCACACCGATCGCATTGGTTGGCTGCGCGCAGCGGTGCTGGGCGCGAACGACGGCATACTCTCAACATCAAGTCTCGTGCTTGGTGTCGCAGCCGCGCACGCGACACACCGTAATCTATTGGTTGCTGGAACGGCGGGGCTGGTAGCCGGCGCAATGTCGATGGCGGCCGGGGAGTATGTTTCTGTCCATTCGCAGGCAGATACCGAAAGTGCTGATTTGAAAATTGAGCGCGTAGAGCTAAAAACAGACAATAAAGGCGAACACAAGGAGCTTGCGGCGATTTACGTCGGTCGCGGGCTTGATCCTGCTCTCGCGAAACAGGTCGCTCAGCAACTGATGGCTCACGACGCCTTGGGCGCTCACGCCAGCGATGAGCTAGGCATCTCAAAGAAGCTTCGTCCGCGCCCCATCCAAGCAGCGTTATCATCGGCCGGAAGCTTCGCACTCGGTGCATTGATGCCTCTGCTGGTTACAGCAATCGCACCGGTAAAGGGATTGATCCCCCTTGTATCTGTCTTTTCGCTGGCGCTGCTCGCGCTTTTGGGCGGACTGGCTGCGCGTGCGGGCGGGGCGGGAGTGATGGTTGGCGCACTACGCGTAACGTTCTGGGGCGGCTTGGCTATGGCGGTAACCGCGGCTATCGGATGGCTATTCGGAGCAGTTGTGTAAGCGATGTCAGCCCTTGGCAACCATCGTTGTTGAAACCGCAAATAACCCTTGAATTCAGAGCCATGCGCATCGTTTATTCGCGTGGAACATCTTATAAATACCGACATTTGTTATCGAGGACTCATACTATGGCTTCTTTGTTAGACCCAATTCAGATCGGCGAGATCAACCTGCCGAATCGGGTGATCATGTCTCCGCTTACTCGTTTGCGCGGCACAGCGGACCACACTCCCACGCACCTCATGATCGAATACTACACACAGCGCGCCAGCGCCGGCCTGATCATCTCCGAGGGAATTCCGGTGGTGCCGCAAGGCGTTGGCTACGCGAATGTACCCGGCATCTGGTCGCCGCTGCAAACCGAAACCTGGAAATTGGTGACCGAGTCTGTGCACAATGCGGGAGGCCGCATCTTTGCACAGATATGGCATGTCGGGCGCATTTCGGACCCGCGCTTTCTGGATGGCAATCTTCCGGTCGCTCCCAGCGCCATACAGCCTGCCGGTCATGTAAGCCTGGTGCGTCCGGTGACTGAATATGTAACGCCCCGTGCGCTTCAATTCTCCGAGATTCCAGAGATTGTCGAGGGATTCCGCAAGGGCGCGGAGAACGCACAACTGGCGGGATTTGACGGCGTGGAGATTCACGGAGCCAATGGCTATCTGCTCGACCAGTTTCTTCAAGACGGGTCCAACCATCGCACCGACGAATACGGCGGGTCCATTGAGAATCGCGCACGGCTCATGCTTGAAGTGGCCGATGCGGCGATCTCTGTTTGGGGCGCCGGGCGCGTGGGCATGCATTTGGCGCCGCGCTGCGATACGCACGATATGCATGATTCAAACCCACAAGCCACTTTCGGTTATGTGGCGCGTGAACTCGGCAAACGCGGGCTTGCATTTCTGTTGGCGCGCGAGTTCTTCGGACCCGATCGGCTGGGGCCGCAGCTCAAGAAACAGTTCGGCGGTGTCTACATCGCAAACGAAAAATATACTCACGCGCTGGCTGACCAGGTCATCCGAGACGGAGAAGCGGATGCAGTGGCCTTTGGCCAACTCTTTATCGCAAACCCTGATCTGCCGGCACGCTTTGCGAAGAATGCTGCGCTCAATACGCCGGACCCCAACACCTTCTTTACGCCGGGGCCTCACGGCTATACCGACTATCCCGCACTGAGCGCGTAGGGAAAAATCAATGGTTCTCATGCGCATTCGCAAAGGCATCTCCGGATGCGCATCTAAATCCATTGCACGCTGAGCGGTTTCCTTGGAGGCACCAGCCGGTACGAGTACTTACGCTCTCCGAGCATCAGGCCTCCGCATACGACGTACCCCTCAGGAACCGATAACATCTGACGCAGGGGAGCATGAGCGCCAGCTACGCGGGTCAGGTACCCGGCCCAGCAGACGCCCAGGCCTCGCGCCTCCGCCGCTAATTCAAGAAAGGTCAGAGCTATGGCGCAATCCTGCTTACCCCATCCATAATCTGCCGGCGCACAAGCCACAACTACCGTAGGAGCACCGCGCAATACAAAGTCATATCCGCTGTCCCATTGCGCCAACCTTGCTGGACTGAGATCGGAAGTACGCATCCAGTTCATAACTTCGGCAGATAGTGCGTGTACCTTTGCCCCGTCCTCTACGACAATCCAGTGGAGCTTTTGGGAGTTGGAAGCAGTTGGGGCACGTCTTGCCAAATCCAGCAGCGCCTCCAATGTTTCTCTGGTGACGGGCCGGTCCTTGAACTCCCTGACTGATCGCCGGCTCATCAGAAAACTATCGATAATTTCCGGATCGGGCAGCCTTTTGGACGCAGGCAAGAAGGGTTCCTGCGGCAGCCCAGTGTGGGTCAGAGCATCATGGGGGCACACAGCAACACAGTGGCCGCAGAGTATGCAATTACCATCTGGGTCTTCTTCTGGAATGCCTTTCGCATTACTGAACCCCGCGTAATACAGTGACACTACGGATCAAAAAAAGAGTCCCGCGTGGTGCAGGAAAGAAAATGGCAGCGTGGATTTGCGCACTCGATTCATACCGCTCGACACGCCCTCTTCGGCC
>Ga0255350_1000309_pt1 | contig 18850 bp, 17 predicted proteins | sample HBST25r1metaG_FD_186028 | JGI IMG/M metagenome (GOLD analysis project Ga0255350, IMG submission 186028) | Peat soil microbial communities from Stordalen Mire, Sweden - H.B.S.T-25.r1 | ecosystem: Environmental > Terrestrial > Soil > Wetlands > Peat | place: Sweden: Norrbotten County, Stordalen...
GATCGGCGGAACCGGCGCCGACTTCTGATTAAGCGCCAACGTGGAACTTCCGACCGGCTTTGATCGCGATGCTGATATATCAAGATAACTCGTCTTGCGCGTGGAATCCCGATCGGCGCCGATCGGATCGCCGCGGCGTTCACAGTTTGCTGCGCCAGCGAAAACTGGCTGACTCCACGCCGATCGGATGCGTGCGACACTCTGACGCCGGCCAGAGAGGGTTCGCCCGGCGCTCGAAAGTTGCGAAAGTTCGCGGTTGGCGCGCGAATGCGCCGCAGCGGCGGTCATCCGGCGAATGTCGATCGACGACAAACGACGGCCGGCCTGGCCCTTGGAGAGGCTCCATGAGCTCCCTGATGAAATCCCTGATCATTTCCGAGCCGGGCAAGATGGCGCTCGCCGAGGTCGCCCGTCCCGAGCCCAAGGGCGACGAGTTGCTCATCCGCGTCGGCGCCAGCGGCATCTGCGGCACCGACGTCCATATCTACAACGGCGACTACATGGCCTCATACCCTCTAATTCCGGGCCATGAATTCGCGGGCGAGGCGGTGGCTGTCGGACCGGACTGCACGCGCTTCGCGCCCGGCGCTCGCGTCGCCGTCGAGCCCAACATCCCCTGCAACAACTGTCCCGAATGCCTGCGCGGCGAACATCATTTCTGCCGCAACATGGCGGTGCCGGGGGTCAATCGCCCTGGCGGCATGGCCGAATACGTCATCGTCAACGAGCGCGGCGCGTTCGACATCGGCGATCTGTCTTTCGTCGAGGGCGCGCTGGTCGAGCCACTGTCCTGCGTCGTTCACGCCACCGAGCAACTGGGCGTGCGCTGGGCCGAGCATGCGCTGGTCATGGGCGCGGGCCCCATCGGCGTCATGATGGGGCGTCTGATCAAGGCTCGCGGCGCGGCCCGGGTCGATTATCTCGAGCGCAACGCCACCCGCGCCGCCCGCGCCGCCGCGCTTGGTTTCGGGGCGGTCTACGCCAGCCCGTCCGAAATCGCCGATCGCGTCTACGACTGCGTCGCCGACGCCTCGGGCGCCTCGGCGCTGGTGGCCGAAGCGGCCAATCGCATGACGCGGCCGCGCGGTCGTGTGCTCGTCTTCGGGGTGCCCCACATGGACGCTCGGGTCACCTTCGACCACTTCCGACTCTTCCGCGACGAGATCTCGATCATCTCCTCGTACACGTCGCTGAAGAACAGCATGCAGGCGATCGACCTGATGAAGTCCAAGACCATTCGCGTCGACGACCTTGTCTCCCATCAGATCAAGCTCTCCGAGTGTCCCGACTACATCAAGCGCCTGGAGGCGGGCGACGGCGATCTTCGCAAGGTGACGGTCACCGACTTCGCCCACTGACCGAGCGACGATCGCAACGAGTCGGCGGATCGCGCCGCCGAGGCAGCGGGGAAGAAGGCGACGCGCTCGGCAACCAGATGGTGATCGAGGTCTCGCGCCGGTTGCAGAACGTGACGCCCGCACTCGTCGGGAAGCGCGGCCTGACGATCGCGGGCGAGCTGCGTCCCGGCGACGCCGGCCTCGCCGCCGAGGCTCCGCCGGCTGTTCTCGGACACTTCGGCGCCGAGCGCATCGGCGTCGATTGCAGGCAAGGGCTCACTTTGCCGCCGCGCAGGTCGGCCTCGGTTGTCTGCGGCGCCGGGCGCGATTTGTCGACGACGAACCGGTCGCGCTGCGACGATTGTCGTCGGCGAGCGCCCATCGCGTCGCATTCGTGAATCTCAATCGCGAAGTCGCCTGCGGCGAAGAGGAAACGCTGTTCGAACGTTTCGCGCAGGTCGGCAACGCGGCGGAGATCGCCGCCCGCTGTCGCGATGTCGAGTTCAACACCCACCCGCCGTTTCAGAAGCGCTTCATGAAGAACATCGGCTTCGCCGAGGATGTGGGCGCGCAAGGCGACGCGCCGTGACGAATGCGCCGGCCGGCCAATTGGCGCTCGAGCGGCCCAATCCACCGTTCGCGACCTGCTTCGGCCGGCGATCTGGCGCGGTTGACGACAATCAACCCCTGTCAGGCCGTCATATTGTAGAAGCCATTCATCGAACAACGAAATATAGCGTTCCACGGGGGGTATGGCGATGGCGTTGTCGCAGGCATTGTTCGACGCAATTGTCGACGGCAAGGCGCAGCTCGCGCAGTCGCTGGTCGAAGAGGAACTCAAAGCCGGCGCCGACGCGCTCGGCCTCGTGTCCGAGACGATGATCCCGGCGATGGACGAAGTCGGCAAACTCTTCCAGGAGGAGGAGTACTTCGTGCCGGAATTGCTACTCTCCGCCCGGGCGATGAAAGCGGCGATGACGCCGTTGCGGCCGCTGCTCGCGGCGAACGGCGCGAAGCCTGCGGGCGTCGTCGTCGCCGGCGCAGTCAAGGGCGATCTGCACGACATCGGCAAGAACCTCGTCACTTCGATGCTCGAAGGCGCGGGCTTTCAGGTAATCGATCTCGGCGCGGACGTGGCGCCGGAAGCGTTCGTCGCGGCCATTCGCGAGCACCGTCCGCAGATTGTCTGCCTGTCGGCGCTTCTGACGGTGACGATGGAGTCGATGCGGACGACGATCGTCGCGATCAAGGCCGCCGACCTCAGGCGCGAGGTCAAGATCCTGGTCGGCGGCGCGCCGCTCAACGAGCGGTACGCGACAGAGATTGGCGCCGACGGTTATGGCGCGACGGCGAACGACGCGGTTGCGCTCGCGCGGCGGCACATGGGGCTGTCCAACTGACGCGAGGGTCGACGCCGGCAAGCCGGGAAACAGGAGTCGCGGCGATGAGCGTCGAGCGGCGGCTGCGCGTCTCAGGCGAACGAGGTTCGGACATGACGGCGTCCGCCGCAGAGGCCGACCAAGCGGAAATCAAGCGCGCGGCGCCGCACAAGGCGCTGGCGATCGCCTGCGGCGCGCTGGCGCGAGAGATTGTCGCGCTGTCGCGTGGCCCACTCGGCGGCCTCGACGTCACGTGCCTGCCGGCGCAACTGCACAACCGACCCGAACGCATTCCCGAGGCGATCCGGCGCAAGATCCGCGAGAACCGCGCGCGCTACGACGAGATCGTGGTCGTCTACGGCGATTGCGGCACGGGCGGCGCACTCGACGCCGCGCTCGCCGAAGAGAACGTGGCCCGCGTCGCCGGACCGCACTGCTACGCCTTCTATGCGGGCGCCGCGGCGTTCGCGGCGATGATGGCGGAAGAGCTGGGAACGTTCTTCGTCACCGACTTCCTCGCCCGGCATTTCGATCGCCTGGTCGTCCGCGGTCTCGGCCTCGACCGCTTCCCCGAGCTGCGCAACGACTACTTCCGCCGCTACAGGCGGCTCGTCTATCTCGCCCAAACCGAAGACCCTGAGCTAACCGCGCGCGCGGAAGCGGCCGCAGCGCGGCTCGGCCTCGCTTTCGAGCGTCGTTACACCGGGCTCGGCGTCGCTACAGAGTCGGTCGCGACGGCGAGACGCACGGACGGGTCGGACAAAACACGCTACTGTCAATCGCCATGTTCGGAATGGCGGAGCGGCGCCCCGGCATCGAGCGAAGCGGCGAAATGAAGACGTGCGCAAGCGCCGGTTTGGGCCGTCGCCCGGCGGACGTTGGTCGAAGGTAGGCGAGATCCATGTTGTCCAAACTGATCGCCACAGGGCGGCCCCTGCTCGCCGACGGCGCCACGGGAACGAACCTGATCGCAGCCGGCCTCGCTTCGGGCGATTGCGCCGAGCTTTGGAACGAGGCGCATCCGGAACGCATTCGCGCGCTGCATCAGAGCTTCGTCGACGCCGGCGCCGACATCATCCTGAGCAACAGCTTCGGCGCCAACCGCCGTCGCCTCGGCCTGCGCGGCCTGGGCGCGCGCGCGAAAGAGCTCAGCCGGCTGGCGGCGCAAAATGCTCGCGCCGTCGCCGACCGCGCCGGCCGTCCCGTCGTCGTGGCCGGATCGGTCGGTCCGACCGGCGAGATGCTCGCCCCGCTCGGGTCTCTGACCGAGGACGAGGCGACAGAGATCTTCGCCGAGCAGATCGAAGGCCTCAGAGAGGGCGGCGCCGACGTCGTCTGGATCGAAACGATGTCGGCGCTCGAGGAGGCGCGCGCCGCGGCGCGGGCGGCGATCGCCATTGGCGCGCCTTATACTGCGACCGCGAGCTTCGACACCGCGGGCCGCACGATGATGGGGCTCAAGCCTGCCGACTTCGCGAGCGCGTTCGACGATCTCGCGCCGGCCCCGCTCGCCGTGGGAGCCAACTGCGGCGTCGGCGCCGCCGATCTCGTCGTCTCGGTGCTGGCGATGACCGAGGCGAACCCCGACGCGGTCGTCATCGCCAAAGCCAACGCTGGCCTGCCGCAATGTCATGAAGGGCATGTCCATTATTCGGGATCGCCCGAGCTCATGGGGCGCTACGCCGCGTTGGCGATCGACGCCGGCGCGCGCATCGTCGGCGGCTGCTGCGGCAATACGCCCGCCCACGTGGCGGCGATGCGGCGCGCGCTCGACGGACGCCAGCACGGGCCGCGGCCCGACCTCGCTGCGATCGAGGCGGCGCTCGGCAAGCTGGTCGCCCCGCCCGCGGCCAACGGCGGCAGGCGCCGACGGCGCAGCCGGGAAGACGCGCCCTGACCGATCTTGCAGGACTTCTGAGCCAGCGCCGCGAATGTTTCGAACCGCGACCTGAGCTGTGCGACCCGTTCCGGCCGTTCGGGAATGAACTTCGCCGCTTCGTCCATCACCTGCTTTGAGCGGGCGATCGCTTTCGGCAGCGCGTCCGCGACCGTCTGTCCTCGCGCGAGGTCGTCGTTGACCTCGATGCCGCAACGCGCGGCGTGGATTCTTTCCTCGATGTCCTATGTCGCCTCCGCCACCATCGGCGTCTTGCGGCCGGCGATCGGCCGTCAGCGCTTGAGCAAAGCTTCTCAGCGCCGCGTCGCCCGCCAGGCGCCCGAGTTTGCGGTCGACGGCCTCGAGCCGGTCGAGGGCTGAAACGAGTTTTGAGCGGGTGGCGACCCGTGAGTTCTTCGTGCGTCCAGCCGCGAATTTGGCGCGCTCGTCGCCGATTGATCGCCGCCATGTCCTCAACAGGAGATCGCCGCGTCGTCGCCGTCTCGCTGACCGCCGGCCATGATCGGCAGCCCCAGTCTTCACCAGCGGAAGAACATCTCCGCCACGGGAAGAACGCGCGAGGCGTTCACGAATCGAGTCTGTCGAGCATCGGCTGGGTGATCAGCGTCACGCCACCTTCCGTGCGACGAAACCGCTTGGCGTCGTGAACCGGGTCTTCGCCGACCACCAGCCCGTCGGGAATGATCACGCCGGAATCGATCACCGCCTTCTTGATCCGCGCGCCGCGGCCGATTTGCGCGTAGGGCAGCACCACCGCCTCGTGAACGGTCGAATAGGAGTGCGCCCTGACGCCGGTGAACAGCAATGAACGCGAAATCGCGGCCCCGGAAATGACGCAACCGCCCGAGACGAGCGACGAAACCGCGACGCCGCGCCGGCCGTCGACGTCGTGGACGAACTTCGCCGGCGGCGTGATCTCGCCGTAGGTCCAGATCGGCCAGGCGCGATCGTAGAGGTCGAGCTGGGGGACGATGTCGGTCAAGTCGATGTTGGCCCCCCAGTAGGCGTCGACCGTTCCGACGTCGCGCCAGTAAACCCGCGCCTCCTCTTTGGCGACGACACACGAGCGCGCGAAATGATGCGCGATCGCTTTTCCGTTGGCGACGAGGTAGGGAATGAGGTCCTTGCCAAAGTCGTGGGCCGAGTTCGGATCGGCTGCATCGCGGCGGAGCTGGTCGATCAGAAACTTCGTCTCGAATACGTATATGCCCATGCTGCATAGCGCGGCGTCCGGTTTGTCTGGCATCGGCAACGGGTTCTTCGGTTTCTCGAGGAAGGAGACGATGCGATCCTGTTCGTCGACGGTGATGACGCCGAATTCCTGCGCCTTTCGCAAGGGCGCCTCGAGGCAAGCCACCGTCACGTCGGCGTCCGACTCGACGTGCTGCTGCAACATCTTCTCGTAGTCCATCTTGTAAATCTGGTCGCCGGCGAGCACGACCATGTAGAGCGGCGCGTAACTCTGGATGATATCGATGTTCTGATAGACGGCGTCGGCGGTGCCGAGATACCACAGCGTCTCCGAGACGCGCTGCGACGCCGGCAGAATGTCGAAGCTCTCGTTGCGCTCCGGCCTGAAGAAGTTCCAGCCGTGTTGCAGGTGGCGGATCAGGCTGTGCGCCTTGTACTGCGTCGCCACCGCGATGCGGCGAATGCCGGAATTGAGCGCATTCGATAGCGCGAAGTCGATGATCCGCCATTTACAACCGAAATGGACGGCGGATTCGGCCCGCCAGTCGGTCAGTTCCATGAGCCGACCGCCTCGCCCGCCCGCCAGCACATACGCCATTGCGTGACGCGCGTAAGGCGCCGCCGCCAACTCCTTCGCCGGTCGCCTCGCGCCCATCCGCATTTCATCCGGTTCTTGCGCGGCTTGCGGGCCCTTCGGGACCTTCCAAGTCCACCGAGATCTCCCGCCTTGCCGGCGCTTGGCGACTTATATCGCGCCGCTTTTGGCCAAGCGAACAGACCTGATGCGTCAATGCGCCACACCGACGAGCGTCTGAAGGCGGTGGAGCGACGGGGCGGGTCACGGCCGGGAATGAAGACCATGCTGGACGCGCTGACCCCAGCCGCGGCGGCTGCAGCCAGGGCCTGCCCCGAGGGTGCGCCCGCCACGGCGCGCGCTGCGACGGTCGCGGCGGCGGAGGGAGTGGAGGCGACCAAAGCCGGCGATCACGAGGAGCCAGCCGGCGCTACGCGAGGCTTGCCGGCGCGCTGCCGCGGCCGGCCGAAGGCGGCCATTCCGCCGCCTGGCGCGGTTGCGCCGCCCGCAGCGCCCCGCCCAATCCGCGCTCAGCGGGCGATGATGACCTCGACGCCGCGGCTCTCGAAGGCGTGGGCGTCCTCGTCGCGGATGCCGTCGTCGGTGATAAAAGCGTGGATCACGTCGAGCGTGCCGAGCCGGGTGAAGGACGAGCGGTTGATCTTGGTCGAGTCGGCGACGAGATAGACGCGCGAGGCGGCGCGAATCATCGCCTGTTTGAGCTGCAGGTCGGCGAAACTCGGGTAGGTGAGTCCGGTGTCGAGTGCGACGCCGGCGGTGGCGAGGAACAGCTTGCCGGCGTAGACGTCCTCAAAGTATTCCGCCGCCTTGTCGCCGCTGAGCGACAAAGTCGGGCCCTTGAACTGGCCGCCCGGCATATGCACCGCGTAGCCGGGCGCCGCGCCGAGCAGCAACGCGATGTTGAGCGCGTTGGTGATGACGGTCAGCGACGAGCGTCCAAGCAGTTGATGCGCGACCTCGGTCGTGGTCGAGCCAGCGTCGAGGATGATCGTCTCGCCGTCGCCGACCAGACTCGCGGCCTTCGCGCCGATCTTTCGCTTCTTGTCGATGTTCTCCATGTGTTGGAGAGACATCGTCTCCACTTGGCGCGACACCGTGCGCAGGAACGCGCCGCCGTGCTGGCGGGTGATGTGACCATCGGTTTCGAGCTTTTCGAGGTCCTGGCGAATGGTCGCCTCGGAGACGGAGAAAGCGGCGCTGAGTTCGCGCACGCGCGCGCTGCCCTCTTCCTGAAGCCATTCGAGGATCTTCATCCGGCGCGGCTCAGCGAGCAGTCCATTGAGATCGGCGCCGGCCTGTCCGGCCACGCCGATTCGCGCGCTTCGCCCTGACGTCGTGGCTCTCGTCATCGCCTTGCCCGTCCCGTTCAAGAGCGGCTGGGTCGAGTCCCCGTCTTCGTTTCGACTGGTCGCAGGCGCGATCGGGTCGGTCAAACGTCGATCGACTCACGACAATTCGCCGCAACTCGAAACCATCTAGCTAAGACCGCAACAAATCGCAAGATTCAACTGTGTTCCTTCCGCGCTCGTGGCGCGTTTCGCTCACGCAAAGCTCAGGCCAACTGCGCCATCTGCTGCAACGCGACGCGCTGCTGCAGCTTGCGCTGCGCCTGATCGACGACCACCGCCGCGATGATCACGACGCCCTTGATCACCATCTGCCAGAATTCGCTCACGCCCATCATCACCAAGCCGTCGGACAGGATGCCGATGACGAACGCGCCGATGATGGTGCCGCCGATCGTTCCGCGCCCGCCCGACATCGAGGTGCCGCCGAGCACGGCGGCGGCGATGGCGTTGAGCTCGAAGGACTGACCGGTCGCCGGGTGGGCCGCCAGCAGCTCCGAGGAGATGATCAGACCGACGATCGCCGCGCAGAAGCCGGAGAACATATAGACGAACAGCTTGACCTGGTTGACGCGGATGCCCGACAGCGCCGCCGCGCGCTCGTTGCCGCCGACCGCGAAGATGTGCCGTCCGATCGGCGTCCAACGCGCCAGATAAGCGGCCCCCAGCGCGACGACGATCAGCAGGCAGACCGCCACCGGTAGGTGTGGATCGAACACGTAGCCGCTGCCGAGAAAGGCGTAACCGGTGGTGCCCAGGGCGGGGACGCCCTCGAGATTGGGGAAGGTTGCGCCGTCGGAGATCAACAGCGCCGCGCCGCGCGCGACGTAGAGCGTGCCGAGCGTGGCGATGAACGGCGCGACGTTCAGCCAGGTGACGAGCAGCCCGTTGACGAGGCCGACGAGGACGCCGAGGATCAGGATGATGACGATGATCTCGGGGACGCTGAAGAACAGCGTGTAGCCGTTCCGCAGGTCGACACCGTGGAGGATCAGCCCGCCGGCGACCATGCCGCACAGGCCGACGATCGAGCCGACCGAAAGATCGATGCCGCCGGTGATGATGACGAAGGTCATGCCGATCGCCAGGAAGGCGTTGAGCGCGACGTGCTTCGACATCAGCACCAGGTTGGCGGTGTGGAGGAAGTTCGGCGCCGCGAAGGCGAAGAAGATCAGCACGGCGAACAGCGCGATGAAGGTGCGCAGCCGCATCAGGTTCAAGGCCAGCGATCCGCGGACCGACGATGCGGCGGAGTCGACAGCGGCGCTCATGCGGACAGTTCCTTGTGCTGGTGAGCTGCGGTCGGTCCATGGCCGATCGACGACGCGGCGACGACTTTGGCTTCGCTCGCCTCGGCGCGGTCGAACAGCGCCGTCAGGCGGCCCTGGCTCATGACCGCGACGCGGTCGGAAAGCGCCAGGACTTCCTCCAGGTCCGAAGTGACGAACAGGATGCCGATGCCTTGCGCGGCGAGGCGGCGCATGATGCGGAACACGTCGCCCTTGGCGCCGATGTCGATGCCGCGGCTCGGCTCGTCCATCAGCAGCACTTTGGGCTCAGTCATCAGCGCCTTGCCGATCACGACCTTCTGCTGGTTGCCGCCGGAGAGCGACGAGACGGACAACGCGGGGTCGGCGACCTTGATCGACAGGTCGCGCACCTCGCGCCGCACCTGCTCCGCCTCTCGACGCGCCGGAATATGGAAAACCTTCGCCAGCTTCTTGAGGCTCGCCAGAGTCAGATTCTCGGCGACCGACAGGATCGGCACCAGTCCGTCGCGTTGGCGGTCTTCGGGGATCAGCGCCAGGCCGCGCGCGATGCGGCCGCCGACGTCGCGTTCGCGAACCGGTTTCCCGTCGACGAATATGCGGCCGGTCGCATGAGGATGCCGGCCCATGACGCATTCGAGGAATTCGCTCCGTCCTGCGCCCATCAATCCGTACATGCCGACGATCTCGCCGGCGCGCACCGTCAGCGAGACGTGGTCGACGGCTAAGCCGCCGGTGATGCGGGGTAGGCAGATATCCTCGGCGCGCAACGCCTCGCCGCCGAAGTTGTGGTCGCCGGGCGTGGAGAAGTCCTTGGCGTCCGAACCGATCATCTGGCGAACGATCCAATGGAGGTCGATCTCCGCCATTCGCCTCGAGCCGGTGACGCGCCCGTCGCGCAACACGGTGATGTAGTCGCCGATCCGCATCAGCTCTTCGAGTCGATGCGAGATGTAGACGATCGCCACCCCCTTGGCTTTGAGGTCGGCGATGACGCGAAACAAGATCTCGACTTCCGGCGCGCTGAGCGCCGAGGTCGGCTCGTCCATGATGAGAATGCGCGCGTTGCGCGCCACCGCCTTGGCGATCTCGACCAGTTGCTGCTGGCCAATCATCAGGTCTTCCACCATGGCGCGCGGATCGACGCCGGTTTGCAGACGCTCCATCAGCGCCGCGGTCTGCCGCTCCTGCTCGGCATGGTCGATGCGGCCATGGCGCATGATCTCACGGCTGGCGAAAACGTTCTCCGCCACCGAGAGATTGCCGAACAGATTCATCTCCTGGAACACCATGCCGATGCCATGCGCCATCGCGTCGCCGGCGCCGAAAAAGACGACCGGCTCGCCGTCGAGCAGGATGCGCCCAGCGGTCGGACCTTCGACGCCGGCGATCATCTTCACCAGGGTCGACTTGCCCGCGCCGTTCTCGCCGACCAGGACGTTGACCGCGCCGCGCCGCACGGCGAAATCGGCCTGCTTGACCGCGACGGTGCCGGAATAGACTTTGGTCACCCCTTCCAGGCGCAGGACGACGTCGGATTCGTCTTCAGCGGCGGCGGCGTCGGTCACGGCTTGGGTCCGATCGTGATTTCGACCGGCGTCACCAGCGGCGGCGTTCCGGTCGCGTCGAGCGCAAAGGCGCCAATCAGAGTGATTTTACGGCCGATGAGGTCGTCTCGCGGCAGCTTCTCGAGCGTGTTGTGGTTGACGTATGTGTTGAACGACTTGCCGAAGCGGGCGAAGTCGATCTGGTTGGTGAAGTCGTTGAACGAGACGAAGTCGAGCGCGTCGCGGATCGCCGTGCCCCGCATCGCCGGGCCGATTTGCACGGTCGCGTCGGGTTTGCCTTGGCCGCTGGCGTCGACGCCGACGGTGGCGGCGCGCGATTCGGTGTCGGCGGCGACGATCGTCCCGTCGATCTTGACCATCAAAGTCCACGGCGTGCCGTCGGCCTTGGCGCGGTAGCCGTATTTGGCGCCGGCCTCGTCGGGCGCTTTGGCGGCGAGGTCGCGCACGGCGACAAACGGGCCGGCCTTCTTCTCGAAATAGGGGACCACCTTCGTCGCCCACGTCGCGGCGACCATCTTGTCGGGATCGAACGACGCCGCGCCGTTCATCAGGTTGGTGTCGCCCATCGACTTGACTTCGGCGGTCGGAATGAACCGGCACGACGCCAGCAGGACGCCAAGGCAGAGCGCCGCGGCGCATTGGACCGATCGCATCGATTCGACTCCGGGACAGGAACGGGGCGCGGGAGCGTGAGCCTCCCGCGCCCCCTCACCTTGCGCCTTACGGCTTGAGCGCGAAGGTCTCGAGCTTGGCGGCGTTGGCGCTGTTGATCAGCACACAGTCCATCAGTTGCTTCTCGGTCTTGGGGGCCGCCATGGTCTTGATGAACGCGTCGGCCTGTTCGACCGCGAGCTGCGCTTCGCGATATGCGGGCTGCAGCACGGTGGCCCTGATCTCGCCCTTGAGAATTGAATCGCGCACGTCGTTCGATCCGTCGAAGCCGACGACGATCACGTCTTTGCGGCCGGCCGCGACCAGCGCCGCTTCGGCGCCCATCGCCATTGTATCGTTGCCCGAGATTACGCCCTTGATGTCGGGGTTGGCCTGCAGGATCGACTCCATCTTCGAATAGGCCTCGGGCTGGCTCCAGTTCGCCGACTGCCGCGCGACGATCTTGAGATTCGGGTAGTCGTCGATGACGTCGTGATAGCCCTTCGAGCGGATGCCGGCGTTGGTGTCGGATTCCTTGCCGACCAACTCCACGAAGTTGCCCTTCTCGCCCATCAGCTTGACGAATTCCTGTCCGCCGAGCTGGGCGCCCTGGTAGTTGTTCGAGACGATCTGCGCCATCGCGACGCCGGAGGCGTTGATTTCACGGTCGATAAGGAACGACGGAATGCCGGCGTCCTTGGCCTTCTTCACCGCTGCGACCGTCGCGTCGGCGCCGGCGTTGTCGAGCACGATCGCCTTCGCGCCGCGCGCGATGGCGGTGTCGATCAGCTCCGACTGCTTGTTGGCGTCGTCGTCGTGGACCAGCGAGATGACGTCGTAGCCGAGCTCTTTGGCTTTTGCTTCCGCGCCGTCGGCTTCCGCTTTGAAGAACGGATTGTCGTGCGACGGGGTGATGACCGCGACGAGGCCGGCGGCGTATGCGGAACTTCCGATGAAGGCGGCGCTCGCAAGCAAGGCGCCGACCAACGCGTAACGAACCTTCATGACCTTCCTCCCAATTCCATTTTAGGCATCGCCCCGTTCTCGCAGCGGCCGGTTCGGCCGCCGTCGAGCGCGTTACGCTGGATGCCGGCAACGCACGCTAAGGTCGGTTACAAGGCTGAGGCGGGCGAAAGCGACCGACCGAACCGTTGGATTCGGCGGCTCAGTTTCGTCTGCTTGCATTTGTCGCGGAATCCGAACCTCCCCACGTCTACGATTGGTTCGTATTATTGTCGATTATTGAGACAGCGTTTTCGATCCCTGTCAAGGCGCCTGGGCGTCGCGGTCTCCCGCGTTGCATCGATTTGCGGACAGTCTGGCTCCGCCGAAAATGCCTTCGACAGGCGCCCTGCGGCGCCGAGGCCCTTTACAGTAAGCGGCGATGCGACTAAAAGCGCAATAAACGAAAATTATCGCAACCAGTCAGCGGCTATAAACACAGGGGGGGACGGCGTCGCGTTCGACGCCGCTCCGCTTGCCAATCGCGGGGCGACAGGGAATGGCCAAGAGAAATTTGCAAGCCATCAGGCTGGGGCTGGTTGTCGGCAGCCGCGAGTTCTTCAACGGCGCGCCCGCGATCGAAACGCGCCGACAGCTCATCGCCCAACTGGACAAGCTCGGCGCCGGCTACAGCATCCTGCCAGTCGAAGCGACAAAGAATGGCGCGGTGCAGTCGCGCGACGACGGCCGGCGCTACGCTGCGCATTTTCGGGACCAGCGCGACTCGATCGACGGCTTGGTCGTCTGCCTGCCAAACTTCGGCGACGAAATCGCGATTATGGAGCTCGTCAGCGAAGCCAAGCTCAACGTGCCGATCCTGCTGCAAGCGAGCAACGACGAGATCGACAAGGTCGACGTCGCCAGCCGCCGCGACGCCTTTTGCGGCAAGTTCTCCGTCGCCAACAATTTCTACCAGTACGGCGTCCCGTTCACCGACACGACCAGCCACACCAGCGACGTCGACGGCGAGGAATTCGCCGCCGACCTCGACCGCTTCGTGCGCGTCTGCCGGGTCGTGCGCGGCTTGAAGAACGCGCGGGTCGGCTCGATTGGCGCGCGCACCGGCGCTTTCCAGACCATGCGGTTCAGCGAGAAGCTGTTGCAGGCGTCCGGCCTGACGGTGGTCACAGTCGACCTCTCCGAGATCATCAGCGCCGCTCAGGCGGTGCGCGACGACGCGCCGGAGGTGAAGGCCAAGCTCGCCGAAATCGCCGCCTACGGCCGCATCCCCGCGCACATCAAGGCGGAGAACATCCTGCGCCAGGCCAAGTGGACGATCGCGGTCGACCGGTGGATCGACGACAACGGCTGCGACGCGAGCGCGATCCAGTGCTGGCGCAGCCTGCAGGACAATTTCGGCTGCGCGACCTGCCTGACGATGAGCATGATGGGCGAGAAGCTGACGCCGAGCGCCTGCGAGGTCGACGTGATGGGCGCGGTGTCGATGTACGCGCTGGCGCTCGCGGCGCATGCGCCGTCGGCGATTCTCGACTGGAACAACAATTACGGCCACGAGGCCGACAAGTGCGTGTGCACGCACTGCGGCAACTATCCAAGGAGCTTCATCGGCTCGGAGCCGGAAATTTCCGAGCTCGACGTGCTGGGCAGTGTGCTCGGCAAGGAGAAATGCTTCGGCGCCGTCAAGGGCAAGGTCAAGGCGGGCGCGATGACCTACTTCCGCGCGTCCACCGACGATCGGCTCGGCGTGGTCAAGACCTACGTCGGCGAGGGTGAGTTCACCGACGATCCGTTCGCAATGGACGGCGGCGTCGCGGTCACCAAGGTCGCGCGGCTCAGGCGCCTGCTCGGCTTTGTCGCCCGCAACGGCTTCGAACACCACGTGGCGATGGTGCGCGGTCGTTGCGCCGATGCGGTCGCCGAGGCGACCGGACGTTATCTCGGCTGGCCGACCTATCGTCATCAGGCCGAGCCCGACGGCGACGTCCACACTTCGCCAGTCTTCAGGTCGTGAACAGATGGCGAGGCTCGTTTTGAAACCGACAAATCCCGAGCGCGCGGCGATCGTCGCGAAAATTCGCGACAAGGCGCGCGCCATTCGCATGCACGCGCTCGATATGGTCTATACGGCGCGGCTCGGCCATCCTGGCGGCGACCTGTCCGTCGCCGACATTCTCGCGACGCTCTATTTCGGCGTGTTGCGCGTCGACCCGAAGGCGCCGCGCGACCCCGGCCGCGACCGGCTGATCCTCAGCAAAGGCCATGCGAGCGGCGCGCTCTACGCAACGCTGGCTGAAGCCGGCTTCATCCCGCTCGACTGGCTCTCGACCTACATGAAGCCGAAATCGCTGCTGAACGGCCACCCAAACCGCAACTATGTCCCCGGCGTCGAAGCGAACACCGGCCCGCTTGGCCACGGGATGCCGATCGCCGTCGGCGTCGCCATTGCGGGGAAGCTCGACAAGGCGGACTTCCGGGTTTTCGTCATCACCGGCGACGGTGAATTGCAGGAGGGGAGCAACTGGGAGGCGGCGATGGCCGCCGGGCACTACAAGCTCGCCAACCTCGCGCTGATCATCGATCGCAATACTCTGCAGCAGGGCGCGCGCGTCGCCGAAACCAACGACGTCGAACCGCTCGGCGACAAGTTCCGCGCCTTCGGTTGGGAAGTCGTCGACGCCGATGGCCACGACCCCTCGGCCCTGATCGACGCGCTGACGCGACCCGAGGGGCGCGCGAAGCCGCTCTGCGTCATCGCCCATACGATCAAGGGCAAGGGAGTCTCCTACATGGAGGACCAGGTCAGCTGGCACCACGGCGTGCCGACCAAGGTCCAGCTTGACCAGGCGATGAAGGAATTGAGTCTGACATGAGCGCTGAAGGAGCCGCATCGCCGCGTCTGTTCGACTGCCGGGACGCCTTCACCGGCGCGCTCGAAGCCGTCGCCGAGCTGGATGCGCGCATTGTCATCGTCGTCAACGACAGCATCGGCTCGTCGAAGCTTTCGGGCTTCCGCAAGCGCTGGCCGGAGCGGACGATTAACGTCGGCATCGCCGAGCAGAACATGGTCGGGGTGAGCTCCGGTCTCGCCAACGGCGGCAAGATCCCGTTCGTCAGCGCCGCCTCCTGCTTCTTGACCGGACGCGCGCTGGAACAGATCAAGGCCGACGTCGCCTACAGCAGGGCCAACGTCAAATTGGTCGGCCAGTCGCCGGGCGTCGGTTATGGCGAGCTCGGACCGACCCATCACTCGATCGAGGACTTCGCCTGGTTGCGCGTATTGCCCAATCTCGCGGTCGTTTCGCCCGCCGATCCTTGGGAGACCGCGGAGGCGGTGAAAGCGGCCGCGCTGTGCGACGGGCCGGTGTTCCTGCGCGTCAGCCGCTTTGGGGTGCCGCAATTGCCGCGCCGCGCCGACGCCGTCTTCGCCATCGGCAAGGCGGAAACGTTGCGTGAGGGCCGCGACGTCGCGATCATCGCCAACGGCGTCATGGTCGCGCGCGCGCTCGCGGCGGCCGACGCGCTCGCCGAAAAGGGCGTCGGCGCGCGCATCGTCAACATGGCGTCGATCGCGCCGCTCGACGTCGAGGCGATTCGCGCCGCCGCCGACCTCGGCGCGATCGTCACCGTGGAGGAGCACTCGACCCGCGGCGGCCTCGGCGGCGCGGTGGCGGAGATCGTCGCCGGCTACCGACCGTGTCCAGTGCGCATCGTCGGCTTTCCGGAGTTCATGCCGACCGGCGGGATCGAGTTCTTGTTCGAGACCTATGGCCTGACCGCGGCAGGAATCGCGCGCGCGGCTGACGAGGCGATCGCCCTGCGGCGGAAGCCATGAGCGGGTTCGTCCTCGCCCTCGATCAGGGAACGACCAACACCAAGGCGTTGGCGATCGACGAGCAGGGGCGAATCGCCGCTCGCCATTCGGTGTCGACGCCGGTCCGCTATCCCAAACCCGGTTGGGTCGAACAGTCGGGCGCGGAAATCTGGAGCGCGACGGTCCAGGCGATCGAAGGCTGTCTCGCCGCGTTGCCGGCTGACCGGCGCCTTGCGGCGGTCGGCGTCTCCAATCAGCGCGAGTCGGTGCTGCTGTGGCGCCGGTCGACCGGCGAGACGATCGGGCCATGCGTCACTTGGCAATGCCGGCGGTCGGCCGACCGGATCGACGCGATCCGTAGCCCCGAAGTCGAGGCGGCGGTGGTCGCCAAGACCGGCCTCGGGCTCGACCCGCTGTTCCCTGCGGCGAAGATCGGTTGGCTGCTCGACGCCTATCCGCAGGCGCCCGCTTTGGCGAAGGCCGGCGACCTCTGCGCCGGCACCGTCGATTCCTGGCTGCTGTTCAACCTGACCGGCGGCAAAGTCCACGCGACCGACGCGAGCAACGCCTCGCGCACGCAATTGTTCGACATCCATTTGCAGCAATGGAGCGCCGATCTGTGCGCGCTGTTCGGCGCGCCGGTCGGCGTCTTGCCGAAGGTCGAGGATTCCGACGCCGCCTTCGGGGCGACGGTCGCCCGCGGGCGGCTCGCGGCCGGCGTTCCGATCCGCGCGATGATGGGCGATTCCCATGCGGCCCTGTTCGGCCACGGCGTGCGGCGGCCGGGCGCGGTCAAAGCGACCTACGGCACCGGCTCGTCGCTGATGACATTGACCGACGCGCCGCTGCTCTCACGTTCGGGCCTGTCGACGACGATCGCGTGGCGCCGCGCTGGCCACGTCGCCTACGCACTCGAAGGCAATATTTCCGTCTCCGCGCAGGCGGCGACGTGGATGGCGACGTTGATGGGCCTCACCGACGTCGACGCGCTGACCGCGCTTGCCGCGACGGCTTCAGGCGAGTCCGAGGTCTGTTTCGTGCCGGCGCTCGCCGGCCTCGGCGCGCCGCACTGGAAGGATCGCGCCCGCGCGGCGCTGTCGGGCGCGTCGCTGGCGACGACGCGCGCCGACGTCGCGCGCGCGACCCTGGAGGCGATCGCCCATCAGATCGGCGACGTCTTCGGCGCGATGGAGCGCGATCTCGGCGCGGCGCTCGCCATGCTTTCCGTCGACGGCGGCGCGACGCGCAACGATCTTCTGATGCAATGGCAGGCCGATTTGCTCGGCCGGCCGGTGCAGCGGATGAAGATCCTCGAGCTCAGCGCTTTCGGCGCCGGGACGCTCGCCGGCCTCGCCAGCGGCTTGTTCGATGAAGCGACGATTGGGGCGCGCCTCAGCGAGGCAGTGGACGTGATCGCGCCGCAGCTCGACGAATCGGCGCGGATCGCGAAAGCGCGCGTCTGGGCGGCGGCGGTCCTTTCCGTCATCGACAGCACAGCCGCTCGATAGCGGAGCGAACGTCGGCGGAGACAATCGCGTGGCGTCGGCTCGGACCGGCCGCGGCCAAGCAGAGTGTGCAAGCAGATTGTGGATGGCGCCTCAGACCGTCTCGTCTGCCCCTGGTTCGCGCTCGATCCAAGAGGCGCAGAGGTTGCCGCGGAGCGCAACGAGTGGGTCACGTGGCGCTGACGACCCACGCTTGGAGCAGATCTAGGATTGCGACCCCTCAATTCGCCCCGATGGCGGCCTCGCCGATGCGGCCTATTAGTTTCAGGTTGTAATGCGACTGGGGCCGGGGCCCTCGACGTGACGCAATAGGGGACGAACGCCCGGACGGTCGGCGCGAAGTCTTGACTTTTGTCAATCGAGAGTTGACACGAATCAAAACGCGTCGAATCGCGAGTTGGCAGTATGAGGAAATGCATGACGCCGACGCAAAGGTCGGGGGGCTCGACCAGGCGTTCGCCGGCGAAATCACTTCTTCCATCCGCGCTTCGGAAGCGACGGCGAAATTCGCCGCAATGGTAAAGGCCGAGCGCATCAGCCTCGCCGAGACGTCGGCGTTGGGCGTCACAATCGTCGAGCGCAAGCTGGACCGCGTTCCGTAGAGACGTGGCCGAGGGCCGCCGTCTCTGCGGCGAGAAGCCGAAGTTGCGAGGATCCGCGAAATGAGAATCGACAATCTCAAACTTCGCGCCAAGCTTCTGATCCCGTTGGCGCTGATGGCCGCCGGCGCGCTCGCCGTCGCCGCGTTCGGAGCGACTCGGTTGGTAAGCGTCAGCTCGACGGCGAGCGAGATCATCGAACGTCGCGACCTCGCCGCCATGGAGCTTGCGCAAGCCTCCCACCTGATGTCGGCCGCGCCGCACGCCGTTTTCGCTATCCTGCTCTACGACAAGGATGACCCGCAGCGCGAAGCGTCGAAGAAGGAATTCGAAACTCTCGTCCCTCAAACCGTCGCTCTGCTGGACCACGCGGCGATCCTCCTGCCCGACCGGGCCAAGGATGTCGCCAAGTTCAAGAAGCGGTTCCAGACGCTCGCCGAAGATGCAAAGGACGCCTTCAAAGTCGGTGTCGGCACGCCCGGCCTGCTGCACGGCCTGGAGATTCAACAGGCTGATCTGGTGCAGGAGGAGCTCGGCGCCAGGCTCGCCGCCGCCGCCGATATGCGCATCGGCGATCTGACGAACGAGATGAAGGCGTTCAACGAATCGCAGCTCGCCGCGAACGCGAAAGCCAGTCAGGACCTCAACAGACAGGCGAACGACGCCACCGTGAGCATGGCCGTGGCCGGGATTGCGGCGACGTTGCTGGTGGGCGCGTTCGCGGCGTGGATGACCACGTT
>Ga0255350_1000314_pt1 | contig 18751 bp, 16 predicted proteins | sample HBST25r1metaG_FD_186028 | JGI IMG/M metagenome (GOLD analysis project Ga0255350, IMG submission 186028) | Peat soil microbial communities from Stordalen Mire, Sweden - H.B.S.T-25.r1 | ecosystem: Environmental > Terrestrial > Soil > Wetlands > Peat | place: Sweden: Norrbotten County, Stordalen...
GCCGATTTTCCCGATTTCCGCGTTGCTCCTCGCTAGGAGACACCCGGTATCCGTCGCTCGGCGCTCCTTGAACTCGAAAAAATCGGCTCCCGGCGCCGCCCGCCCCAGTAGTGTTAACAGGCCCTAATCTACCATCATCGGATTTGCGGTTCGCACGCAATCCTCAAATAGATTGACCCAATCAGACTTCCTGGAGATGAGCAGCATCGGCGCCATCCGTGGCGCAAAGCAAGAGCTGAAACTCCTCGATGGGCAGCGGCCTGCTGCACAGGAAACCTTGGTATGATTGACAGCCGAGATCGTCAAGGAACTTTCGTTGTTCCTCGGTTTCGACACCCTCTGCGATTACCGACAACCCCATTGCCTTGCTCAGGGAGATGATGGTTTGGGCAATGGCCTGACCACTGACGTCGACGAGTAAGTCTCGCACGAACGCCCGATCGATCTTCAATTGTTCCAGGGGCAGGCGTTTCAGGTAGGAAAGCGATGAATAGCCTGTGCCAAAATCGTCCAGCGAGAACCGCAGCCCATGTGACTTGAGTCTTGTCATCTTGGCTATGATGTCCTCAACGTCGTCAAGCAACATGCTCTCGGTCAGCTCTAGTTTCAGCCGGCGAGGATTCGCTCCGGAGATGTCCAGCGTCCGCATCACATGCTCCACAAAGTCCGGCTGCCGCAGCTGCATGGCGCTGATATTGACTGAAACTGTGAAGTTTGCCGTCTCTTTTCGTTCAGCCCAGGCCGCAACCTGGTTGAAAGCGGTTTCCAGCACCCAGTTTCCGACCGGGAGGATAAGTCCCGTCTCCTCTGCCAACGGAATGAAGTTCCCTGGCGAGAGCATGCCGCGCCGCGGATGCTTCCAGCGAATCAGCGCCTCGGCGCCGATCAATTGGCCACGTTTTACCTGAGGCTGATAGTAGAGCACAAACTGGTTCTCCAGAATGGCCTGGCGAAGATCGTCCTCCATTTCGGCACGGGCATTCACGGCGGCCTGCAGCGCAGGGGAGAAGAAGCTCATTGTGTTTCGGCCTGCTGTCTTTGCCTGATACATGGCAATATCGGCCTGCTGCAAGACTTTCTCCGTAGCGTCTCGCTCCCCCCCAAACAAGGTAATCCCAATGCTCGCAGTGCTGTGGCAAACATTTCCGGAGAGGATGTAGGGCTCGGAGATGGCCGCCAGGATCTTACCGCTCACATTCCTGGCCTGTGCCGCGGCCTCCTCGGGAAACTCGCTGAGGTCTTCCAGCATAATCACAAATTCATCTCCACCCAACCGCGCTGCCGTGTCCGCCTCACGGACGCACGCAGAAAGGCGGCACGCGACTTCCTGCAGCAGCAGGTCGCCGGTCTGATGCCCGAGGGTGTCATTCAAAGTCTTGAAGTTATCCAGATCGATGAACAGCATCGCGCGTTTGCGGCTATTTCGCGCGCTGGAGGCCAACGTCTGCTGCAGCCGATTCAATAGCAACCGGCGATTGGGCAAACCTGTCAATGGATCGTAGAAGGCGAGGTTCCTGATCTCATCATGGGCTACCTTCAGTTGTTGGAGTTCGCGCTCTCTTCTCCGCGCAACCAGCATTCGCAGCCGAACAATGCCTACACCCCCCGAAGCAGGAAAGAGCACGCAAAAGCCGATAAACCACCAGGAGGCATACCATGGGGTCAAAACCTTGAACGAGAACGCGGCACCATGTCCACTCCAAACACCGTCGGCATCTTGCGCTTCGATCTCAAGCCGATAGGTCCCGGGCGCCAATTGCGCAAACTGCAACTCCCTCTGCGTGGTCTCAGTCCAGCTTGAATTCGCACCTATGAGCCGGTAGCGAAAAAAGGCCCCATTGGCCCTGGTCACATTCAACGCAGAGAACCGGGCGATGAGCGAATTGGCATGGATGCCGGTTGATCGTTGACTCTGGCCTGTGACGTCTGTCTTTCCCAGGACAAGGCTGGTGAAAACTACGTCGAGCGGGCCCTGCAAGGCGACACGCGGCTGCGGCCGAAAGCGAGCAAGTCCGCCGCTTGTTCCAATCCAGATTGTGCCGTCGGCCTCCTCCGCGAACGCGTTCAGATTGCAATCGTTCCAGGCCAGGCCGTCGCTCATATCGTAGCGGCTCCAGCGTGAACCGTTCCACATGTCGACGCCGTGTTCCGTGCCCGCCCATAACCGCCCTTTGGCGTCGAAATCCAGAAAGTAGACTAATCCGTCGGTACCCGGTTTTTGCACCCCTTTCTCTATTGCCAGCCCACCGGGCTTAAGGTGGACACGGTCAATTCCGCCACCGAAGCGATACCCGATCCACATCGTCCCATTCGCGCCAGCTCCCAGAGAAAGCACCTCCTGGTTGCTCAAGCCATCGTTTCGTGCCCAATTCTTCCATTGGCCATTCGTATAAGCGAAAAGACCGCGTGCTCCGCCAGCCCAGATTGTGCCATCGCTTCCTTCGGCTACCGCCCAGATGCGGGCCGGCGGCAATTCGACGATGCGAGTGAACTTTCTGTAGGGCCTGGTGGCCGCGAAAAGGCCTGCCTCTGTAGTAACCCAAAGCCGTTCGTGGCGATCGAAGCGCAAAGTATAGGCGGCTTTGCCAATGAGGCCCTGGCCTTCGCCGAACCACTCCACAGCGCCGGTTCGTGGATCGAGCCGGGCGGCAGCGCGTGTCTCAGTGCCGATCCATAGGTCTCCGCTGGGACCTGCGCGGATGGCGTGGACTGGAAATCCATCAAGTCCCTTGACCTTCTTCCATTGGATGCTCGCGGGACCGCGCACCCCTCTCACCAGACCTCCCTCCGTGGCAACCCAGATTACGCCATGGGTTTGGGGAAGGATTTCGTACACAATATCGCTCCCGAGGCCGCTCTCCGATGAATAACTCTCCCATTCCTGGTATCCGCGCCACTGAACAAGGCCACGCCCGGCCATTCCTATCCACAAAGAGTGCTGCCGGTCCTCGAAGGCCGCGTATACAGCCCCGCGAAGTCCTGCTGAGCGGCCGATCTTCTGCCAGCCCTTTGGGTCGTGGATTAGGAGTCCATCGGAGCTCGGAAGAAGAATCCGGCCGTCGGCGTCGGTGGATGGAATTCCGCCCAGGGCGTTTCCGGGAATCCCAACCGGCCTCCGGAATCGGGTCTGACCGGCTTGAAGCAAGAACACTCCCTCGTTCCTCACCCGCACCCAGAGATTTCCGGAACTATCTCTCCGGATCCCCGTTACAGGGCGATCCGGCAGCCCGCTCTGCTCTCCGAAGGCGCGCGTCTCATTCCCTTCCATTCGGCAGAGCCTCAGTCCGCATCCATACCAGACCACGCTTCCATCCACGAGGACGCCGTATCCGCCAGAATCGGAGCTTCCCGGCTCCTCGGCGATTCTTCGTTCCGCGAAACCCGTCTGCCCAGGTACCAGGGATATCTCCACCAGGCCAACATCGGTACCCAGGAAGGTCTTACCGTTGCCATTGGACTGGATACCTTGGGCCCAGCTCACTGACTTGAAGTTGCCCGGGACCTTTTCAAAACGATTGCCTGACAGATGGTAGAGTCCGAAATCTCCCCCGGCCAGCACTGATCCGTCCGGAGCATCGCCCAACGCCGCGGCCGATGTCACCGGAATTCCCTGCGTCGGCCCAAAGGCTTCGAAGCGTTCTCCGTCATACCGGTAAATGCCGTCTTCCGTACTCACCCAAATGAAGCCAACCCGATCCTGGTAAATCTGCCGTACCGCGAGGTTGTTCAGTCCTTCCGCGTTCCCAAAAGTACGAAAGTTGTATTCCTGGGCAAATAGCGCCCCGGCCGGCCGTCAACACCAGGAAAGCGTGAACGCACATTTGAGTCTTGGAGATCACTGAAGGTCAGTATCGGCGGTTCCACCGGGACTCTTGAGCGATTGCTCTCCAAGAAATGCTCGGACGGTACATTAGTGCAGGCGCCAGCACCGGCCTTGGTGTATCCAAAACATGGGCCCCATGTCAGATCTCATGCTTAGCTCCTTTTGGGTCGCCAGATTAGATTGCCGGATAGAATGAATAAAATTGCTTAAGTTGTTGCATTATCAGTAACCTCTGCATGCGGATTTTCCTGGGAATCCGCCGCGGTGAGCTTTTACGCCGCGCGCGCCAGCTTCTTGGGCCGGAAGATGCGCATACCGATATACATAATTGTCTGCAGCACAATCGCTCCGGTGCAATCAAGCAGCACGTCCCAGGGAGATCCGGTTCGATTGGGAAGAAATGTCTGGTGCCACTCATCGCAACTGGCTACCAAAGCCGTGCCCAACAGCGCCAGGACCGCGTCGGTGAGGAAGCGTGAGTGCGTGAGCGTGAACCACCAGGCGCGCAGCCAGGCCAGGCCGATAAATCCATAACCGAAAAAGTGGCCGGACTTGCGCACGTAGCGATGAATCACTTCCCACTGTGCATTGCTGAAGTGGCCAAAGATCCACTCGAAGAGCATCCGCAAAGGATGGCTGGTGTGGTCGGATCCCATCCCCTCCGTGGATTCCAGAACAATGACGCCGATCCCCAGGACCACCGGGAACCAGACGTAGATCCAGTAGAGCAAGCCGCTCCGTCTATTCCACACGATAGTTGGGCGCCTCTCGGGTGATGATCACGTCGTGCACGTGACTCTCGCGCAGGCCCGCGCCGGAGATGCGTACGAATTGCGCCTTTTCCTGTAATTCCTGGATAGTTCCGCAACCCACGTAGCCCATGCCGGAGCGCAGGCCGCCGACCAGTTGAAAGACCATCGACTCCAGCGGTCCGCGGTAGGGCACGCGGCCTTCAATTCCCTCGGGAACGAATTTGGCGAGCCGGTTCTGGCTGGCGCGCTCGCGCTGCACCACGCCCTCGCTGCCCAACTCGGCGCTGGCCAGGTCGGCGGTCGACTGAAAATACCTCTCGCCAGAGCCCTGGCTCATGGCTGTCAGCGAGCCCATACCGCGGTAGCTCTTGAAGCTGCGCCCCTGGTAGAGAATCGTCTCGCCGGGGCTCTCGTCCACGCCGGCAAACAGTGAGCCGATCATCACCGAGCTTGCGCCGGCGGCGATAGCCTTGGTGATCTCGCCGGAGTACTTGATGCCGCCGTCGGCAATCACCGGAATTCCGTACTCGTGCGCGGCGCGCGCGGCCTCGGCAATGGCGGTAATCTGCGGCATGCCGGCGCCGGTGACCATGCGTGTGGTGCAGATGGACCCGGGTCCGATCCCGACCTTGATGGCGTCCGCGCCTGCTTCAATCAGGGCCATGGCGCCCTCATAGGTGGCCACGTTGCCGGCCAGAAGGCCCACCTTGGGGAACTTCTTCTTGACCTCGCTGATCGCATCCAGCACCCGCGACGAGTGGCCGTGGGCCGAGTCGATCGCCAGCACGTCTACGCGTGCTCGCACCAGCTCCTCGGCACGCTCCAGAAAGTCGCCGGTGGCCCCGATGGCTCCGCCCACGCGCAGGCGGCCCTGCTCGTCCTTGCTGGCCATGGGATATTTCAGCTTCTTCTGGATGTCCTTGACGGTGATCAGCCCCTTCAATTCATACTGATCGTTCACCACGAGCAGCTTTTCCACGCGGTGCTCGTGCAATATCAGCTCAGCTTCTTCCAGCGTGGTGCCCACTGGAACCGTGATCAGGTTCTTCTTGGTCATCACGTCGCCGATGGGAATGTCGGTGCGGGTTTCAAAGCGTAGATCGCGATTGGTGAGAATGCCCACCAGCCGCTTGCCCTGCGTCACCGGCACGCCAGAGATCTTGTACCGCCGCATCACTTCCAGCGCGTCGCTGATCATCTGGTCGGGACCGATGGTCACCGGGTCGACAATCATCCCGCTCTCAGAGCGCTTCACCTTGTCGATCTCGCCCGCCTGGTCCACGATGGTCAGATTGCGGTGCACAATGCCGATGCCGCCATGCTGGGCCATGGCAATCGCCATCCGCGACTCGGTCACTGTGTCCATGGCGGCGGAGATCAGCGGCGTATTCAGCGTGATGTCGCGCGTCAACTGGGTCTGCGTGCTCACCTGCACAGGCACCACGTCGCTCAAGGCAGGCACGAGCAACACATCGTCGAAGGTAAGGGCTTCCGGTAGGTTTTGGGCTAGCATAATGCTCTGATGCGCCTGGCGGCGCCGGGATTCGTTTCCGGCACGGCAGGCGCTTGGCTCTATTGTAGCGGAGGCGGCTCGGGGGGTTCTGAAAGCGCGGCGATGCGGGCCACTACGTGCTCGCGGATGAGGCGGACGGTTTCAATCAGTTCGCTTACGCCTGGAGTTGCGTGCTGAAACAGTAGATCGTACCGGTACTCAACCGCGAAATCGTTCAGCTCGGAAAGCGAAACAGGCGTGACCGGAAGCGCCTCACCCAGGTTCTGGAGCGCCGTAGCGAGGCGCAGAAGATTGTGCGTCAACTCAAACGGGGCTGACCGGGCAGAGATCAAGGCTTTCATCAGCTTCTCCACCGCTTGCTGGGCGTGAAAGCCAAGAACCGCGTCCGGATTCCCAGTTGCCTGGAGTGCGGACTCATCTTCAGATGCTTTGATCAGAAGCACCTGCGCCTGCGTGTAAGGGCCGCTGCTCATAGGCTACGTGTCCATCCTGGAGAATGCGGTAATAGATCGAGTTGATTTCGCCACGAAAGCGGTTGGCAAAACCTTCGGTTGCCATCACCAGATCGATGCTCATTGGCACCTCGTCCAGCTTGCGTCGCAAGGCGCGGCGAATCGCACCCAGTTCGCTCTCGGCTGAGTCAGGCAGCAGAACGGCCAGGTCCAGGTCGCTGTCCCACTTGGCTGCGCCTCGCGCCCACGAGCCGAACAGAATGACGCGGGAGGGCTGAGCGATCTCGACAGCGGTCTTCACGGCCAGATCGACCTTCTCCTGCGTCGGACTGAGGGCCTCAAGGGCGGCACGAACTCTTTCGGCGGTCAGCATGGTGGCCTCAGGGATAGTTTAGCCCGATTCGGGCTTAATTCGCTACAGCGGATAGTCCTGGATTGGATTTGTGGCGGGGTGAATGTCGGCGAGTCGAGGCTTGTGCTTTCCCCCCGGCTCTGTCCGTTAATCCGATTCCTCGTAGATGAACCAATCTTTGTCTAACCGCTTGAAACGGTAGGCATCGCCACTGGTGTTGTCTTTACTTCCTTCGTTTTCCGTCGCCTTTGCGTAGCATGGTGCCGCGGTGTGGCGGAATTCACCGGCAGGTTGACCACAGTGAAGGAAGCTCACGTTTCCTCCAGACGGCACAATCCCCCATGAATGGATCATGATCTCAACGTCGCTCGATTTTTCGGCGCGGACGGCTCCGTTTTCGCTTCCGACTTTTCCGAACAGTTGCTTGTAGCTATTCCAACGCGCCTGCGTGATTCCCCATTCGGACTCAGGGCGCGGCCAGGCTACAGTGTCCTGCCTCCAAAGAAAGTCATTTGCGATGCGCGACATTTGCTTGTCTGTTTCCATCATCCCGACAATCTGCTCAAGATCAGCACGGTTGCACTTCGCCGGATTGCTACCAGAGCAAGGTTGATGCATTCGTTGCAAAGACGATTATGAGCGCCAGTGCAAAACTAGGCCACCGAGCGCCGCGTGTGCGTTGCTCTGCGGCGGAGTAAGAGTTTGCCACCGCCGGACGTTGTTTTCGTGAACTGTTGCCTTGATGGCATGGTTCATGGAACACCGAAGGGATGTTCCAGGTGGAGATATTCGGGCGTGATTTCACTCGCTATTACCTCAGATGGAATACTGTTTGACCGATCGAGAGCAGCAGGGTAAAAGAGTCAATGCATTAGGAAGTCTCTGACGGCGATCAATTCGGTTACCTGAGACATTCTGCGTATTCCGGATCAACACCCCGGAATGGTGATCGGCAATTGAATTTCCGATCCAGTGGAAATATTACTATTCGACCCAATCTGAGGACTCACCGCGGACTCTGAGTAATCTCGGTGGAAGGCGCCTGCTGGAGAGTGCAGGTTGTCACGAATCTTGAAACTGGCCGATATAGTTCCTGTAGCCTTTTCCCGGCGGAGGTAGAGTTTGTTCTTGGCAGGTCAAACAATCGGACGGACCGCCTTGGATGTTGCCGTGGACCAGGCCGACTCTTGTGAGGCAAAGCCGTCCACACTCGACCCCCATGAAATTGCTCAGTCCACAATCGATGCACTCTCCTCCACTATTTGCGTATTAAACGAAGCAGGCAAGATCATCGCAGTAAACCGGGCCTGGAAGAGCTTTGCGAAAGCGAATCGCAGAGGGCAACATCACGGCATTCGGGTTGTATCTCAGGAGCATGACGACTCCGGAGAAGGAGCCAACTACCTGGAAGTTTGCGACCGGGTGGTCGGTCCAGAGGCCGCTGAGGCCGCGGAGTTCGCTGAAGGTATCCGGGCCGTCCTTCGCGGGGAATCTGAACTTTTCTCGAAAGAGTATGCATGCCATTCGCCCGGCGAAAAGCGATGGTTCATTGGCAGAGTCACGCGATTTGTCACCCAATCCCTCCCCAGGGCCGTAATCGAGCACATTAACATCAGCGCACGCAAGCAGAGCGAGGCTCTGTTGAAAGAGACCTCAGAACGCTTGACTCTGAGTGAGGCTCACTACCGCACCATATTTCAGACCAGCCTCGACTGCATCAGTATCACCCGTCTGAGCGATGGGAGGATCATAGATGTCAACAATACCTTCCTTGACGTCATGGGCTACAAGCTTGAAGAGGTCGTGGGCCGGACCTCGCAGGAACTGAACATCTGGGCAGATCCAAAGGATCGACAGAATATGGCTGAAGTAGTTCGCCAGAACCCAAGTTTCCGAGACGTAACGGTCCAGTTCAGAAAAGGGAACGGGGAGATTTTCTGTGTACTGCAATCGGCTTCGGTTATTGAAATTCACGGAGATTCATGCCTCATTGGCTTCTTCCGGGACATCTCCGATGCCAAGGCAGCGGAGGACGCGATCAGGGATCTCGCCTTCTACGACCCATTGACGCATTGTCCCAACCGCCGCCTGCTGATGGACCGGTTGCGTCAGACCCTCGTTGCCAGCACGCGGAGCAATCGAAAGAGTGCGTTGCTGCTGGTCGGTTTGGATAACTTCAAGACGTTGAACGATACGCTGGGCCATCAAACCGGCGATCTTCTACTTCAGGAAGTCGTCCGGCGCCTTATCTCATGTGTTCGAGAAACTGACACTGTGGCGCGCCTGGGTGGAGATGAATTTGTGATGATCCTGGAAGATCTGAGCGAAACTCCTGAGAATGCCGCGGCACTGTCGAAGACCGTAGGGGAGAAGATCCTCGCAGCCGTTGGCAGGCCATTTCTGCTCGATGGCCATAACTGCCTCAGCACCTCCAGCATTGGGATTACTGTTTTCGGAAACGAACGAAAAGGCGCACACCAGGTCTTGCAACAGGCAGATATCGCGATGCACCAGGCCAAGGCGGCAGGCCGCAACACGATCTGCTTCTTTGCCATCGCTTTGCAGACTGCCGTCAACGCCCGTGCACAATTGGAAGATGACCTCCGCCAGGCAATCCAGACCAAACAATTCGTGCTCTACTATCAACCTCAGGTAGAACGTGGCCGTTTGATTGGTGCGGAGGCTCTCTTGCGATGGAACCATCCCACGCGTGGCCTTTTGGCCCCGGACGAATTCATTGCTTTGGCAGAGAGCACGGGACTGATTTTGCCATTGGGAGATTGGGTACTGGAAACTGCCTGCCGGCAACTTGCCGCATGGGCCAACCACACAGAGACGGCCGAAGTCTCGGTTGCCGTGAATATCAGCGGCTTGCAGTTGCGCCAACCGGACTTCGTGAAAGCGGTATTGGCGGTGCTTGATCGCACCGGGGCCAATCCGCACAACCTCGATCTGGAACTCACTGAGAGCATGTTGGTGGAAAATGTCGAGGACGTTATCGGCAAGATGACAAAGCTCAAGTCGCACGGCGTGAGGTTTTCCGTAGACGATTTTGGCACTGGCTATTCGTCCCTGGCCTATCTGAAACGCTTTCCTTTGGACCAATTGAAGATCGACCGATCCTTCGTTCGGGATATTCTGGTCGATGCCTGTAGCGGAACCATCGCCCAAACGATCATTTCCCTAAGCCGGGCAATGGGATTATCGGTCATTGCGGAAGGCGTAGAAACCGAAGAACAGCGCGACTTTCTCGCCCGTCTCGGCTGCGACGCCTTTCAGGGCTACCTTTGCAGCCCTCCCTTGCCGTTGGAGAACTTCTTGCTCTTGGCACTCAGGTTTGCAGGAAGCCGCGACCCAAAACATCAATAAGTTCTGTACCTCTGAGCCCTCTAACACTTATTCTTTGTTCTGCCTCCTTTATCTCTCAGAGTTGGCCTGCGTAGATTTCCAGTGCGCGAAGACTCGAAATGACCAGAGTCGTGCCCCGTTGTTCCACCAGTTCGCGGTTCTTGAAGTCGGTTAGGATCCGTGACACCGTTTCGCGTCCTAGGCCGATGTATTGACCGATCTCACCGTGAGTCAGGGGACAGTGGATTCGAGCGCTGCGCTCCTTTCGCTGACCCTCACCGCACCATTCAAGCAATAGCAAGGCCAGCTTTGTCGGCGCGGTCAATTGAAAGCCGAGCAGGCGTAACTGTTCGCACGCCCGATTGTGGTCAAAGCCCATCTGGCATCCTACGTTCTGCCATGCAACCGGATAACTGCAGAGGAAGTCGAGAAAGCTCCGTCGCGGGAACGATGCGATTCTGCAAGGAAACCGCGCTTCCGCCGTGATCTCATAGGGAAGGCCGGAAACCACGGCAGCGAGTCCGAGGATGTCTCCCGGGGCGGCGACTCCGAGGATAAGACGCCGGCCTTCAATTGAGTTCATCGACAGTTTGACTCTGCCATCAAGCAGGAATAACACTCTGTCGGGTCTCTCTCCCTCCTTGAGCAGGACCGTAGTCGCGACTGAGTTTGTAGGGGATCACGCACTCACCGTCTACTACAAGACGATTGAAGGCGTCGTCCTGGAGAGGATGCACTTCAGAACCGATGAACCGACCCTCTTTCTGGCAGAAGCCGGTCGGCCGTGGGCATTCGACGCCTCGGGTCAGGACTTCAAGCTCGCAGCTGAAGCGTTCCGGATTCATCTCGCCCATCTTTTTGATCCGATGATGGCCGTCCATACTTCTAACGTCGAGCCGCTTCCCCATCAGATCACCGCGGTTTATGAGGCGATGTTGACCGTAAACTGCTTCTCAAGTTCAGAGTCTTTCGGCTTGCGTGGGCCGGTCAGCATCCAAAGTCCAACGACCAGTAGCGTCAGCAACGCAAAGAGGCACGCTAGTCCAAGTCCGATCCGCATCAGTATCGACACAGGAATTGCGCCTCCTCACACTCCCACCGGAAACGGCTTGGGGCTCGATTCGTCGGGGTTGGCGTCGGGGTTGCGCCAGCGCTCAAACCGCCCTTGCAGCAGGCTCATCAGACCCGTATACCAGTACCCGATCACAAACAGAATCAGGAACGGCGCGGTGAAGTAGTTGTGGTTCGAGAATGTATAGAGAATCGCTCCGAAGAAGTAGCAGCCCAGCAATAACTCGATCCACGGCGCCAGCACCAGGCGCTTGCGATACTTGGCGGCCTGCGACTTTTCGCCCTTCTTGGCCACGCGGTACTTGGGTGTGCGGACAAAGGGGCTCTTCATGCCCAGCAGAGCCTCCACCACCGCCTTGGTGTTGGTGACGGTGAGGCCAATGCCCAGGGCCATCAGGAACGGCAGATACAGGAAGGTCTTCATCCAGGTCTTGGGGAAGAGTTCGCGCTCGCTCATCAGGTAGAAGACGGCGATGGAAAAAGTGGAGGCGGCGAAGAGCGGGAAATCGATGAGCAGCATCTGGAACCAGCCCTGGTAAAAGCGGCAGATCATGGCCGGAACCAGCGCCGCGGACATCAGCACCATCAGCGGATAGCTCAGGTTCGCGGTGAGGTGATACACCGCCTCCACCTTGATGCGCCGCGGCACATCCGACTTGAACATCAGCGGCAGCACTTTGATGCTGGTCTGGATGAGGCCCTTGGCCCAGCGGGCCTGCTGCGTCTTGAAGGCGGTCATCTCGATCGGGAGCTCTGACGGGCACTCGACTTCCGGCAGGTATTTGAACTTCCAGCCGGCCAACTGCGAGCGGTAACTCAGGTCGGTGTCTTCCGTGAGCGTGTCGTGCTGCCATCCGCCGCCGTCGGTAATGGCCTGGATGCGCCACATGCCGGCGGTGCCGTTGAAGTTGAAGAAGTCGCCGGTGCGGACGCGCGCCCCATGCTCCAGCACAAAGTGGCCGTCCAGCAGGATGGCCTCAATCTGGGTCAGCATGCTGTAGTTGCGGTTCAGGTGCGTCCAGCGCGTCTGCACCATGCCGATCTCCGGCTCGGCAAAGTGGTGGATCACCTTCATGAGCCAGTCCGTGGGCGGTACAAAGTCCGCGTCGAAGATGGCCACATACTCGCCCTTGGCCACCTTGAGACCGGCATCGAGCGCTCCAGCTTTGTACCCGTGGCGATTCGTACGGTGAATGTAGACGATCGGATGCCCAAGTGCCGCGTAGCGGTCCACGATGCCGGCTGCCACGGCCTGGGTTTCGTCCGTCGAATCGTCCAGCACCTGAATCTCAAGCTTCTCCGCCGGGTACTCCATCGCGCACACCGCTTCAATCAGCCGGTCGATGACGAACTGCTCATTGAAGATGGGCAGTTGCACGGTCACCATCGGCAGTTCGTCGAAGTGCCGGGGCGGGTTGGGATTGTAGTTCTTGCGGTACTTGAAGTAGAGGTAGCACATGGTGTAGCGGTGCACGCCATACAGCGCCAGAACGATCATCACGGCAAAGTACGGCAGCAAGACTGCCGCGTCAAACAGGTTCCAGTGGTAGAGGCCCTTGAAGGTCTGGTCGGTGGTCTGCATCGCCTTGAAGTAGTGGCGCAAGCCGGTTTGCGGGGCGAAGGCAAAAAGCGCGGTGATCCGCATCCCCAGCGTCGCAGTCAGGACGCGGGAGAGGCCGGCAGCGGGATTCACGAAGGTCACAAGCGCGGCGAACAGGGGCGAGCCTCCACGGTCGGATTAACGTTCATTGTATGCGATTGCGGGCGACAGACCCCTTGGGTCCTCGGGAAGAGCCTGCCGCAGGAGAGCCAAGAGTTCGGTTGGCGCCGTGATGCGCACCCCTCGAATCCTCTTTCCGCACCAGGGGCCGAAATGCTTCTTATCGCCGGAGACGAGGTGATCCGCCTGCGACTGGACCGCCGCGGAGAGAACCGGGCGGTCTTTTTCGGGTAATTCCGCGGCTTCCGGAAGGTCCGGCGCATAGTCAAAAGATACGATTCGAACGGATCTCATCAGCGCCCGTAGCCGCTCAATCTGGCTCACCTGATGCAGGTTGCGTTGGACCTCACCCATGACATAGTCCGACGTGATCAGCCGGGCGTCTTTCATCTGCCAGATCAGAGCAATTTCGGCGTCTTGCTTCCAGGCCGCGGAGACCAGTACGTTGGCATCGAGAAACAGAGTCTCCCCCGGTCTTGAGACAAGACTCATTCAGGCCACCGGATGTGATCGATCGAATCCGGATGGATGCCCATCTGCTCGACATCCCTACGCGCTTCAAGGTAGCCCTGCTTCGTAAGAACGTTGTTCAGGAAGAACTCCGCCAGCCGCTCGGGTGTGTAGATTTCCACTTCAACCGGTGTGGTCACAGCGGGCCGCATCAGGATGCCGTCTTCGCGCTCTTCGATCAGCATAGGGCTTCCCTCGTCGAGTTTGTAGCGCTTGCGCGTCTTCGCGGGGATCACGATTGTGCCGCGTTTGCCGATTAGAACTGTCTGCATATCGGATTCTCCGATAATCAGAATAGCAGAATTCCAGATCAAGCTTGATGAATCATTGCTCTGTAACCGCCCGGTGGGTAAGTCAGGTTGAGTTGCTGAGGCCTACAATGGACGAACAAAAGGAGACATAAGCACATGAGCCGCAACTACATCCCGGTGCCGGAGCGAAAGCCTAAACCGCAACCGAACATCTGGTTTGGGGTGGGGATTGGCGCATTTGTGGCTCTCCTGGCTGTCTTGCATGTTACGACCCGATCCTGGAATGACCCGTCGCAGACATTCCATTTGACTGCGGAGGGAAAGATTTCTGAGGCCAGAATTGTGGTGGACCACATCACGGAGAGCAGCTATGGCGCCAGCATCTTCTACCGCGTTGAAGCTCATGTTCAGTACGAACTTGACGGTCAGCTTCAGGATCGTTGGTTGACTGCTTCGGAGATCACAGCTGATCGCCCGCAGTTAGTATTCAGAATTGCAGCTCAGCCGAAGAGCTGCCGGGTCTCCTGGGTTCCGGGCCATCCTGAAAACGCCAAATGCCGCCTGGAGTGATGGTGTCTGAGCACCTCGTCACCGTTTTTCGAAGAGTAACTGACGGTTTGCCGACGATACACACGACCCATGCGCCATGCTGTCAACGCAATCACAATGGGCGCCGAACATAGAAAGAGAGGGACAACAGACATGGAGGCTCCGGCCAGGTATCCAGGCGAGTGTAAGCCTTGTCTGGTGGATGTATCGCCGGCTATTCGGACAGAACTCGGCAAAATGGGGGTTCCCTCCGGATTGCCGGCCAACCGGACAGAACTCCAGATGAATCGGATATGCGCAAAGGTGGTCTTGCCGGTCAATTGATTTTCAGCGATGCACTCCCAGCCGAAATCATGCGCGCCGGACGAGCCACACAATCAACACGATCACAATGATTGTTCCTACCAAACCCAAACCTAACATCTCGCCTCCTAGCGGACACATGGGGCATCAAGGTTACCCATGCAGACACGATAGGTCTGATTCCGGCTGTCGTCTGATCGAAACCAGCCACGATCACGGATCATCGAAATGGGATCCGTGATCTATGCGCTCTCCACCTTGTTGTGCCTGCAGTACCGGCTAACCGGAAGTTACCGGTTGATCAATCTCCTCACGATGCCCGAAGCGCGGAAGACACTTGCTTGCCCCAGACTGCCGGTGACTGAATCGACTGTGCTGGACAATTGGGGATATGACTGCGCAAGTTGCTCTCGGCAGGGCTACTGGCGTACTGTGTTCTCGCAGTTGGAGAACGCAAAAAATGCCTACATCGACTTCATCTTCTATCGTGGCTGCCGCGGGCGGCAGCTTTCTGTTGGATACGCGGACGCCTGCTGAAATCTTCACTCCCGAAGACCTGAACGAGGAACAGCGGCAGATTGCCGCCACCGCAATCCAGTTTGCCCGCGAGCAGATTCTGCCTCTCGCCGAGGACATTGAAGCCAAGAAGCCGGGTGTGCTGAAAGGCATCCTGCAAAAGGCGGCCGCGCTGGGATTCACCTCCGTCGATATTCCCGAAGAGTACGGCGGCATGGGCATGGACAAGACCACCTCGACCCTGCTGACCGATCACTTGTCGGTGCTGGCCAGTTTCTCCACGGCGTTTGGTGCGCATATCGGCATCGCAACTCTGCCGCTCGTCTGGTACGGCACGGAGGAACAGAAGCACCGCTATCTGCCCAAGTTGGCCACGGCGGAGTGGATCGGCTCCTACGGTCTTTCTGAGGCCAGCTCCGGCTCCGACGCCATGAATGTGCGCTGCCGCGCCACGCTCTCCGAGGACGGAACCCAGTACATCCTGAACGGCGAGAAGATGTGGATCACCAACTGCGGCATCGCCAGTTTGTACACTATTTTCGCAAAGATTGACGGCGAAAAATTCTCCGCCTTCCTCATCGAGCGCGACACGCCGGGCCTCACCGTGGGCGCAGAGGAGCACAAGCTCGGCATTCACGGCTCCTCCACCTGCCCGCTGGTCCTTCAGGATTGCCGCGTGCCGGTGACCAACCTGCTGGGCGAGGCCGGCAAAGGCCACCACATCGCCTTTAACGTGCTCAATGTTGGCCGTTTCAAGCTGGGCGTGGCCTGCATCGGCGGGGCGCGGCTCGCGCTGGTGCACATGATCCGCTATGCCAAGGAGCGCATCGCCTTCGGCAAGCCCATCGCCGAATTCGGCCTCATTCAACGCAAAATCTCCACCTCGGCCACGCGCCTCTACGCGGCCGAGAGCATGGCTTACCGCACCGTGGGCATGATTGACGCGAGCCTGGCGCAACTTACACCGGAGCAGGCCCACGCCCCGCGCGAGATTCAAAAGCGCATTGAGGAGTATGCCGTCGAGTGCTCCATCCTCAAGGTCTACGGCTCCGAGATGCTGAGCATGGTGGCCGACGAGTTGGTGGCTACCATGGGCGGCTACGGCTACGTGGAGGAGTATCCGGCGGAGCGCTTCTATCGCGACGCGCGCATCAACCGCATCTTCGAGGGCACCAACGAAATCAACCGCATGATCATCACCGGCTGGCTGATGAAGCGGGCAATAAGCGGGCAACTACCGTTGCTTGGAGCGATCAAGAAGCTGATGGATGAGGTGATGCAGCCGCCTTCTTTCGACGCGGGCGGGGATGCGGGCGAGTTGCTGGCGCGCGAAGCCGAGGTGCTGGCCGCGGTGAAGAAGATTGCGCTGTTTGCCGCCGGAGTGGCCAGCCAGCGGTTCATGACCGCGCTGCAGGAGCAGCAGGAAGTGATGGCCGACCTGGCCGACATCATCACCCAGGTCTACGCGCTGGAGTCCTCATTGCTGCGTGCGCGCAAGCTGGCAGGGCGCAGTGCGGGCGATGTGGCGGCGGCAATGACTGGTCTGCTGGCCGACGAGACCATGGGACTGGCCGAGTGTGCAGCGCGCAGAGTGCTGGCGGCCTGCGCCGAGGGCGACCTGCTGCGGACGCAACTGGCCCTCCTGCGCAGGCTGGCGCGGTTCACTCCTGCCGATGCCGTAGGGCTGAGCCGGAGCGTTGCGCGCCATTGCATCCACGCAGAGAAGTATCCGTTTTAGCCGCCTGCGGCCATTGCATGGGGCAGACGCTCGCGGGAGGCTCGCACGGGCGAATTGCCGCTGACCTTTTCCGCTATGGGAGAAGTGCCGGGTGCCCCAGGTTCGGGCCCCCACGGACAGGTCTTCGTGCGTGGGGTGGAGGTCTCGATTTTGAGATCTGGGATGATTCCTATTCAAACGCTCGCGAAAAGAGCCGCAAATGAAAATCCTTCACCCTGACCGGCGGAGACTGCCGTCAGGATGAAGGACTTTTGTTGCATGGGTTGCTGCGGGCTGCTGAATACTGGCTTAGCGCTGAACCACCACCGTTAGATTCAGCTCAACGGGGATGTTCTGGTTGTCCAGCGTGGCGGGGCGGAAGTGGAACTTCTGAACGGCCGCGACCACACGCTCATCCAGGTCGCGGTTGAAGGGCTTGGCGATCTGGACGTTCTGGGCGTTGCCCTTCTCATCCACATTCAGGCTGATGCCGACTTCGACCTGTTTGGGCAGGACCGAGTCGTATACATCCTGGGGGATGACGACCGTGGCTTCGTCGAGGAGCTTGGGGGCAGTCACTCCGGTGCTGATGCGGGTGACCTGGGTTGGGGTGTTGGCGTCGTTCGCGGTCGTGCTGGCGAAGGCCGCGGTGGTGGCGAGCGGAGCGAGCAGAATGCTGGCGAGAAGAATACGGCGCATGTATTACCTCCAATGGTCATGAGTGACCATCACCAATTTAACGCAAAACATATACGATTGTCAATGAAATTATTCATAACACATATTTTCAATAACTTAGCGTGAATGGAATGTTAAAATCCTACATAACGGTAAAAATTGTCCCTCCGTCTCAAAAAAAGAGGATGACGCGTTGCGGCTTGTGTTATGCGGTTCGGAAATTCCTTTTGAAGACAGAAAAAGCCCCAGGTCCCGAAGTCGGAACCTGGGGCGGAATCGGAACCTGAGGCGAAAGAGGTTTCTGCGGCTGTTAAGAAAACGGGTTAGTCGGCGAGCGAGATGGCGGGTTTGCCGGCCAGTCTCTGGCTGATGTGCTCGCCCAGGCGATCGGCAAAGCTGCCTGTATCTCCTGGCCCGGTGTTCAGCAGGACCACCGCGGCATAATCTCCTTTGGGACTGAAGAACGCGTAGGAGCTGAAGCCGCCCGTGCCGCCGTTGTGCCAGTAGTCGCCGGAGTCTTCGATATAGAGCCAGGCCAACGCGATGCGCATGCCCGGACCCACGTCGGCGCGCAGTTCATGCTGCTGTACAAGCGCGGCGGAAAGAGTCGCCGCCGGTGAATCGCCTGCGACCTTTTTCAGGCTCTCCGGGTGCAGGTTGGCCTCAATGTAGGTGAGCATGTCAGAGGCGTCGGAGCGGATGGCGCCCGCGCCGGCCAGGGCGTCCAGATCCCACGCATGCGCCGGTTGATGGTCGGCGTCGTGCCCTTGAATAAAGCGTGCCTGTTGCGCCGCGGTGAGCGCGACCGTGGTGTCTTTCAGGCCCAGCGGATCGGCGACCTCTTCCTTCATCAGCGCCGGATAAGAAAGCCTGGCGCGGTTTGCCAGCGCCTGCCCCAGCAGCCCCATGGCCAGGTTGCTGTAGACGAAGCCGGGTTTCGCCGGCTTGGCCACGCCCTGTTTGGCCAGGAAGGCGTAGAGATTGGCCTCGGCGTAGTCGGCGTAAGGGTTGCTGGGGTCGGCCGGCTTGAAGTTGTCCGGCATGCGCGGCAGGCCTGAGTGCTGCGTGGCGATATCAAGAAGAGTGACCTCGTCGCCGGCGGGTTTCGCCACGGTCCCGGGCGGCAACAATTCGCGCACCGGCGTATCGAACTTCACCTTGCCCTGCTCCACCATCTGCGAAAGAATCAGGCAGGT
>Ga0255350_1000317_pt1 | contig 18599 bp, 31 predicted proteins | sample HBST25r1metaG_FD_186028 | JGI IMG/M metagenome (GOLD analysis project Ga0255350, IMG submission 186028) | Peat soil microbial communities from Stordalen Mire, Sweden - H.B.S.T-25.r1 | ecosystem: Environmental > Terrestrial > Soil > Wetlands > Peat | place: Sweden: Norrbotten County, Stordalen...
GCCCCGCCAGTGAGACCAGCTACCGCCTGCCGCGTCTACGTTGTCGGCCAAGATGATCCTGTGACCGCGTGGATACCGTGCTGGAAAGCTGACAGGATAGCTCGTGGATTTTCTAGGATGGGAGTCTACGCATGGGTTGAGAGCAATATAGAGAAGGAGAAGGATAAATGAGCAACATGATACCGACAGAAGAAACATTTTTGAAGGACGTATCTAACCACTCCATGACCGTACTGCTCGACAATGGAGTTTACCGTCATATCTCATTCTCAAATAACGGATCATTCAACCAACAATTCGATATTGTTACGTGGCCGGAGTTCCTAGCCTATTCAGGTGATATGGGATGCTTTGTCTTCTCCCGCGTAAACGATATGTTCTTGTTTTTTAGGAACGACGAGGACAAAAAAGAACTTAAAATAAATCCTAGTTACTGGGGTGAAAAGTTACAGTCCGTAGATCGTGACGGATACCATCCTGGATACAAGGAGTATTCTCCAGAGAAATTCAAGGAGAGAGTTGAGGAAAAAGTCAAGGAATGGATTGAAGAGTTTGAAGGAGAGTACGACTCTGATGAGGAGGAACTAGAAACACAGAGAAAAGAATTTGCGCGTCAATTGCGTAATGCTGTCACAGATTGTGTTACGGGTTATGCTGACGATGGCGAGTATAAAGCGCACGAGTCTCTTCAAGATTTCTCTTTCGTGTACGAATCCAACCGATTCACAAATAGTCATAAATATGAATTCTCCGACACTTGGGAGTGGGACTTGAAGGATTACACCTATCGGTACATTTGGTGTCTCTACGCGCTGGTGTGGGGTATCCAAAAATATGATGCGCTGGAAGGGGATTCCTAATGCCGACTAAAGTACAAAAGAAAGTCCTTTGGTGGATTATCGACAACGGCGGGGAACTCTACATCATGTCAGGGCATAAGAGAGTTTTATTCGACTACACCTCTACTTTTGGAAAGCCTAACGAGATGTTTTGTAGGGGTAACGATAATCTGATTGGAGGGCTAGAGGCAAACGTCTATGCCGAAAGAATGTTCAAAATCACAGAGGTCAATCAGAACCTAACCCAAGCAGAGCGTTTCCTTTTTCATCGCTTTAAGATCACCGAAAAAGGTATCAAGGCGGCAGGAAAGAATAGACCTGATCCTAGCGAACACAGCAACGTGCCGCATAGGAATAAAAGATATAAGTAAGAGAAAGTGGGCCTCGTACCGGGAAGGGTTTGAGAGGCCCACTTTGGGAGAGGGCCTGTGGGAGCAGGCCACTATGCTACGTGGCGTAAGAAGCGATGGGACTTACGCTAGCAATATCTTCTTGCATATCGAGGATGTTGTCAAGGATTTATCCACTCAGACAAGCGTTTCCTCATAAACTTCCACACGGTCATAAATTTCAAAACCTTCAACTCTTCTTCCTGGTCCTCTACAATCTTGTGGAAGAGCTTCAATTCGCCAGACTGAGACTTTACCGTACCCTCAAGAATCATCTTATCCATGCGCAGCGTTGCTATTTCCTTGAGCGCCTGATCCCTCTGCTGGCGCAGGATGTCCTCTGTTTGCTTTATACGAGGAACACTCATAGATTTCTGTTGAGGCGTCTTTATAGGCCATTTCCCTAGAAGAGAACCCTCATCTAGACGTTTTTCCCACTCGTAATCGCGCCTATTATTGTAAGCGTTACATGCGCTTACAACGTTACTAGGATCATCCGTTCCCTCATGGGAGCGTGGGACGACATGATCTATCGTCGCGTCTGTAGGTAGATTGTTCCATGAGATTTGTGTGTCGCATCCACACCAATGGCACTTGCGTCCATGTTTTTCCCACAACTTCTCTCGCCTGTTATTAGGCTTGAATGGTGCCACTAAGGTAAGGGATGGATTCGTACTCATTCATCTATTGTATCATAAGAGGCGCAGGATAACTATAAGAATTTGGAGCGGGAGAGGGGACTCGAACCCCTGACGAACAGCTTGGAAGGCTGACACTCTAGCCACTGAGTTACTCCCGCAAACTTGGTGGCCTAGAGGCGGCTCGAACGCCTTCTCTCACCCTTATCAGGAGTGGGCTTTAACCTGTTAAGCTACTAGGCCAAACTTGGAGCCGTCAAAGAGAGTTTAACTCTTGTCTATCCCGTACCAGGGGATTGCTCTAAACGCCTGAGCTATGACGGCTTAACTAAACTTGGTGGGGGACGTAGGAATCAGACCCACGTAACTGCCGTGTAAAGACAGCGTTCTATCATTGAACTAGTCCCCCATGGCGCAGGCGGGAAGAATTGAACTTCCAACTCGACTTTCGGAAAGTCGTATTATCTCCGTTTCACTACGCCTGCAAATCGTTGGTCAACCTGCTGAGACTCCAACTCAGAACTATTCTTTAGGGGAGAATTGTGATATGCACTTTCACCACAGGTTGATGGGGAGCATACAGGGAGTTCAACCCTGATTCATCGCTTAGAAGGCGAGTGCCTTATGCGTTAGACGATATGCTCATGGTACCGCGCCTCAGAATCGAACTGAGTCCCTCAACTTTAAAAGAGTTGGATGCAACCATCACACCCACGCGGCAAAACTTGGTGACGATGCTGGGACTTGAACCCAGACCCGCGACTTTAAGAGAGTCGGATGCTACATTGACACCACATCGTCATGGAACCGGAAGAGGGGGACGATCCCTCACGCACCGCTAATCGGGCGGCAACAACTAGGAGTATAAGGCCCAGCGCCTCACCTGAGGATTCCGGCTAAACTTAATCATGGCAGGATGGTGTTGCGCCATCGGATTAGGCTTACACCGCCGTGAACTTGGTCGCGGCAGAGGCGCTTGAATCCTCTTGACGGGGTTATGAATCCCGCGTTCTACCGTATGAACTATGCCGCGTAAATCTGGCAGGAGCGGAGGGACTCGAACCCTCGAATCCAGTTTTGGAGACTGGCGTTTTGGCCGCTAGAACTACGCTCCTGTATTATCCTGTTCGCTTGTCAAACATCAAAAAACCCCGATCCTGAGATCGAGGTCTGGTAAAACAATCCTACGCAGACCCCTAAAACACGACTCCCCACCCCATCCGCTTAGCAATGGTTATGGTTCTTACGTGTTTGGTCCTTATCTGCATATTCTTTTCCTTGTGCGGGGAGGAATCTAATCCTGCCCTAGCCATTCTTTAGCCTTGGCTGAGGCTTATGACCTGTTGGGGCCAGACTGTCAAGTACAGATTATCCTAGTCGCTTAGGAAAAGTCAAGCCTAAAAGTTGGTATGTCAACAATAAAGTTGTCAAGTGAACTGCCTGATCGAACCCTATCAGCGTAAAGAACCAGTGTCTCTGCTCTTTCTTCCACAAATAGGACGTTCCACGAGACGTTATGTAGTCCGTTACAAAGTGGAAGAAAAGAGTTACGAGAGCAAACCTTATTCCGAAGAAAGCAAACGGAATAGAGTACACCCAAGCGTGCAGGAAAAGCCATTTGTTGCTCTTCGATTTATTCAACGCCATCTTGTCTGATTGAAAGACAAAATCAGCTACAAAGTGCATCCATATTAGAGCAAAAACGTAGTACACAATCCTCCTAGCGCAACAACTTTTTTGTCTCAGAAATCAGCAGTTTGCTCATCTCTTCTCCGGTATGGAAAACAAGGATCATTGCATCTGATAATTCTGTTTGTTGTAGGCACTCTTCCCTAATCCTACCATCTGCGTCTCTAATGTACACGTTAACAATCCAGTTTGACCACCCTGGTCCACTGCAAGACTCAGGTACTACCGAAACAATTGTTTCACGTTCTCCTAGTCGCATAGGAATCTCCAAAAAGTAGGGCCACGATATTCTGTGACCCCTCGCTCAAAAATGGTTAAACCGAAAGAGTTTCCAACTTGGCAAGCTCTTCCTCAAGCTCCTTCTTCTTCTGCGCAGGAGTCTTGAGAGAATCGATCCGTGCTGTAAGTTCGCGCTTACGAGCCGCTACCTTGTCAGCGTTACGGGCTGCAATCTCCCGGCGAATCGACTTCAGGGTTACGTCGAGATATTCTGGTTCCTCGACCTGTAGAGCCTCGTACTCAGCACGAAGCGCCTTGCCGTCTGCAAGCAATCCTACCAAGTCGTCTGTGTCCAGACGGTCAGCATTGAAGTTCTTGAGTGCGTTGGTGTTCATTAGACTGTCACCAGTCCTTTCTGCGCTCCCTTGAGCACGTTATTGAGTGAAAGTAATGGGGTGGCAAGTATTTCGTCAATTAACGAATACCTTGACGCCCGAAGGGTTTGAACGGTGTTGACGATGCTGTAGTAGTCAGTGTTTCCAGAAACGTCGAACGTCTGCATCTCGATTCCTGCGCGGCTAATAGATTCCTTCCATCCGCTACGCCCGTTAACGTCGTAGAAATACACCGGAACATCCTTCTGAAATTGATCGATATATTTCTTGTAGACATCGGAGAATAATGGAGCGGTGTTTTCTCCACCGTCTGAGACAATAGCGATGCCGTCAATTTCGATCTTTTCCGCTAACATCCTGTTTAGACCTACGCCGATAGAAGTCCCACCGTTGGCTGTGATATGACGTGTAGCTTTTTGAATCTGATCCAGCGACAAGCCAGTTACATCCACTGTCATAGGATTCACGTCAAAAAATACAAGGTAAACTTTTCCTTGTACAAACTTGGCAAGAGTCGCAGATATGTGCTTTGCTAGTTCAATTGCGTTGCTCATACTACCACTCTTGTCTCCGAGGACGAGCCACGATCCGCTAGGCCCACCTACCGAAGCAATTTGCTTGTCTTGAAGCCCACGCAGCTTTTCTTTCAACGTCTCATCCTGTACAGCCTCTACAGCTTGAGTCGTCTTCAACGTGTTCTTCTTGCTCGTTGCCGCCTTTGCCAATGCCGCGTCAAATGCTCCACGAAGAGCAGGATTCGTCTTCAATCCTAACTTTTCCAGCATCTTGACGTTGGTAGTAAGTTCCGTAGGACTCATGGCTTGGATAAGTGCCTGTACCAAATCCGGTTCCTTAGCCTTCGCTCCCAAAGCTCCTAGCGCGATAAGGAAAGGTATGTGGTAACGCATGATCGAACCAGCAGCCTCCGTAGGACTCATGTTCTTGAGGTTTGCTACTACCTCAAAGACTGATCCCTTGGGAAGTGGAGCCTTTGTCTTGTCAAAGTTCCGGCCATAAAGAACTACGTTGGTCCTCTCCTTCTCAGGCTTTGCGTGCGCCAGAGAGTAGAGTTCCTTCAGTGTCCCTCTGTGCTGGATTGCAAGGTGATCCCAACCCTTGTCTTGCTCCTTCTGGTGCAGGTAATCCTCCACCAAACGACGCAATTGACGCATCTTGCCAGGAAGACGAACTTCCAATGCAAACCGATAAGCCCTCGCCAACTCACGCGGCCCTAAAAGGGCGATGTGAGCCAAAGCGTTGTCTACCAGTTCCGCGTCCTGTTCGTATGCCAATCCGATAACTGGCAATGCTACCTTGCTGTCACGAATCTGACCATGAGTACGGTCCCAAGCGATCAAGTGAGATAAAAACTCACCCTCTTGCTGTACAGCCTGTTTGCCGATAGGAAGATACTCCTTCAGCGCTCCATGCGGACTCTTACTAAGCTCCGCGATCAAACGGTTTTTGCTTACTCCTGTTTCTGCCATGTATTCGCCCTCCCGGTGCGAAAAGTGTTAAGGCAACTTCCTTGTTCTCAAGTAATCCACAAAGAAGTCGTAATCAAGTTTGCGAATGTTGCACCAGTCTCTTGCTGGCATCGAACCTTTGGATTTATTGCAATTTTTACAGCTACTCAAAAAGTTTGACGTATCGTTTTTCCCGCCAGATTCCAAAGGTTCAAAGTGGTCGATAGACAACGGACTCTTCCCCATTTTCACGCCACAATACATACACTTACATCCGTCTGCAACCCAAACCTTTTGTTGAACCGATCCACTAATTTCATATCTTACCTTGCGATGAAACGCCTTCGCTGGCATGATGAGAATTTCAGGATTATCGGTACGCGCTAGGAAGTCAGTCCACTCTTCCATCGAAAGACGTTCTATCTTTGGACTACCTAGATGTGGACAATCAGGAAGTAAGAGAATCGCTTGCGCTCCCTCTCCTCCTACGACCAATCCTTCGATTTTCAGGATGTTTCCCAAATCGCCGTACACCGCAGGACGGTGACGTGTTTCAAGCATATAGAATCTGTCGCCACTTGCCATATCGTGCTCCTCTCCCAAGGCACAAAAATAGTGGATTCAAGTCGGTTGTAGTTTTGAATATTCTCTGCAACCTTTCGGCTCAGAAGAACTCCCCAGTTTTTATGGGGGGGAGTTCGGGCTGTGAACCCGAAATATCATGTACCTACTACCAGTAGAATCCAATGTTATCGGCGTTAAGTCGCTTTGCTAGTTTTCGTGTGCTAACCATTGCACTAATCCCCCACATTGTCGGGGGATGTGAGAATCGAACTCACACTACGGTCTCCAATGACATGTAAGCAAATCAATGAACGCCAAACCTGTTGTTTCAAAACTTATGGAGCCGGGTGCTTGAATTGAACAAGCATCTTGAGATTATGAGTCTCACGCATGTATCCGCTTGGGTTATACAGTTGCCCGTAAAGTTCCTAGTGGCATTACCGTTTTGCTAACCCGGCTCATCTTATGGTGGAGGACCACAGGTATTAGCTGTGATTCCAGTCTTTCGACCGGATGCTGGTCATGTAACCTAGAACCGTATTCGTTTCCGAAAAGTCGATCTCGGTTTAGAAGCGGTCCCCCACAACTTATTGAGTGAAGTCTCTCAGGTAACTCCTTGCGGAGCACAAGGACGGATTTGAACCGTCTCCGATTGATTACAATTCAATTGCCGGACCAAACCGGCACATGTACCCTGAAAATTACACTCAAACTTAATCCGTAAAGACCGTATGCGAGTTGTGTTGAAAATGGGAATCGAACCCACTACCCTCAGTGATTAGACTGATGCTCTAGCCAAATGAGCTATTTCATGTACGCATCCGAATATACGGAATCCTTTGTCCCTATACATCAGGGAAAATCAAAACTCATTTCCGGTGGTATCCTAGAAGTTTATTACAGTTGGATACACTGCCGACAGCCAATATCACCATTTCGTGATACGCTCCCTACTTCTTACACCGGATAAACTCAATCTCACAAAATCAATAGTACATCCTATTTCCTGCTCCGTCAAGAGAAATCTTCGTATTTCTCAAACTTTTTTCTGCGCCTTACTTTGGAGCGCCTGACTGGACTTCAACCAGCGATATTTCGTTCCGAAGACGAACGCTTTATGCACTAAGCTACAGGCGCTCAAACTATGGTGGGACCGGAAAGGATCGAACTTTCTACCCCCAGCTCCGCAAACTGGTGCTCTATCCAAATGAGCTACGGCCCCACATTCAAAATGGTGCGGGTGGAGGGATTTCAACCCCCGATCTCCTCGTCCCAGGCGAGGCGCGTTAGCAGGCTTCGCTACACCCACGTAAACTCGTTATTCCAGAAAACGCCTAAAAATGTAATAACGATTCCCTTATTACAACTTCCTTATTAAGATGGTGCCGACTACCTGAGTCGAACAGGTTTCTGGAGATTTTCAGTCTCCCGCTGAATAACCGTACTAGCTCAGTCGGCAAAACTTATTCTGCTAAATCATCCGCTTTCGTCATGGCATTCCATTCGTTATCTGAGTAAACAATATGACGACCATCAGAAAAGTCAAAACTTACGCTATCTGAGCTTCGACAATGAGTACACGTTACAGTCTCAACCGTGACCGATCCATAGCTTCCTTCCAGATCGAATTCTACCGGCGTGCTTGTGCTTCTACTCATAACGAACTCCTAAACTTATGGTGGAGCTACAGGGAATCGGACCCTACGACAGTTTCTTTGCAAGAGAAACCCGCTGCCCACAGCTAGCCCCACTACTTACTACCAAATATCCCACGCTACCGTCTTCTTCACATCAGGAATCTCTTTCTCCTGCGCGAGTGCCACTGTAGCAGCACGACGAAACTTCCGATTCCTTATCCTTGCCCAACTCTTGCGCCCCGGCCAAGAACCACCATAAGCGCCAGGATAACCGCAAACTCTACGCCATGCCTCACGAATTTCTTCCTGTATCTTCCAAGGCATCGTGTTCAATGTTCTACTCATACAACCCCCCTGATGGGGTGGCTAGTGGAATCTGAGTCCACAACCTCCGGGACCACAACCCGGCGCTCTACCAATTGAGCTATAGCCACACTTGGAGCCTCGTGCCAGAGTCTAACTGGCTTTTCCGGTTTACAGGACCGGCACATCGACGGCAATGTTTACAAGGCAATCTTTTCACGCAAACTGCAATCTTTCCTCACCTTTGGAATTGTTCCAAAGAAAACTAGACCACTCTTCAATCTCACTCCCCAACTGTTTCAACATAAAACGGCTGGTATGAATTGTAGCAGGTAATGGTCTGTGAATCAATTTCATTCCTGCTTCCTCTGGAGTCATGTTCTTTTTCTTTTGGTTACATTCGTGACAAGAACAGCACAAATTACTCCATTCAGAATTTCCACCACGGCTCTTTGGTACGATATGTTCCAATTCAAGAACAATCTTTGATCCATGAGCGCCGCAGTATAAACACTTGAATCCATCACGAGTAAAGATGTTTTTCCTAGACGACATAGGACGTTTGTACGGAACCTTTGCATAGTCAACTAAAGCGATCACGCTAGGAGCCGTAATTCCAGGATAAACCTCAATGCGCGTAGGAATAATAACTCTTGCTTTTCCCTTGCAAACCAGTTTCAAAGAGTGACGAACTGAAATGACACGCAGCGGCTCCATGCTCCGGTTTAGCTGTAAAACTCCTCTGCGCATTATGTTCATCATCCTACTCTCTTTCCTCAAAAGTGGAGCCGATGGAGGCAATCGAAGCCCCGACCTCATCTGTACGAAAGATGTGCTCTCCCACCTGAGCTACATCGGCCTTATGCTTCCGTCTTGCCGTCATCCTTGCTACTACTTTGAAGTCGGCATCCAATAAAAGCATTTCGTGTTCCATGTCGGCTCCTTTTCTTAAAATTCTCCAGTACATCCATTTTCAATATACCGTTCTCTGCGATATACATTTTCTTTTAACATTATAATACTATCGTCTAAAGAAGATACGTCAATCGCGTTATCCTCGTATAATTCACGTAACTTGATTGAAACTCCAAGAGCATATTTATCCGAAGAAAGAAGACTAACTTGATTCGCCCTATGTGCCCCATTGCACAATATAGCAACTTCTATGTCATCGTTTGCTTTTCTCTGCAAATTGAGCAATAGATCGTGTAATCCTTCGTCCGTCTTCCAGTCTTTAAAGTTTCTCATGGCTTCCCTTTCAAATTGGAGCGGATGGAGGAATTTGAATCCTCGTATTCGCGTAGGCAACGCGACATTCTACCATTGAATTACACCCGCATAATGTTTGTCAATTACCTGCATCATCCTCTGTTTTCCTACCGGATTCATTGAGTGTACCACTACTCCATCCTTCGGCCAAACATTGTTTTCTTCCATCCAACAAACCACGTCGTAACCAGACTTTTCATGCGGACAGCGATTATAAAACGTAGTCTCCGTTGTTTTCATGTCTCCGACATAGGATCCAGATTCTGTACATTCCTTACAGGCTCCTATATCGTGGTCAAGGCTTGCAAATGTCACTTCACCTGTCTTCAGTATGGCAATCGCTTCATCGTAATTCTTTGCCCACTCAGAACTGATAAATCCATACTTCCAAGGTACTCTTACATCGTCAAGCCAAAGACGCATTATATCTCCTTAATTGGCAGCGGGAGCAGGAGTTTAACCCGCCTATTATTGCTCCAAAGGCAATCGCCTAAACGCTCGGCCATCCCGCTAAAACTTAAGCTGCGCCTGAGTGTCGTGGTCACCCGTTATCGCAGTCCTGTCGCTTTCACGTCCACATCAGAAGCGATCTTTTGGCAGGGAAGGCAAGTCTCGAACTTGCTACCTCTCGGATCAGAGCCGAGCGTTCGACCCGTTGAACTTCTTCCCTACATTCACTAAAACAATCTAGGCTGATCGGATTTCTTGCGATATTTCTTTCCTCCAATCAAACCAATTCTTTTCAATCTTTTCCTTACGGCCATTTCCGATACGCCTAATTTTCTTGCAACCTGAACATTGTTCTTTGCTCTGACCATCCTAAGTAATTCATCGTCAGTAGGCCAAGAAATTTTTGTTATCTTCGGCTGCTGCTTATTGTTGCAACTCCTACACCGCGATCCACCATGCCTACTCAATTTCTTTCCGCAATCCTTGCAGTTCTTGAATACCTTTCTGTTTTTTACCCTATTCCTGCCGCAATACGTATCCAGTTGACTATCACAGTTGGGACATATAAGCCTTAAATTTCCCATCCGATTGTCGCTGTGGACTCCGTTTATGTGATCCAAGCGAAGATTAAGTGGCTTACCATTCCATGTTGGATCGATTCCACATAACGCGCACTTGTTCTCCAGTATTGCATCTCTAATCAACCTCTTCTTGAGGTTAGTGGAGTCATAAGTGCTGTTTGCGATCATTATTTCATCAAGTGGAATAGACCTCCTCTTTACCTCGTTAAGCAGACCTCCTGGCTTCATCGACGGCATCAATGAAATATCTATGCCATCCTCTTTTATTCGCTTCATCAACGTGTGGTAACTATTGCCGTGCCCACTCATTCCAAAGAATTCCGCTACTTGCTTAATACTGCGGCTTCTGGATATGAGTGCCGCAAATTCTTTCTTCGGCATCTTCCAAATTTCACTTCTGCGCCTATTGTCCATGGTTAATCGAACCCTCATACAGTATATCGTACTATGGTTCGATTTACAAGTTGGCTGACGAGGGGTGACTCGAACACCCATCCTCTTTACAGAGCCATCTGCTTAACAGGCAGGGCCGATACCATTCCGGGCACTCGCCAACAAGTCGTTATCGGTTTTCAAAGATTGGATTCGACAACCTGAGTTGTCTCCTACGCAACGCGGCCCGATTCCTTTTGGGTTTCGGGCCGCTTCAGTTTTACCATTCATTGTTAGGTAAAAATCTGTCTGAGGCCCTATCCTGTCGCACCATTACCCTGCGGCGTTGCCGTCGCTGTTGGGTTGGCGTGTTGGAATCGCGTCTTCATGTTTCCTACCTTAGCAAAGATGAGAAATGTTGTCAAGGACTTTTTATGAAAGATATTCAATCTTCAAGTTTTCAGGATTCATCGCTTCGTCTACAGCGCGTTCAACGTCTTTCAATAATCCTTGTCGCTTCAAGGTTTCTATTCTGTGCCATGCCTTGAATTGAGGAGTCTCTGCGCACTTCCTGAACGCTTCCACTTTATTCTTGCGCTGATCTCTACCGTCTCTATGCTCCGCTCTAGCGCCCGATGCAGTATGAATACAACGCACCCCGTTCTGTTTTGCGTTGCGGTGTTGACCACCATTGCCTCCTGTACAGAAGGTTTGGAACTCGAAATCCTTAGCCGTTAAGGAAAATAGAAGCTGTTTTTCCATGTAAACCTCTTGGTGTCCTTGGCGGGTGCTTGCCCCGCGTTTTCCGCTAGAGAGGCGGAATTCCTAACGTTGGAAGACAAGGACAATCTTGGCGAAGTAGACGGAAATCGAATCCGCGTACACGATCTTGAAAGGATCGCTGGAGAACCAACACCCCTGCTACTTCGTAAAAATGGGTAGTTTCAATTCGGCACTACCCACTCCGGACCCTACGGTTTGAGGACTGTTAGTAGCCTTGCGGGGTCTATTCAAAATGGCGGACTCGACCAGGGACGATCTGGCACAGGCTTGATCGACAATCAAGAGCACTACCAATTATGCTACGAGTCCAAAAACTTTGCGGGTCGGACTCACCCGGTGCCCGCTTCTCCCGTTAATATAGGAGGAAAATGGAAGCGGGGCTTGGAATTGAACCAAGATGAGAAGGTTTATGAGACCTCTCGGCTCCTTGCTCCCCGCAGTGAAAATGTGATGGCGAAACTAGCCGAAGTCGCTATAGACTACCTGAGTCTACTATGAACGGTGCCATCATATCCGTCAACGAAATCGCTTCCCAGTTTTTCGTGAATACTGGATTCTGCTTCGATAGTGTTTCCTTCACGCCGGAACTGCCAAACATCAAATACAGATTACATCCATCCTATGCGCTTGTCAAGAGTTTTCTTGCGCCTCTACATCAAACTTTTCCGATGTAAAAACTTTCCTATCCAAATCTAATCCGTGTGTATGAAGTCCGGGAATCGAATCACTTACAATCTCGGTATAGGACTCATTGAATAGTTTTCTGATGATGTTCTTGACTGCTCGATTCTGTTCCTTGTTTGGCATAGACGCATCAATTATGCAAAGTATAGATGCGCGAAGGATTCTAAGTTTTGGAGCTACCGTTTGTCCTAGTATCTTGCACGCCTCATCAAAACCAGGATAGTGTTCATCGGTTTCGATTGTGGTAAGTTCAGGATGGTTTTCAATTGTGGATTTCACAGAGTTCAAAGATTCGTCTACGCCTACTGTGGTGTTGTTCATGTTTCTCCTTTTCGATTTCCGGTTGCTTTGCGTGTTGCCGGAACCACGGAATGAAATCAGTATAGCACAAAAGAACTATGGTGCAAAGTCCGACTCGTAAATAAGTTCCTCCCACACTCCCTGACATTGAAAGGAAGATGGAAGCATGAATGTCTTCACACCGTAAAACTTCTTTCCACGCCTAATCCAAAAAGGATATTCTTTTGGAATCTCATCTTTCGTCGATACTGGAATCCATTTACCGTCGTTCCACCACTGCTTCCATTCAATCGATCCTGATTTTAAGAGACGGGACGCATCCGAATTGGATTCAGCAAGACCGATGGACACTAAGAACGATGGAAGATTCTTTGGTCTTTCCTTAACTTCAAAATCGTCATGGTTAAACAACCACATCTCATCGGATGCGTCTCTACCACGCATATCCCATCTATGCTTAATCCCTATCAGGTAGTCCCGTATTTCAAAGTAGATATTCATATTTTCTCTCCCAAGAAAATAATACCATAGATTATGGTGCAGCGTCACAGACTCGAACTGTGCGTTTCCCGAAGGAAGGTAGATTTACAGTCTACTGGCCGTCCTACCGACCATACGCTGCACATCATGGAGGAGAGTAATGGTAACCATCCATCATCCCTTACGGGAGCCACGGTTTTCAGGACCGTCTGAGCAGCTTGCTCGGTACTCTCCAAACTGGCGGATGACGACGGAACCGACCCGCTGCGCTATTCCTAGCGCCCCAGTAGTTTTCGAGGCTACTCGCTCTCCATGAGCGGCGTCATCCTACACTGGCGGGAAGCACTGCGCACGATGCAGAATCCTTTCGGACCCAACGGTTTTCCAATCCGTGCCTATCACCCGATAGGTTTACTTCCCAATCTTATGGCGGAGAGCCGAGTGAACGATACCCAATGCCGTAGCATCCATCTGTTTAGCAAACAGCGCCAGAAACCCTTCTGGTTGACTCTCCGTACATCTTTGGTGCGACTGAGGGGCATCGAACCCCTACGACCGAAGTCAATAGTTTTTGGGACTATCGCGTGCTGCCAGTTTCGCCACAGTCGCACATCTAAAATCTGGTAGCCCCGGAGAGATTCGAACTCTCAATGTCGCTGTTCGCAACGCTGGTTCCTAAGGCCAGTGCCTGGGCCAATCCGGCGTCGGGGCCACGCTTTTTGTTGTTTTTCCACTCGTTAATGGTAAGGTTATGAGCTTTTTTACATTCATAACATCTACATCCACGAGCGTACATTGCATTTGTTCCACAAACTACTTCATCACATCCCGTTCTTCCTAGTTGAGCAGCCCTTGCACATCGCCTTCCGCAATATGGACCACTTTTGTTTTGTTTTGCATTATGACGAACCTGCCTAGCATCTTTCTTCGCAGGATTACCGCACTGTGGACAAACAAACTCATACCACGTAATATGCTTCCGTAACCTGTTGGACTTTGAAGCATTTTCAGATTTAGATAGGAGTTGAAAATTATCAATCCTGTCGTCTGATGGGTCTTCGTTTACATGATCGACCGTCTGCCCTTCTGGTATTACTCCAAGATGATTTTTCATTAGATAGCGACTGTAAAGTGTCGTTCCCTTTGAACCATCATCGTACCATACCGTCATAAACTTCCTACCCTTGCAGCTTCCAGAACTAAACAGGTAGGGGCCAGTGTAGCGAATAGGTGTCTTCATTTCACCATCTTACCATATCCGCGTCTACATTTCAACTTTGGAGGCCAAGATGCGAGTCGAACGCACCAAAAACTGCTTTGCAGGCAGTCCCTTAACCGATTAGGTTCTTGGCCTTATGGTGGGGGCGACGGGTGTCGGACCCGCCCTTTACGATTCTTAAGATCGTTGTCTCTTCCAGCGTGGACTACGCCCCCAATAAAAATCCCCCGCTGGTTGGCGAGGGCGATTGAACCTGAATTGAAACTTGGCTCAAACACGCCTCTCTACGCACAGTAAATAACTGAGCGATGAAAGTAGCGAGTTGGAGCACAAGTTCTTCATGAATCAATCATCCCACAGTTTCAAATCGTTGTCAAGCGTTTTTTACTGAATTTTCCTAGTCGATTCGTAGTCTTTCACTATTTTCCAGATCGAAGTGCTTTCCGTCAAGTCAAGATTCAGAGCATCCGAAAGACGTTTAATCTTTTCCACTCTTCTTTCTTTCGCACCAAAGGGAGTGATAAAATCTCCTACCTGAGATTCTGTCGAAATAAAGGCATCTCTTAACGTGAGTCCTTCGGCCACATCTTCTGGATCGTCGTAAATAATTTTGTCCAACTCACAAATCACTGCATTGTAAGCAGGACTTCCCGTGTTGAGTTCTGGAGCGTGTTCAAACTTCATAATACTCCTATGCGTTTAGGAAATCGTATATTCATGGACTTTTGTTGCCGTGAAGAACTCAGGATCGCAACAATCTTTATAGCGACGTTCCGTTGATTTAACTTCTCCACTCGTATCACCCCAGTTGACAGCATCATAGCGTCCAATTAGAACACGCCATGCGATTCTAAATTGTTGACGAATATGGAAAATAGACCAGTACCCGCAGCAACGCGCAGGACGCCACTTTCCTGGTTTATACTCTTCCGATATGGTCCAATTCACCAAATCACTCGCCGAATAAACAGATGGACACCGCATTCTTATTCTCCTATCGCGCAAGGAAATTCAAACGGTTGGGGCGTACCACTACAGCACACCCCTCCGTATACGGTTAGAAAACGCTGCTTGATTCGTCTACATTCGAGTTGTAGATATTGACAGTGAATCCAGTACAGTTGTAGAAGTTGACTGAAACTGGATCATCGTAGACGGGACACTCATCGTCGAAATCTTCCTCGCACAAAGGACAATAGGGTTCAGGATCGGATGGTGGTGCTGGCTGTTTATCGGTTGCGGTCGTCTCCGGCTTAGAATCAGTCGGAACTTCGGGTGTATGTTTCTTGCTTGCCATTTTTTCTCTCCTTGGTGGATGATACAGGTTGATTATACACACTTTTACTGATACTTTGCGTCTAATTTCAATTGGTCAGATTTGTATTCGTCCAATTGAACTCGTAACGTTCTTAATTTCTCTTCTACATCTTTAATACGCTCAAGAGTACACTTAACTCCTAATTTTGCGCTGCGTTTTGCCCAAGAAACAACCTCTTCCTTGTTGGTCGAGAATGTGTTATCGTACATCACCAACCCATCGTGCGTAACGTTGGGCCATCCTGGATTCTCGCACTGTTTCTCGATGATGTTGCTGCCATCATAAGTATAAACAGCAATTGAATGAGTGAAAGTGTCTTGTTTTTCTAACAGGCTGATGATTTCTTCAGGTGGTGCTTTCAAAAGGTCTGGATATGTCTCCAAAAGAAATCTTTTGAACGTGGAATTCTCCGTTACTTTCCCTGTCAGAATATCGATTGTTACCAGATCATGAACGTATCCAGACCCGATGAATAAATTCTTTCCATTTACTTGCACAATGTGTGTAATGCCAAACCGTTCCTTCAGCGATTTCCATCCCATTTTTCTCTCCTGTTCTTTTTTGCTCAGTACCCCAAAGCGGATAGGAATTTAATCATCATTGAGGTGTCCTATGCTCTCTCTGTTGGTTACTATCCTAGTCGTGTGCATCGTTTTCAGTCTGATTTTCTGGATTCTTTCTCAACTTCCACTACCAGCCCCATTCGCACAAATTGCCAGAGTCGTTTGCGTCGTTCTATTCTGCATCTGGCTTTTGTATATCCTAGTTCCATTGGCTGGTGGTGGATTTGGTCACACGATGGTTCGCTAGTCTGGATACTTTACCAGATCGTTGTTCTCACGCTGCCAATCTTTGAACTTCTCCGCGTATTCCAGAACTTCGTCTGCCTGTTTAGCTAGAGAGTCTGAAAGGTCATACTCTTCCCTCACAGACGCCTTATTTGCCTCACGGCGTAGGAGATAGCTGTATTCCGTAACGGCATCAACGCTTAGTTTATCCTGCGCCCTCACGAAAAAGTACGGCTCGCCTGGGTTAAGACGTTGCAACGGGTTTTCGTGCTGATACTTCGGAATTGTCCTCAATTTCCTCTCCCTTTTACGGTTCGCACACTTCCTTGACGCGCATACGAATCACTACTTTTCCACAGTATGCACACTCTATCGTCAACCGCTTTCCTGTCAGAGTCGCATATACAGGATCTTGAGGATGAGCACGACAGTTGAGATTCAAGATTTCTTCATCAATCTTGTCTGTCATTTACGTGCCTCCAGCATCTTATCTGCCACCTTATATGCCCACTCTTCATAGTTACCACCATCTGCATCTGTTAACGCTAACCAATTACCTGCTAGCGCTGCCATAGCAAACTGGTCGCGTATGGTTGCTCGTTCCTGAGTCACAGTTAATATGGGACGGTGAAGTTCTGAAAGATTTTCAATCTCTGAAAAATCAATCTTTTCTGTGTTATACGTCAGCGGAGGGTGGAGAAAGATGTTCAACTTCTCGTTTTGCTCTGCGAGTTGGGCGGCAATCTCTTGGAGAAGTCTTAATTTTGTCTTTTGAATCCCGTGTCATGGATTCCCGTATGAATTTGGTTCTGTACTTATTTCCCGTATTTCCTTAGCGTTCATTGGTTTCCTCTCCCTTAAAAACGGTATTTCTCCATCAGGATACTTATCTTTTACAAGCCTATCAACTTCAGCAGGATAATCAAAGTTTGTCCACTGCTCTTCTCCTCTGTATTCCTCATCTACAGCCATCTTTGCAGCAAGCATACAGAGTGGGCATCCTTGCGCTATCTTTCTCAACTCGTCTACATCCCCATACCAGCAACCGGATTCATCGTCAAGATAGTAACTGAGAGGATGTTGTATTACTCCTAGTTCCTTGCATTTTCCGCAGACACGATCAGGATTCTTTAGGCACAACGGTTCGTGCCTTAGACATTTGTTTTTATCCCAGAAACCTTTACTACAGTGGTCGCATAGATAGCGCAGTACACGTCTGGATTTCATTATGGTTCCTCTCCCAAGGCCACTTATCCGGTATATCCAAAAACACTACTCGCGCAGGACCAGAGTACCACTCCTGTCCGCAACACATGACGCGCTCCGTCATAGTTCCGTTAGGATTCTTTGTGTAGACTGTCTTGACCTCTACAGTGTCACTCACTGGACTTTTTCCTCGTGCTTGAACTCAAACTTGAATCCGCACGTCTGACACGATGCGCCATAGTAAACAGAGAACTCTCCATCACGGATTCCTATTTCGTAATCCTCTCGCAGCGTAAAACAGATATTATCATCTGTTGTTAGAGACTTGCGAAAATATTCAGCATGGCGTCTCAGTTCATCAAATTTCTCTACAGAAACATTTCCGTAGGATTCTGACGCTTCCCTATCAAGTTCATTAGCCCTTGATCTGTTGGTTACGTAGCAGCGTGGGCATTGTGTCCATTTATCTGCGCTCATATTCTCTCCATTTATAGTCCCAAAGTCTTTCCAGCACGAGGCTAAAACGTATTCGCTTTATCGCCGTTAACGTGCGTATCTTTGCTGTGCGTAGCAAACACAGCAACCAAAAAGATCACCAGAAAAACAAAAACTACTATGCCGTTAGGAATCCAAATTGGAGACAGTACCCACCACCAACTCCATTCGATCACGTGAACCAGTTTTAGCACAACGAAGGCCACGGTCAACAAACCACAAAAACCAATACCGCTTGACGAACTGCTAGTTTTCTTTGACATTTTCCTCTCCCTCAAGTGTTGAAATTGTCCTATCCGCAATCCTGTTTAGCAAAGGAGCATAAAGCCTCTCCGCCTCTTCTAATCCTTTGCGCTGTCCAAGTTCGTACAATCCTGCTCCAAAACCCAATATTCCAAGGAGTATAGGCCATAAAGTCCATGCGTCAATTGTGATTGTCATTTTCTCTCCCGATAGTACGCCAACAAATCCTCGTTCACATGGAAACCCATACACCTCATCCAATACGGTTGAAT
>Ga0255350_1000319_pt1 | contig 18582 bp, 17 predicted proteins | sample HBST25r1metaG_FD_186028 | JGI IMG/M metagenome (GOLD analysis project Ga0255350, IMG submission 186028) | Peat soil microbial communities from Stordalen Mire, Sweden - H.B.S.T-25.r1 | ecosystem: Environmental > Terrestrial > Soil > Wetlands > Peat | place: Sweden: Norrbotten County, Stordalen...
GACCATCAGGGAGCGGCGACCTCGCATGAATTGAACAGGACACAGGGACTCTGGTTCTGCTCTAGGGTGGGATACCAGAAACCCACTCAACAGCAAGAGGAGAAATACTCTAAAGTCTCAGGGTGTGACGTTTGCCGTGCCGCAAATGCCCCCGCCTTGGCCATCGCAATCCTCGGTGAGTTACCATGGAAGAGAAGATTTGGGTGCCTGCATGTTCGTCGTTGTCTGGCAGTTCGAAATTGCCGAGGAGAAGGTTGCCGCGTTTGAAGCAGCCTATTCGCCCGAGGGCGCATGGGCGCAACTGTTTCGCACTTCGCCCGACTACCGGGGCACGGAACTGCTGCGCGACGCTTACATTCCCGGCGCATACCTCACCATCGACCGCTGGGTGAGCGAAGAGGCCTTTCGCGCCTTCCGCAAAAACCACGACCAGGAGTACGAAACGCTGGATCGTGCCTGCGACGCGCTCACCGACCGCGAATCCCGCATCGGCGCGTACAGCGTCTGACTGGTTACGGCCAGCGGCTGCGCAAGTTGAATCGCCGGCTTGAGCGAGTCCCCGGCAGCGGAGATAAGTCGCTGGCAATACGCAGGAAACAGGGAGGCCGTCCGACGACCTCCTCGACTTCGCCGTCTATTCGCCATTATTTTCTGTCAATGTCTGTCCAGCCCTGCTACAATCCGATCGAAACGCAATCCATGCCGCCGAGCCGTTTCCTCGCAGGAATCGAGGAGCCGGGCGAGGTGAGCACTATTTTCAGGAGCCCTCCCCATGGCAATCGCCGATGACCGCGCCAAGGCCGTAGAACTCGCCCTTGCACAGATCGAAAAACAGTTTGGCAAAGGGTCGATTGTCCGGCTCGGCTCCAAGGAGGCGCTGCTCCCGATCGCCGTGATCTCGACCGGCTCCATCAGCTTTGACGCGGCTCTGGGCGTGGGCGGCATTCCCCGCGGCCGTGTAGTAGAGATCTTCGGCCCGGAGTCTTCGGGCAAGACCACCATCACCCTGCAGATCATCGCCGAGGCGCAAAAGATGGGTGGCCTGGCGGCATTTGTCGACGTCGAGCACGCTCTGGACCCCAGCTACGCCAAGAAGCTCGGCGTGGACATCGACAACCTGCTGGTCTCGCAGCCCGACAGCGGTGAGCAGGCTCTGGAAATTACAGAAACCCTGGTCCGGAGTGGCGCCATCGACGTGCTGGTGGTCGATTCCGTGGCCGCACTGGTGCCCAAGGCCGAGCTGGACGGCGAGATGGGCGACTCCCACATGGGCCTGCAAGCCCGCCTCATGTCCCAGGCCCTGCGCAAACTGACCGGCACGGTCTCCAAATCCCGCACGGCTTTGATTTTTATTAATCAGATCCGCGAGAAGATCGGCGTCATGTTCGGCAACCCCGAGACCACCACCGGCGGCCGCGCGCTCAAGTTCTACTCCTCGGTGCGCGTGGACATCCGCCGCATCGCTGCCATCAAGGACGGCGACGCCGTCGTCGGCAATCGCACCAAGGTCAAGATCGTCAAAAACAAGGTGGCCGCGCCCTTCCGCGAGGCCGAGTTCGATATTCTCTACGGCGAAGGGATCAGCCGCGAGGGCGACGTGCTGGACCAGGCCGTGGCGCAAAACATCGTCGAGAAATCTGGCGCGTGGTACAGCTACGCCGGCGAGCGCATCGGCCAGGGCCGCGAGAATACGCGCACCTTCCTGAAGGAGAACAAGGACGTCTTCGCCAAGATGGACGCCGAGCTGCGCAAGAAGCTGAATATCGGCGGCAGCAAGGCCGAAGTCCCCGAAGTTCCCGCCACCGGACCGGCCGAAGCCAAGGAAGCCGTCCGCGGGCGCAAAGCGTAAGGGCTCGGCGTTATAGCCGAGCCCTTGCACAATGGCATACCGCTGAAGTATTTATTTATGCGTGCTGATTAAAAGGTGATCTTAGTCTGCACGCCGAAGACCCAGGGATTCGGTACGTGCGTGTAAGTGAAGGCGCCCGGATCGATGACATACTGGAAGTTAGGGTGAATCAGCCACCAGCGGGTTACCATCATGCCGTAGCCTTCTTCAATCACAGCCTCCCCTTTCGCCAAAGGAAAATTGGTGATTCCTTCACCGGCCAGCGTGGCTTCTTCATGTTTTAGCCCACCGGGGTTTACTCCAGCACGCGCATAACCGAAGCTGATGAAGTCGTCCTTTCGGAAGTTGAACGGTCCCTGTGCGATCGCCGCGGCAGTCTCCCAGCTCGATATGGCGGCTGTTCTGCGATCTGAAAGTGTGCCTTGACCGAACAAGTATAGACCACGCGGAGTGCCGGGCTCGAAGCTCAACACTTCCTGATCGGCCAGCAGCCAGCCGCCATATCTGCCGTCATGCTCCTCCGATGGATTGGCCTGATCTTTGGCGCGCGAGGTATCGTAGTACGCTCCGAGCTTGTAATGACCCACAAGTTTATTCGAGCCCAGGGAACTGGTGTATGCGAATTCAGCCGGAAACACTGCGCCTGTCGCGTCGTTGAAGCTGAATTTCATGCCGTTTTTTGAAGCCTTATAACTCGTATTGCCTTCGTAAGCGCCGGTTTTGAAATAAAGATTCTTACGTAAATTGAACTGAACGCGAACCCCCCATTCCGCGGTTGGCCAATCGGTCCAAGCAGCGTCGCCGGGAAGGCTCTGAGGATGGGCGCAGAAACCAAGGTTCTGGAGTTCGCACAGCATGGGTGTCGAAGCATAATCGTTGCCAATAACGTACCAGCCGGCCTTCAAAATAACGAAATCATTGAAAAGATGCTGATCCAAAGTTAGCTCTGAAAAACGCCTGTTCTCCCCGGCGCCATAGATTTCCTGCACGTTCATCTTGTTGCTGCTAAGGTCCTGAACCGAAGTGCTGGTTCCATGACGATCATCGATGATGAAATGAAAGTTGGCGCCCTTCCAATTCGCCAGCTTGCCCAGATCCAGATCAGCTGCCAGCCTGTTGTCGTCCGTATAATTCGAACCGCTGCGCAGGCCGCCGGACAGCATGGTGGCGGATTCTCCAACATAGTTGCCCCAGGCGTGAATGCCAGCGTTGTTCAATTTGGTGCGATAGCTGTTCCAATCGCCAGTCATCCACGGCTGACTCATCCATGCCGCCTCTGTATGCATGTATCGCGGCATTTCGCTCGATGCAGGCGTCTGAAGAATCGCATTCACGAGCGTCGCCTGACCTACTTGAACTGTGGTGTTGCGCTGCACGAATTGCTCATATCCTTTTGCGGAAATGGTAATGCTGTATGAACCCGGTTGCAAAGACAGGCTGTAGATTCCGCTCGCGCTGGCATCTACAGCGTTGGTATGACCAGTCACCTCATTTTCAGCTTGCACATGAGCACTGGCTATCATAGCCCCGGAAGGATCCCCAACATTTCCGGTGATCGTCCCGACTGCCTGCCCATAAACCGATTGCGTGACCAAAAAGAGCGTTGCCACTAAAAGCAGTAAGAAGATTTGTGGCCTTTCGTGCTGTTTCATCAGCTTTCCTTTCAAAAGAGGGTTGCTTATTGGTTTTGTGTTGTGGCTATCGCGCCATTGGTTCAAATTGTGATGGCCTCTAGCATCAATCAATGTCGTGCGGACGAACTATTTTCCGGATTTGTTCAACGACGGAATCTGAGATCGCCACTTTGTCTGTGTGAGTTTGGGTGCAAAGCAGATGCCGAATCCTTTCCGCGCTGATCGATGCCTCACTTTACGCACAGGTTTCGCATTTGGCGCGGCAGGCGTGGCCTGCCGCGCTTCATGAATCGAGTAATCCTTCTTGCATCGTGTGAGGGTTAGGCAACCCCTCGCCTTGCCGGGAAAGGTTGGTTATCGTTGAATCCTAGTCAAGAGGCGAATAGTCAACGCGTGAGTCGGCAGAGGGCAAGTCAATGCCCGCAGGCTCAAGCTTTGGCGCCAGAACCGAAAGGACCAGCAGGGCAAACAAATAGATACATCCAACAAATACGAAGATGGAGAAGTAGCTATGTGTCGCTTGCAGAATGAATCCGGTGAAAGTGGCGATGAACATTCCGAAAATTCCACCCACGCAGGTCCCCATGCCAACGATGGAAGCTACTGCGCGGCGCGGGAACATATCCGATCCGGTTGTGAACATGTTTGCAGACCATGCCTGATGGCTGGCGCAAGCCACTGCAATGATGGCTACCGCCCCCCATAGCGATGAAACGACCGATGCGAAAACAATCGGAGTGACGGTGGACGCGAAGATCAGCATGGCCGTCTTGCGGGAACGATTGACAGACCATCCAATTTTAATGAAGTGCGAAGAAAGCCACCCCCCGAAGATGCTTCCGCAATCAGAAAACGCATAAATCACGACCAGAGGAAGTCCTAGTTGCCCCAGGCTCAATCCGTGCTTGGTATAGAGGAACTTAGGCAGCCAATAGAGGAAGAACCACCAAATTGGATCGGTCATTCCCTTGGCCAAAATGAAAGCCCACGTCTGCCGGTACTTGAAAAGGCTAACCCAGGGAATCTTGGCTTGGTGCTCCGGAGCGTCGCTCTCGATATATTTCAGTTCGGCTTTTGAAATGTGCGGATGCTGTCTCGGCTTTCGATATGTAGCCAGCCAGATGATGATCCACGGCAAACCGCACATGCCGGTCAGAATGAAAGCTAGTCGCCAGCCATAATGGATGGCGATAAATGGCACACACAAGGGAGCAATGATCGCGCCGATGTTACTTCCTGAGTTGAAGATGCCGGTCGCTAGTGCGCGTTCGCGCCGCGGAAACCATTCGGCAACGGTTTTGATTGCCGATGGAAAGTTGCCCGCTTCGCCGATTCCGAGCGATGCGCGCGCAACTCCAAAACCGAAGGGGGTATGCGCCAGGGCGTGCCCCATCGCGGCCAGGCTCCAGATTCCCATGGATATTGCATATCCCAGCCTTGTGCCAATTCGATCGATAATTGCCCCGAAGATGAGAACACCGAAGGCGTAAGCCGCAACAAAGGCGGTTACGATGTATCCGTATTCGATGTCGTTCCATCCCAGTTTAGCCTGCAAAATGGGAGCCAGAATACCCAGCACCTGGCGGTCCATATAGTTGATGGTTGTGGCGACGAACAGCATCGCACAGATTGCCCAACGATACCGTCCGACCTTGCCTGCCATGTTGGCTAGGTTGGTCGGTATGGAGTTCGGAGGCATGATCGGGGCAGCAGGGATGGTGCTATTGGAGCCCATATTGGCAAAATCCTTTCAAAATTGTCTGATGACGACCGATGGAGCAAATCCGAATCGCAGAGACCTGATCGCCCGTTTGTTGAGAGCCGCGCTTCTCATATACCTCTCCGCAAATTTGCTGTTTGTTGCGCTTCCGGGTACGCCAGATCGGATGTGCTGGCCGGGTTCGTTGTGAGTGGTCCTACCACTTCAAAAGCGTCCATAGTGTTTTCTAAAGAACATGCCTTTGTCAAGCAGGAAATTTTCCGTCAAAATTCATTATATTAACAGTCTTATAATGAGCAATATAGGCCGCTCCGTAAAATTCGCTGAAGTTTATCTGGTCAGACCTCTGAGGGAACACGACCGATCGTGAAAGGCAAATCTGACCGTTCACTCCGGACCATCCACAACACCGGTTCCCGCGGCGAACAGCAGGGCGCAGCCTGCAAGGCAGTTCTAAATAAAAGAGAAATGGAGCAGGATTATTCGCCGGAAGCCGCTGCGATTCTGGATCAGGAATTGACGGAGTCGAGATCCGCCGAAAGGTTCTTCGACAGGGCAGAGACTTTGGCAGTTTTCCGTTTCGCGGGGCGCTCCGTTGCCTGCGCGGTTTGAGCCATGCGCAGGTGCTGCTCCATGAGCCTTCGCGCTTCGATCGGGTCTCGTGCGCGAATGGCGCGATAAATCTTCCGGTGCATTTCCGCGGATTCGTGAAGATCGGTCGAGTGCTCGACGGTCTTGCGGCGCTTGTCGTAGATTGCTGACGTGATGGTCTCCATCAGAGCCGCTAGAATCGGATTGCCTGAAGCCTGGGAGAGAATGCGGTGAAACAGCACGTCGTGAATCAGAAAATCGGCAGGCCTATCAACAGCCGCGAAGATCTCAGCTACCTCTTCAGCAAGCGCGATATGATGCTCCTCCCGGCCGCGTTCGGCGGCCAGAGCGGCAAGATTGCTTTCAATAATCAATCGAGTTTCGAACATTTGCCAGGACTGAAATCCATGCAGTGCGCTCATCAGGCCGAAGGAGGCTTTGCCGAACTCGGCCGGGCCGTCGGCGACAAAGGTTCCGACTCCGTGCCGCACCTTCATCACCCCCATAGCAGCCAGGTAGCCGATGCCCGTGCGAAGACTGGCGCGGCTGATATTCAGCGAACGCGCAAATTCGCGCTCCGGGGGAATCTTGTCGCCCGCTTGCAGCGTGCCATTTTCGATGAGAGCGCGAATATGGCTGACGACATGCATTGTCCGGTGAGTATCGGGCAGATCCTGCTGTTTTCGCGGCATAAACCTTCTCGCATAACCAGAAGTGCGTGGCACACCGAGATTAACACCAACGCTTCCTATTCCGCTTCAAAATAAATTCTCCAATCGGCAGACGCAACCTGTTCACTTGTGTATACTGTGGTCTGACCTCAGCGAGTGGTCAGACCTCGCATCCCAGCGAGGTCAAGAAAAAGGAGTCGGGTTGCCATCATGCTGATTCACGAAGATTGCCTATTTCCCGCCGAGTCCGTATCCCTCAAAATTGCCAAGGCACTCTACGCCCAGGTTCGCAGCCTGCCTATCATCAGCCCGCATGGGCATACGCAGGCTTCCTGGTTTGCGAAGAACGAACCCTTTCCAGACCCGGCAAAACTGTTTGTCCAGCCCGATCACTACGTCTATCGGATGCTGTATAGCCAGGGGATCTCTCTCGAAGACCTGGAGATTGGGCAGGCGGAGCTGAAGGATGCCCGCAAGGTCTGGCGCATCTTCGCAAGCCATTACTATTTATTTCGTGGAACGCCGACGCGGCTATGGCTGGATTTTGCCTTCCAGGAACTGTTTGGACTGGAGGAGCGGCTATCGGAAAAGACAGCCGACCTCTATTTTGACCTCATCTCCGAAAAGCTGCGCACGCCGGAGTTTCTGCCCCGAGCCCTCTTCGAGAGATTCAATCTGGAAGTGCTGACGACCACCGACTCTCCTTTGGATTCGCTGGACGACATCAAGGCGATTCGCGAATCGGGCTGGAAGGCAAGGATTTTGCCCGCATTCAGGCCTGACGCGGTGGTCGATCCGGAGTTTCGGGGGTTTGCCGCCAACATCGCTTTGTTGGGTGAGCAGACCGGCGAAGATACATCGGCTTGGACCGGCTACCTCAACGCGCTTCGGATCGCCCGGACGCGTTTTCGCGCGCTGGGCTGCATGTCGACCGATCACGGGCATCCTACCGCACAAACCGCCGATCTGTCCACCGTCGAGGCGGCGGAGCTGTTCGGCCGGGTACTGGCTGGCAAGGCGGACGCCCGGCAACAGGAACTCTTCCGCGCCCAGATGCTGACCGAGATGGCGCAGATGAGCCTGGAGGACGGTTTGGTCCTGCAGATTCACCCGGGTGCTGTTCGCAACCACAACCGCAAGGTCTATGAGCGTTATGGCCGCGACGTAGGCGCCGATATTCCCAGACCGACAAATTACGTGGATGCGCTGCGGCCTTTGCTGGACCGGTTCGGCAATGAAAGTTCGCTCAGAATCATTCTCTTTACTCTGGACGAAACGGCTTATAGCCGCGAATTGGCCCCGCTGGCCGGGCATTATCCATGCCTGCGGCTCGGGCCGCCCTGGTGGTTCCATGACAGTCCCGAAGGCATGATGCGCTATCGCCAGCAGGTGACGGAGACAGCGGGCTTTTACAATACGGTCGGCTTCAACGACGATACGCGCGCCTTTCTTTCGATTCCCGCGCGGCACGATGTGGCGCGGCGCATGGATTGCGCATTCCTGGCAAAACTGGTTGCCGAGCACCGTCTGGACGAAGACGAGGCATTGGACTTGGCTCACCAACTGGCGTACGGACTGGTAAAAGAAGCGTATCGGCTGTAAAGGCAAGAGGTGGCGCGGAGCGTGGATTCAGATACGCAAAAAGAGATGGCTGGCGGAGCGCGTTCCGTGGGCATGCGCTGGACAACCCGTGTCCTGTTGTTCATCGCCGCCAGCGATGATCTGCTGGCCTTGTTTATTCTGTCTCTGATCGCTCCGGGACTGAAGAAAGTTGAGTTAGCCGCATGAGTCTTTACTGCGCCACAGGAAGCGTCGAAGCCGATCTATCTCCGCAGCAGTTGGAAGACCTGCTCTTGGCGAGCTTGGCCAAGCTGGGAGTGCGCAACAACGTGCTGGCCGTTCCCCCCGATCAGAGCCGCGAGCATTCCCGCGCCGGCGCGCTGACCGGCTATGCGTGGAAGTATTATGGCGACCGGCTCAAGGCGGTTCTTCCCGCTCTTGGAACGCACAATGCGATGAAGCCCGCTCAGATTGAGCGCATGTTTGGCGATGTGCCGCAGAATCTTTTTCGCGTTCACGACTGGAGAACGGAGATCGAGACGCTCGGCGAGGTGCCGGCCGAGTTTATCCGCGAGCAGTCGGAAGGCAAGCTGAGTTATGCCTGGCCGGCGCAGGTCAACCGGCTCATCTCGCAGGGCGGCTTCGATCTGATCCTATCGATCGGCCAGGTTGTGCCCCATGAAGTGATCGGCATGGCCAACTACAACAAGAACATCCTGGTGGGCACCGGAGGCCGCGAGGGGATCAACCGCAGCCACTATCTGGGCGCGGTTTACGGCATGGAGCGAATCATGGGCCGCGCCGTCAATCCTGTTCGCAACGTGCTCAACTACGCATCCGATCACTTCCTGCGGGAGCTGCCGATCGTCTACGTGCTTACCGTGGTCGGCCGCCGCGCGGATGGAGAATTGGCTGTGCGCGGCCTGTACATCGGCGATGATGTCGACTGCTTCAGCCTGGCCTCCGCGCTGAGTCTTCAGGTGAACTTCGAGATTCTCGATGAGCCCATCCAAAAGGCCGTTGTCTATCTCGATCCGGGCGAGTTCCACAGCACATGGATCGGCAACAAGGCTATTTATCGCACCCGCATGGCGCTGGCCGATGGCGCGGAGCTGGTGATTCTGGCGCCGGGCGTGAATCAATTTGGCGAAGACAAGGGGATCGACAGGCTGATCCGTAAATACGGTTATCGCGGAACTCCGGAAACGCTCGCCGCGGTCGAGGCCAATGCCGAACTGGCCAGCGATCTGAGCGCGGCCGCGCACCTGATCCACGGTTCATCCGAGGGACGTTTCAAGATTACCTGGTGCCCCGGTCATCTGACCAAAAAAGAAGTGGAGAGTGTCAATTTCAGTTATGGCGATCTGAACGCCATGCTCAAGCGTTATGACCCGAGGAAGCTCAGTCACGGCGTGAACCGGGTCGAAGGCGAACAGATCTACTTTATCGCCAATCCAGGATTGGGGCTGTGGGCGCACCGCAGCAGGCTTTGAGATGGGAGAGAATATGAAAAATCGCAATCTGCAGCTTAGCAAGTATTCCGTGGGAACCGGAGACCGGTTCGCGCACCAGGCAAAGGCGCAGCTGGGGGCCTGCATCCAGGCTTTAGGCAGCGGCATCGAGGTCGTTCCCGTTTGGAACAAGTCCAACCGCGAGCACATCATCATCGGCTCTGAGCCCGCCTCGGCGCGGCAGGCCGCGGACGCCGCCGTCCAGGCGCTCGCCTGGAAGTTGCCCTACTTCTGCGATGCCGATCACATCACTCTGCAGACTGTTGACCGCTTCCTCGGCTCGTGCGACTTCTACACCATCGATGTCGCCGACTACATCGGAAAAGCCGCCTCGGCGGCGGAGATCGATGCCTTTGTGAAACGGCACCCGGAATTGCTCGGGCGCATCCATCTTGCCGGCGCGGACGAGACCTTCGAGATTACGAGCGATAGCCTCCGGCAAACCGCGCAGAAATACCTGACCGCCGTCAAAAAAGCCGGCGAAGTTTACCGCAAGATCGAGAGCGCGAAGGGCGCGGGCAACTTCATCCCCGAGGTATCGATGGATGAGACCGACACGGCGCAGAGCCCGGTGGAACTGCTCATTATTTTGGCGGCGATTGCCGATGAAGGCATTCCCGTGCAGACCATCGCTCCCAAGTTCAGCGGCCGCTTCAACAAGGGCGTGGACTACGTGGGGGATGTGGCGGGATTCGAGAATGAGTTTGTCCTCGACGTTGCGGCCATCGCCTACGCGGTCAAGCACTTTGGCCTGCCGGAAAATCTCAAGTTGAGCATTCACTCCGGCAGCGACAAGTTCTCGATCTATCCCGCCATTCACGCCACCATCCAGCGCTTCGACGCCGGCGTGCACCTCAAGACCGCCGGCACCACCTGGCTCGAAGAGCTGATCGGTCTGGCGGAAGCCGGGGGCGACGGGCTGGCGCTGGCCAAGGAGATTTACGCCGAGGCTTTTGCGCACCGCGAAGAGCTTTGCACACCCTACGCCACGGTCATCGATATTGATCCTGCCAAGCTTCCATCGCCGGGCGAGGTGAACGGCTGGTCTTCGGAGCAATACACCTCTGCATTGCGCCATGTGCGCGGCGCGGCTGCCTACAACAGCAGCCTGCGTCAGTTGCTGCACGTGGGCTTCAAGGTTGCAGCCAAGATGGGGAGCCGCTATCGGGAACTGCTCGAATCCAATGAGGCCGTGATCGCGAAAAACGTGACCGAGAACCTCTACGCCCGGCACATCGCGCCCGTCTTTTTGGGACGCAACGGATAATTCTGGGATTCATGCGCAGATCTGTGAAGCAGGTCTGCGCATTTCAGCAAGGGAGAAAACTGTGACCATGCAAACGCTTGGCCTTCAAGGAAAAGTAGCAGTTGTGACCGGGGGATCCTCGGGAATCGGGCGTGCACTGAGTCTGGGTCTGGCCGACGCCGGCGCCGACGTCGTTCCTACGGCGCGCCGCCAGCAGCAGGTGGATGACACCGCCGCAGAAATCGAAGCGCGCGGACGCCAATCCCTGCGCCTGGCCGCGGACGTTTGCGACCGCAAGTCGCTTGAACAGTTGCTCGCCGCCACGCTCGACAAGTTCGGCAAAGTCGATATTCTCATCAACTGCGCCGGGAAGATCAAGCGCACCCCTACGCTGACCGTTCCGGAGGAGGAGTGGGCCGACATTCTCAACACCAACCTGACCGGAACCTTGCGCGCCTGCCAGGTCTTCGGCAAACCCATGCTGGATCGAGGCTATGGGCGCATCGTCAACATCGCATCCCTGAACAGCTTCGTGGCGCTCAGCGAAGTGGCCGCCTATGCCGCGAGCAAGGCAGGCGTTGTTTCGCTCACCCGCTCGTTGGCTGTGGAATGGTCCAAGCTGGGAGTTACCGTGAATGCCATTGCTCCCGGCGTCTTCCGCACCGACCTGAATGCCAATCTGCTCGATAGCACGCCCCGCGGCCAGGAGCTGCTGATGCGCACGCCGATGGGCCGCTTCGGCAAGACAGAGGAACTGGTCGGGGCCGCAGTCTTTCTCGCCTCCGATGGAGCATCCTTTGTAACTGGACAAACTCTGGTAGTCGACGGAGGATTTCTGGCCAGCGGCGTCAACCAGTAAGTTCGCGCAGACAGAAAGAACCACCGCAACCAGTTTCGCGTGCGGTTCTCTGCAAGAGCTTTGGAGAGCCACAAGTCAGTGTTATCCAAAGCATAGCAAATAAGAACTTCGACTAACTTATGGAAACACTCTTGGGTTAGGTAACAATCGGCCTCAGTCGATTAGTATGTTCGCAAAAAGGGAGCTGCTCAAAAGGGGAATTTTGGATGCTTGCGAATATACTTCCGGTTTATGAGGAGAAAAACAGCATTATTTTAAAAAACAAGACTCTCTGTTTGATTGCCGCGAAGAGAATGCAACTACATTTCTCGCGGGGATCAGCGTCAAAATTTCCTTGAGGAGCGCGGTAGGCGAGGTTCGTTTTTGAGGACAAAGACACTTGAGCGAAACGTCACTGCCGGCTCCATTTTTCGGGAACCGCACGACGATGCTCTCGTTTTCCGGGAGACCACACTAGACGGTGTCCCGCACGCTGATCGAGACCTCGCTGAGTGCCGCCCCGCAGGCCGAGCAGAACCGGGCTCCTTGCGGGTTGGTCTGGCGGCAGCGCCCGCAGGCGACGAGCGTGCCCGGCTGCGCGGGGGGCGGCGGCACGTTCATGGTCACATTCGGCGGCTGTCCCCATCCCGGCATCGCAATACCCAGCATGGAGGCGATTCCCGCTGCCTGGATGGCGTTGAACTCCCGTACCCGGCCGGGCATGAAAAAGCATTCGATGAGGCCCAGAAACGTGGTGATTCCCGTCCAGAAAAAGCAGCAATAGAGAATTCCCAGGCCTGTTCTGCGCAGATAAAAGTGGTGGACGCCAAAGGTGCCCAGAAAGAGCGCCAACAGGATTCCCACAACCTCGTCGCGGCGCACCGCATCGTACTGCTGGTAGAAGATCGCCTCCGGGTTGGGATACGGTTGACTGCTCATGCCGGTTCTCCTTGCTCTGCATTCAGGATACGCAGTCAGCCGTCCGACGGTTCCGCCGGCAGAGAAAATTTCGCCGGCCAAAACCGCCGGCCGTGGCCCCTCGGCCTGGTTCCGGGCCGCGCGAGAGGTCTTCGTTCCTGTGGGCCTCCTTTGCCGGAGGAGGAAGAAGCCCGAATTCAGAGCGAAACCAGAGTGACTCTGTCCCTTTGAAGTTTGTGCGGGGGCGCCGCTCCCTGGTGGTCGCGTCGAATTGAATGCGGTGGTTTCGGGATTCATCGACTCTGGTTTCGCTATACCCGCAACGGCCAGCCCCTGTCGCGCATCCAATCGGACATGAACGCACACACCCCTTCCGCAGCCGCCAGCGGCACGTTTCTCATCGGCGGCGACTTGCCCGTCCATCGCCTCGGCTACGGAACCATGCGCCTGGTGGGCGAAGGCGCATGGGGCGAGCCGGCCGACCCCGCTGAAGCCCACCGCGTCCTGCGTCGCGCCGTCGAACTGGGCGTCACGCTGATCGACACCGCCGACGCCTACGGTCCGGAGATTGCCGAGCGGCTGATTGCCGAGGCTCTTTATCCCTATCCTGCGGGCCTGCTCATCACCACCAAGGGCGGAAACACTCGCCCGGGCCCGGCACGCGCCGAGCCCGTGGGCCGCGCCTGCTATTTGATTCAATGTGTGGAAATGAGCCTGCGCCGCCTCAAACTGGAGCGCATCGACCTCTACCAGCTTCACCGCATTGACCCGCGCACCCCGCTCGAAGAATCGCTGGGCGCGCTGAAGCGGATGCAGGAGCAGGGAAAGATTGGCCACATCGGCTTGAGCGAGGTCACCGTGGCGGAGATCGAAGAGGCGCGCAAGATCGTTCCCATCGTCACTGTCCAGAATCGATACAGTCTGGCCGACCGCCGCCATGAAGAGACGCTGGCTTGGTGCGAGCAGCAGGGGATCGGCTTCCTGCCCTGGTACCCGATTGCCGCCGGCAAGCTGCTGAAGGCGGACCAGCCCGCAGGGCAGGCGCTTGCACAGGTTGCAGCTCACTCTTCAGCCACCGCGGCCCAACTCTCCCTCGCCTGGCTGCTGCATCGCTCGCCGGTGCTGCTGCCCATCCCCGGAACCTCGCAGGTCGCGCACATCGAAGAAAACATTGCCGCAGCCGAACTGAAGCTCAGCGCGGAGGAATGGGCCGAGGTGGATCGCAGCTTCAGCGCATGAGCGGCGCAACCCTGTTGGAAGAAGCCAACTCGCCAGGAGTTTGACCGCGGTCTCGTTTGCCTTGGAGCCTGTGATGAGCTTTTCCGCGAGCGCGAGAGTTCATCGCAAGCTCTGGGCTCTCAAGATGCGTCCTGCTCTGCGCTCTGCCTGATTCGGCCGATGAGCCAGTTCAATGCGGCCTCCTCGTCCTCGATTTCGACGCGCAGGCGGGCCGTTATCAACGGCATGGACGGGGCAAAGATGGCCGCAAGTTCTCCCATCCGGGCCAGATCCTTGCCGGTGGTGAGGATCGCCTCTGCCTTCTGCGCGCGGGCCTCGGCCAACAGCTCTTCCAGCACGCGGCGGGTGTAGGCGAAGTGGTCGGGAAATGCGCGCCGGAGAGCAATTTGGAGCCCGGCGGCTTCCAGGCCGCGAAAAAACTGCTCCGGGCGTGCGATGCCGCAGAAGGCCGCCACGGGGCCGCGAACGGCGGGGATTTCCATGGTGCGTTTGAGTTTCCAGAGGGGGGCAGTGGAGCGCGGATGCTCAGTTCCTCTGTCAAATGGAATGATCTCGCGGAGAGATTGCTCGATCTCCGGCTCGTCGGCGGGGACGGCCAGAACCGCGGCCCGCGCCAACGCGCGCAGGGGTTCCCGCAGGTTGCCGGCCGGCAGCAGGCGGTCGCTCATGTCCTGGCGATTCAGCAGCAGAATATCAACATCGCGATGAAGCTGGCGGTGCTGGAATCCGTCGTCGAGAAGATGCACGGCGGCTCCTGCCGAAGCGGGGCGCGCCGCCTCGGCAAGCAGACCCGCCTCATAGCGTTGCGGCGCCACGTAGACCGGAAGATCGGTCTCGCGGGCAATTAGCAGCGGCTCGTCGCCAAACTCTTCCGCCGCGCCATCCGAGCGGACGCGGGCGGCCAATTTGCTCGTGCGTCCGTACCCGCGGCTGAGAACGTCTACCTGCAGGCCGCGCGCGGAGAGCGCCCTGGCCAGCGCGATGGTCAGCGGCGTCTTGCCCGAGCCGCCGGTGGAGAGATTGCCGACGCTCACCACCGGCCAGCGAAGGCGGCGCACCGGCTCGACTCCATGCTCGATGCGCCAATTGCGCACGGCCACTCCCGCGGCATAGAGCGGCGTCAACGGGGCCAGCCAGTGGCGGCTCAATTCGTCCGTCCTCCTTCGCGGAGCAAGGCCTCTAACGCCTCGACGCATCTGCCTGTCGCTCCGGCCTGCTGATCGAAGACCTGCCGGGCACGCGCACCCATCGCCGTGGCTGCAGCGGAGTCTTCGAGCAGGCCAATTAACGCCGCTGCCAGTTCTTCCCTTGCGGCGATGCGGACAGCCTGATGGGCCAATAAATCCTCCGTGATGGCGCGGAAGTTGGCGAAATACGGGCCCATGACGATGGGAACGCCGAACTGCGCCGGCTCCAGCGGATTATGCCCCCCGGCTGGAATCAGGCTGCCGCCCACAAAGGCTGCCGAGGCCAGCGAGTAGACCGAGGCCAGCTCGCCGATCGTGTCCAGCAGGACGATCTGGCCGGGATTCAGCGGCCTCAGCGATTCGTCACTGTGCCACGCCGAGCGCCTGACCCAGGCGACCCCGGAGCGCTCCAGCAGGGCCGCGACCGCGCCGAAGCGTTCCGGATGGCGCGGGGCCAGCACCATCGCCAGTTGTGGATCGGCTTCAAGCAGCCGCGGCCAGGCTGCGAGCAGCGCGGCTTCCTCGTCTTCGAGCGTGCTGCCGGCCACCACCAGCCGCAAATCGCCGGCCAACTCCCGCAGCCAGCGGGTCGCCTCCACTTCTCCAGCGGCGCGCACGTCGAATTTGAGGTTGCCGGCCACCGTCACCTGCTCCGGGCGGCAGCCCAGGGCCTTCAAGCGCTCCGCGTCCACTTCGCTCTGCGCCAGCACCCGGCTCAGGCGGCTCAGGAATGGCTTCCACAGCAGGCGCAGGCGCCGGTAGCGCGGCCACGAGCGGTCCGAGATGCGGGCATTCACAACGGCCACCGGAATCCCGCGCCGGAAGCAGCCACTGAGCAGATTAGGCCAGAACTCGGTCTCGGCCAGCACCAGCAGGCGCGGCTGAAGGGCGTTCAGGATTGCCCCCACCGCCCAGGGCAGGTCCAGCGGGCAATAGAACACCCGTGCAGCGCCGAATCGCTCGCGGGCCAGCGCCTGGCCGGTGCGCGTGGTGGTGGAGACGGCAATGCGGCAATCGGGCAACGCCGCGTCCAGCTCCTTGACAAGGCGGCTGACGGCCAGCACCTCGCCGACCGAGACGGCATGGAGCCAGATGACCGGGCGCTCCCGGCTCCGCTCCCGGCCCCCTTCAGCCGGACTGTCTGGAGTCGTCTTCGAGAGCCTGGGCGGAACCAGTCCGAGCCTCTCCAGCAGCCCCTCGCGGTACTTCTGCGTCGTGGCCATGCGCCACAGCCACCACGGCGCGCCAACCACCAGCGCCGCCAGCAAGGCCAGATTGTAGAAGAACAGAATCATGCGCAGCCGCTGCGGCCCGCCCCCCCGAATCCACCCCTCAAATGATACAGGCGGGGTTTCAGAGATATTGTCCCGCGCAATGAGAACGATGCGGCGCGTCCGCTGTTGTTGCGCTGACGGGTGACTCCGGCCGGGATGCGGGACTCCGCGACCGTCTGTCCTGTCCGGTTGGGCCCGTCTGTCCGGCTGGCGCGGAATCTGGTGCGCGGAATTTTCTGGAAGAGGCTTTAAGATGGGAGGATGCTGCGAGTGAAATTGCTGGAAGCGGGAGCCCGTGCGCCCGTGGTGGCCCATCAGGGCGAGGATCTGGGCTATGACCTGTTTGCGCTGGAGACTGTGGCGCTTGGTCCGCGGACGACGGTCAAGGTGCGTACCGGAATCGCGGTCGAGGCCCGTCATCCGCTGACCGGCGCTCCGCTGGGCCTGCTGGTGCGGGACCGCTCCTCGGTGGCGGCAAAAGGGATTGCCACCACCGCCGGGGTGATCGATGCCGGCTACCGCGGCGAGATACTGGTGCTGATGACCAACCTGGGCGATGCCCCTTTCGAGTTGAAGGCCGGCGAGAAGATCGCCCAGATGATTCCGCTGCCGGTGCTGACTGGAGTTGTGGAAACCGTGGAGAGCCTGGAAGATTCGGCCCGCGCGGAGATGGGGTTTGGCAGCTCCGGACGGTGAGGGCTTGCGCGCGATGCGCACTTCCGCTGTCCCCGCGATGGGCGGCTCGCGCCATCCAGTTTCAGCCATTGAGTTTCAGCTTGCCGCGCCTGATCTTGACGTGCGCTGGAAGCGGCATTCGCGTCGATTCGAGTCCGGCGCGGGGTATAAGCTGGATGGGCCGCGGATGAGGATCGTGCGCAGCGCGGAGTTCGAGCCATCGCGAAGTTCCAGCAATGGACAAGGCTCGGGGACGGCGCGCAAAATCGCATGGCGGGAGTTTTCGCAAGACAAGGAAACGAAAAAATGACGGTGAATGGCAATGCATGCGGCGACGAGAGCCAGATTCGCTCGGTCGCGCGGGAGATTTTTCAGCACGCTCTCGAGGAGAGCAGCATCGAGCGCGGCTTCAGCCGCAATCTCCGCTGCGAACAGGGCGTTCTGAAGGCAGGCGACGGCCTCTACGATCTAGCCAGCTTCTCGAAAACTTTCGTCGTCTCATTCGGCAAGGGAGCCCACAGCAGCCTGGAGGCGCTGATTTCGCGGCTCGGCCCCGGATTCAAGGCCTCCGGGATTGTGTGCGCGCCCACCCCGCCGGTCGCGCCGGTTGCCGGCTTCCGCTACTTCGAGGGCGGCCACCCCATGCCCAATCACGAATCCGTGCGGGCAGCCGAGGCCATTCTTTCCGCTCTCGATTCGCTCGATGAGCGCTCACTCGTCATTTACCTGCTCAGCGGCGGGGGGTCGGCCATCGTCGAAAAGCCCATCGGCACGGAGATTTCCTTCGCCGACCTGGTCGAGACCTACCGCGCGCTGGTGCACTCGGGCGCGCCCATTGCCCAGATCAACGCGGTGCGCAAGCACCTTTCCGCCGTGAAGGGCGGACGGATGGCCCGAGCCGCCGCGCCGGCCCGCCAGCTTTCCATCCTGATCTCCGACGTGCCGGACAACGCGCTGGACTCGCTGGCCAGCGGCCCGACCATGCCCGACAGCAGCACGACCGGCCAATGCTACGACATTGTGCAGCGCTTCAACCTGCTGCCGCAACTGCCGGAAAGCGTGCGCAAGCTGTTCGCGATGCGTACGCTCGAAGAGACGCCCAAGGCGGGCGATCCGCTGTTTGAGCGGGCGCAATGGTATCCCGTGCTCTCCAATCTTTCCGCGCGCGAGGCCGCTGTCGAGCGCGCCTCGGCCAATGGCTTTGCCCCTCGGATCGATAACTCCTGCGATGACTGGGATTACCGCAAAGCCGCCGATTATCTGCTTGAGCGTGTACGCGAGCTGCGCAATCAAGACGCGCGCGTCTGTCTGATTTCGGGCGGCGAAGTCACTGTGACCGTGGATGGAAAGCCGGGAGCTGGCGGACGCAACCAGCAATTTGCCCTCTACTGCGCCGAACGCATCCAGGGCGAGAAGATCTGCGTGCTCAGCGCCGGAACCGACGGCATCGACGGCAACAGTCCGGCGGCAGGCTCGGTGGCGGATGGAACGACCATCGAGCGAGCGATGAAAATGGGATTGAGCGCCGAGGCCGCGCTCCAGAGCTTTGACGCCTACCCATTCTTCGATGCGCTGGGCGACACACTCATGACCGGATACACAGGAACCAACGTGCGCGATGTGCGCCTCCTGCTGGCGTGGTAGCCAGCAGGACGCAAAGCGGAAATCG
>Ga0255350_1000324_pt1 | contig 18393 bp, 16 predicted proteins | sample HBST25r1metaG_FD_186028 | JGI IMG/M metagenome (GOLD analysis project Ga0255350, IMG submission 186028) | Peat soil microbial communities from Stordalen Mire, Sweden - H.B.S.T-25.r1 | ecosystem: Environmental > Terrestrial > Soil > Wetlands > Peat | place: Sweden: Norrbotten County, Stordalen...
ATTCGAGAAAACCCCCATTTTACAGGCACTTCAGACAGCAGATTGCGAGAACGACTTATACAATACTGGCAACCAGTTGATTCTGTTCGACTTTTAACCGGACAGCAGTGGGGCTGGCATATCAATGTCACACTTTCCGAATCCACCAAAATCGACGCTCGTCGTCCCGCAGAACCTATCGGCAAAACGTCAAGTATCTTTCAATGAACCTTATAGAGGTTGCTCTGAGGCTGGCCGGGAGGCCGTTCAAACGCCCTAAGGGGTAGTGCCTGGATCGTCGGCTAACGACAGTCGGCTACTCGGCAGTTACATTTTAATAAACATCCACCGTGAATCGGGCTCGAAATGGGCAGCATGGCTTCTGGAATGTTGCCAAATCGCCATAAGCTCATCGAGCGATTGGGGGCAGAATCTCGGGTTCCGAGCGTATCACCGCATGCCTGTCGTCAAGCGTTTCTTCCCCTCAACGACAAACAAAATTCCCGATAGTTGTTGGAGCGTCGTTTTCCAGGAGATCGTCATAGGTCTTTACTCACCTTGTCATTGGCCCACCAACCGTCCACCGGAGTCGCCGCCCGGAAGCGTTTTGCCTACCGCGCCTTGGTGTCGAATGTACTCCTCCGCATCGAACTTCCTGGCCGTCGAAGCCCCGGACATAGCCCGCACCAGCCCGAAGACAGGGCGATTGAACCATGGACGGTCGTGCCGCCCCACAATGGCCCAGGCTATTCCCGCATATCCATTGGGGTCGCGCCCGTCCAGCTCGTAGCGATCATTGAGAAACACCGCCCACTCAAAGGCCCTGGCCGGGTCGGGAGCCCACTCCAGAATCTTTTTTGCCCAGTACATGCGCATATAGTTGTGCATCCAACCGGTATTCACCATCTCGCGCTGAGCAGCGTTCCAAAGCTCGTCGGCGGTTTCGGCGCGCTCCAGTTGATCAAGACTGTAGCGATGTGCCCGTGGGTCGCTGGTGTGCTCAATCAGCGTCTTCCTAGCCCACGGCGCGGCGCACTCCCAATTGTCGTAGTTCGGCTCGTGACGCACGAACAAGACCGACAGCTCTCTCCACCCGATCAGTTGATCCAGGAATCTCTCGCCAGCCTCAGCCGTCGCCTTGCCCTTGGCCACAGCTTTCTTGACCGCGAGCGCTATGGTGATGGGGCCTATATTTCCAAAGTGCAGATAGGGTGATAGCCTACTAGTTCCCTTCACCTCCGGGTGGTTGCGAATGACCTCGTAATCCCCCAGTTCCAGATTCACAAACTTTCGCAGACGCCCAAGTGCAGCATGTGTGCCGCCAGTAAAGCTGTCTACTGGGCCGACTCCGCGGTCCAGCTTGCTGAAGCCTGCGGTAATATCCTGTTCCAATAAATAGGTTTCCAATCTCTTCCAGGGTTTCCATGGGTACAGAGGAGAGCTGTTTCGGGGTTCTACCAGATAGTTGGGCAACTCGGCCTTCAGATGCGGGCGGAAGTGATGCAGGAGCACAAAGCTGCGATCGAAAATCCGCGAGGGAACCACCACATCCGTGTCCACAGTCCAGTAGGGTAGCTTCAGTCGCTTCGCCAAAGCCTTGCGCCAGCGTTCCGGCTCACGACATGGGTTCTCGTCACCGACCAGAAGAACCGCTTCCACTTCTTCGAGGAATGCTTCCAGAGAATTCTCCGGTGAACGGCGCAGCACAAACCCCACGCCCCGCTCGCCTGCGTCTTGCTCGACGTCTCTCAACCCTTGCTGCAGAAAGTGGTAATGCCTCAGGTTCGCGCTGGGATAGCTTGGATCCACCTGGAAGTACACGACCACCGGCAGGCCCAGCAGGTTCCCGGCTTCGATGGCCACATCGAGTGCGGGATTATCCATAATTCGCATCGCGCGCTGCATCCAGTAAACGATGCACCTTCCGCCTTTACGCGGCATAAGGTTCCTGCGTGCCAGCACACGAGCCTGGTTCGCAAGTTGCGCCAGGTCACCGCAAATATCGAGCTTGGTTGGCAGGGAATCCATGCAGAGTGAGCTGAAAACTCCATTCTTACTTGTCATTTTCTCGCAGGCCGCTACGGCTCACGAAGTAAACCGGAAACTTGGGCGTGAAGATCCTTGTAGGCTTCTTCATCAAACGCGCGGCTGTGGCGCCAGCGTACCGCACCATGCTTGTCGAGCAAGATCAGATAGGCTGCATCCGGCGACTGGTAGCCCACGCGCTGTTTCCACGAATCGGTTCCACCGTAAACCGTGATCACATTTTCCTGATCGTTCTTGCGAGTTCCCTTGCGCATGCCGCTGTCGATAAACCACTTTCCCAGGCGGGCCATGCCGCCAATCATGGGGATCTCGTAGAAGGTCACTTGAGGATTGTCTCCGAAGTCTTTACGAAAGCGACCGATCCAAGCCTCAACCGGGAATCTCGAATTATAAGTGAAGCCCAGTGCGAGCAAGGCGACGCGTCCTGAAGCGACATCGGGGAGCTGAGCCTGGCAGCCGGTAAGGAATTCGCCCCGCAGAGGCGGCAGGGTCTCGCCGAGTTGAAGCGTGGAAATCAACGCAGATGCTATCAGAATCATCGGTAGAATATTCATCGGCTCAAGTCCATTCAGCGGATATTTCTGCTATGGCTTTCCGGGGTTACTATTGGCCGTATTTTTTGCCTATAAGATGAGCGGCAATCAAGCCGGACTGGTAGATGGTGGGCAGTCCGCTGCCGGGGTGGGTTCCGCCTCCGACAAGGTAGCAATGATCCAATTCCTCGAACTTATTATGGGGACGGAAGTAGAGCATCTGGGTCATGTTATGCGCGAGGTTGAATGTTGCGCCATAGAATACCCCTGATTGCTCCCAGTCAGCCGGAGTTATAACGCTCTCTACTTCAATGTGCGGGCGAAGGTCGCCCATGGGTGTGCGCGCGGCAATGGCATCCAGCACCAAGTCGCGAAAACGAGACTTTTCAGTTGCCCAGTCGATGCCGCTGGAGTTATTAGGGACCGGCACCAGAACATAGATGCCGGACTTTCCAGCGGGCGCGACTCGGTCGTCGGTGATGGAGGAGTTTCTTATGTAGAAAGAGATGTCGTCGGAGAGTTTGAGGGTTCTGAATATGTCATCGATGTTCTTGTGGTAATCGCGGGCAAAGACGATGCTGTGGTGCGGTAGATCAAGGAAAGCCTTGTCGATCCCCAGGTAAAGCATGAATGTGGAGCAGGAATATCTCTTCTTCCTGAGCCGGCCGGGGGAGTATTTCTTCAGGATGCCCGGAGGAACCAATGTTTGCATTGCATGCGCGAAATCTGCATTGACGATTGTCTCATCGGCCAGCACACGGCTTCCGTCAGCGAGCACAACGCCTTTTACGCTGCCCTGCTCGATGAGGAGTTTATCGACCGGAGCATTCAAGTGAATATTGGCTCCATGCTTCCCGGCGACTTTCGCCATGGCAGCCGAAATTTCAGAGAGACCGCCCTGCACATGAAAGATTCCGAACTCATGTTCGATGTAGGGCAGAATCACGAAGAACCCAGGACATTCCCACGGCGACATGCCAAGATACTTCGACTGGAAGGTGAATGAAAGGCGCAGTTTCTCGGAACGGAAGTAATTTCCGAGGTATTGGTAGATAGAGCGCCCGAAAGGAATATAGCGCATAGCCCGCAGGAAAATAGGGTTGAAGAAATCCGAAATCGAAGAATAGTCCTTTTCGAGGCAGGCATAGATATGGCGGAAGCGATCGCTCTCGCGCTCGAAGAATTTATCGAGCCCTTTTTCTTCGCCGGGGAAGCATCGTGCTATCTCCGCCCGCATCTTCTCACGATCGCTCGATATATCCATGGAAAAGTCCGGGAACATCAAGCGGTACATGGGATCCAGCGGCTTGAAGTCGAGATAATCCTCGCTGTTCTCCCCAGCCTCGTGGAAGACGTTGTCCAGGGCGAACTTCATCATTAGGAAGGTGGGACCGATATCGAAGCGGAAATCGCCGACGGCCATTTCGCCGTTGCGTCCACCGACGACAGGTTCCTTCTCAAACACCTCAACGTCGAAGCCCCGGTGGGCGAGGATCATGGCGGCTGTTAATCCGCCTGGGCCGGCGCCGACGATGACAATCTTCTTCTTGCTTTCCTGGCCAGACTTTGGATCCATTGTCTTGTCCATTTCACACTACCCTATCAAATTCTTGAATTCCTGAATGAAGCGGCGCATGTCTTTCAACAGCACCGCGTCGGGCTTGGCGCGAATGACCATGCCGTCGAGATACATGAGGCTCTTGATGATGTCGAACATGCCTTCGTCAAAGTGCATGCCTGAAAGAACTCCGAGCCGAATGGTTTGCATCATTTTTTTCGTGAGGCTTACCTGGCTGACGGTCTTTCCAGTGAAATCCGCGTAGAGGGCGAGAAAATTCTTTTCAAAATCGGCGAAAGCGCGCCCGGCGATGGAGCGCTCTGCCATGGCGTTGAGGCAGCGCGCTGAGGTGACATAATCGTAAGCGCTCAGGGCCTCGAAGAAGTAGAAGAGATTCTTCCGCATGCGCTCGGGGACACGGCCGATATAGCCGGTGTCGAGAAAGTAGAAGTTTCCATCTTTGAGAACGAGATTTCCGGGATGGATATCGCCGTGAAAGATTCCAACGGAGAACATGAAGAAGCCATGGATATGGAAGAGCTCGAGGAGTGAGGCGTAATCCAGCTCGCCCCTCGTTAACAACTGATCGAGAGTCGGCCCGTCGGCGTATTCGGTGACCAGAATGTTTTCGCTCGAAAGCTCTTCGTAAACGCGCCGGAACTTAAGATGGGACAGGTCGAAGCGGTCCTTGCTGGATTCGTAGAGGCTTTTCAGCTCGCGGGCTCCGGCGGCTTCATTGCGGAGATCCAGTTCGCTAAGCGTCATCTTCTCAATCTCCCTGAGCAGGCTGACGGGGTTGGCCACGCCGCGCAGCCTGGGGTAGAAGAAGATGGCGAATTGGAAAAGCCTGCGCACACTGGCGGCGTCGCGTCGGAAGTTTTTGGCGTAGTCCTTCTTGACAATTTTTACGGCGACCTGCTCGCCAGTCTTCAGCACTGCGCGGTGTACCTGGCCAATGGACGCCGAGGCAAAGGGTTGGGGATTGAAGGATGCAAAGTTGTCAAGGTAGGTGCTGCCGGCGTAGGAGGCGATAAGCGCAAGGGAGTCTTCCGGAGGAAGGCTTGTGGTGTTGCTATAGAGGCGGCCCAGGACGCGGCAGCGTTCGTCATTAAGGAAATCAGGACGAAGCGCAAAGACCTGGCCAATCTTCACCGCGAGCAGGCCGAGACTCTGGATGTACTCAATGTCCGGCTCGGGACCTGCGTAGATTGTATGCAGGAGCCTGAAGAAACTGAAGATGTTCATCTTGCCGGAAGACTCCATTCTAATCGCGAACAGGTGCGATTGAGATCGAGGCGGAGCGCATTCAGTGTCACAGAATAAAGGTCAAAAGCCGGTAATGCAGTTCTGTTTTGCTCATCCGTATCCTAAGAACGACAGAATTGTCAGTATTCCAACGGAAAGGGTGGGTTTTGTTGATGAGATGCAGAGGGTGAGATCAAAGTGCTGTTCGAATAATTTGAGAATCGGTGCTTATTAGAAAAGCACAAACACGATTTTGCAAAAGTGAAATGTTCGATGAGATCGGCGCAACCATGAAGTCGAGGCGTGAAACTGACTCCTAATCTGGAATCTCCATTATGAAGACAAATTCACGGCAATTGTGCACCCGTTGGTGCAAAATGCAGGACAAACGCGGTAGTTTCAAGAAAAGGGCTAGACGATTGGCCACCCAAGGAAAACCCCTCTGCACCATCGCCCGCTTGCAGATCGCCGATGACGACCTACCGCTCAGTTTGGTACAGGATTTAATAGACAGTCAATGCTAAGATTGTGCCGGCTCGGACATTGCGAGGCCAATTGAGGTTCCCCCATGGGTACAAACCATCGGCCGCTTGTGCTGCTAACGGGAGCTTCGGGCTATATCGGAGGCCGCCTCCTGAGGGCGCTTGAATCAGCAGGCTGGCCCGTCCGCTGTCTTGCCCGGCATCCTGAGTTTCTTCGTTCGCGGGTTTCTTCCTCTACGCAAGTGATTCAGGCCGATTGCCTGGATCGCGCTTCTCTTCGACCGGCAATGGCCGGAGTGCAAACAGCTTACTACTTCGTCCATTCCATGGGTTCGACGGGGCAGTTCGAAGCAGAAGACCGGCAAGCCGCACGAAATTTTGCTGACTCCGCTCGTGAACAGGGAGTCAAGCGCATTGTCTACCTGGGCGGTCTTGGAAATCAGGATCAGGCGCTATCGGCACATCTGCGGAGCCGACATGAGGTGGCAGATATCCTGCGCAGTTCGGCGATTCCGACGATCGAATTTCGCGCCTCGATCGTCATCGGCTCCGGAAGCCTTTCGTTTGAGATGATTCGTGCTCTGGTACAACGCTTGCCAGTCATGATCTGCCCGCGATGGGTCGAGGTCAAAGCCCAGCCGATTGCGATTGAAGATGTAATCTCTTATCTTGTGGCCGCGCAGGACCTACCTCTTGAACAGTCCGCGGTTTTTGAGATCGGTGGTCCCGACCAGGTCAGCTATGGCGAAATCATGCAGGAGTACGCGCGGCAATGCGGTTTGCGGCGATGGATGATTCCGGTGCCCGTCCTGACACCGCATTTGTCGAGTCTGTGGTTGGGCCTGGTCACTCCCATCTATGCGCGCGTTGGCCGCAAGCTCATCGAGAGCATGAGGAACCCGACGCTAGTCCGCGATAAGTCAGCGCTGACCGCGTTCAACATTCGGCCAATGGGGTTGAGAAAGGCCGTCGAGAGGGCCCTTCACCATGAAAACCTAGAGTATGCCGCGACCTTCTGGTCCGACGCTCTCTCGTCCAGCGGCAAACCCGCGTCTTGGGGTGGTGTTCGGTTCGGGACCAGGCTCGTCGATTCCCGGACCGCGTACGTTTCGGTCCCACCCGCCTTGGCCTTTGCTCCCATCCAGCGGATTGGAGGTTCGAACGGATGGTACTTTGCCAGTTTTCTGTGGCAGATTCGCGGATTCTTCGATCTTCTTGTGGGTGGTGTGGGACTCCGCCGGGGTCGTCGTGATCCTCACGCACTGGTAGCTGGCGATGCTCTTGATTTCTGGCGCGTCGAGAGTGTTGAACAGGACCGCAGGTTGAACCTCGTGGCGGAGATGAAAGTGCCGGGCCGTGCGTGGCTTCAGTTTGAAGTTGAACCAACCAACCATGGCTCGGTGATTCGGCAAACCGCAATCTTCGATCCAGCCGGACTCAGCGGGCTTCTTTATTGGTACGCGCTATACCCTATCCATTACTGCATCTTCAAAGGGATGCTCCATCAGATTGCAGCCATTGCGCAGCGCGAGTCTGCCGTAGCTACGGCTTCAGCATAAAGCCAATCCCCAAAAATCCACTCCGGCCGGACAGCATGAGGCTGCCCCTTGGAGGAATGCGCGTACTTTGATTCAGGCAACTTAGCCGTTGATAAATCATTGGCGAAATGGACGTACAGTGCGCCAAAAAACACGTCGATTGTCGCTAAATCGTCATACCGCTCGGGGAGCTACTCCTTGGTCTTGAGTTTGCTGTCGTTTTCGTGGATGAATGCTTCGATTACAGGAGCGCTGGCAAGAATGCGAAGCCACTGTTCCTTATAGAGGGTGACGGGGAAACGTCCCATTCCGTAGAGGGATACGGCACCTTTCTCGCTGACCTTGAGACTCAAACCTGCTGAATCCTTGCTCTTGAGATTTGCGTTTTCTTCCCGCAAACGTTCCAACTCTGCTTTCATTTCCGCTTCGTTCATGCCGTCTCTCCCATTCTGTTTTTCGCTTCAATCATCTCACTGCACGGTGCCTGCGACAAACCACAAGGTTTCGCCGCACCGGCCAAAAGCACCTTAATCTGCTCGACTTCGAGCCGCATCAGGACTCGATGGCTGTGAAAACGCACAATGCAGTGCGCGCATGACTTGCTTTGCACACACGTGCTCAACTCACCGGCTTGGCTTCCAGACCGCCTCCCACGCTGCAAACTCACTCGGCCGGATCTGGTAACGAGCAAAATTTCCTTCGTGCAAGCTCAGAAGTTCGGTCTCAGCCATCTCCCTGAAGCGCTCGCGTTCGCCTGCTGCAATATCCTCTTCGGCCCTGAGAGCAATGCGAGCGGCCGCCGCCTTCCTATCCATGGGGCCACGAACTACCTCGGAGACGATTTGCCGCAAAGCCGCACTGTGCTTGAACCGGAAGGGGTCAGGCTCGCCGAGCGACTGCCTGACGGCGGCGTATAGCGCTGCCGAGCGCCCATAGGCCCAGAGGAAGACATCCTTCAGCAGATCGACTTCATTCCGTTCGTACACACTCAAGACTGCGTCTGTATAGAGCGATTGCGGAACATCGGTGAAGGAGAGCGGCGACAGATTGCGCTTGATGAACGGAATATTGGCGGCAAGACGGGAGACCCGCTTGTTGACGTCATCGAACGGTTGCAGGTACGGCAACTGCGCCATGATGAAGAATGCCTGCTCGAATGGATCGTCGATGGCCGCGGCCGTTGCCAGGATCTGGTTGAAACACTCCTCGATTAGCTGCGGCACTTCGAGCGGGTGAAAGGTCGATCTCTCGATTCCGACTGCAATATGCCTTAGCCGTCCAGCTGCTCCCTCATCGGGCAACAGGTTTTGCGCGAGAATTCCATGCAGATTGAGGATGGTGTAGCGGTTGAAGCCGATCTCATCGGCAGCGTTAACCAGAAACTCAATCGCATCCTTGTGATTCACGATCATCTGCGCTTCCTGCCGATCGCGGCCTTCAGCTTCTTCTCCGAACTCAATGAGGCGTTTGGTGTCGAGCAGAGAATACGTATTTCCCTCAAGGCGGCTTGAGTTCCACGACAAATCGATCAGGAGCCGGCTGAGAACCTGTTTTGCGTACGTGCCTGCGGCCACCGCCGTAAAATTCGGCTTGCCAATCTGGGCAAGGCGGGCGCGTTCGGTCCGCGAAAGATAAAAGCTGATATTCGGACGGTAGGAATCCAGAAATTGCCGGTTGTAGCCTGCGGGCTTACGCGCCGCGAGGGGCTGACTGAGATAACGGCGGATCTCGGCGCTTGTTGGAGAAAGAGGAATGACGGCCTCTTCCGCCCCATCCCGTGCTGGGAGCGAGGCGGCAACCTGGTCTTGCTGCGACTCCGGCAGACGGTATTTAGCCGCACGGCCCTCACCTTGTTTTGCGAGGCGCCCCGCGTCGACCAGATACTTGAGCCGAAATTGCAGTGTGCGCGAGGCGAGCTTCGGCGTCAGCGTCTCAGCAATAGCCGCCCGGCTTGCGCCTCCTGGATGGCGCTCGACGGCACCAAGGATTGCTGCTAGAGCTTCTTCCGGTATGCGTTTGGGCACGAAATTGCTCCTCTTTATTGCGCGAAAATGATATACGCGCAGTATATTCCTCTTTCGCGCAATAATAAAGCAGGCAGAACACTGTTTAGTTGCGCGCAAATAATCGCGCAACTTCCCCGGAAATCCCTGCCCGCCAGCCACTCAACTTCGAGCCGACGGAGTTTAGTTGGAGAAGTCAGAGGCGACCCGCCCATCTTCACATCCGAACCCGCATTTCTCCTGAGGTAAACCCAAATGAAACCATCCAAGCTTTACGAGGCGCTTCATGCGCTGATCGGCGAACGTGTGCCTCTGCACATCTGGGGCGCTTGCGGCGTCGGCAAATCACAAATTGTTGCGCAGGTCGCGGACGATCTCGACTTTGAGTTCCTTGATGTTCGCGCCGTCCAACTCGATCCGGTCGATCTGCGCGGGCTGCCGCGGATCAAAGCAGACCAGACCGAGTGGGTGCCACCCAAGTTTCTTCCGACCGCCGGGAAGGGCATCCTGTTTCTCGATGAGCTGACCGCTGCGCCGCAGATGACGCAGGCTGGATGCTACCAACTGGTGCTCGACCGCAAGCTGGGAGAGTATGTGTTGCCGGACGGCTGGGTGGTCATCGCCGCCGGCAATCCCGCCTCCGAGCGGGGCGTTCACTTCGCGATGCCGCGGCCTCTCAGAAATCGTTTTGTCCATCTCGAACTTGAAGCCGACTTGAACGACTGGTGCAAGTCGGCCGTGGGCGCGGGCGTTCGGCCGGAGATCATCGCATTTCTGCGCTTCAAGCCGGACCTCTTGCATACGGCCGATGCCACCTCGGATGCCAATGCCTGGCCCACTCCCCGCTCCTGGGAGATGGCCTCCAATGTCCTGCGCGGCATTGCCAACCGGCAGAAGAGCGCCTTCCTCTCCGGGGCAAGCGAGTTCGAGGCGCAGTTGCTCGACGGCACGGTTGGGCCTGCCGCTTCTGCGGAGTTGATTGCATTCCTCCGGCTCTTCCGGCAGTTGCCGTCGATCGACGAGATCCTGCTCAACCCGGAGACGGCACCACTCCCGGCAGAGACCTCGGCACAAATCGCAATCGCCACGGCCCTGGGCCGGGCCATGACTGACAACTCGGTGGCCAGGGGACTCAAGTATCTGGACCGTATGCCGACCGAGATGCGCGTTATGGCGATGCACGACGCGGCGGTGCGGGACACCGCCATCACCCACACACCGGAGTTCGTCGGCTTCGGAGTGCAACATTCGGAGGCCATCCAATGATTACAGAGAAAGCAATGCTCGCCGCCATCCACATCAGTATCTGGACGGCTGTCAAACACGACCGCAAGATCAGCCGCGACGTTGCCAACCAGAACGGAGCGCACCAGGGCGCTGGCCGATACAACAAGCAGTTGCTTCATGGCGCAGACAAGCTCGATGAGCTGCGCACGCTCGCGGGCCACGTGCGGCAATACTTCTACAAGATCACGTTACCGTGGTCCGACGAGGGATTCCGACTACTGCCGTCGAACCTCTATTTCGATCTGACGGCCAAGATGCGTGAGTTCGAGGCCAGCTTTGAGCAAGGCGTGGAGGGCTTTCTTCAGGTCTATCCGCAATACATTGAGCAGGTTCGTCCAGAGTTGAATGGCCTGTTTCGAGAGGAAGACTACCCCACGGCAGAAAAGCTACGCAAGAAGTTCGGCGTCAAGTTGGAGGTCCTTCCCATCCCATCCGGCAATGACTTCCGCGTCCAGATGTCGGCCGAGGAGCAGGCGCGTGTTGCCCGCGAGATCGACACGAATGTTCGCGAGTCACTGACCCGAGGGACTGAGGATTTGTGGAAGCGGCTCAGAGATGTGGTCTCGCATATGGTGGACCGGCTGAACGAGCCGGAGTCGCGCTTTCACGCAACGATGGTCACGAATGTCTTTGACCTGGTGGAACTGCTGCCTCATCTGAATGTCAATAATGATGCCGACCTGAACCGCTTCGCAGATCAAATCCGGCAGCGGCTGTGTGGCTTTACGGCACAGGACCTGAAGAAACATGAACTGCTGCGAGTGGCCACGGCAACCGATGCCGCAGAGATCGTCGCCGAGATTGACAGCGTTTTGCGTGATCGCGAGGCAGGCGCACCGGAGGAAACCCCGGACGCTCCAACCGTCGATGACATCCTGGCTCGTATGTCTGCGTACATGGAGGAGCCTGCGGCGGCATGAGACACGATGTCACTACAACCATAATTTGGCCAGAATGGCCGGTTTATGCCTGTAATTCATACCTACCCGTCAGGCTCGCGCCTATCTGAGACGGTGGGTTACATTCTGACCAAGAGGCAGCTTCAGCGGGCTGTTTCAGTTTCATGCGCAGGCGCTTAATCGCGAGGTTGGTCAGATGGAGGCTCGTGAGCGATGGATTTCTTTTCAATATCAAGGAGAATATTCGATGCAGCGACGGATACTCGCCAACGTCGGCAATCTTTCCGATTGCATGGCGGACAGCGTCATCATAAGCGAGCCTAGCCTGCTGCTGCTCCAAGGATCGATGCGCCAGATACCGGATCCGAAGACGCTTGCAAATATCTGGGAACACGAACCGCAGACGATTTGCGTCTTTACCCAGTCTCAATGCCAGAACGACAAGAGGAATAGGTGGTTCCTCAAATGCCCTTCTGAGTGCCTCTTCGATTTCTCTTCTTCTAAAGCGGACGCGATCAGGAGAGCGAGCCGCTAGGGCTTTACAAAGCTGGCGGCAGGCACGACGAAGATACAACTGAGCAACGCTGACCCCAAGCCGGAGTGCAACCTGAGCTATAGTAGGCGGTGGTTCTTCGGTGAGTGCGCGAAGAAGTTCTTGCCTGTAAGTTTCAACTTGGCGCTCACGTTTGGCTTTGGTTGCCGCGCACAGATCTGGGAACCAGCTTCTCCCACTTGACGAGCTGCGGTAGCCGAGTTTCTGGAAGAGCTTTAGAAGCGATAGAGGTTCATCCAAGGCAAGGTTGGCTTCTAAACAGGCCTTGATTTCTGCCTTGGCACATTCGCGCTTCTCGTGTGAAATTGACCCAGGTCCATCTACGCGCGTGATGGGGTATTGCGGCAGAAATACTCGTTTTCCCCGGCATACAGCCAATGAGCATCTATTTGCAAGCACACTCCACTCCGGATCCGCGCTGGAAATCTCTTCCAAGATCAGGCGATTGAGGGGCAATTTGAGATTCTGGCAAATTTGAATGACGAGCGGCAAAGCAGGAAGCCACTTTCCCTTGAGCCATCCGTTCAGCGTTGTGTTGCTGATCGTTGCTGCCCGTCCAAACAACATCTGATTTCCTTTTGCCAATTCGATCAGCATTCGTTGCAGGTTACTTAGCAGACAACAGGGTGAACCGTTATCGCTTGCGGAGGCTCCCAGAGCGAGGAATTCGCCGACCTGGTTTGCTATCCATAGTTCCTCTTCCATGACTTGTTGGGCTGTGGAAGCATTTGGCGCGGTCGAATCGTCACCCAGCCAACGATTGCAGTGAGCGCAATATCCAGGATGCGCGTGCGCTGAAAGAACCAACATGGGTCGGCGGCAATGGGGGCAATGCTGTTCCAGCAAGACATGATGGATGGGGCAGACCGTAACTGGCGCCAGCACCCACGCCAAGCACTCATAGATGGGCATTCCATGGTGTCGCCACTCCTGAAAACAACGCGGGCACCATGTTCGACGCCTCCGCACGATGCCACCGGTGGTCAGCAGTCTCTGCCAGGGTAAGAGAGTCAAGGCGCGCAAGTCGTGGCGGGACGTCACCTTTTCCAAAATGTCTACCCATTGCTCAAAGCAGGCGCCCATTCCATTGAGAGAATGCAGGCCAGAAAAGTGCGAATTTATCGGCCTGGTAGAGAGATCGGAAAAGATTTCTTTCAGAATCAATGTCCTGACCGAAACCGTATGTGCTTCGGCCAAGCGCATGATGTAACTCGTCAGGCTCTCAACACAAAGGGTGCCAATCGCCATCGGTCGTAGAGAATGCAATCGGCTCCGTGGAGGTATAGCGCGTGGGGTCAAATTCCATAGGTCATACGCCATGGCAAGCCGTCCTCGACAAGTCGGCAGATTGACCGATCGGGTCTCGCTCAGGTTTACGCTGGCCGACGCGCCTTCGTAAATGAGGCGTTCTATGGGTAGCGGTTCCAGCAACGCTCCCTCCTAACCCCAGCAGTTCACGCAGACGCAACCGTACCTCGTCCACAGCTAACAATTGTCTTTCACCTTCATGAGCTTCCACTGCGATCTTTTCGCACCGTGCAGCAGAAAGGGCAGTTGTCTCCAGATGGTGGGCAGTGATAGTCTGACAACCTTCTCCGAGAGCTGCAATCAATGCCCGGTCTAACCACTCCTTTAAGATCCCGATGCATCCCACAGATCGTTCATAGAGCAATTCCCAGAGGGGCAACAGGTCGGGCTGCTCTTCCAAAGGCAGATGTTTCTGAAAGGTGAGAATAGTGCTTTTGAAAACGCGAATGTCTTCCTGATTCTCGGCGTTGTAGCGCCGGAAATGTATGTCGAGGCTTCTTCGAGATAGTTGGCCATTCAGATGACGAAAGGCGAGCAGATCGTAGGTGCCGAGCAATACGTGAACAGTCCGTGTGCAGTTGGCAAGAGACTTGATCACTTCCAGTTGGTCCGCCAATCTTTTGCCGGAGGCCATGCGGGTCAGATGCTGGGCCTCGTCGATCAAAATAGCGGCGGGCCGCCTGTGTTGGACCGCCGACTCGAGGACCTGACGCAATTGAGCGGCGGATGCATCAGGTCTGACAAACTGCTTTCCCTGAGAATCGTGTGCGAATTGTATCCACTTTGGTTTCAGCTTACAGTCAAGCATCGGCTCGCTCAGCTCAACCAGTGTGCGGCGGTAGTGATCTCTCCAATTAAAGCTTCCGTTATCGGGAGCCGCTGCCTCAACTGCGACAAAAGGCAATCGGCCTGGATCTGTTTCCATGAAAGGTTCACTCTGCTCGGAAAGCACTTGCTCAATCTTTAATCGCAGTGTTGTCTTGCCAACTCCCGTCGGTCCAACAACCATCACGATCGTACCGGAGGGAGCCTCGTTGATCGCCGCCACCAGCAGATCCTTCGCAGTCGAAAGCATCGGGTGCGCTACGGTCAGGAACCGAAATTTGCGAACACGGTCTGCGATCTCTTCTGATGTCATTTCAAAATGCTCCGTAAGTCTCATATTCTTCAGGTCGCTCTAAAACAGCGGTTTGGAAGGGCAATGCGGCACAAGAAGACTGAGAGGTTGAGCGACTGTCAGTGGGTAGCTGCTGAGGTACCACTTGCTCATATTCACTGCGAAACACACTGGCTTGACGGTCGCGCAATCGCTGAGCGAGCAGAATCTCCTGAGCTTCGACCGATTGCAGAAAATCTCCGATGGTCCTTGCTGAAAGGCCTCGTTGGCGTTCATGTTCTCGATGACGCTTCCGAAGTTCTTGCGTTGCCAGCATCAACTCTCGCTCTGAGTGGCCCCGAAATATTGCGTAATACTCTGAATGGCACTGAACCCAATGGCCTTTTACAAATGCAAATGCGGTTCCAATGTCAAATGCGTCATAACGGACGGGAACATGGCTTCTTTCGATCTCTGGATCGCGCAGCATATCAGACCAGTAATAGATGTAGTGAATCTTCACACCCCGTCCGGGTAAAACTTGGGCGGTGCCCAGGGACGTGGTCGGAAGGGTCATAATGAAAAACTCACGATCATAGTTGATGCGGCGCCAGGGGCGCTGTCCGGCGTATGCCATTCCTGCCTCATATGCTTCGCGAGGACTTTGGCCGAGGGCAGGATGATCCAGAGAATCATAAACTTCATATAGATAGCGGGTCAGATAATCATGCAAATCGGCCAGAGCCCATACTGCTTTTTGCTTCGGGTTGACGCTCGCCGTAACTTGTCGTACCTGACGCATAGCCTGGGTATTGCCGCAGAGATTGTGGATGAACTGAGAGTTACAAGTTCCGAAGAGACGTTCGACTACAGAGCCAAAGCGTGCCTTGGCAGGTGGGCGGGTTTTCTTGGTGCATTCGTATCGGGCTAGCAGGGTCTCGAAATAAACGCTGTCGAATTCCGCGCCTCCATCTACTACAAAGATTTGAGGTATACGATTGTAGCGACCCACACATTCTCTGATGATTGCCATGCAAGAGCGATAACTGGGTGGATCGAAGGATAATGAAACCGCCAGAACCCGTCGTGAGAACGCATCGGTAAGCAGGGAGAGCCACGGTCGGCCAAGATTGCGACCAGTCGTTGAACAGACTAACTCTACATCCAATTCGGTGTGGTCAACATGTCCAATCTCAAAGGGGCGTTCTCCGTGGCGGGGTGTCTTCAACTCCAACTCCCAGTAAAACCGCTCCTGCGTATACGCCGCACGCGGACCCATCCGTTTCAGGGTTTGGGCATGCCCGGCTGCCGCGTGAACGGTCTGGCGGAAAGTTTCATAGCTGGGAGCAATCAATCCCTGGCTATTGCACGCACTCAGCAACGCGCTCCAAGATGCATATACACTCTTCTGCTTGTGCGTTTCGTAGTCCTGATGAATAACTGTCGCCATGAGTTCCCTGGTGACCTCAGGCAACTTGGCCGCGCGATTGCCGCGCCGATGAGTTTGAGGAATCAATCCCAGATAGCCACTCCCGCATTGCACTTCGGCCTTTCTATACATCGCACGCCAGCGACGAGCCGAACGAGAAGAAACCGAGGTAGGAGCCGTCAATGTTGTGCTGTCCAACGGCCCACGGACAATCTTGTAGCGGTAGTTTGCATGACCAAGATCTTCCTCGCTCGCCCTGGAGAGCCTGCCCATGATTTCGCAATCGTCGTCATTTGAACGTGGAGGAGTGACGGTAATCTGGCCTTCCTTCATCAGCGCATAGTACGCCGCTGCCGGGAGTTGGGTGGTCGAGTTGTCGTCAACGCGGCGTAGGACCACGTGCGTTTGTCCGCAGTTCAGAACATTCCATCGTTGTCCATCCCAATTTACTCCGCTGCCCTGACTCGGCTGGCTGATTGGAGCATTAGACAAGGGCTTCGGCAAACCAGTCAGGTTTTGAGTATCGTGTGCAGTAACCTGTCGATTGGAGAAAACGTGAACGGTCGCCGGCTGAGTAAGCGGAGATCGGTGGAGATCCACATACAACTCGCCCAGTGCAATCAGAACATAGACATCGTCACAGGTAGTGCCGTCTCCGCTGGTTGCAAGCAAGTCGAGGAGCGAGATGCCAGGGCGAGCCGCAACCTGGGCAAGCAAAAGATTTCTGGCGGCAGGAGGCACGGATATGCGGTCATTGCGGAGATAGTCTTCCAGAAACTGGATATTGCGCTGGTACACCCAGTCGATGTCCCGCGAAGAGCGAACGGAATATGTAAGCCCGAACTTCCGCGCATACTCCTCTCCAGGAGGGCAGTGCCAGATGTCATCATCCCGCCGGAACCGATGTGGGCTTCTCTCAGCCCAGCGCAGGAGTTCGTCTTCTCTTTTACATTCTTCCCAGCCTGCACCATCGACGCGCATGACAAAATAGTCCGGTGTGTGAACGGCCACTACGCGCTTTCCGTGGGCGCTCTCGTAGTCAAGCTTAAACGAAGGCGGCTGGTCCCAGTATTCCAGCACTTCGGGGTCGTGCTCCAACTCATAGATTCTGGCCAACTCGACCCGATGGCTTTCAAACTGGATGATGACACCCATTTTTTTGCTCGGATAGCGGCCACTCACATTTTGCTTCCCGCCACCCACGCGCCGAGCCGGTTCGGAAGAACGAATCTGATTAATGATTGCGCGGGCACATTCTGGCAACCTGTGGCGCTGGAACCAAGCTAACAAATCTTCGTTTTCAAGCATGACTCCTCCTCGGCTGGAGCTGTCATTCCATCATCTGTTTCGATCCCTCCGCTGATTCTTCAGCGCATGCACGAGCCGCACCCCAGCTTCGTTCATTAACTCCTGTAGATGACGACCATTCTTGATGGCCTGCTGAACCGCTGGTGCCAGGTCATCAGGCACGTATATTGAGAATCGCTGGGAGCCCTTGCGACCGGACAAGACGTAGCTAACGTGCCCCTTTCCTGAGGCACACGCTGAACAGCTCTTTCGGTTGCACCGTGTCTTTCTGAGGGAAAGCGAGCCTTCCACAATCGGCCACACTGGCCGAACAGCAGTTTGGAACCAACGATGAACTTCAATCGGGCTTTCTTGTCCTTGCATGTATGCAATATAACGTACATACATTCTATCCTGGAAAAGCAAAATGAATAGGAATCAAAATGGTAATTACCGCGAAGAGCGATGCAGCACCCGCGGCCATGTTTTGATTGGAAAACAAAACTCACGGCCATTTTATCCTTGAAATCCCGAACTTTAGCTAACCAGTTCCACTCAAACCCACCAATTACGGCCAACTTATGATTGGAGGCCGGGTCAATTTATGCCTGTAATGACACACGAGACACCAGCATCCATTCGCATTCAGAAGGCGCGGACTACTTTATTGCTCGATCAGAGCCGGTTCCGCAAATTCGGACAGGGGGTTAAGTGGAGGTTCTGTTCGCCCGCAGCCTAAAATGGCTGGGATGAGGAGAGCAGATGAGCAGACATCCGCGTCGAAACCACACAGCAACGTTCAAGGCCAGAGTGGCCTTGGCCGCCATCAAGGGAGAAAAGACACTTACGGAGTTGGCCGAAGAGTTTGATGTGCATGCCAACCAAATTACGCAGTGGAAGAGCCAGCTTCTGGAAGGCGCTGTGGGGGTCTTTGGCGGCGAGGCGAAGGCAGAGGCTTCAACGGCTGCGGTGGACCTCAAGTCGCTTCACGCCAAGATCGGCGAGCTGACGCTAGAGAACGATTTTGTAAGTATCCTCCGGCAGAGCCGGAGGCTTTACGGTGTGAGCCGCTCAAAGCGGCTTGAGCGGGGTCGCTGACGCGGCCCCGATGTTATTGTGGCCGCCTTATGGGCGGCTACTTCCACATCCG
>Ga0255350_1000325_pt1 | contig 18294 bp, 19 predicted proteins | sample HBST25r1metaG_FD_186028 | JGI IMG/M metagenome (GOLD analysis project Ga0255350, IMG submission 186028) | Peat soil microbial communities from Stordalen Mire, Sweden - H.B.S.T-25.r1 | ecosystem: Environmental > Terrestrial > Soil > Wetlands > Peat | place: Sweden: Norrbotten County, Stordalen...
AGTGTTTAGACCGCATGAATTGGTCATTCATCGTAGACAAGCGCGGACGAGGACGTCCGCGCAACAGACGGCCGGGAGGCCGGCGTTCCATTCATACAATGACCAAATCACGCGATCACGGTACTAGTGAGGATTGCCAGTCGAACCGCACTCGTCCGGCTGGCTGAAGCCGTGAACAGGAACTTCCCATCGCGTCGCGGGGCACAAGAATGCGCTGCTGAACACCGGCAGAGAGGGCAAGCGCGCATCGAGCAACGATGCGCGCTTGCCGAGCTTGTCCCTTGAACCCGGCGCTTGGCGATTCCCTGCCCTTTTCCTCAACCGAAAGGAAAGGGAGAAGAGATATGAGCGGAAAAATCCTTCTGCGCTCCAGTTAAATCAAGAACGATTCTTCCCTCCACGTCTCCCTTGCGCAGGCGGCCGAAGACTTCATTGATATCTTCCAGTTTCTCGATCGTGATGGTGGCCTTAACCCCGCCTTTGCCGGCCATTGCCAAGGCTTCGGTCAGGTCGGTTCTGGTGCCGACGACCGAGCCGCGCACGGTATGCGCATTCATGACCGTGTCAATGATGTCCAGGGACAGCGAGCCCGGCAGGAGCCCGATCAGCGTCATCGTGCCGCCTCTGCGCAGCGTGGTAAGTCCCTGCTCAAAAGCCTTCACTGAAGCCGCAGTCACGAGAACTCCGTGCGCGCCGCCAAACTCCTTGTGAACGAACTCTCCCGGATTGACCTTGCGCGCATTGATTGTGAGTGTCGCGCCCAACCGCTTGGCCAGGTCCAGTTTGTCGTCGTCCACGTCGATCGCCGCAACCCGAAAGTCCATCTGCTTGGCGTACTGAACCGCCAGATGCCCGAGCCCGCCAATGCCGGACACCACCACCCAGTCGCCGGCCCTGGCTTCGGTCATCTTCAGTCCCTTGTAAACCGTAACTCCGGCACAGAGCACGGGCGCCATCTCCATTAGGTTCGATTCCTCAGGAAGCCGTGCAACGAAGGCGGCCACCGCAACGACATATTCCGCAAAGGTTCCGTTTACGCTATACCCGGTGTTCTGCTGCGCTTCACAAAGAGTCTCCCGCCCAGAAATACAAAACTCGCATATCCCGCACGCGCTGTGCAGCCAGGGCACGCCAACGCAATCGCCAATCTTCAAGCCGGTCACTCCCGGCCCCACGGCGGAAATATGCCCGGCGCCTTCATGCCCCGGGATGAACGGCAGCGTCGGCTTCACCGGCCAGTCCCCATCGGCTGCATGCAAGTCCGTGTGACAGACTCCCGTAGCATCGAGCCGGATCTGCACCTCGCCCTGCCCTGGTTGGGGAATCGGAACTTCCTCAATGACCAGGGGTGCGCCAAATTCATGTACAACAGCCGCTTTCATGATCCCTTGCATCTATCTGCTCCTTGAAATCCTGCGTAGTCAAAATCCGCCGATAGCCGTTCCTGTTTTGCGGGCGGTAGAGGCGGGCGGTCCACATCTGATCAGGTAAATAACCGGGCGCCCCAGAAGCCTCATGCAAAAATCCGAATGTGAGGCTCGAGAACGCCTTGAGAAAGGGAATTCGGCTATATAGGATAGGAGTTTCAAAGCTCAAAACCTCATCCAAAAGGATTTCCCTCTTGATGAAGCTTACCTTTTCCGTCCGGCGGAGGCAATTTTGGCGGGTGGTTGACTCTGTCTTCTGCCGCCTGACCGAGAAGCCGGAGGATGGACTTGGACGGAATGGACGGACAGTGCCGGCGCTTTTTTTCAACCGCGGATTTTCAGAGAAAGAACCGCAGCCCGAGAGGCACTCCGGGCGTCTAATACAACAGAAGGCGAAGCGAAGCACGTGGAATCGATCGTATTGCGGTGGGCGTTGTTTACGCGCCTGGAAGGGAGCAAAGACCATGAAGAATCCAGCAATAGCCGCGGGGGTGGCTGCTCTGGCGCTGCTTGCCTCAGCGCCGGGGTTTTCCCAGAGCCAGAGCCAGCAGGGACAGGGGCGGGCCATCGTAACAGTTCTCCCGAAAAAGGCCACTCAGACGCTTCCGGAGATCACGCTCAAGAATCTATCGCTCAAGATGGATGGAAAACCGGCCACCATCACCTCCTGGACACCGCTCCAAGGTCCGGAAAACGAGGTCGAGTTGGTGCTGCTGATCGACAGCGCTGCCCGCGAAAGCCTCGGCACCCAGATGCGCGACATCACGCATTTCGTCAATGGTCTCCCGCCGAATACCAAGGCGGCAATCGCATATATGTTCAACGGATCCGCCGTTTTTTCCGGTCCGCTTTCCGCCGATCACGCACAGGTGCTGAAAGGGTTGCATCTTCCCGGGGGTTCGCCCGGTTCGAGCGCAAGCCCCTATTTCTGCCTCTCCGATCTTGCCAAACGCTGGCCGTCGCAGGATCGCCAGACCCGGCGCGAGGTGCTGCTGGTGACCGACGGCGTGGACAATTACGAGATGCGCTACGATCCCGCCGATCCGTACGTGCAGGCCGCAATCACCGACTCAGTGCGCGCGGGAATGGTGGTTTACGCGATTTATTGGCAGAGCGAGGGCCGCTTCAGCCGCTCCTATTACGGCACAAATTCCGGCCAGAACCTGTTGCTTCAACTAACCGAGGCGACCGGCGGCACAAGCTTCTGGAATCAGCAGGGCAATCCGGTTTCCTTCGCCCCGTTTTTGGACGATCTCAATCGCCGTATGCAGAATCAATACGAACTGCAGTTCGTGAGCCGTCTGAAGGGCAAGGCTGAGGTTCAAGACATGAAACTGAAGCTCGACGCTCCGGGAGTAAAAGTGGATGCGCCGCAGCAGGTGATGGTTTACCCGGCCGCTCCTGCTGCGATGTAGGAGCCAATGTAGGAGCCTTGGACCGCAAGACCGAGCAGTAATCGCCTTTGACCGCCGGCAGTCAATTTGCTCCCGGTAGGCGCTTACTCCCGTCAGTCGCCCAGAGGAGAGGAGCAGCCAGACGGAAGGGGGCTTCCCGGCTTCCCGCATGGACCGGGGAAGAGGCGGACGGACGCGTTATAGTATGATTTGGCTGCGTAGGGGCATTCTCCACAGACCCGCGTGGAATCGTGTGTGGCTTCTGCCGGAAGTCTGTGGCGACCCAAGGCCGAGTGCACGGGACAGGCCATAGGCGCGGCTAGAAACCGAAAACTCTCCCGCACGTGGAATTTTGTCCTTCGCGCAGGATTGTGGCAATTTAAGACTGGAGTGCAAGAACATGGCCAAGAGCGTGAACAAAGTCATTCTTTTAGGGAATGTAGGCAAGGATCCCGAGATTCGTTCCACACCCAACGGCACGATGGTGGCCACCTTTGGATTGGCGACCAGCGACCGTTTTCAAGATCAGCAGGGCAACTGGCAGGATCGTACCGAGTGGCACAATCTCGTCGCCTTCAAGCGCACCGCCGAGATCATTCGCGATTACGTGAAGAAGGGCTCGAAGCTCTACGTCGAGGGGAGCCTCAGGACCAGCAATTGGGATGACAAGCAGTCCGGCCAGAAGCGCTACAAGACGGAGATCATCGTCAACGACCTTTCGCTGCTCTCTGGCCGCGAAGAGGGTGCAGGCGGAGGCGCGGGCGGATACAACCGGGCGGCCAGTTCCGGCGGTTCGGCGGCCAGCTTTGACCAGCGGAGCCCGGCAGCCGCTGGCGGTCAGGACGAATACTCCCAGTCGGCCGAAATTTCCGACGAAGACATTCCTTTTTGAAAGGCACCTGAGAGTATTTTTGTTGCGTATAGAGCATAAGCGGCTTGAATAGAGTCACTTATGCTCGATGTCTATGTGGCGTTTCTCTTGGTCGTTTCTGGGTTATTTGATATCGATGCAGAATGTTGCGTTTCTTGGGGAGCAGGAGGACGCCAAGCTTAAGCGTCTGGTAGCGGAACTGAGCCTGGACAAGCTGGTGCTGAAAAACATCGCCTCGGGAAACTTCTAAGCCCTGAACGACGGCGCTGTGCGGTGGCTCATGCCAGGGATCAAGGCGTGAGCAAGCGGCGAGCGTGCCAACTGGTAAATCAACCACGCGGCACGCAACACTACCAGCCGACACAGCGCGAAGACGAAGATCGACTCACCAAGATATCGTTTTGTTGGCCGGCCAATACGAGCGTTATGGTTACCCGGAGGGATGGAGATGCCCCGACCCGACGCAGAGCGCGTTGGGTCGGGGCCGTTACTGGCCACGGCTTCGAGTTGGTAGATGCTCGGTTAGATTTTATGCTCGATTCCCGTATCCAGCGAAGGCTCCTCCTTCGAGTCGGGCCGGTCCGATCGAACGGGAATACCGCTGATAAGGCCCTGATAGTTTGTCAGGCGTTTGCCGAGAATCACCACGCCCTTGTCCGTGATTTCATATTCGCGAATATCCTTGGCATGATTTCCGCCCCGCATCTTGATCACCACCATGATCTTGCGAAGCTGGCCATCGATGGATACGTACCGCAGCCGGATGATGTCATCGGTGAGGAAAGAAATGGAGTAGGTGCTGAACGGAAATTCAGTGAAGGACTCATCCACCTCAACCGTGCTGAGAATCGTCACCCCGATTCCCGTCAAAGCGAAGATCATGCGGTAGAGCGATTCGCGAAAGTCGGCGCGGAAGCCGGGCGACAGAGCCATCTCAAAGCCAGCCAGGGAATCGATCACCAGGCGCTTGGCGCCAATCTTCTGCACTGCGTCGAGAATCGAGTGCATGGTTTCATCCACCGAGAGATCGAGGGGACGGAGATAGAGGATTTTGAGTTTCCCGACTTTCTGCGGCGTTTCCAGATCCAAGCCTAAAGTGGTGGCCCGCTCCGCATACGCTTGCGGGCGTTCTTCAAACACCGCCACGATTCCCGGCTCCCCCTGGCGAATGCCTTCCGCAATGAACTGGGTTGCCAGCACCGATTTCCCAGTTCCAGAAGACCCTGCCACCAGGACACTATCGCCTTCGCGAACGCCCCCACCCAGCATCTTGTCCAACTCCGGAATACCGAAGCAAAGGCGCCGATGGCTGGGCGGATCTTTCAGGTGCCCGGACAACCCAAAGGTGCGCGAGAAGGCTTGCACTCCGGCATCGGTGATGCGGAATGTGTGCAGCCCCGGCACGGAGTCCTGACCGCGCAGTTTTATAATCTGCAACTTCCGTACAATTGAATTTCGCTCCGGCGTTTGGCGCAGCCAGAACAAACCATCTGCGACGGTAAAGATGGGATTGTCGCGTAGTTCGTCCTCTGCATATTCACCGATCAAGAAAGTTGTAGCTTGCCAACTGGCCAGAAACAGGGCCAACCGTTGAATGAAAGATTGCAGTTCCATGTCACTTTGAGGCTTGCGAACCATCGTGCGGAAGGAGTCCACTACCACAACGGCGGGGTTAGCCTTTTCAACTTCATCGGTAATCTCCTTCAAAACCGCACCCAGATCCCGCTCCAAGACAACCTGGCTCAGGTTGATAAAGCGGATGGAGTCCGGTAGCTTGGCCGGATCGAAGAATGTGTATTGTTGCTGATAGCGCAGCATCTTGATGGCGGATTCACCGAGGACAGTGAAATAGAGAGCAGGACGCTCAGGTGTGGCATTGGCAAACACGAACTGGTGAGCCAGCGTCGTCTTGCCGCTTCCGGGGGCACCCGCGATGATGTTGAATGAAAATTCTGGGAGACCACCACCCACAATCTCGTCAAGGCCCGGAACTCCGGTGGGTAGTTTGTTGATCTTCACTTTGTCTTCAGTGCTCACGTGCTTCTCCCGTGTGCCGAATTGTGATTGTCAATGACTTCGCCTGGCCACGCGTTGCGCAGCAGGTTCAGTGTCAAGGCTTCGCCCAGGAAGAGACGAAGCAGTCCGAGTAAGCGGGCGATGAGAATGATTCCTCCCTCGCCGGCCACATCCTTGTTCATGTCGATTTGGGTCTCAATCTCGCCCAGGCCATGTAACGCACCATCCCCAGAGACCTGCGTCTCGCTCAGACTGGGAGCTTCCGGCTTGGCCAATGCCAACGCACGAGAGGCAAGCGATTGAAAACCGGCGACTCCAACAAATTCACCAAGACTCTGGCGCAGCTTTCCATAGACGCGAAGGGTCGCGAACTCCATCGGCTCGGAGGCCTTGCCCGCCCCGGCTTCATACGTAAGAAGACGATCGGCTAAATCTCGCATTCCTGGGGCAGCCTTCATATTCAAACCAGCATCGTTCAATGTAGTAGATTTCAATTGCCGTTATAGGCGTCGTAAGAGGATCGGACGACGATTCTGTCCTTTCCTGAAGCGCCTCCGCTGTTGGGGATTCGAGATCCAGAGCCGTATTGGATGGAGCCGCTGGCGGAACTCAATTCACATAGCCATTCGTTTGTGGGATCGGGGCGTCTTCTTGCGAGTCACCGGCCTTGCTTCGGATGAGCGTGAAAACGTCCAGAACTGTAGCAATATTACGAATGTTCCCCGCAACACTCACGAGTCCATCTTCCATGCCGGGATGCCTGTCCGCCAGGGTTTCGATATGTTCGCTCACACTCCTCAGCTGGTCAATTTCCAGCAGAATATCCTCGAAATCCGCAGCCATTGCAGGTCCATCGGTTGCTGAGGCTGTCGTGTCCGCGGTGGTCGTGGGCGACTCTGACCCGACGTCAACCTGAAGGCGTAAATCTTCGATCAAATGCAGTGTTGTTGCCTCGCCCAGGAAGGCAAGAAACAGCCCGAGCAACTGCGCAATCAGAATGATTCCGGCCTCGCCATCCTCGTCCGCGTCCGTCTGGGATTCAACTTCGCCGAGACCGCGCAGGCCTCCATTCGCCGTAACCTGCACCGCGCTGAGCCGCGGTGATTGCGACTTGGCCAGAGCCAAGGCACGGGAAGCTAGCGCCTGAAAACCGCCAACTCCCACGGGTGCGCCGAGTTGCCGGCGCAACCTCTCGTAGACGCGCACAGTTGCAGGTTCGGTATGTAGGGAGGTCGTGCTCGCATCGGCCTCGCGAGCAACGAGGCTGCGGGCCAAATCACGCGTCTTTTGTGGTGGAGGCATCGATTCCGCTCTTTCTTTATACGTTACTCATCGCCTTGAATGTGAGGCGTCTGTCGCAATGATACTCTGAGGCAAATTTCTCCGGCAGTGAGATTCGCGGCGCGCGTCATCGGACTCCATATTGACGTCACGAAAACCAAGATACCTGAAATATTTCCCAAAATGGTGAGCAAAAGTGAACATCACTTCTCTAACCGGCGTAGAATTGGGGGCGAGAGCCTGAGTTTTAGTGTGCACGTGATGATTCTTTACCTATCGCGCACCTGATTTGGTCACCTCGTGGCAATGTGGTAGTGCGTCCCTCCATTGGTCGTTCTGCAAGGGGGCGCAATCGGAAGGAGGCCCTTCAATGGTTGAACTTGAAAAGCCTGGATTCGATACCGCCGCCTTTCTGGCCCACGCTGGCCTGGGGCGAAGAATCGTCAAATTGGCGCCCAAGGAGACCTTCTTTTCGCAAGGAGATCTCGCAGACTCGATCTTTTATCTCCAGACGGGCCGTGCGAAAGTCACAGTCGTCTCCACAGCCGGGAAGGAAGCTACCATCTTGCTGGTCTCCTCAGGTCAATTTGTGGGAGAAGGGGCGCTAGCGGCCGTGACCGGGCTGCGTTTGTCCACGGCTACCGCCATGACCGCCTGCACGGCTCTGAAAATCAGCCGGGGAGAGATGATCCATGTGATGCATGAGGAGCATAGCTTCTCAGATCTCTTCTTGAAGTTTCTGGTGGAGCGCAGTATGCGCGTTCAGGCAGACTTGGTCGATCAGCTTTTCAACTCCAGTGAAAAGCGTCTGGCGAGGATTCTGTTGTTGATGGCGGAATTCGGCAAGCCGGGCGAGCCGGAACAATACATTCCCAAGATCTCGCAAGAGACCCTGGCAGAGATGATCGGCACCACCCGTTCCCGCGTGAGCTTCTTCATGAATAGATTTCGCAACCTCGGGTTTATCGAATACAACGGGCGCATCAACATCAAGGTTCACAAGTCGCTGTTGAATGCGGTTCTGCTTGATCGTTTGCCTGAGCGAAACCACGAGAGATCTCTAGGTTCGTCCAGTCCACGAACTGCCTCAAAAGCGGCAAGCGGTCCGCGGTGAGTGTAGTTTACCGGAGGCAGTCTCGAATCGGCATCAGCTTTCGGTACCCACGCAGGGACCGCTTCTGGATCGGCGATCCCGCTGGCGCGGACTTGAAAAGTCCGCATACCGCTTGAACTCTCCTCTATTACCAGGCTTGAATCTTCGCCGCATCGACGGCTCCCAGAGCATTTTTCCTGATGGTGTAGAGGGCGGAGCGTTCCCTCAGGGGCTAAAGCCCTATCATTCCGTCCTCTTTATGGCACGGCTAAAGCCGTGCCCTTTCAAAGCCACTCTACACCTACTAGAAAAATACTCCAGTGGTATGTCTCACTTAGATCATCGTTTATCGGACTTGAAGGGTACGGGCTTTAGCCCGTACGTAAAGTCAGCAAAATCGACAGGGCTTCAGCCCCCGAGGGAACCCCGTTCAACCCAGCCTGACGCGTTGTGGCGTGCTGACAACAGACGCAATGATTGAGACACACCACGAGGTTCCGCAAGCATCCCTGCGGACAAGTCTGGGCTGGATGCCCTGCCCAGTGGTTACGAACCGCGCATCGCGATCTGGATGAGCCTGGAATTTCCGGTTTCGAATTCAAGCCAGAATGAAGTGTGCAAGATTGAGCAGCCGAAGTCCCGCAGGCCGCCTCATCCTTATCTCAATTCGTTGAAGAGTTCTTTGGTCGTACGAGGCTGCCCAATGAAATGGTGATTGAGATGGAAGATCCTCGGTGCGAGATTGTTGCGATTGAGATGGACGACTTTCGGTGCAGGAACTCGGTCAATGGTGTGGCGATCGAAATAGAAGACCTTCGCTGCAAGAGCCTGATCGATGGAGTGGTGCTTGAGGTCGAAGACGCCCGATGCAAGAGAGTGACGGTTGAGATAGAAGACTCTCGGTGCAAGGACCTCGGCAATTGGTAGTGAAGACCATTCGATGCATCTCCGGTAACCCGCGCTTGTTGCTTGACTCACGGCCTGAGCCATTCTGCACAGTATTGCGCTCGCAGATGAACGAACCTGAGTATGCCTCAACGGCAGCGGTTCGCAACGGCCGGAATACGTGCGTAACCCAAGGTTCCTATTCCAGACAACATAAGGAGAATCAAATGAAATCCAGAAAGTTAGTTGCTGCAGTCTTCGTGTCGCTCACCGTGTTTGCGCTCTCGCTGCCGGTTACGGCGCAGGAAGCCACGCAATCCACCACCACCACGACGCAGACTCCTTCGGCTCCGACAACCCAAACCACCCAGACGAGCGAGACGAAGGAAAAGTTCAGTCGCCATCACCACAAGACGAAGGTGAAGGAAAAGACGAAGACAACCACAACCGCGGCCCCAGCCCCCGAGACTCAATCGACGACCACGACCACCACCACGCCTCCGCAGCAGTAATTCCGGAAAGCGGCTGGCATCCGCACAGAGGAGAGAATCACGATGAAACCGAGCACAGAAGATAAAACAACAGGCAAGCTTCACGAAGTCAAAGGCGCAATCAGGCAAAAGGCCGGCGAACTTACCAGCAACCCCAACCTGGAGGCTGACGGCAGAGCTGAAAAGAATGCCGGAAAAGTACAAAACATTGTCGGCAAGATTGAGAAGGCTGTCGGAGAGTAAGCGCATTGCCATCGGGCGGGTTGCAGGTGGATCAGGCGCGGCGACTGAAGGAGTTGAAGCAGGAAAACGCCAAGCTGAAGCGACTGGTGGCGGAACTGACTCTGGATAGTGTTTATCGATGACCCTTCGCAGCGTCCTTTCCTCATCATCACGCAAGAAACGAATAAGGCCGTCGCTCTCTTTACGCTGGCGAACCAAACGAACAGGATTACTCTTAACTTTACCGTTGCGGAGTGCTTCACGATAAACGAGGCTCACAACCGCGCGGTACTATTCGCTGTTCCACCGCTGTGGGTGTTCTTGCTCAGCCACTGATCAATTTCCTCTGGCTTGATCCGCTCCGCGGCGCGGTCGCCAAACCGCAGCCTTAAGCTTCTTTAGGCGCCCAGAACATTCCTAGTGTCTTCGTGGTGGGTCCCATAGGCAGGAAGTATTGGACAACAAGCTCGCTGGCCTTCACTCTGAAGGTGTCCAGTTGGACTGGCAGTCCGAGGAACCCACGTTCTCACGGTTGAGTCGCTGAGAACGGCCATGCGGCTTGACAATCATCAAAGGGCATACGGAAATTCCGAGTTCGAGTCAAAGGGAGATCACATGGATCATAGCGTAGAGAAGTTGCTCTATTCCCGCCGCGACACCGCTGAAGCACTCTGCCTCAGCATTCGCTCTGTCGATTACCTCATCACGACTGGGCGTCTATCCACGCGCCGAATTGGGGGCAAGATTCTCATCCCTACGAGTGCCGTCCGGCGGTTTGCCAGAGAGGACCACCCGGAATCGGTTCGCGCCGCTGGTGTTCCCACGCTTTCCGACGTGTCCCTCGCCCGCTTTGCGCCGCAGAGCGAAACCAATGATGACGAAGCGCCCATAAGAGCGAACGGCAGTCGGTGATTCCTTGGTAAGGTTGCAGGAAAACCTTGCTACAAGGCGACTTCTCGGTAGTTATCGTGTCTCAGTGAGTGCATAGCGAAAATGCACTCACCGAGATCCGCCAATTTCAGATGGGTTAAAGCCTGGGGCTCGCGTCCATCTCGGAGGCCCGCGCCAGTGCTTGCGTGTCGATATACTCCTTGATATGCGCAACTTTGCCATCTCGAACGGTAATGTCGATGACCCACTCGTCCTTGTACGGCTTATTCGTAGCATAGATTTTTCCCGTAGCGACGCCGATGACCAGAACCCGGTCTCCCTGCGCCACGAATTCGGGGGGCTTTGGGTATTTCATTTCCACCTCTTTGGACGCCTTCTTAAGCACAGCCGCCAATTCCGCGTGCCCGCGGTACGTGCCGGCCAGCGGCCAGCCCTCGCCTGGAATGATCCACTCAATATCTTCGGCAGCCAACGCCAGCAAATCTTGCTCATTGTAGCTGCCCATTGCCGCAAAAAAATCCTTCACAATCTGGACATTCTTTTCGATGCTCATCGAAATTTCTCCTTTTCCCTTACATCAAGTGTGTCTGATAAAACCGGACATTTTGGAATCCTTCTACTCGGGCCAAATCACACGGTCGTAGATCGATCACTGCTCTTTCTTGAACAAATCCTGGAAGATGAGCCGACCCCAGGTTTTACCGCGTGCGTGCACCAGCGCGCCACCCTCGTTGAATTTTCCTAGCTTGACGGGTGCGAACCCAAGTTGTTTGGCCAAATCTGCCACGGGAGCGATCGCGTCTTCGTCGTCGCTCGACAGAAATACGACCCGGTGGCCGCCCTCGACAAACGGATCGGTAGCCAGGGTGGCTGCAATCAGGTGATTGAAACCCTTCACCAACTTAGCGCCGGTGAACGACTTCGCAACGAACGCGGAGGACGGAAGACCGTCCAGCTCCTCAGGTGGGACTGGAAATGAGTTCATCGCGTCGATGACTGTCTTGCCTTTCCAACTCGGCAGGGCCTTCGCAACCTCGCGATGTTCCCCGAACGGGACCGCCAAGATGATTGTGTCGGCCTTGAGCGCATCCCGCAATGACTTGGCGATGACTGTGGGTCCAATTGCCCGAGCCTGCGGCGCCAGCGCTTCGGGCGGCCGGCGACTCGCGACGGTGACTTCGATGTTCTTACGGGCAAAGGCGTGGGCGAGGGCCTGACCTATCTTTCCGAATCCTACAATTGCGTAGCTCATATGTTCTCCGATCTCGTGTTGGAATTAAAATTTGAGAAGCGACCGCGCCGGAGTTAGACCTGCGCCATGCCCCCATCGACGGCGAGATCCACGCCGGTGATATATGAACTTTCATCGGAGGCGAGGAACGTCACGGCAGCCGCGATTTCCTCTGGCTTGCCCCTGCGACCCATTGGGATCTGCGTGGTAAATTGGGCAGCCGCTTGCTTGGCCTGTTCCGCGGTAAGGCCCGTCGTGGTTTCTAAGGCCGGAGTATCGATAGCCCCAGGGCTCATCGCATTCACACGGATTTTGCGGTCTTTCAGCTCCATAGTCCAGCCACGCGCGAAGTTGCGCACAGCCGCCTTACTCGCGGCGTAGGCGGTAAACCCTGGGAGCCCCATCACATTCGAAACAGAAGAGTTCAGGATAATTGAGCCTCCGTCTTTGAAGAGGGGAAGGGCCTTCTGTACCGTAAAGAAAATGCCCTTCACGTTTACGTCGAAGGTCTGGTCAAAATGTGCCTCGGTAGCCACCGCGAGCGGTGCGATTGTACCTGCGCCCGCGTTCGCGAAGAGCACGTCGATGTGACCATGTTTCTCTTTCACGACGGCATAGAGCCGGTCCAGATCTTCCAAGCGCGACACGTCGCCCACGACCGTCGTAACGTTTCTCCCGATATAGGCTACAGCTTCTTTAAGCTCTTTCTCTCGTCGCCCGGTGATCACGACGTGCGCGCCTTCTTCCACGAAGCGCTTGGCCGTAGCCAAGCCAATCCCGCTGCTTCCGCCTGTGATAACCGCAATTTTGCCCGTCAATTTTTGTTCAAGATTGTTACTCATATGTTTTCTCCTTTTTGTTTTTCGTTGTTCACCAGGCCCTACGGGCTCCGAATATCAAATGGAGTGACCGCTCGGGCGTATTGCGTCAGATTTGGGCCAGGCCGCCGTCGACGGTGACCTCGCTGCCGGTCATGAAGCTGCTGTCCTCGGACGCGAGAAAGGCGGCCACCGCTCCGATCTCCGCCGGATCGGCCATGCGCTGGAGCGGATTCATCGAGGCGTAGACCTTCATGCCCTCCTCGCCTAGCGCTGCCTTTGCGAGATCGGTCGCAGTCCCCCCGGGCGACAGCACGTTTACCCGGATGCCGGTGCCTTTCAGGTCCACCGCCCAGGTCCGCGCGAGGTTGCGCACTGCCGCCTTGCTCGCGCTGTAGGCGCTCATTGCCGGGGCGCCCGTGGAGCCAGCGATCGATCCGGTCAGGATGATCGAACCGCCCTTGCCCATCAGCGGCAGCGCCTTCTGGACCGTGAAGATCGTACCCTTCACATTGGTGTCGAAGGTTTCGTCAATGTGCTCGGCGGTGATCTTGCCGAGCGCAAGCTGGCTTCCCACCCCGGCATTGGCAAAGACGATGTCGAGGGTTCCGCGCTCGGCCTTCACCGCCGCGTAGAGTCGGTCGAGGTCGGTCAGATCGGAGACCGAGCCCTTCACCGCCCGGGCATTAGGCCCGAGGTCGGCCACAGCGGCGTCGAGCGCTTCCTGCCGGCGGCCGAAGATGAAGACGAAGGCGCCCTCCTCAATGAAGCGCTTTGCTGCGGCGCGGCCGATGCCGGTAGCCCCACCCGTGATGACTGCAACCTTACCTTGAAGCTTTCCCATGTTTACTCCCTTCGGAATGTGTGAAGCATTCGGTACACTAAGGTAGATTCTTTGGCGGCGGACGAAAACTGCTCAGGAGTCCAAACTTATTGTCTATTCGTCCAGAAATAGGACTCAACTGAGCTGTTTTGCACCTTTTGATGGAACTGGGACGCGCGGCTGGAGAAAAGGAGTGCAGGAGCTGTGACGCTGGAAAGAAGGAGCATGTCCGTCATGGTTGAGGCCCCTTCTATCAGAAGCTGCGCCTCTCCGACAAGCGAAGCTGTGCAGTTTCGTACAGTCCTCACAGAACACTATGGCTTTCGAGAGCAGATGGAGGCTCAGTTGGACCCGATAACAGACATCTTCAGAACGATGCACGTAACCGCTTTCGGTCAGCACCGGCTCGAAGCCACAGCCCCGTGGGGCTTGATACAGGAGAAGCAGACCGAAGAAAAAGTCACGCCTTCCGGCAAAAAATATTCACCCACAGATCTGGCGCACTTCGCCATGCTGTCGCGCGGTAACTGCTGGCTCAGTATCGAAGGCATTCCGGACCCGATTCCCCTGACCGGTGGCGACTGCTTCTTGCTGGGCCGCGACACTTCGATCGTCATGCGCGATAGCCCGCGAACACGTCCAAGGTCAACCTTCCGCGAAATCGCCGCTAAAGCCAACGGTAATGTCGCTCATCATGGAGGGGGTGGCGCGCCGACGACAATCGTCTGTGGGTCCATGAGTTTCGATCGCGCCAGCCTGATGCCGATCACTCAGTTATTGCCGAGCTTCATTCTGATTAAGGCCGAGCAGGCACGCACGCTTGCTCTTCACGACACAATGCGAGCGCTGGCGTCAGAAATGGCAGAACAGGTGCCGGGATCTGAAATAGTCGCGAATCGGCTAGCCGAGGTCTTGTTTATCCAAATACTCCGGGCGCATATCGCGTCGGGACCGGAACGTAACAAAGGATGGCTTCGTGCGATCTTCGATCCTCAAATGGGCACTGCCCTGAGTGCCATTCACGACAGTGTGAATACACCTTGGACAGTCGAATCTCTGGCCGAAGCGGCGGGCATGTCTCGCTCCGCATTCGCAGCACGTTTTAAAGAGCTACTCGGACAAACACCGCTGGAATATGTAACCGAGTGGCGGATGCAGAAGGCGATGCAGTTACTACAAGAGCGTGATAAAAAGCTCATAGACGTCGCTCGGTCGGTAGGTTACGAGTCCGATGCTGCGTTCAGTAAGGCGTTCAAGCGAGTTGTCGGGGCCAACCCTGGTGAATACCTCAAACGTGGTATTTGAAGACCAGGGTTATGCCGGAATGGCGGAAGATTTTTGAAGCGGAGGATTCTGACTTTGGCGGCGGGGCCTAGGTGCCATGGGAGTATGTTCTTCCAATGAGATGGGTGCCCCAAACAGCCTCGCATCTGGGAACAGGGGACCACGCAGCCGAACCAGCCGAAGCAGACCAAGATCAGTCCCGGTAAACGCCCAGGTATCCAGAAATTGGGCCGTTCCCGGATGCTGCTCTCAGGCTTCAACTGGATCAAGCCTTTCAATGGCGGCCTGATTGTGCTCCGGTGCAAGATGCGCATACCTTGTGGTCATAGAGATTGTCTTGTGCCCAGCCAACTCCTGAACCGTTCGCAGATTGACATCCTTCATGACCAGGCGGCTGATGAAGGTATGGCGCAGATCGTGCCAGCGGAAGTTCTGCACCTTCGCCTCTTCAATGGCCATCTCGAACCACTTCCGGGGATTATTCAAGTCGCGTCCGTACTTGGACTGAAAGATGCGGCCACTATGGGGCCGGACGGCAAGTAACACCTCGAACGCCTTCAGGCAGGTCTTGTTGAGCGGAATCTCCCGATCACTTCCGTTCTTCGTTTTTTCCAGAAGAATGCGCTTGCGGATCAGTGACACCTCCGGCCATTCCAAGCTGAACTGCTCGCTCTTCCGCATCCCGGTGTTCAGAGCGACATCGAACTCCGGCAGGTGCATGGGGAATTGCTTCGTGATGGACTCACGCACTCGCTTTTCTTCTTCATCGGACAGAAACCGGATGCGCGCATTGTTCTCGGCCCGCTGCTCCACCATGCGGGCGGGGTTGCTGGTCACCTTGCCGTCGGCCAGCGCAATTTTGAACGTCTTCCCAAAAACATTCTTGTAGCGGTTCTTGGTCGCCGGAGACCAGTCATGGGCACCAATCCAGTTGTCGATGTCAGACGGTTTGATCTCGTCGGCAACCTTGTCGCCGAAGGCTTCCACGATGAATTTCATCCTGCCCTTGAAGTTCCGCACATCCCGGCGTTCGTGATTGATGTACCAGTCGATGGCTTCCTGGGCGATGACGCCAAACTTGACGCCCTTGTGCTTCATGTTCGCTGGCATCTTCACACCGCGAACCACATCACCCTTCCGCAAGCCATACAGCTTGATGGCATCGCCGCGCCGCCCTACTTTCTCGCGATGCTCCACGCCGTCCACCTTGAAGCGAATCCACCAGATGTCGGAGCCCGGCACCTTTTCAAAGACGCCTCGTTCCTTGCGAACCACTTTTCTCGCCATGGGATTTACCCTCTAGTCGCGATACTAGCAGCTTTGGTACAAAGTGGCCCCAGAAGTGGCACCAGCACTATTTTCGGCGTTTTGTCGGAGAGGGTAATTCTATCTAAGTTATTGATTTATTTGGTGCCCGGAGGGGGAATTGAACCCCCACGGCCTTGCGGCCTGCGGATTTTAAGTCCGCTGCGTCTGCCAGTTTCGCCATCCGGGCACATAGGTGGTCGCGCCTTCCCTTTTCCAAGGTTATCAGCATCCACCAACTGCAATTGCTGTTGTACGAGAGTTTTGATCCCAGCCCTCGGCACACCGGAAAAATGCCACAGCTCAGAGCCAGAAGACACGCTCCGATCCACCCTCCGCATAGGCTCATCCAGTCCAATATCCGTGCTGTTCACGGCCATTCCAGCCGCCGAAGCGAAGTTTCAATCCTCGCTGAGACCGGTTGAAGCCTCCCTTGAGGAAAGGAACCGGCTACGCTACGCAGGGGAAAGGCGATCTGTTCGGGCTTGGGTTGCCCATCCCCATGCCAAGGCGATTACAGCACAGGAGCGGCACAAAAGAAGCGATCCACAAGGGCTTTGGCATTGTGCGACAATAGCCACGGAGAAAGCATGGCGGCGCGAGCGTGCCGCGCGGAGGATGAGACTATGGGTTTCCTTGGTGAACCGACGCACTGGATACTGATATTGCTTCTCTTGCTGGTACTGTTCGGCTACAAGCGGCTGCCGGAGATGGGCAAGGGATTAGGCGAAGGCTTGAAGGGATTCAAGGACGGCCTGAAGGGCGCCAGCGATACCCCGGCCGCGCCCACGGCTCAGCAGACCGCTGCCTCCGCGCCACCCGCGTCCCCCGCTCCCACTGCAGAAAAAGCCGGAATGGAATATGTCACTTGCAGCCGCTGTGGGAACAAATTTGAAAATCCCCTTGGTTTCAAAGTGATGGAATATGTTTGCCGCTCCTGCCAATCGAATTCCTAGCCGATGGCGTTCCGCGCATCGATCGGTTGAAACAGAAAGGCCTGTGCGCATCTGCACAGGCCTTTCGTGCCTCTTTGTCTGCGTTTCGCTTCAGCGCTTAGTAAGAATCCTGCCCGGATGGGTAGTAGCCGGTCTTGGCGATGACCTCCAGGCCGGGCCGGTCGACGCGCACATCGATCTTGCGGAACTTTCCGTCGATGAGCGGCAGGTGGCTATAGTAACCCAGCGTGTACTGGTCGCGCGCTTGCTCGGCAATCTTGGCGTAGCTGGTTTCGATCCCGTTCAGGCCGCGCTCGGAGTCCAGCGTGCCGCCGGTGGCCAGGGTGTACTTGCCCAGGATGTTGTCGTACATGGTAAGGGGCAGGTGGAGGCGGCTGATGTAGCCTTCGCCCCAGCGGGCCGAGTCGCCCACCAGCGTGCCGTAGACGGCGATCTTGTTGGTCTCCAGGTAGCGCAGCACCTCTTTGTAGGTGGCCTTGCTGCCGCGCTCTTTGCCGTCCGAAACGACGTAGATGATGCGGCGCCGTCCCTTGGGGCGGGTGGAGAGTTCCTTGGCCGCGGCCAGGATGGCGTCGTTGAGGGTGTGAATCTCCTTGGGGATGGTCATGAACTGGTCGTTCCCGGTCGAGCGTCCGGGCTGAATGTTGGGATCGACGCAGTTGCCGTTCTCGCGGATGCTACAGCCGGCCAATGGACCGCTGTTGACCGGGACCAGCATGTCGGCGCCGATCTCCTTGGTCATCGAGAGCACAAACGGAACGCGCGCGCTCTGCGCCCCGGTAAAGCCGCCGGAACGGTCCTGCGCGCCGTTGCTATAGGAAAAAACGGCCAACTCGTCATAAGGAGTCAGCGCGCCCTGAATGGCCCCAAGGGAGTTGTTCACCTTGGCCATCACGTCCGAGGTCAGGCTCTGATCGATGACAAAGGCCATCGAAAGAGGAAACGCATCGGTGGTGAAAAAAGCCAGGGGCTCGCGGATGTTGTTCTCGTAGACCTGGAAGTTGCGGAAGGTGAGGCCGGCTACCAGTTTTCCCTTTGAATCCTTGACGGTGACCGGGACTTCAATGAAGTTGACGTGTACGCGCAGCATGGTGCTCACGGCCTGCACGCCTTCGCCGGAGGCAGGCATCTGCGGTGGCGTGCTTTGAATCTTGTCGTCCGTGTCCTGGCTGCTGGGCGCCTGGTTGCTGGGCGCAGCCTGAGCCGGGGCGGTCGAAGAAGAAGTGGGCGAAGTCGATGCGTCTCCAGCTCCCTGGCCAGGGGTAATCGGGCCGCTCACATCCGACAGCGGCTGGGGAGCCTGGGG
>Ga0255350_1000326_pt1 | contig 18294 bp, 15 predicted proteins | sample HBST25r1metaG_FD_186028 | JGI IMG/M metagenome (GOLD analysis project Ga0255350, IMG submission 186028) | Peat soil microbial communities from Stordalen Mire, Sweden - H.B.S.T-25.r1 | ecosystem: Environmental > Terrestrial > Soil > Wetlands > Peat | place: Sweden: Norrbotten County, Stordalen...
GTAGTTGAATGCGTTCCCAATTTCTCAGAAGGCTGTGACGCCCGCAAGGTCGAGGCGATCGTGGCTTCGATGTGCGTCGAGGGAGTGCATCTGCTGGACTGGTCGATGGATGCGGATCACAACCGCTCCGTGGTGACCCTTGCCGGAGAGCCCGGTGCAATCGTTGAGGCTGCCATACGGGGAGTCGGCAAGGCCGTGGATTTGATCGACCTGACCCGGCAACATGGGGTTCATCCCCGCATCGGAGCCGCGGACGTGATTCCATTCGTCCCCATCTCCGGCATCAAACTGGAGCACTGCGTCTTGCTGGCCCGCCAGGCAGGACTGGAGATCTGGCGGCGATTTGGCGTTCCCGTGTTCTTTTACGAGGCAGCAGCGGCAAGGCCAGACCGCGCCAACCTTGAAGACCTGCGCAAGGGGCAATTTGAGGGGCTGCAGGAAGCTGTGCGCAAGGAGGCGGCAAGAAGGCCCGATCTCGGCGGCCCTGGCCTGCATCCAACCGCCGGTGCGTGCGCTGTGGGTGCGCGCAAGTTCCTGGTGGCCTACAACATTTATTTCGGTTCGAACGATGTGGCTGCGGCACGGTCCATTGCCCGCGAGATTCGCGCCGCCTCAGGGGGACTGAAGGGCGTAAAGGCGATGGGTGTTCTGGCCCATGGCAGGGCGCAACTCTCAATGAACATCACCGATTTTGAAGCGACACCCATCTCTCAGGTCTATCGGACGGTCTCAAACCTGGCTGCCCGCTACAAGGTTGACCTTGCCGAGGGGGAAGTCATCGGATTGATCCCGGAAGCGGCCTGCGAGCGTCAAAGCGAGTGGATGCGTCATTTGAATGGGTTTGATCCGATGACCAAGATTCTGGAACACCGGTTAGGGTCTCCACTCCCATGGCCAGCGGAGCAGTCGCGCTTTCAGTAACTGGAGCCAGACGGCCGCAAAAAGGGTCGGCGCGTACAATTGAAGATGCCGGGTTCCGGCTTAGCCTGTCGTGCGTTTCGCTTGAGGGCGCCGCGCACAAACAGTGGGAGCTGATTTTCTAAGTCATTGTTTATGAATATCCTGGAGGACGAAATTGTTTAAGGCTCTCGTTCGGTTTTCGATCGTACCGATGGTTTTTGCAGCGGCTACTCTGGCTCCCGCGGCGCAGTTGTCCACCGATGCGCGCGGAGCAATCCCTCGGGATGTACAGCAACTGGTGGTCATCGATTACAGGGCCATGCAGAACTCACAAGCCGCGATGGATCTGCGTGACCGGGTCATGCCTCCTGAGCTGAAACAGTTGGACGAGGCGCTGCGCAAGTCTGGTTTGAACGACAACCACGACGTGGACGACCTTGCCTTTGCGCTCTTCCGGCCCGCCCCGGGTAGCGATGCGCTGCTCACCGTTGGAGTTGCGCAGGGCCAGTTCTCCGTTGACGACGTTCTCGCCAACTTTCGCAAGCAGAAAATCAAGCCGGCCATGGTGCGTACGAACGCCATTTATCCGCTCCTCAAGGCGGGGATGGTGCTGTGTTTTGTTGACCCGTCGACCATGGTTTTTGGACAGAAGGATGCTGTCACCAAGGCTCTGGACGCCCGCGATGGCCAGACGCAAAGCCTACTGAGCAACGGAGCGATGATGGATGCCATGCGCAGTGTCGATTCCGAGCCGCTGTGGAGCATTCTGGACGACGCGGGCACCCAGACAATGATGAAGCAGTTGCTGGGCGAGGCAGGCTCAGTGACCGATTTTGAGATGGTCCGTAAACGCCTGCAGGCTTCTTGGTACTCGATGAACTTTCAGCACGGCGTCAAATTCGATCTGACCATTTCCACCGGCGACTCGTTTACCGCGGCCACCGTCTCATCGCTCTTGACGGCTGCGGTAATGCTGCGCAAGATGAGCGGGTCGGACGCCGAGAAGCAGGCGCTGAGCGCAACCTCCATCGGCTCTGACTCAGGCAAACTTTCTGTTCACTTCTCCACCACAGACGGCGAATTCAACGCGCTCCTCCAGTCGCCGCTCTTTCAGAGCATGGTGCACTGAAGCGGACAAACCTGGAGATCACTAAGCAGGCCGGTGCGCGACCATAGGTGAACATTTCGCACACCGGCGGGTGCCCCCGGTCCCTAGCTTTTGGGGACCGGGGAGGGAGGCAGTTTTCGCCCGCGCCGTAGGCGTTCGCCGCGGCGAATTATTAGCCCAGCGCTTCAGCGCTGGGTGAGCGCCAACAACAATGCCATCGGAGTGCCGTAGGCACGGCGCTGATGCGCGCTCAACTCACCTTGCTCACCTTGGCTGCTCGTATGGAGACGGCATTCTGTCGCTCCGCCGACGCAAGTTCCTCATCTGCTACGCAGACCTGGTTGCGGCCACGACTCTTGGCTCGATAGAGTGCCTGGTCTGCCCATTCGATGAGAGTCGAGGAACCCTGGCCAAGTTGAGGCGTCACGGTAGCGCACCCGACAGAATCGGTGACCACTCCAAAGGAGTTTCCCGCGTGATTCAGCTTACGCGCACACAGCCTCTCGCGAAGGGAAGACGCATTTCCGGGGAGAGAACGCTGAATGCCGTTAGCTTGGAATTCGCGTCTCTCCCGCAAGGAATTGCAGTACTCGGTTGAGCTGTCCCGGCAGATGTCTGTAAGGAACTAGCTGATGGCGGTTCCTAGCTGCGAGCTGACGTTGCTGAAAGCGGTGTTGATGCCGGTGGCCAGTGAAGTCATACCAGCGGTGGCGCCGAATGCGATCAAAGCGACGACCAGGGCATATTCAACCAGGTCCTGACCATCCTCGCGGCTCTTCAGTTCCTGGAATTTCACGTAAAGCTTGAGAAGCATGTTGTTCATTTTTTATCTCCCTATGATTCGCCTTATCCGGCCTCAGCCGGCTTAACGGATCCTGATTAAGTATGAGGACTCCCACGGGAATGTACATGCCACTTCTGTATCGTGAGCACATCAGTCTCGGAAAATGCTGATACAACGGATGTTGCAGCAACTTCATGGCCATTGTTTCTTGCCATGAGCCTCTTGGGTTTGCTCGACGACCAGCCCGTCGTCCCTGCGGCCTACAACCTATGTGCCATATCTTCATCGGTACTGTGCGCACCGCGGAGATGACGGTGGCGCGGTAGGAGATGCCCCATGTCGAACTCAGGAGCCCGGAGTTAAATGCGGTCCAAACTCGGCCTTGCCCTCGGGCAGCAGGACAATACTCAGCGCGCCCTGCTGGCGCTCATAGAGCATTGGACCGTTGATCTTCACTTGCTTACCGCCTGATGCGGTGTATTGCACTTTCAAAGTGCCCGACCCCTGAAGCTGAATACGGTAATGAAAGTCCGCGCCTGCCGCCAGGCTGTCGGCTCCAAAGCTCGCACTCGGATAATCGACCTCAAGAAGCTGAAGTGCCGCGCCGGTGCGATTCTCGACGGTGGTCTCTACGTGATAGGAGTGGCAGCCTGAAGCCGCGATCAGCACTGGCAGCATGATCGTTGCCACTGTACGAAACCAATTTCTTCCACTACACGTCACTTTGAGCCTCGGTCCGCGCCTGGCGCAGTGTCGGCGGATGAGGAAACGTTCACTTGTTTCTCCAGCCGGTCAAGCCGCTTGAGCAGCTCGGGCAACCGCTGAAAGATGGTCACGGCGCGAAGCCAGACGCGGTTGTCGAACCCCGGCGACCCGGAGATCATTTTGCCCGGCGGCACATCGTGGGAGACGGCCGATTGCGCGGTCAGGACAGCCCCATCCCCGATGGTGCAGTGCCCGGCGACCGCCGATTGGCCGGCCAGTATCACGTTGCTGCCAATCACAGAAGAACCTGCCACACCAACCTGCCCGCAGAGCAGAGTATTCTCGCCGACACGCGAACCGTGACCTACCTGCACGAGGTTATCGACCTTTGTGCCGTCGCCAATCTCAGTTGCGCCAACGGTTGCGCGGTCAATACACGCGTTGGCCTGCACATCGACGCGGCTGCCCATACGCACTGGTCCGGATTGAGGGATCTTCTCCCATTGGCCTAGCTCGTTCTTTGCAAATCCGAAGCCGTCCGCTCCGATGATCGCGCCGTTCTCGAGCGTCACATGATCTCCAAGGACGCAATCTTCGCGAACGACCGAATGAGCATGAGCGAAGAAGTGGCTGCCTATTTGAACTCCGGAGTAAAGCACAACGTGTGGCAGCAGCGTGGCGTGAGGTCCGAGCCGCACTTGTGGACCCACGACGACGTAAGCGCCAATATGGGCGCCGGCTCCAATCTCAGCCGTGGCATCGATGACCGCAGTCGGGTGAATCCCCGGCGCATAGGTTGGAGGCCGGTAGAAGAGGCCAAGCGCACGAGAGAACGCCAGATAAGGGTTCTTGATGCGCAGAGTAGCGGCTGAAATCTCCTGAAAATCGGGCTCTACCAGGACGGCTGCGGCATGTGTGGCCCGCGCCAGCGCCGTATAACGAGGATTTGCTACGAACGTGATCTCCGTTGGTCCGGCATCTTCAATCCCTTTGACGCCTGTCACTTCCAACTCCGCGTCGCCGCGTAGTTCAGCGCCCAGCCGACCTGCCAATTCGCCTAGCTTCATCGATCAGATTGTACCGGAAGGAGCCCTGCTTTAATGGGACCCGCCTCGTTCGCGCCGTTAGTGTGGTTAGTCCTCAAGGCTCGCCTCGCATCCATCTTGCTTAAGGCGCAACAGCATCGCCGGATGGAACAATATCTTGAGGTGGAGCTTGAAGTGTGTGCGCTCCCGATTGCGCTGCCCGCAGAACCTCGCCGGGCACGATGCCGAGAACCAGTGTCGCCGCAACGGCGAGCAAAAGGGCAGCTCCCACGGCAACTCCTACCTGCGGCGTTGGCACGGTCGAGCTATCTGTTGCGGAGGGCCTGTGATCGGCTGCCGCAAGCGCAAGGCGAAGGTAGTAGGCGGCCGCCAGTCCGGAGTTCAGCAGGCCGATGATCGCCAGAGCGACGGCTCCGCCATCGACTGCTGCTGAGAAAGAGTAGAACTTGCCAAAGAATCCGCCGGTAAATGGAATGCCGACCAGGGAGACGAGAAAGAACAGCAGCAGACCGCCCAGCAGCGGAGAACGGTAAAGCAGGCCGCGGAAGTCGTCGATCATCGGCAACTTGTCGTCGTATCCACTCACAAGAGTAATCACGGCAAAGATGCCGACGTTCATCGCAGCGTAAGCGGCGGTGTAGAAACTGGCTGCGGCGATGCCGGTGTTTCCAAGGCCCGCAAAGGCCGCCAGCAAGTATCCCGCATGAGCAATGGAAGAGTAGGCAAGCATGCGCTTCACATTTTGCTGGCGCAGTGCCGCAAGATTGCCGACCGTCATCGAAAGCACGGCAACGATCCACAGAAGGGGAGCCCACAGATCGTGGAGCGAGGGGAACATCTCGTAGACCACACGCAGCAGCAGCGCGAATGCCGCCGCCTTGGGCGCGGTTGACATCAGCGCAACCACCGGCGAAGGAGCGCCCTCGTACACATCGGGGGTCCACACGTGGAAGGGAGCGGCCGAAACCTTGAAGAGAATCCCCACCAGCATGAGCGCGAGCGAGGCCAGGACCAGGCCATGATTCTCGGCATTCGGCGCAAGGCGCGCAATCTCATAAATCTGCGTCGTCCCTGTAGCTCCAAAAATCAGCGCGATTCCGTAAAGCAGGAACCCCGTAGCGAAGGACCCGAGCAGAAAATACTTGATGGCAGCTTCCGGACCGCGGCCGGTATCTTTGCGATAGCCGGCAAGAATGTAGGTGGCTATCGATGAGATCTCCAGTGCAATGAAAACCAGCAGCAATTCAACGGCCCCGGTAAGCAGACACATGCCGACGGCGCCAAAAACCACGAGGGCGTAAAACTCGCCTTGATGGTGGCTGTCTTCAGGCAGCGTATCGAGCGACAGAAGCAAGGCAACGAGAACGATGCCGCAAATGAGCACGTGAAAGAAGACGGTGAATGGACTCGTCTCGACGGTGCCGAAGAAGCCGGTTCCAGCGGGCAGAGAGAGTTGCCAAAGGCTGGCCCACAGGGCAAAGGTGGTTCCGAGCGCGGCAACCCAGCCCAGCGGACGGCGCGGCCAGTTGGGTGGAAAGACCGATTCAAGAAGCATCACAGCTACGCCCGTGAGCGTAAGCACGACTTCAGGAAGGATACGGTATACGTCGGGCACGGGATTCACTGTTGCACCTCCGCTTGGGACGGGATTGCATGAACAGACGGAGGCGAAGCGATGGTTTCCTTCAATTGAGGTGGATGAACACCGGTTTGAATCGATGTGGTCCAGAAAGTTGGCGCAAGACCCATGGCCAGCATCAGCAGGGCGACGGGTGCAAGCACTGCCAGTTCGCCGAAGCGAAGATCGGTGGCAGGTTTTGATTGAGAGAGGTTGCTTTCAGACCCATAGAAGATTCGTTGAACCAGCGACAGCATGTAGGCTGCGCCTAGAATGACGCCCAGCGCTGCGGCCACGGTCCAGCCGCGGCTCACGCCCGTAAATGTGCTGGAAAGGATGAGGAACTCGCCAACGAAGCCGTTGAGCATGGGCAGGCCGATCATGGCTAGTGTGGCGATGACGAAGAATGTGGCAGCGCGCGGAAGCCGCGCTGCAAGGCCGCCATAAGAATCGATCTGGCTGGTGCCGTAGCGAAGCTCGAGCGCACCCAACAGGAGGAACAGCGCAGCGTCGACAACACCGTGATTGAGTATCTGGTACACGGCGCCCGTCCAGCCGGTAAATGTGAGTCCGTAGATGGCCAGCGTGATCAGGCTCAGATGGCTCAGAGCGGCAAATGCCATGAGCCGCCAGAAGTCACGCTGCACAAGCGCAAGACATGCGCCATAGAGAATTCCGATAACGGCAAGCGCGATGAGATACGGAGCAGCCACGCGCGCCTGAACCGGAAAGAGCCCCACGTGAAAGCGAAGCATCGAGTACAGCCCGAGCTTGCCGGCGACCACCATGGCGAGAGCGACCGGCGCTTCGCTGAACGTGTCAGCCAGCCAGCCATGCAGCGGAAAGACCGGAACCTTGACCGCAAAGGCGAACAGAAACGCCAGCGCCAGCCACATCATCGCCGCGGCAGGGAAGTTCCCATGCGCAAGCAACAGCTGCAGCGTGACGTAATCGAAGCTCCCAGTGCGTGCGTAGAGCCACAAGATTGCCACCAGCAGCGGCGCGGAAGGAATAAACGTGAACAGGAAGAATTTGAGCGCCGCCTTCGCGCCATCCTTGCGGCCGTACATGGCAATCAGGATGGCCATGGGCACCAGGGAAAGCTCCCAGAAGCCGTAGTAGAGCATCAGGTCAAGCGAGATAAACACGCCGACCATGGCGGTCTGCTGCACCAGGAAAAGCGAATAGAAAATCTTGCGCCGGTCATTGATGGCATTCCAGCTAGCAACCACGCCAACGGGACCCAGAAGGCCTGTGAGCACCACCAGCCACATGCTCAAGCCATCCACGCCAACGTGGTAGAAGATCGCCGGATTATCGTTTCCCGGAAGAGTAATCCAGGGGATGCTGGTCTCGAATTGAAAGCCGCCCTGGCCGAGAACGAAGTGAGCCGGCAAATGGAGCGCGAGCAGAAAACTCGTGAGCGTCGTCAGCAGCGCGATCCAGTTGGGCAGCTTGGCGCGGTCGGGCACAAGCGCTACCAGCACTGCTCCTGCCAGCGGCACCAGCAGGATCAAGGTGAGAATCGATTGGTTGATCGCGTTCATGCTCAATGCCTCGCCACTTTCCAGATAAAGTCCACGGAAGCCGGCCAGACGGAATTCCACGGAACGAGCACAAACAACAACAATGCGGCTGCGCCTGCAGCCAGCCATGCGGCATAGGAGCGCAAATTGCCCGACTGCCAACGTTGCAGAATCGCTCCCGAGAACATCGCGATCCCTCCCAGCAGCCAGGCCAATCCGCCGAGCAGGACAACATCCACGACCACTCCCAGCACGTACTTTGAGAAACCGAACAACGGCTTCACAACGGTGGCGTCGTAGATCTCATCCACGTAGTACTTATGGGCGAGAGTTTTATAGCCAACCGGAAGAGCCTCGGCGAGTTCCGCAGCTTGCCCGGGTTTCTGCCGATAGAGCCGGTCAGCAACATACCAGCCCAGAAGTGCGACTGCCAAGGCCGCCGCGCTGAGCATCAGTTCAAGGTTAGGAATCGTTGACTCTGCCGCGCGCGGGCCAACGGCAGGAGAAAGGAAAGCAGCGAAGCGCTCAATGCCGATCCAGCCACCGCCAATCGAGAGCAGCGCGAGAATCACCAGCGGGCCGAGCATCGACCATGGGCTCTCATGCGGATGAATCTGAGGGCTGCGCGATTCACCCATGAAGGTCAGGTACCAGAGGCGGAACATGTAGAACGAAGTCAGCAGGGCCGTCACGAGTCCGACAAACCAGACAGCCATGCCGAACGTTCCATGCAGGAAGGCCTCGTAGAGGATCGCGTCCTTTGAGAAGAACGCTGCCAGCGGCGGAAAACCCGCGATCGTAAACACCGCTGCGGTCATGGTCCAGAACGTGATCGGAAGATGCTTGCGCAGCCCACCCATCTTGCGCATATCCTGTTCGCCGCCGATCGCGTGAATCACAGAACCTGCCGCAAGGAAGAGAAGAGCCTTGAAGAACGCGTGGGTAACAAGGTGAAAGATGGCTGCCGAGTAAGCCGCAACCCCGCAGCCTAGGAACATGTAGCCCAACTGCGAAATGGTGGAGTAGGCCAGCACGCGCTTGATGTCGTTTTGAACAAGGCCGATGGTTGCAGCAAACAGCGCGGTGGCCGCGCCCACAATGGCGACGACTCCGAGCGCGAACGGTGCGTGGTCAAACAGCACATGCGTCCGCGCAATCATGTAAACGCCGGCAGTCACCATGGTTGCCGCGTGAATGAGCGCCGAAACCGGCGTAGGGCCTTCCATTGCGTCGGGCAGCCAGATGTAGAGAGGCAGTTGCGCGCTTTTGCCGGTAGCGCCTAGCAGCAGGCACAACGCGATGGTCGTAAGCACTCCGCCCTGCCATGCTGGACTTGCAACCAGCTTCGAAGCAATTTCGCTAAAGGTGAGCGTGCCGAAGTTGGCCAGCAGCAGGAAAATACCGATCAGAAAACCAAAATCGCCGATGCGGTTGACGATGAACGCCTTCTTGCCCGCCTTCGCTGCCGAGTCCTTGCTGAAGTAGAACCCGATGAGCAGATACGAAGCCAGGCCCACGCCCTCCCAGCCAACAAACATCAGGAGCGCATTGCCCGCCAGAACCAGCACCGTCATGAAAAACAGGAACAGGTTCAGATAGGCGAAATAGCGCGCGTATCCCTCTTCGTGGGCCATGTAGCCGACGGAGTAAATATGGATGAGGAAGCCTACGCCGGTGACCACGAGCAGCATGACGAGTGAAAGCTGGTCGAGGACAAAGCTGAAATCGATATGAAGTGTGCCGGCATTGATCCAGGGAATGGGGCAGGTCTCAATGTAGGGAAGGGAACTGGCTGCTCCGCCGATTCCAAAAACGAATCGCGCAGCATTCAACACCACGCCGAATGAAACCAGCGGCGTGAGCAGCGCAATCGTCGTCACCAGCCACTTGGGCAGGCGCGAGCCCAGGATTCCGTTCAACAGAAACCCGGCGAACGGCAAAAGTGGAATCAGCCAGAGATGGATATTTACGTTCATAGTTTCATCAGGTCGATTCGGTCGACGGCCAAAGTTGCGCGAGCGCGAAAGACAGCAATAATGATGGCCAGTCCGACTGCAGCCTCCGCGGCCGCAACCATCATCACAAAGAACACAAAAATCTGGCCCTTCACCGCATGCCACTGGTGGGCGAAGGTCACAAACGAAAGATTGACAGCATTGAGCATGAGCTCAATCGACATGAATACAGTAATGAGGTTCCGCTTGATGAGAAACCCAAGTACGCCCAGCGAAAACAGCGCTGCGCTCAGAAGCAGAAACCAGGAGATGGGGACACCCTGAGAAAGGAAGTTGTTCATTTGGCGGTCGTCCTTTCTACGCCATTTGGTGTATCTCCGTGGCCGTGACGGGCCAGCGCTACCGCGCCAAGAATGGCGACGAGAATCAATATGGATGTGACCTCGAACGGAAGAAGTAGTTCGTGGAACAGCACGCGGCTCAGGTCGTCAGTGGTAGTGATGCCGTCGGTCATTTGAACATTGCCGAGTCCCTGCAAGTGAAGGATGATGGTGGCGAGTACGGCCAGAATTGCCACCACAGCAGGGAAGCCAATGGAGCGCGCCGCGCGGCTGCCCAGGGTTCGTTCCTCGCGCCCGGCATTCAGCAGCATCACAACGAACGTGAACAGAACCATGATGGCGCCGGCGTACACAATCACTTGCGCGGCAGCCAGAAACTCCGCGCCCAGCAACAAATAAAGCACGGCAAGCGAGGTCATCACCACGATCAGCGAGAGAGCGCTGTTGATGGGATGGGTCTGGAGCAGGAGATTGATGGCCCCCCCCAGGCAGAATCCGGCAAAAATCAAGAACAGAATCAGGTGCATCGTTCCCTAGCGTACGGGCTAAAGCCAGAAAAAGGCCTGCCAGTTAGGGGGAAGGACGTTGAAGTGAGGAAAGCCAACTCCTCGAATTCCTTCCCGATTGTAAATCAGCGGTAGGCAAGCCAAAGGCTTGTTCCCACGATGTTGAGGATGGCCAACGGCATTAGAACGCCCCATCCGAAATTCATAAGCTGGTCGTACCGGAAGCGTGGCAACGTCCCACGCACCCACACATAAAGAAAGAGGAAACAGAACACCTTGGCCACAAACCAGAAGATCGGAAACAGCGCATGAACAAAAACGTTTTCCGGCGGCGGAATGTAGTCGCCGAATGGGCTCGTCCACCCACCCAGGAACAACAAGGTGGCGACGCAACCAACGTTGATCATGTTGGCGTACTCGGCCATGAAAAACATGGCGAACTTCATCGAGCTGTATTCCGTGTGATAGCCACCCGTCAGTTCGCTTTCTGCTTCAGGCAAATCGAAGGGCGAGCGGTTGGTCTCTGCGTAGGCCGCCATCAGGTAGATGAAAAACGCCACAAACTGAAGGCCGCCGAAGATGTTCCAGGTAAGAAATCCCTTAGTGGCCTGCTGCTCGACGATGACGCGCAGATTGAGCGATCCCGCACGGAGCACGACACCCACAAGCGAAAGCCCCAGCGCGAGTTCGTAGCTGATCAATTGAGCAGAGGAACGCAGAGCCCCCAGCAGGGAATACTTGTTGTTCGATGACCACCCCGCAAGGGCGATGCCGTAAACACCCATCGATGTGATGCCAAGAATGACGAGCAACCCGATGTTGACGTTGGCGATTTCAAAGAAATCGAAACCATGCGGCCCGATCCTCGGTTCGCCAAACGGGATAACGGCAATGGAAATGAGCGCGCAGCCCAGCGCAAGGATCGGCGCCAGAAGATAAAGCGGCTTGTAGACTCCAGTCGGAATCAGGTCTTCTTTAAGAAAGGACTTGGCTCCGTCGACAAGCGGTTGCAGCAGGCCAAAAGGACCGACGCGGCTGGGCCCCCAGCGATTCTGAATGCGGCCTACGAGCTTGCGCTCCAGCAACACGGTGTAGGCAACGCCAAGCAGCATCACCACCGTGACCACGGCCACTTTGAGCAGGCTCCAAAGGAAAAACTCTAAAATCGTCACTTGCCTTCAGCCTCTTCTTCTAGTGCTGTCAACTCGAGCGGAGCGGAATCGAATCAGATTCGTATGCTGCCTGCTCATCATTTCAAAACCACGTTTCAACAAAACCTAATCTGCTGCGGATGCTGCTACATCGTGCGCCTGGTGCTGTTTGAGTTCACTGAGCGCAGAACTGTAATTCCCCAGCGTTCCTGAAGTGAAAAGAGTATCGTGCGCTGGAACCACGGCGCCGGCATCGCCGGGAGCCGAGATCTGAACCAACCCTGCCCCTGGCTCGGTCGCTGACGGGTTTCCGCCGAACAAATTCACGCGGTCCAATTTGTACCCCGGAACCAGCCGTTCGATCTCGTCCAGAAGTGCAAGCGGATCGAATGGGCTGAGCCGCAGCTCCATGCCGTTCGCCTCAAGCCAAACTGCGTGACGGTCAGCCTCGCCCGCCTGAGCACCGCGCGACTGGCCAAGGTCCGCCGTGACTCCGCCTTTGCCAAACGGGACCAGCGCCTTGATGTTGGCGCCCATGGCATCCGCGAGGCGCACCAGGATCTCGAAGTCCGATTTGACGCCCGCGCGATCACCGGCCTTTCTCACAAGCTGCAAATCGCCAAACGTGTTGGTGACCGTGCCGGACTTCTCGTACAAGCTGGCCGCCGGGAAAACGACATCGGCAGCAGCCGCAGTTTCGGTCAGGAACAGATCCTGAACAATCACGAATGTGCCGAAGAATGTCTCGGCCCCTGCTTTCAGCTTCGGGACGGGATTGGCGCCAACGATGAGCAGCGCGCCCAATTTATCCCGAGTAGCGAGCATCTCTTTGAGCGTCTTGCCTTGCATTGCGGGAAGACCCGGATATTCGGCAAACTCTCCCGGAGAGGTCACCGGCACGTAACCGGGAAGCAGGTCAGGGAAGAGGCCCATGTCGGCCGCGCCGCGTGAGTTGGCGTGGTCTCCCAAAGACGCAAAGCGGACATTGCCCCGCTTCAGTCCCCAGCTAACAAGATCCGCAACGGCCTGCCCGCGGAACTCCTCGCCAAAGATGACGACCAGCGATTCTTCAGCCATCACAGCCTTGCTGAATTCGTCCTCCGCTCCGTCGAGCGTCACTGCCAGATCCTTGTAGCCATCGGGCGCAAGCGTGAGTGTCGCCTTTGCCTGGCGCTCCAGCTTGATGCTCTCGGAGTTTGCAACATACAACCGTGCGCGATTCAACCGGACGTTTGTGCGCAGAGTCCATGCCAGCAGCGGATGCTCCTCCGTGGGATTTCCTCCCACCAGCAAGATGGCCGGCGCCTTGGCAATCTCCTGAAGCCCTGCGGTCTTGCCTTCTGTCCCCGCAAGCGCGCGGGCGAAGTCCGCGTAGGCGGTCGAGCGCTCGTGATCAATATTGTTGGTGCCGAGAATAGTACGTGCGAACTTCTGCAGCAAATAGTTCTCTTCATTGGTCGTGCGGTTGGAGCCAATCACGCCGATGGCCGTGCCGCCCTTGCTGTCGCGAATCTCTTTGAGCTTGCCGGCCGCAAAACGCAGCGCGTGCTCCCAGGTTGCGGGCTCAAGCTTTCCCTTTGCGTTGCGCACAAGCGGCGTGGTCAGCCGCTCAGGGCTTTCGACAAAATCAAAACCAAATCTGCCCTTGGCGCAGAGGAAATCGCCATTCATTCCGCTCTTGTCGCGATTGTCAGCGCGCACAATGGTGGAGCCATCGTTCGACTGCCGCACACCCAGCGTTACCTTGCAGCCGTCGGCGCAGTGGGTGCAGACCGTCGAGACATGATTCATCTCCCATGGCCGGGTCTTGTACCGGTAGCTGCCGCTGGTCAGCGCGCCCACGGGACAGACGTCGATGCACATCCCGCACTGCTCGCAATCCAGATGATCGTCGCCATTGGGCGAAATCGACGAACTAACACCGCGATTCTGCACGCCAAGTGCCCACACATCCATGCCCTCGCCGCACATCCTCACGCACCGGTAGCAAAGAATACAGCGCGGCCGATCAAAGTAAACAGCGGGAGACCATTGCTGTTCCTCGCGATGCTGCTTGGCCTCCGCGTACAGGCTCTCTCCGGCGCCGTACTTGAACGTCATGTCCTGCAGTTCGCATTCGCCGCCTGCGTCGCACACCGGACAATCGAGCGGATGATTGCCGAGCAGCAATTGAATCGTCGCCTTGCGCGCCTGCGCAATCTCTGCGGATTCAGTGATGAAAACCTGTCCTTCGGCGACGGTGGTGGTGCAGGCCGTCTGCAGCTTGCCCACTTTCTCCTGGCGCACCACGCACATCCGGCAGGCCGCCTGCAGGCTCAGTCCGGGATAGTAGCAAAAGGCCGGTATCTCGATGCCCGCCTTGCGGCATGCCTCAATCAGCAACGTTCCCGCGGGAGCGGTGAGAGTCTTTCCATCGACTATGAAGGTTACGTCAGCCATTCGTCTCCAGCGCCCGTTAAAGTACGGCCATCTCAACATGTTTCGCGAACGGGCATGGCCTGCCGTTCAGGTGATCTTCAAACTCTTTGCGGAACTTCTTCACAAACGCAATCGTAGGCATGGCCGCAGCGTCGCCAAGCGGGCAGAAGGTGCGCCCCATCATGTTTTCGGCCAGGTATTGAATGTTGTCGATGTCCTTCGCTTCACCAAACCCGGCGTGAAAGCGCGTGAGCGACTTCTTGAGCCAGTCAGTTCCCTCGCGGCAGGGAATGCACCAGCCACAGCTCTCGTGCTGATAGAAGCTGATGGTCCTCAGAGCAAACTCAACGATGCAGGTCTGATCGTCGAGCACCACCACGCCTGCTGAGCCGAGCATCGATCCAACCTTGCCCACCTGGTCGAAATCCATGCCGAGCTCTTCAATCTCTTCCGGCAGCAACACCGGGGTCGAAGAGCCGCCGGGAACCACCGCCTTCAGTTTTCTGCCGCCTCGTATACCGCCAGCGACGTCATAAACAATCTTTTTCAGGTTATAGCCCATGGGCAATTCGTAAACGCCGGGGCGCTCCACATGACCGCTCACGCTGAACAGGCGCGTGCCGCCGTTACGCGGGGAACCAATCGCCGAAAAGGCGGCGCCGCCCATCTCAATTACGTGAGGAACGGTGGCAATGGTCTCAGCATTATTAATGACGGTAGGTCCGCCGTAGAGACCAACAACAGCAGGGAAGGGAGGCTTGATCCGCGGAACGCCACGCTTACCTTCGAGCGATTCCATCAGAGCCGACTCTTCGCCCACTTCATAGGCGCCGGCGCCGGTCTGCGTGATGATTTCGAATTCAGTCTCGGAACCGAAGATGTTCTTGCCCAGGTAGCCCTTCGCGTAGGCATCGGCGACAGCCTTCTCCATAATCTCCAGGAGATATCTGTACTCACCGCGCAGATAAATGAAACCGACTCTTGCGCCAATCGCCAACCCGGCAATGATGGTGCCTTCAATCACGGCATGTGGATCGTGCAGGAAGATCAGGTGGTCCTTGCAGGTACCGGGTTCGCTTTCGTCGCCGTTCACCAGCACGTACTTGGGCTTGGCCGACTGCTTCGGCACAAACGACCACTTCATACCTGTCGGGAATCCCGCGCCGCCCCGGCCGCGAAGATTCGAGGCCTTCATCTCGTTGATGATCCAGTCAGGGCCTTGTTCCAGGCACTTCTTCGCAGAGGCATAGCCGCCGAGTTCAATATAGCGGTCGATCTCTGCCGCGCCCATGCCAAAACGGCGCGACACAACTTTCACCTCGTCAGGATGAGAGACAAGCCTAGGCATTGGGCTCTTTCCCTTCTGCCTTCACCTGGCCGCGATAGCTCTTCAGAAGCGCGGGAACCGCTTCCGGCGTGAGCTCGTCGTGAAACGCGTAGTTCACCTGGATGGCAGGCGCCCAGCAGCATGCGCCGATACATTCAACCTCTTCCAGAGAGAAGACTCCATCAGCGGTCACACCCTTGTGTCCGATGCCAAGCTCTTCTTGGAATTTTTCAAACACATTAAACCCGCCGCGCAGCATGCAACTGATATTGGTGCAAACCTGCACGTTATACTTGCCGGCCGGCTTGAAGCGAAGCATGGAGTAGTACGTAGCCACATTGCGAACTTCGAGTTCAGTAACGCCGATGCGCTCGGCTACTTCGGCGATGACGGCATCGGAGAGATAGCCGATTTCATCCTGAGCGTAAAGAAGCATCGGAACCAATGCAGAACGGCGAACAGGATACTTCTCAACAAGCGCGTCGAAGCGCGCCGCCAGTTGCGGCGAAAAGAGCGTCATCGATTCAGGGCTCATTGCATCAACTCCCGCGCCCAGCCTTCCGCTGCCATATCCATTTCTTCCTCGCCCGCTTTACTCCGCAATCGCCCAGTCTCCGTCAATTCAAGCGCTCCATGGCTTCCATCTTCACGGTTCCACAGTACGGTTGCACCGGTTCTATTTAGTTCCAACCACTGTGTTCCGTGGCGAACCATGATCCTTTGCTCGTCGTGCTCAATCACCGCCTGGCGATTTCCACTCAACCCGTGGAGTGCCGTGTAACTCCGGAGCAATGAAGCGAGAGATACCCAAAGCTCCGCGAATACATCATTACTTCGTTCAAACAAGCTTCCATTCCCAATCTTCAGTTTTAAAGCCAAACTGATCGACAAGCCGAGCACCCACAACCATCGCAACAATGCTCTGAGCTATTTGACTTGCCCCGACATTTGGCATATCTACATAATCCCCAAAATGCTTGATTTTCTTGACGGTCCAACAAGTCTTCTTAGTGTCAAAAACGAAATATAGCGTCCTATCTTCCACTCGATCGGCCTGTTTGGAGGGGAATTCTGCCGTTATATAGACGTTGATCCCGCTCTGTACTTCGACCACATTGGTGAGCCTGCATGCCTGGCCGTTACCTCGGCTTAAAAGGATGAAATCCTGTCCAAATACTAGGTCGTTAAAAGGCGAAAGTCCCGTATTCTTGAGAGAGCGGTTTGCTGAATGGACCTCGTGTTGCAACTCTGCTCCTAATAGCGCGAAGAAAGCGATTTGGTCGTTCTGCCGTTTTTGTATAGTGGCCCTGTTGGCATCCTCTGCAGTATTAGCCTGAATCGCGAGTTTTGCATAGTCGACCATAGAACTTCCTCCCTGAATCACTAACCACTACCTATCGATCTCTCCAAGCACGATGTCGATCGATCCGATCACCGCAACAAGATCAGCCAGCATGCGTCCCTTGCACATCACCTCAAGCGACTGCAAAGTGGCAAACGACGGATAGCGCATGTGAACCCGGTAGGGTTTTGCCGTGCCGTCTGAAACCACGTAGTAGCCTGTCTGTCCGTGTCCGGCTTCAATCCCCTGGTACACCTCGCCCGCAGGCACCTCAAATCCTTCAGTAACAATTTTGAAGTGATGGATCAGCGCCTCCATCTGCGTCTTCATCTTTTCCCGGTCGGGCAGCACGATCTTCGGCGCATCAGCCTTCACGGCGCCTTCAGGCATGCCATCAAGCGCCTGCTGGATGATCTTGACGCTCTCGCGCATCTCCACGAGTCGCACTTCATACCGCGCCCAGCAATCGCCGTCGGTCGACGTCGGCACTTTGAACTCAAAATTCTGGTAGCCGCTGTAGGGCATGTCGCGGCGAAGATCGATATCCACACCCGATGCGCGCAGCGGGGGTCCCGTCACACCCAACGCAATCGCATCCGCCGATGAAAGATAGCCAACGCCCTTGAGCCTGTTCCGGAAGATCGGATTACCGGTGAGCAGGTTGGCGTACTCGTCGATCTTTTCCGGCAGAATCGAGATGAACGCCTGAACGCGGCTGAAGAAATCCAGCGGAGGCTCCATCGACACGCCGCCAATGCGAATGTAACTCGTCATCATCCGTTGTCCAGCCACGGCCTCAAACAGGCGGAGAATGTCCTCGCGTTCGCGGAACGTATACAAAAACACGGTGAGCGCGCCAATATCCATGGCGTGCGTGCCCAGCCAGATGAGGTGCGAGTTCAGGCGGCTCAGCTCAGCCAGCACCACGCGCAGCCATTGCCCCTTTGCCGGAATCTCAAGCCCGAGCAGCTTCTCAACGGCAAGCGCATAGCAGAGGTTATTCGATAGCGGATCGAGATAGTTGATGCGGTCGGTCAGCGGAACCACCTGCTGGTAGAACTTGGCCTCGCACGTCTTCTCGATGCCCGTGTGCAAATACCCGATCTCCGGGTAGATCCTGACAATAATTTCGCCGTCAATTTCAAGCACCAGGCGCAGCACGCCATGCGTCGCAGGATGCTGCGGGCCCATATTGATGACCATGTGCTGGTCTTTGGCGCCTTGAGCCGGTTCGAGTGTGGGCATGCCAGCAGGATTGGTCATCAGCGATACCCCTCAACCGGATAATCCTTGCGCAGAGGATGCCCCTTCCACTCGTCGGGCAGCATAATGCGCCGCAGATTCGGATGCCCCTCAAAACGAATCCCGAAAAGATCAAACACTTCGCGCTCGTAGTAGTTGGCGCCGGCCCATACGGCAGTAATCGACTCCACTGACGGGTCAACCTCGTCCAGCAGAACGCGCAGCCTGATCCGCTCTTTGAACGCGTGAGAAAGAATGTGGTAGCTCACCTGAAAGCGCGGCGCCGACGGATACCAGTCCACGGCCGTCATGTCCTCAAAAAAGT
>Ga0255350_1000330_pt1 | contig 18181 bp, 11 predicted proteins | sample HBST25r1metaG_FD_186028 | JGI IMG/M metagenome (GOLD analysis project Ga0255350, IMG submission 186028) | Peat soil microbial communities from Stordalen Mire, Sweden - H.B.S.T-25.r1 | ecosystem: Environmental > Terrestrial > Soil > Wetlands > Peat | place: Sweden: Norrbotten County, Stordalen...
GTATATCCCGCCTCTTCGTTGCTCGACGTGTTGGAACTGCTCAACACCGTGGTCGTCGGCGTCGTTCAGCGCGAGCCGTACCGCGTTTCGACCGAGGCGCTGCTCAGCGAGCTGCAACATTTTGCCGTGGACTTCAAAGACGTGCGCGGGCAGCAGACGGCCAAGCGGGCATTGGAGGTGGCCGCGGCCGGCAGCCACAACATTCTGATGATCGGGCCGCCGGGATCAGGCAAGACGATGCTGGCCAAGCGGCTGCCCTCGATCCTCGCTCCGTTGAGCTTCGAAGAGGCTCTGGAAACGACCAAGATTCACTCCGTCGCGGGAGTGCTCGATGCGGCCGCCGGCCTGGTCACGCAGCGCCCGTTTCGCTCGCCCCACCACACCATCTCCGACGCGGGTCTGATCGGCGGCGGCGTGGTGCCCCGGCCCGGCGAGGTCTCGCTGGCCCACAACGGCCTCCTGTTTCTCGACGAGTTGCCGGAGTTTCCCCGCAACGTGCTGGAAGTGCTGCGCCAGCCCCTCGAAGATCACACGGTGACCATCGCGCGGGCCTCCATGTCGCTTAGTTTCCCGGCGCGCTTCATGCTGGCCGCGGCCATGAATCCCTGCCCCTGCGGCTTCTTCAACGACAAATCCCGCGAGTGCATGTGCACTCCGCCGATGATTCAGCGCTATATCGCCAAGATCTCCGGACCGCTGCTGGACCGCATCGACATTCACATCGAGGTTCCAGCGGTGCAATACAAGGAACTGCGCGGCGGAGCGGCTGCCGAGGGCTCGGCAGAGATTCGCGACCGCGTGCTAGCCGCCCGCGAGCGCCAACGGCTGCGCTTCCGCAAGTTCGGCGACAAGATCTACTCCAACGCACAGATGACCACCCGCCAGATTCGCGTCCACTGCGAACTGGGCGCCGATGCCGAGCGGCTGCTGGAACGCGCCATGCAGCAGCAGGGGCTGACCGCGCGGGCCCACGACCGCATCCTCAAAGTTGCCCGCACGATTGCCGATCTCGAAGGCGCGGAAAGCCTCGCCGTCGCTCATCTGGCCGAGGCCATCCAATATCGCACCCTGGACCGCAGCTATTGGGCGTAAAAGAGGGGAAAAACTGGGAACAGCTTTCAGTACAGTGACCGCATGATTTTGTAATGGCTGGAGTGGAGCGCCGGTCTGCAGGCCGCCTGTCGTGCCTGGGCTTCCACGTCCCCGCATTTTTCCGGGAGTGATTACCAAATCATACGGTCTGAATACCAGGGCTAAGTGCTCCAGTTGTGTTTATGACTTCGTGAGTTCAGAGCGTCTCCAGGAGTGCAGTGCTTCCCGCATAGATCTTCACCGTGTTGTGGCTGGATTCCAGCCTGAATGTTCCGCCGTCTGCGCTTCCATTGGATTCGAGATAGATAGCGCCCTAGCCAAAATAGCCGCATGCGTCCGCTGAAAAATTTCCGAATGACTGCTGATTACTCGTCCCATCGCAATGAAGCGCCAAGCCGCCATGGATATATTCGTTGGAAATCAAACGCGCGTAGACTCCGTTTTACGAACAGACAAGGCAGTGTCATTAAATAATGGTTGCAACTATAAGTGACCAAAGATACACTTTTTCTAGATGAACATTGAAGAGGATTCCCTGCGGCGAAAGTTCGTCAGTGTGTGGCCACTTCTTGACGAACGGGGACGACGGCTGATGGCTGCAAGCGAAGCTCTTTCCTTGGGCTACGGGGGCGTTTCGAGGATTCGGCGAGCCTGTGGACTTTCACGAAAGGCCATATCCAATGGGATTTGCGAGATCGCGGCCGGAGTTGCAACGCCGGGCCGCATTCGCCGGCCAGGAGCCGGCCGAAAGAGCATTTCCGAGCACGATCCAAAGCTGCTGGCCGCGTTGGAGCGCGTGATAGAACCGGAAACACGAGGCGATCCGGAGTCGCCCTTGCGTTGGATATGCAAGAGCACTCGGAATTTGGCCGCTCATCTGACTCGGCAGAAGCATCCGGTCAGCCATGAGAAGGTGGCGCAGCTTCTGCGCGGTCAGGGCTTCAGCCTGCAAAGCAACCGCAAGACGGAGGAAGGTGCGGATCATCCCGACCGCGACGCGCAATTCCGTTACATCAACGCACAGGTGAAGCGGGCTTTGGCGACAGGGATACCGGTTATATCGGTGGACACCAAGAAGAAAGAGTTACTCGGAAACTATGACAATGCAGGCCAACAGTGGCTTCCCGCCAAGAAGCCGGTAAAAGTAAACGGACACGACCTTCCTTCCCCCTACGTTCCCCGCGCCTATCCGTACGGCATCTACGACCTGAAGCGCAACACGGGGTTCGTGAACGTGGGGACGGATCTTGATACGGGCGCATTCGCGGTGGCATCCATCCGGGGCTGGTGGCGCAGTGAAGGCAGATCGCTGTATGCGCGGGCGCGAGGGCTGCTTATTACAGCAGATGGCGGTGGGAGCAACGGCTCGCGGCTGCGACCCTGGAGGCTGGAGTTGCAGAAGTTGGCCGATGAGATGGGGCTTTCGATTTCCGTCTGCCACTTCCCGCCTGGCACCAGCAAATGGAACAAGATCGAACACCGGCTGTTCTCATTCATCTCCTCGAACTGGCGCGGCGAGACGCTTCGCGACTATGAGATAATCGCCAACCTGATCTCGCGCACGACGACCGCCAAAGGTCTCCAGGTGACCTGCCGTCTGGATCGACGGAAATACCCGACCGGCCGCAAGGTGACAGATGAGGAAATCAAGCGAGTGAATTTGAAACAGAACAAGTTTCACGGCGAATGGAATTACACCATTCATCCCTCAAAGCGTTAGCTTGGTTGATACTTTTATTTATTGACGGTGACTTAGTAGCCTGTGGTGAAAGTCAAAAAACGTCGAACGACCATCCCTCAGTGGCTAAAGCCCGCATCTATCTTTGATTCACTTACCGCACGACTAAAGTCGCGCCCTTTCAAAACCTGACTTTGCCAAAGGCTGCTATGCGATTTGATAAGAAAGCTAACTCCTCTTTCCACTCCGCGCCAGCATAAACGCGGTCGCGGCTTCCAACTCTGCCGTGCTCACGTCTTCCACCACGCCCGCGTCGCCAATTCCCACCGGAAGCACGAAGCGCCGGACACCGCCGAGATTTTTCTTGTCGCCTCCCGTAGCGGCCACCACCTTGGCCGTCCGCAGTTTCAAAACCGGCAGCGGACCGTAGAGGCAAACAAGATTTTCCAGCCGCTCGAACTGGGCCCGCGAAATCGTTCCCCGCTCGTGCGCCAGGAAGAGCGCGGCCACCATGCCCCAGCCCACCGCCTCGCCGTGCAACAGCGTTTTGTAGCCTGTGGCCTGCTCCAGGGCGTGGCCCACCGTGTGGCCCAGGTTCAGAATCATGCGCAGCCCGCCTTCGCGCTCGTCCTGATTCACAACCCCCGCTTTCATGCGGATGGAGGCGGCAATCACCTTTTCGAGAGCCTTCGCCTCGCGCCCCAGCACCTCGCCCGCGTGCTCTTCGAGGAAGCGCACCAGCGCCCGGTCGCGGATGATCCCGGCCTTCACGCTCTCCATGAGCCCGGCGCGCAGTTCCCGGTCCGGCAAGGTGCCCAGCACGCCAATGTCGGCAAAGACCGCCAAGGGGTGATAAAAGCAGCCCACCAAGTTCTTGCCCTCGGGAAGATTGACGCCGGTCTTGCCGCCCACGGACGAATCCACCTGCGCCAGAAAAGTCGTTGGAACCTGAATATAGGGGATGCCGCGCATGAAAATGGCGGCCAGAAACCCGCCCACGTCGCCCACAATCCCGCCGCCAAAGGCAATCAGCAGACTTCCGCGATCTCCACCCGCCGCGGCCATCTGCCGCGCCAGGCGTTCCACGCTCTTGATCGTTTTGTGTTCTTCGCCGGGTGGGAGGAACAGCACAATCGGCGGCTCGGCGAAAGAAGCCAGAAACGTCTCGCCCCAAAGCCCCCAAATCTCGGCTGAAGTGAGCACGAAAACCCGCCGCGGCAGCCTGCCGTGAACCCGCTCGATGCGCGGAGCCAGCGAGTCTAGCAGACCGCTGCCCGCCACCACATCGTACTTTGCCGAAGGTGTTTCAACCCGTATCGTATGCATGCTGCTTCCATCCTAAAGCAAGGCCGCGCGATTGGCTTGGGATGGGTGCGCGGGAATGTGCCTCGCCCGATGCGACGAACCAATCCGAGCCGCTGCGTCAGACGAACCGCTCGCCGACGGGCCTAAATTCCGGCGGTGTAAAAGCAGGGCGGGTGGCATACCGATCGCCGGCCACATGGATGAATTCAGGTGGGCGAACTCGGGGCGAACGTAAAAGCGCTTTCCGGAGAGGGGAGGAGCGGGAAGGGGCGGAAATGCCGTACTCAGGAATTTGCCGTGTCGCGGAGATCCTGCTCGAAGAGCGGATCGGGTTCGGCGAGCCGGATCAAGCGATGCAAATAAGCCCGGGAGATGCACAGGCTTCGGGCTGCCAGCGTCTTGTTCCCATTGTTTTCCCGGACGGCGGTTGCCGCCAGTTTGACTTTATATTCGCGGAGCTGCCGCTCAAAAGAGCCTGCGGGATGGTAGTCGCCAATATCGACAACGCCGTCGATGTCGGCGAGGTCGACATCGTCCTCCTCGATATTCATGCTCAAATCTTCAGCGCGAACCGTCTTTCCCGGAGCGAGGATGATCGCCCGCTGGATCACGTTCTCCAATTCACGCACATTGCCGGGCCAGCGGTAGCTCTGAAGCAAAACCACGGCATCGGGCTCCATATCGTCCATCGGCTTTTGAAACAGCTGCCCATACTTTTTCAGAAAATGCCTGGCTAGCGGCGGGATATCCTCCAGATGATCCTGAAGGCGCGGCAGCTCAATCTGCATGACGTTGATGCGGTAGAAGAGGTCCTGACGGAACTTCCCTTCGGCCACCAGCTTGGCCAGATCCTGGTTGGTGGCGAAGATCAGGCGCGCCCGCAAGGGGATGAGCTTGTTGCTGCCCAGCCGGTTGAACTCCATCTGTTGCAGGACGCGCAGCAGCTTGACCTGCGTAAACAGGCTCAAATCGCCGATCTCATCCAGGAACAGCGTGCCGTCTGCCGCCTGCTCGAAGTAGCCTTCGCGCGCTCCCACCGTACCCGTGAAGGCGCCCTTTTCATGGCCAAACAGTTCGGCCTCAATCAGGGGTTCAGGGATGGCGCCGCAGGAAACCGCCACAAACGGGCGGTTGGCGTGGGAGCCGAGATTGTGAATAGCGCGGGCGATCAACTCCTTGCCGGTTCCGCTTTCGCCGGTCACCAGCACCGAGGCATTGAGGCTGGTGACACGATGTACCAGTTGATAAACCTGTTGCATCTGCGGACTGGAACCGATCATCTGGTCGCAACTGGCGGGAATCTCCACCGGCTGCTGTGCGGTCTCCAGTTGCTTCCTGAGCGCGGAGTTTTCGTAGGCCCGGCTCAGCATGGTCTTCAGATCGCGAATCGAGGGCGGTCTGCGGCAGTATCCGAAGGCGCCCACCCGAACCAGTTCGAAGGCGGTCGACCGGAGACCGTCATCCGCCAGTACGATTGCTGGAACACGGGTCGCAATCAGGCGGCGGGTACACCCAATACGCTCATCCAATGAACTGTGACTGGAATGCAGATCCAGGATCATGACATCGCAATCGCCCGCGGCACGGAGCAGATTGATGCCATCCTCATCCGGCTCCAACAGAACCTCGAATTCCTTCCCAAGGGCGGAAGAAAGCAACGTCTGGAGCGTATGGTCTTCAGAATAAAGTCCGATCTTGATCATGCTTGGACCCGCTCCCTGGCATTCACCGCCGCACCGTCTCCTTGGGGGGGCGCGGAGACAAGGTAATCCTTCACCCAGATATGCGACAAATATCTGCGACAAAAATGACAAGAATATGTTGTTGCGATGACGAGGCCCCCCAGCCTATCGCCACCGACGACAACGCGCCAGCAAAATTTATGCTGACATCTTTTGTGAACTCTGAGGACATATACTAGCGTCCAACCAACCCTCTGTCGAGATTACTTTAGTCATAACATTGAAAATATTTGTCGATTGAGAGATGCAGGATGAATCGGACGGCAAAAGACTCTGGGCTCTCCCGCGCGTCCTGTTTCCTGCTCCAGGTGCAGTACGGAACCATACAAGCAAAATGTTTATAATCTATGTTTTACAGTTTTCTTATCCAATTCTCGAAGTTGAAAAATTGGCGACTTCCCCGCGATCAATTACCGACCGGTGAAACCGAGTCGATGTACCTTTGGTGTCCCTTGGATGCACGATTGGTAATCAAAGAGCAAGGTGACTTGCGTGGGAGCATTTCCTGGATTGGTACCTGTTTTGTCACTGGACGCCGCCACGCTCCCGCGGTTCCGGCGCAGGACGCGGGCGCATCGGAGGTGTATACGCCCCACTTCACTCAGGAATGCCCGCACGTAAACTCACGTGTACACCAGGGGCGAACGATTGGAAGGCAACTCTCTGAAATCAAGCGACTTCTTCCTTCTTCTAGTTTGGCAATGTAATTGCTATTCCATGAGAACCAGTTGTAATCAGGTAAGCTTCCCGAAGTTTGGGGGAGGGAGTATGGGATATGCACTCGTTCGCCTGGTGGCCGACGCTGGCCGTGCTCGCTGTGGCGACCTTCACGGATCTGCGCAGCCGTCGCATTCCCAACTGGCTGGTTCTTCCTTTTCTTGTGGCCGGGGTTGTGGCCTCCGGCTGGTTTGGTGGCTGGCACGGCATCGGCCAGAGTTTCGCCGGGCTGGGGCTGAGCATTTTGATTTATGGAATCTTGTTCTGGATGGGCGGCATGGGAGCCGGGGACGTCAAGCTGTGCGCTGCGATCGGAGCCTGGATCGGACCGCAACAGATGTTCTGGGCGCTGTTTTTCACCAGCTTGGCCGGGGGAGTTCTGGTGCTGTGCTGGGCCGTTTTAGGCGGGTTCATGAAGGAGCTGTTTACGGGCACGGGCGATCTTCTTTTCGGTTGGAGGCGGCGCGGAATGCGTCGCGAACCGGAGGATGCTCTTGCCAATCCGCTGCGGCGGAAGATGCCTTACGCTCCGGCCATCGCCATCGGGACACTGATTTCCTTTTTCGCTCGTTGAGGATTTGGCGCAGGATTCAACTCCAACCCGCTGTGGGCCGGGCGCTTTTTGGTTAACCCACTAAGGAAAGCTGCACGCAGCAGGGAGCGGCGATCAAAGTGAATTCAGAATCTTCTTCGTATCTCGACGATCAATATCCGGACTCTCTCGGCTCCGATGCCGTATCGATAGCGCTGATCGGACCGGACGAGGAACGCCGCAAGGCGGCCGTCAGCGCTCTTACCGGTTGCCAGGGCGGGGAAATCCGGGAGTTTTCTTCCTACCCACCCAGCCTGGACGATGTGCCCAGACTGCTGGAACAGCATTACGACGTCATCATCATCGATCTGGACAGCTATCCCGAGTACGCTCTGGAACTGGTGGAAAGCATCTGTGCCAACGGCCTGGCGACGGTGATGGTCTATTCGATGAAGACCGATCCGGACCTGCTGGTTCGCTGCATGCGCGCGGGCGCCCGCGAATTTCTCACGCTGCCTTTTGCGCAAAGCACCATGGCGGAAGCCCTGATTCGGGCCGCCGCACGCCGCCCGGCCGTGCGCACTTCGAAGAAGGCGGGCGGAAGGCTGCTGGTGTTTCTGGGGGCCAAGGGCGGGGACGGGGTCACCACGCTGGCTTGCAATTTCGCGGTTGCCCTGGCCCAGGAATCGAGCAAAAGCACTCTGCTGATCGATCTCGATCTGCCACTGGGGGACGCTGCGCTCAACCTGGGGATCTCTGCCGATTACTCGACCGTCAACGCCTTGCAGAATTCCGGCCGGCTGGATTCGAGTTTTCTCTCCAAACTGTTAGTCAAGCATAGCTCGGGGGTGTCGGTGCTCGCAGCTCCAGGCAAGTTCCCCCAGTTTAATGCCCCCCATGACGCGGTCGACAGGCTGATCTCGGTAGCGCGCCAGGACTTTGACAACGTCGTCGTGGATATGGGCTCCAGACTCGACTTGGCGGGCACATCTCTTTTCAAGGACGGATCGACCGTCTATCTGGTGATCCAGGCCAGCGTCGCCGGACTGCGCAACTCGAATCGCGTGATCTCGCAGTTCTTCACGACCGAGATACCCCGGCTCGAAATTGTGATCAACCGCTTTGAGCCACGCGGGATGGGCGTTGCCGAAGATCAGATTACCAAGGCCCTCACCCGGCCGGTTCAGTGGAAGATTCCCAACGATTATTCCGCTGTGCGGCGCATGCAGAGCACCGCTGTTCCGCTTGCGATGGAAGATTCGCCCATCTCCCGGCTGATCCGGCAGATGGCCCGAACCGCGTGCGGTCTGCCCGCAACTCCGGAAAAAAGGTCGTTGTTCAGGCTCAAAAGTCTCAGCCGAAGCATTTCGGCGAAGGTTCCCAGTATCGAGCAGACGCCGGCCATCGCATCGCTCGGGCTGGCAATCGGGCAGGCTGCCCCGAGCGCCGCACCTGACGCAGCGGCAGATAAGGACGCGCTCCGCACTGGCAATGGGGAAGCAAGTCTGGAGAAGTCGCATAGCGTCAGCCCCTCCGAACGGCAGGACGAAACGGTCACGCGCACCTACAAAGGCGCTACTTACGTAAAGGGCGCGGACGGTGAATGGCATTTACAGAAGATCGTAACGAGTGGAGCGATCAGGGCGACACCAGCCATAACCTGGTTTGCACCCGCTTCGATTGCCTGCGGCGACGCGCTTGGCTCGGCGCAGCTCAACGCCACGTCATCGGTTCCAGGAAAATTCACTTATAGTCCGGCGGCCGGCGAGTTACTGAAAGCGGGGATGCATACTCTTTCGGTAACTTTCACGCCGGACAGCACCACGGAGTACAACTCGGCGCAAGCTTCGGTGAAGCTGGTCGTGAGCAAGGCAACGCCGGAGATCGAGTGGCCTGAACCTGCTACGATTGTTTATGGAGCCGCGCTCAGCGCCACCGAGCTCAACGCGACGTCACCGGTTCCGGGGAAATTCACTTATAGTCCAGCGGCCGGCGAGTTACTGAACTCCGGGATGCATACTCTCTCGGCAACTTTCACGCCGGACGATGCAGCGGAGTACAGCACGGCGCAATCCTCGGCGGTGCTGATCGTGAGCAAGGCGACGCCGGAGATCAACTGGCCTGAACCTGCTACGATTGTTTATGGAGCCGCGCTCAGCGCCACCGAGCTCAACGCGGCGGCATCGGTTCCGGGGAAATTCACTTATAGTCCGGCGGCAGGCGAGTTACTGAACTCCGGAATGCATACTCTCTCGGCAACTTTCACGCCGGACGATGCAGCGGAGTACAGCACGGCGCAATCCTCGGCGGTGCTGATCGTGAGCAAGGCGACGCCGGAGATCAACTGGCCTGAACCCGCTTCGATTGTCTACGGAGCCGCGCTCGGCACGGCGCAGCTCAACGCGACGGCATCGGTTCCCGGGAAATTCGTCTACATTCCATCTGCTGGCGCGGTGCTGGCGGCGGGAACTCACACGCCTTCGGCAATTTTTACTCCGGAAGATACGGACAATCATACCGCTGCGCAAGCTGCCGTGCGGCTGCTTGTCAGCAAAGCGGCGCCGGTCATTACATGGCCCGATCCTGCTTCGATTCCTTACGGTGTCGCGCTCGACACGGCGCAGCTCAACGCGACGGCATCCGTTCCGGGCGCCTTCGTCTATAGTCCGGCGGCAGGGGAGTTGCTGCAGGCAGGAATGCACACTCTCTCGGCGACCTTCACGCCGATGGACGTTGCGGACTATGCTCTGGCGGAGGCTGCCGTGTCTCTTTCTGTCGCCGAAGCCAAGCCAACCACAATCGCGTGGCCTGAACCCGCACCGCTTGCCCACGGAACCGCTCTCAGCGCCGAACAACTTAATGCCACGGCGCCGATTCCTGGCACATTCCTCTACACTCCCGCGGCCGGTGAAGTGCTCGCGACGGGAACTCATACCCTATCGGTGACGTTCACGCCAGTAGACACCAACCTCCCCGCGGCGCAGGCTTCAGTGCAGCTTGCCGTGACCAAGGCAGAACCGATCATCACCCTGCCAGCTCCCACTTCGATTGCCTACGGCACCGCTCTCAGCGCCGCACAGCTCAACGCCACGGCGTCGGTTCCGGGAACCTTTGTCTACGACCCTGCCGCAGGCGCAGTGCTGCGGGCGGGAACGCATACTCTGTCTGTAACTTTCACTCCAGCCGACGGCGTGGGCTTCAGCACAACGCAGGCTTCAGCGCAGCTTGTTGTGACCAAGGCAACGCCCATCGTGACCTGGACGGATCCCAAGGCCGTCTCCTACGGCACCGCTCTCAGCGCCACGCAGCTCAATGCCAGGGCCTTGGTCCGGGGAACCTTCGTCTACACTCCAGATATTTGCACGGTGCTTCCAGCAGGAAAGCATATGCTTTCGGTGACCCTGCTTCCCATGGAATCAGCCGATTTCGCGACAGCGCAAGCCACGGTGCCGCTTGTGATCGAAGAACTGCCGAACATCGCTTCGCTCATGCCGGCGTCGGCAGATCAAGCGGCGAACCGCACTGAACTGACGCCGCCGGAGCCGCCGGAGATGAAAGGCGGCAGTGCTCCCCCCGCTCCCGTGAAGCCGAGTGAGCTTGAAACGCGCAGTTACAAAGGCGCTACTTATGTGAAGGGAGACGATGGCCAATGGTACCTCCAGAAGAAATAGAAGCGGAGCAGCCTGCCACGCTTCCTGCGGATTTCAGCGAATGGGACAGTGGAGAACATGCCGCGGTGCAGGCCTCAAGCGTCAACGGCTTTGACGCCGCGCTTCGTGCGGGCGCGGTTTCCAGGGCGCACGCAACGCCGCACATTCCCGCGGCGCAGGCGACAAACCAGCGGGCGAATGTTTCTATGATCCCTCTGAGAACGGCCAACGAGGAGGCCAAGGAGCTTTTCAAGCCGGTTCAGTCCGAGGGCGGGAATCCAGGAGGTCTGAAGGACAGGAGTCTGGCCAAGGGCAGGCGCAAGGTGAGGATGACGCTCTTCGCTGTTGGGTTGTTTCTGCTCATTCCCATTGCACTGGGCTACTTCAAGCTGCGCTCCGGGGCGGATACGGCGAGGCAGCCGGTTGTGTTGAAACCAGCGCCGGAGAATCCTCCTCCCGCAATGGCCATGAACTTGCCCGCCGCGCCGGAGCTGCCGAAACCTGCGGCTGGGAATGCGCAGGCGCCGATGGTGACGCCGCCGGACGAGGAACCGCAGCAGGTTGCGCTTGGCGCTCAGTCCGAGGCGATGAGCGAGCAATTGACCGCACCCTCGCGAATTCCGAGCGAACTTAGGGGGGCTGCCGAAAAGGGAACTCCGCCTTCTGCGGGCTTTGGCGCGGCCGGCGTGGAGAACCTGGGCGCCAGTGGCGGCAGCGTTTTCGGCAGGCCGGCAGTGTCCGGCGGCAAGGTAGTGGTTCTTGAGAAGGTGAGGCTTTCGGCCGGCGTTGCGGGCGGCCTGCTGCGGAAAAAGACCCCGCCGGTTTATCCGTCCATTGCCAAGGCCGCGCACGTCGAAGGCACGGTGGTGATTCAAGCCACGATATCCAAGGCCGGGTTGATCGAAAGTCCCCACATTGTCAGCGGACCGGTCATGTTGCGGCAGGCCGCCCTGGATGCTGTGAGAAACTGGCGTTACAGACCTTATCTGCTCAATGGCGAACCGGTTGAGGTGGAGACCACTGTGAATGTGGTTTTCACTCTTGGCGATTGACTTACCCGTTGGCTTCTTCTTCCCTTTTTGGGCAGAGGCGGGTTGTCAGAATGATGGTAACGTGAAGAAGTATTTCAGTCCGACGGAAGGTATGACGTGGAACTGCTGAATCTTGAAAAGTACAAGGCGGATATACACCGTACCCTGATCTCCAAGCTGGATCTGGAGAAGCTTTCGCGCGTCAATTCCAGCCAGGCGCGCCAGGCGGTTGCCGGCATCGTGAAGGAGATCATCGCCGAGCAGCGCGTGCCGCTGAACTTCGACGAGCAGGAAAAGATCCAGATGGATCTGCTCGATGAGGTCTTCGGCCTCGGCCCGTTGGAACCTTTGTTGCGGGATACAAAGATTTCCGACATCCTGGTCAACGACAAGGATCATGTCTTCATAGAGAAGGGCGGCCTTTTGCAGAGGGTCGATACAGCGTTTCGCGACGACCGCCACCTGCTGCAGATCATCGACCGCATCGTATCGCGCGTGGGCCGCAGAGTGGATGAGTCCTCGCCGATGGTCGATGCGCGGCTGCCCGATGGCTCCCGTGTCAATGCCATCATTCCACCACTGGCGCTCGACGGGCCTTCCTTGTCCATTCGCCGTTTCGGGACGGGTCCGCTGGCCGCCAACCAACTGGTCCAGTTGAAGACCGTCTCGCCGGAAATGATGGAGGTGCTATCCGCAGCGGTCAAGGCCCGGATCAGCATCCTTATCTCTGGCGGTACCGGCGCCGGCAAGACTACTTTCCTGAATATCCTGTCCCAGTATGTTCCGCGGGGCGAGCGCATTGTCACCATCGAAGATGCGGCCGAACTTCGCCTGGCGCAGGAAGACATCGTGCGCTTGGAAACCCGTCCGCCCAACATCGAAGGAACCGGAGCGATTCTTCAGCGCCAACTGCTGATCAACGCGCTCCGCATGCGCCCCGACCGCATCATCATCGGCGAAGTTCGCGGAGAAGAAGCCTTCGACATGCTGCAGGCCATGAACACCGGCCACGAAGGCTCGATGACCACCATCCACGCCAACACTCCCCGCGATGCAGTCTCCAGGCTGGAATCCATGGTCATGATGGGCAACATGAACATTCCTGAAAAATCCATTCGCCAGCAGATCGCCGCCGCCATCACGATCGTGGTGCAGTGCAGCCGCTTGAGCGACGGCACCCGCAAGGTGACCAGTATCTCCGAGATCACTGGAATGGAAGAGAATGTTCTCAGCATGCAGGAGATATTCAGCTTCCAAAAGAAAGGGATCGGACCCGACGGCAAGGTAATCGGAGTGTTTCAACCGACCCGTATCCGGCCCAAATTTCTCGAGCGGCTTCGCGTTGCGGGCGTCGTCCTGCCGCAGGTGCTGTTCGAGCGCGAAACGCCGGTCAATTGAGCAGGGGGCAACAAAAATGGGATTGATTATTGTTTTAGTGTTTCTGGGTGTTTTCGCGGTTGTCGCTCTATTGCTGGCCGCCCTCGGAACCCGGGCCGCTCAGCAGGCTAAGCGGGTCCACGAAACGCTCGACTCGGCCCTGGCCACAGACAGCCCGGAGGCTCGTGAACAAATCGGCAGCCTTCGCAAGGTCGATCGGCTGAGCAGCATTCCCTGGGTCAATCAAAAACTGCTGCGGTACGAACTGGCACCGCGCTTGCAGACCCTGCTTCAGCAGGCCGATCTGAATTGGACCGCCGGGACATTTCTGGCCGGCTGCGGAGTTTGCTTTGCGGCCCCGGCAGTGCTGATTTATGAGCGCTTCGATTCCGCTCTCATTGCTTTGCCAGCCGGTTTGCTGGGGGGCGCCGCACTTTTCGCCTGGGTCTTCCGCAAGCGCGCAAAGCGACTTTACCGGTTTCAAGAGGGTTTGCCGGAAGCTCTGGATTTGATGGTGAGCGCGCTCCGCGCCGGGCAAAGCTTCATCGCCGCAATGAGTTCGGTGGCTCGCGAGTGCGCCGACCCTGTAGGCTGTGAATTCAAGGCATGTTTCGAGGAGCAGAACTACGGACTTGAACTGAAGGTCGCTCTGGATAACCTGGTCAAACGCGTCCCTCTTCAGGACCTTCGCATTGTCACCACCGCGATCATGATTCAGAAGGAGACAGGGGGAAACCTTGCCGAGGTTCTCGACAAGACATCTCATGTCATCCGGGAGCGGTTTCGGCTCAAGCGGCAGGTGCGGGTCCATACAGCGCAGGGGCGTCTTACGGGGTGGATACTCACCCTTCTCCCGGTGGTGCTGGGAATCGCTTTATGTTTCGTAAACCGGGAAATGATGAGCATCTTGTGGACCAATCCCACCGGGATCAAGCTGCTCGAGTACTCTGGCTGCTCTATCGTGGTTGGCGGTTTGATCATTCGCCACATCGTCAACATGGATGTTTGAGGGGGACCTATGCAATATGCGATTTTTACATTTCTGGTCGTATTTCTGTTGATTGTGAGTGGCGGGCTGCTTCTGTTTTATCGCGAACAAATGCTTCAGCGGATCTTCGAAGCCATTAACCCCCGCCCCAAAAAGAAGTCCCTGATGAGCGCCATTCAGCAGACGGGCTTTTCGATTGGCGGCGTGGTCGAGCACTTTGAAAATGTTCTGCCGAAAAGCCAGGCCGAGGTCTCAGTGATCCTGCAGCGTCTGCAGCGCGCCGGATACCGCGGTGAATCCGCGGTAAAAATCTTCTATGGCTCGAAGGTGGTGGTTCCCCTCGTTTTGTGTCTCCTCGTGCTGGTGACCGGACTGGGGAACATCAACTTGTTTGTCTATGTTCTCGCCCTGGTTTTGGGTTTTCTGGCGCCGGATTTCTGGCTGGGAAGGCGGATTTCATCCCGCCAAAGCAAGATTCGGCGGGGCTTGCCGGATGTGCTCGATCTGCTGATCATCTGCATCGAGGCCGGACTTAGTTTGGACCAAGCGACGCTGCGCACCTCAGTGGAATTGAAAGGAGCCCAGCCGGAACTCTGCGATGAGGTGAGCCTTGTCGTGCTGGAGCAGCGAGCTGGTCGCCCCCGTGGCGAGGCCTGGAAGCATATGGCAGAACGCACGGATGTGGATTGCGTGCGCAACCTTGTTTCCATGCTGGTTCAGGCGGAGCATTTTGGAACCAGCATTGCCAAGACATTGCGCGTCCATAGCGACACGCTTAGAACTCAGCGTGTGCAGGCGGTTGAAGAGGCAGCGGCAAAAACCAGCGTCAAGCTGGTTTTTCCGCTGGTGCTGTTCATCTTTCCCTCGCTATTCGTAGTTGCCCTGGGGCCTGCATTCATTTCCATGATGGATTCGCTGAAGATGATTGGTCAACATTGAGGGAAGGAGGAATCGGAATGGATACGAACACGATCAGGATCATCGCCGCCGTACTGTTTGTCGTTGTATTGGTTGTCATAATCCAGCGCCGCCGCACGCGGACCAAGTAATTGAGCTTTCTCGGGTGGCCAGTGGCGCAGTGAAACTGGGCGAGCTTCACTGGCCAGCCCGATGATCCCGCAAGTCAGGGAGCGGCTGCTTCGGCGACCAATTCTTTTACGTCCTGCTCCAGCCGCGGGTCAATCAAGTGCCTTCCCGTGCGGTTTTCAGGCGGTGCGATGCCTCCTCTGTACTGGGTAGGAGAGTTGTGCTCTTGATCCGACGATCACGGAAAAGGGGATGTCATGATCGCTTCTGGCGGAAAAAGTTGAATTGACCAGCAGGATGCCGGGAGAATACCTGGCAAGCCGGATACTCGCCGAGGGCGGGAGGTTCCATGGAAACGCAAAAACTTTGCGCATACAACCAGACTCGCGAATGCTTCCTCGGCCTGGAGGTCTCTGCCACCGATTTATCTTACGCGGAGCTCGGGAAGCTGATCGGAAACCTGGCTCTCAAGTCAGGCGAGGGGCTCTGGATGGCGCCGTTTCGCGGAATCCCTGAGACAAAGATCAGCGCTCCGCTCGATTTGGTTTATTTAGACGAGGACTGCCGGGTCATCGAGGTGGTCGAATCGTTTCCCACCTTTCGAGTTGCGCCTTCGACGCCCCATGCGGCAAGTGTTCTGGCGCTGCCCTCCCACTCGATTTACTCGTCGCAGACGCAAGCGGATGATCAACTGGTGCTGTGCGCGGCAGAGGAGATGCAACGCCGGCTGGAGAGGTTTTCCATCTCGAGCGGTGCTGCCGGCGCGGTGCAAAGCGCCGTTCTGCTGCGGGGAAAACCGCTATGGAGCGGCGGCCCCGGCGTGGTGGAATTGGAGGACCGTTCCGGGGAGGAGCGTCTCCAATCTCCGCAGCCGTATGAGATGAGCTTGATCGAACCGGGGATGAAGGAGATCAAGCCGCCGAAGAGCTGGTTGGGGCGCTGGTGGTCTCCGGATCCGAGGAAGGCGCCTCGTGAACCGTCGCCGAACGTAGCAGCATACTATTGGACCGGCGCCGCCGCGACGGCGCACGGCATTCGGGATATCAGCTCGACAGGGCTTTACGTGATTACAGAGGAGCGTTGGTATCCGGGCACATTGATTCTGATGACATTGCAAGACACGGCCGAAGGGGAAGAAAGCGTCGAGCGTTCGATTTCTGTGCATTCCAGGGCCGTTCGCTGGGGAGACGACGGCGTCGGCCTCCAGTTTATTCCGCAAGATGTGCAGACTGAGAGCGCGCGATTCGGCCCCCAGGGGAAGGGCGTGAATCAGAAGAAGCTCGATCAATTCTTGAGGCGGCTGCGGAAATGCATCGAATAGAGCCATCGAGTATCTTCTATAACCGCATTTTTTGGTTTGGCAGAAGATCTACTTTTCAGGCGGGCATTCATATTCAAGCGAACGAGGAAGGAAACCGATGAGGATCTTCAAAGAGGAAAGTGGACAAGCGCTGCTCATCACCGCTCTTTTCACCGGGATCGTTTTTCTGGGCGTGGCTGCGATCGCGATTGATGTAGGAATGCTTTACCGCGAAAGAAGAATCGTGCAGACCGCTGCCGACGCGGGCGCCCTGGCGGCTGCGGCGGGAGAAAGCAAAGGCACGAATATCACCACGGCAGCGGACTTGGCTGCAAAACAGAATGGACTGAATGTTGTTTCTACAACTCCAACCGCAGGGCAGGCGACGGTGACCGCCGTGGATGGAATTGCCGGGAGGTCTGGCACGGCTTATGTGCAGGTGACGGTGACTGACCAGGCGCCCACATTCTTCATGGGGGCGTTTGTTTCCAAGTTCAGGCTTGTATCCGTCTCAGCCGCGGCGCAGGCCTCTTACCTGACGAGCAGCAATGGATGCCTGACCGGATTGAGTTCAACCGGCGCAGTTGTTCCCTATGCATCCGGGGCTGAAACCGATGGCTCCACTTCCATGACGTGGGGAACGACCGTGATGTCGGACGTCGCGACGGAAGGCAGCAGCAAGATTATCGCTCCCAACTGTGGAGTTGTGGCCTGCGGTCCAGCCAGCGAAGCGTCAGGCAACGGAAAAACCGCGGCGGCGATTTACGCCTGGGGATCGGGGAGCATCTCGGCAGTGTCGAACTCCGCGCCCAGCTATGGAACCGACAATAGCGGCAGCACAATCAGTGCCGCTCCGGTCATCAAGACGTGCTCGGGAGATCCGCTGGCGAGCTCGATGCCTGCGAAGCCCACGGCAGGTTCTTGCATCGATCCGTCCTGGATGTCCAGCCACAACGCGGGAGGCAGCGCCGAGACGATCTCTCCCGGAACCTATTGCAACTTCAACACCGAGAATGTCTCGACTCTTACCATGAATCCTGGCGTTTACATTGTTACGAATACGTTCAGCACCAACAGCGGATCAACGATCAAAGGGAGCGGGGTGACGATTGTCCTGGCGAACGGTGCGATTGCCAATTCCGGCAACTGTACCTACGTCGCTGGCGGCGCCACTCCGTACGGGGTGGGAAACGGCACGACGATGGACATTTCCGCGCCGACCTCTGGAACCTATGCCAACATCGCTATCTGGGATGAGAACTCCTCCGCCAGCACGCCCGACACGGTTACCTTTGGCGGCGGCGCGTCCTCGACTTTCACAGGCGCAATTTATGCTCCGAACACGAATCTTGTGCTGGGCAACGGCAGCGGCACTTCGGCGATCAGCTCGAACATCGTTGCCAATACGATCATGGTTCTGGGCGGCTCGACCATCAAGAACAACTATCTTCCAACCAGCTCCGGAGCGGCCGCAGGCGGCGTAAATCTGGCGCAGTGAGAGATGACAGCGATGATTTCGACGACGATACGGAATTGCAGGGCGAGAAAGAGATCGATGCGAGCAGCGTGGAGGGCAATCCGCGGCAATCGAGGAAGTTCGCTCGTCGAACTTGCTGTCATCATGACATTTCTCTTTCCGCCGATGCTGCTCGGAACCGTTGAATTCGGTGGCCTGGTCTATGCCTCCATCGAAGTCTCCAATGCCGCTCATGCGGGAGCCGCGTATGCCGCGCAGTCCTACAC
>Ga0255350_1000332_pt1 | contig 18154 bp, 14 predicted proteins | sample HBST25r1metaG_FD_186028 | JGI IMG/M metagenome (GOLD analysis project Ga0255350, IMG submission 186028) | Peat soil microbial communities from Stordalen Mire, Sweden - H.B.S.T-25.r1 | ecosystem: Environmental > Terrestrial > Soil > Wetlands > Peat | place: Sweden: Norrbotten County, Stordalen...
GTCCATCCGGTTTCTCCTTCGCATGTGCTTTGGTCGGCTCACGCAAGGAGTTTCTTGGATGGACTCCCGTAAATGTCAAACTGCTACTGCCACCCCGCCAGAGGCGGGGGATCTCCTCACCCTTTAGTCCCTGGTCCCTAGTCCCTGTTCCCTGGTCCCTGGTCCCTATTCCCTATTCCCTGTTTCTCCAAAAAGCTGTAGACTGCCAACTACGGCGCACGGAACGGAAGCAATGGCTGGAAAGACACAGAAACAAAAGCTCTTCAACGGCAGAGACCACTCCTGGATGCAGTTCAACCGGCGTGTGCTCGAAGAGGCCGAAGACCCCGCCAACCCGCTCCTGGAGCGGGTAAAGTTCCTCGCCATCACCGGCTCCAACCTTGACGAGTACGTCGAAGTCCGTCAGGCAGGACTCATGCAGCGCATTGAGGACGGCTACCGCGAGCCCGGCTACGACGGTCTGCGCCCCGACGAATCCCTCGCCGTCCTAACCGCCGAGATTCATGGCTTTGTGGACGCCCAGTATCGCTGCTGGAATGAGCAACTTCTGCCCGAATTGCGCAAGCAGCGCGTCCGCCTGCTGGAGTGGAAGGAGATGGACGAAAAGGCCCGCGCCTTCGCGCAAGGCTACTTTCAGCGCGAGGTTGACCCACTCCTGACGCCCATCAGTATCGACCCGGCCCATCCCTTTCCGCGCGTACTCAACAAGGCCCTCTGCCTGGCGCTCCTTCTGCGGCGCAAGCGGCGCAGTTCCGGCCCTCAGGTTCTGGGCGTCGTCACAGTGCCCCGCGCTCTGCCTCGTTTCGTCCGCCTGCCCGGCGCCGAGGGCGCATACGACTACCTGCTGCTTCAAGACCTGATCGCGCATAACCTCAGCGGCATGTACCGCGGCTACGAGGTCCTGTGCCACGCCGCTTTTCGCGTTACGCGCAACTCCAACCTCTACTTCGAAGAAGAGGAAGCGCGTTCGCTCCTAGAAACCATTCGCGTAGAACTCCACAACCGCCGCAAGGGCGACGCTGTGCGGCTGGAGATCGAGACCGGCGCTGACGAAGAAATTGTCGAAAGGCTGCGAGTTAACTTCGAGCTGGACGAGGATCAAGTTTTGCGCGGCGAAGGCCCGGTGAACCTTTCGCGGCTGATGTTCTTTTATCAGGACGTGCACCGGTCGGATCTAAAATTTCCGCCGTTCACTCCAAGGTCGTTTAAACTGAGCCGCAAGTCCGCCGACATTTTTGACGAGTTGCGCCGCCACGACATTCTCCTCCACCACCCCTACGACTCCTATGACCCGGTGGTCAGTTTCATCCAGCAGGGCGCGGAAGACGCGGCCGTGGTTTCAATGAAGCAGACCCTCTATCGCACCAGCCACGACTCACCAGTCTTTGGGGCGCTGATCGAGGCCGCGGCCACCAAGGAGACCACGCTGGTGGTCGAGTTGATGGCCCGCTTCGACGAGGCCTCCAACATCCGCTGGGCGCGCAGCATGGAAGACGCCGGCGTGCAGGTCTTCCACGGCGTCGTCGGCCTCAAAACCCACTGCAAGCTGGCCATGCTGGTGCGCCGCGACGAGGACGGCCAAACCCGCCGCTACTGCCATCTGGGCACCGGCAACTACAACCCCGACACAGCCCGCTTTTATACGGACCTGAGCATGCTTACTTCCGATCCGCAGATTACCGAGCGGGTCCACATGGTCTTCAACTACCTGACCGCCCACGCCGAAATCGACGACTACCGGCCGCTGCTGGTGGCGCCTCTCACCATGGCCGAAAGCTTCCTGGGACTCATCCGCCGCGAGAGTGAACACGCCCAGGCCGGACGCCCCGCCCACATCGTCGCCAAGATGAATGCGCTGCTCGAACCCTCGGTCATTGAGGCGCTCTACCAGGCCTCGCAAGCGGGCGTCGAGATCGACCTCATCATCCGCGGCCTCTGCACGCTGCGCCCCGGCGTCAAAGGCCTGTCAGAGAGAATCAGGGTCCGCTCCATCGTGGGCCGCTTCCTGGAGCACTCGCGCATCTTCCACTTCGCCAATGGTGGAAACGACGAAATCTACATGGGCTCGGCTGACTGGATGCCGCGCAACCTCTTCGAGCGCTGCGAGGTGGTTTTCCCGGTTCGCGACCCAGCCGCACTGGCCCGCATCCATGACGAGATTCTGCCCGCGTATCTGGCCGACACCTTCAAGGCCCGTCTGCAACAGCCCGACGGCAGCTACATCCGCGCCAGCAAGGTGCTCAAAGACCAGAAGCCTTTCGCAGCCCAGGACTTCCTCATGCAGTTGGCCGAAGGCAAGGTAGACCTGGACGCCATCCCAAAGTCCGGCGCATCGCGGCAGGCGGCGATCTCTGCCGCCAAGAGAACCAGCGCCGCCGATTGAGCGCCCGGCCACAGCACAATTTTTCAGCGGGACATCCTAGCGGCCTGGTGTCGCTAAATTATCCGCATATCTTGTTTATTATCAACCTATTGCGCGGGAGATTCTGGTTAGAATCAATCCGTTGACATTATTTTCCGGCGGAATTTGCCGGATTCTAAGCGGTTCTCAATGCGCGCGTCTTCATCTAAGTCTTTGCCGAGGAATCTCTGCCCACTTCGGCAGACCGCTTGCAGGAGAGGACCATGCCTGACGCGCGATCCTGGTTGAGCTGGGTTTTGAGGCGGAGGCGGAGCGAGAAAGACAGGTACGAGGACTGACCGCTTCCCGTGTTACGATAAACGTTAAGTATGATTCGCTCGTTTGCTGACGCACAGACCGAACAGGTGTTTAACCGACGTCATAGCCGACAGTATGCGGCATTCGAGCGGGTAGCATTCCGCAAACTGCGGCAGATTCACCGGGTTTCGAGAATGGAAGAACTTATTGTGCCTCCCGGCAACCGGCTCGAGCCGCTGAAGGGCAACCGGGAGGGCCAATGGAGTTTGCGCATCAATGATCAATGGCGAATTTGCTTCAAGTGGAGAAATGGCGATGCCTACGAAGTCGAAATCGTTGACTACCATTAAGAGAGAACGCCAAGCTGTGGAGTTGGAAGAGGGTGCCCGGATGCCCCCGCTGCACCCCGGCGAGATGCTGCGTGAGGACTTCATGAAGCCGCTGGGCATGTCGTCCAATGCGCTGGCGATTGAGCTGCGCGTGCCTGTAACGCGCATCTCTGAAATTGTGCGGGAGCGGCGCGGAATTACCGCAGATACGGCGCTCCGCCTGGCGCGCTACTTTAGTATGTCACCCGAGTTCTGGATGCGCCTGCAGATGGATTTCGATCTGGAGTCGGCGGTGGATGCCGAGGAAACAGTGATTCACGAGGGAATTCAGCCTCGCGCAACGCGCTCCGTGCCTGCGGCCGCGGAGCAGCGGGTGGTTGCTTGACCGCTCTTCGGGATCAGCATGGAGATTTTCTGATTGAGAAGTTAGCCATGAATGCGTCAGGAACGGAATAGGTTTCTGGCCGAGCAGTTTAACCAAAACAGATTCCAAAGGCGACCATGCCCACGACGAATAAAGACTATTACGGCACGCTTGGCGTGAAGAAGACAGCCACCCAGGAGGAGATTCGCAAGGCCTTCCGGAAGGCTGCGCGGCGCTATCACCCCGACGTGAACCCCGGCGACAAGCAGGCCGAGGAAAAGTTCAAGGTGATCTCCGAGGCCAACGATGTGTTGAGCGACGAGAAGAAGCGTAAGGTCTATGACCAGATGGGGTTCTACTCCGACCAGATCGACCCCGCGCAGGCCGAGGCTTATGCGCGCCAGGGCTCGGGCCGCGGCGCGCCGGTGGACTTCGACGGCTTCGACTTTTCCGGATTTCAAAGCGGTCCGGGCCAGCATCCAGGCCAGCAGTCGGGAGATGGTACGCAGTCGTGGGGCAGCTTCAAGGACATCTTTTCCGGCATGTTCTCGGGCGCGCAGCAGGGGCGGCGCCCGCGTGGCCCGCAGCCCGGCACAGACATCGAGTACCAGGCAACGGTGGATTTCTGGACGGCTATCCGCGGCGGTCTGGCGCGGCTCGAAGTGCATCGCCAGGAGGTCTGTCCCACGTGCCACGGCCAGGCGCCGAGCGGCGGCCCCACGCAGTGCCCGGAGTGCAACGGCACAGGCCAGGTGACGCAGATGGGCGGACGGATGAAGTTCAACATTCCCTGCCCGCGATGCAATGGCACCGGGCAAACAGCCAATGTCTGCGCCACCTGCCACGGCGAGGGCCTGGTCAGCCGCAGCGAAGCCGTTGAATTTCGTATCAAGGCGGGCACACGCGACGGCCAGCGCGTTCGCCTGCAAGGCAAAGGCAATGCCGGGGTGAACGGCGGCGCGCCCGGCGATCTGTTCCTTATTGTCCGCACTGGCGCGCATCCGGTCTTCACGCGTTCGGGCGACGACATTCATCTCACCGTGCCGGTAACCGTGCCCGAGGCTTCTTTGGGAGCCAAGGTGGACGTGCCCACCATCGACGGCCGTGCACACTTGAAGATTCCTCCCGGCACGCAGAGCGGGCAAAAGCTGCGCATGAGGGAGCGAGGCGTGGAGAACGCGCAGCACGCCGGACAGCGAGGCGACCAGATTGTAACCGTTGAGGTGCAGGTGCCCACGCTCTCGGATGAGCGTAGCCGGGAGATCATGCGCGAGCTGGCTAAGCTGAATAACCAGGACCCGCGCGTCGCGCTGTTTGAGAAGTTATAAGCCGCGCGGGACTCCAGAGGTGGCTGTGACGGTTCACGATCGCTGAATCGTCACAGCGGGCCGGAGCGCGGATGGAGCTATCGTCTTGATCCGCGAATCTCGATAGCGCGTGCGTATATCTCCATTAACGATGCGTAGTTTTTTGCCGCCGTGAAGCTGTTTTCATACGCGGCTCGGCAGTTCGCGCACATCCGCTCATACAGATCCCCTTCGGGAAAGCACAGTGCCGCGGAGATCAACGACTCCGCGTTCCCAGGAAAAAAGCGATAGCCTGTGACGCCTTCCTCCACCAACTCCTTCATGTTGCCAAGGTCAGCCGCCAGAACCGGCGTTCCCTTCGCGTGCGCTTCGACCACCACGTTTCCGAATGTCTCATACCATTCGGAGGGAAATACAAGGTAACGGGCCTTGGCCATCTCCTGGCTGATGATTTGGAATGGCTGCGGCCCCAAATATTCGATTCTCTTGTTCCTTTGCGCGTTACACCGAACCTCTTCCGTCAGAGGGCCATCGCCAAACATCCTGAGGCGCAGCGGGATTTTCCCGGTATTCCACGCGGCAAGCAGCGTGCGAAGCCCTTTTTCCTCCGAGATACGCCCCACGTAAATAGCGAAATCCTCTTTGGCCACTCTCTCTTCACTGAGTTCGGAGCAGGCAAAATTCGGCTTGATCACAATCTTGCCGGCAGGCACGCCGCCGCGAACGAGCAGCGAACGCTGGAACGCGGAAACTGCGATGAACAAATCCACCTTGTCCCATGTGCGCGCCAGGCGATGCAAGGCATAAGCTGCAGTCACCACCGCACTTCCGGCTCTGCTCCCGCGATAACATCCATGGATCGCCCCGCTCAGAGGAAATGCGCTGCCTACGCATTTGGTGCAGACCGCCCCATTGCGATAGAGCATGGCGTTAGAGCAGATCATCCGATAGTTGTGCAGGGTCTGAATGATGGGAATGCGCTGTGCATCCGCTTCCAGAATGATTGAAGGAGAAAGTCGCGGAAACCAGTTGTGAACGTGCAGGATTTGCGGCTTGAATTCACCGATTGCCGACCTCATTCTCCTGCGAGAGCGTGGCGAATAGGCAACCGAGGCCGCGGCGGCTAAAACTCCGCGCACTCCTCGAATCGCGTCATTGTCGTCCGTCAGCAGTTCAACCGCGTGGCCGCCGCGCCTGAGCATCTCGGTCTCGTTCCGGACTGCGGAGTCTTCTCCGCCCATCGTCTGATACCGGTTGTGGGCGATAAGTATCTTCACAGAGTCCTCTCGTGCCCGATTACAGGCATCGGGAGCCTTATGCCAATCCGCACAAGAAGAACTATAGCAGCGCGGTTGATGGTTCCCGCACGGGAGGCAGCAGAGCCGCCGGCCATGACGTGAATTTCGCTGCTTTCGCCAGCACGAGGCAAGGTGCTACGATTCGGGTAAGCTTGGTGTCAGACATCGCATGGCCGCAAAACGCAAGTCAAAAGGCGCGTACATGATCTCGGCGGTGGCCGAGATGTACGAAATCCATCCGCAAACCCTGCGTCTCTATGAGCGCGAGGGTCTGCTGAAGCCGTCGCGCACTGAAGGAAACACGCGCCTCTACACGGACGAAGATCTGGAGCGCCTCGAGTTCATCCTCAACCTCGCCCGCGACCTTGGAGTGAACATCGCCGGCATCGCCATCATCCTGCAGATGAGAGAGCGCATGGAAGAGATGAACCGCCAGATGCAGAGCTTTGTCGAGTACGTGCGCACCGAGATGCTGGCGCGCTTCTCTCAGGCCGCGCCGGGCGCCGGAGCCATGGTGCCGCTGCGCAAGCAGGCTGCCGTCACCAAAACGCCCGCAACGAGCCGCAAAGCTTAAGGCCCGCGCAATGCCCGCCTTTCAGTTAAGATAGCTTCCAGCCAAATCCTCCCATTCCCGCCCGATTTGACTCCGGGCCGTTGGTAGAGTGTATGGTGTACTGCGGGCTTAAACTGAAGCCAAATCCGGTCTCAATTGGCATCGACCAGGATGACTGTAGAATCGGGCCAGGGATCGCCTCCGACAAGGGGAATTTAGATTGATGAACGAAAACGAACCGACCTCTCTTCCAGAGAATGCCTACCGCCCGTTGAAACCCGGCGAATCTTTCCAGCCCATCATTCCCGCAGCGGTCGACGAGCCGGAGTTGACGTTTCGGTCAATCTTCTGGGGTGTGGTGCTTTGCGTGATCTTCTCTGTCGCATCAGCATATTCGGGACTGAAGGTCGGTCAGGGGATGGAAGCCGCCATCCCCATCTCCATCCTCGCCATCGGACTGGCGCGTGTCTACAAGCGGCGCACCAGCCTGCTTGAAAATGTCATCATCACCGGCATCGGCGCGGCCTCCGGCAGCGTGGTGGCCGGCGCCATTTTCACCCTGCCCGCGCTTTACATCCTTCACCTCGATCCGCATCCGGTGCAGACCATCTTCATCTGCCTGGCCGGCGGCTGCCTTGGCGTTCTCTTTTTGATACCGCTGCGCCGCTATTTCACGCGCGAGATGCACGGCCAATTGCCGTTTCCTGAAGCAACCGCCATCACCGAAGTGCTGGTTACCGGAGAAAAGGGCGGCTCGGAGGCCAAGCTGCTCCTTCAGGCAACCGCGATTGCCGCCGCTTACGACTTCTTCGTCACCACTTTTCATGTGTGGAAGGAGTATCTCGACTTCCAGTTCGTGCCGGTGATGCGCTCTCTCGCCGACAAGGGCCGCATGGTCTTCAAATTCGATGCCGTCACGTTCATTCTCGGCCTGGGCTACGTGATGGGCTTGCGCAGCGCAATGGTCTTCTGCGCCGGCAGCGTGCTGACCAGCTTCGTGCTGGTGCCGTTGATCTGGTACTTCGGCAGCCACATCAACGTCGCTGTTTATCCCTCCGCAATTCCCATTGCGCAGATGACCGCCGCGGAGATCGTGCGCAATTATGTGCGCTTCATCGGCGTGGGAGCCATCGCCACGGCAGGCATCATCGGCATCTTCAAATCGCTGCGCGTGATCGCGGGCTCCTTCGGCATCGCGCTGCGCACCTTCCGCCACGGCGAGGCCGCCGCACCGGAACGCACTGACCGCGACATCTCCATCATCTCCATTCTTCTCGGCGTCATCATCAGCTCTATCGCGGTGGCCATCTTCTTTGGACGCCTGCAGGTTTCCTGGACTGTATTGGCTCTCGGCCTGGTGCTTACGCTGATCTTCTCCTTCTTCTTCACTTCCGTAGCCGCCAACGCCATTGCCACCACTGCCAACAATCCCGCCTCCGGCATGACCATGCTCACCATCATCATCTCCGCTGTGGTGCTGCTGAACTTTGGCCTCTCGGGAGATACGGGAATGTTCTTCGTGATGGCTATCGCCGGCATGGTCTGCACCGCCTTGTGCGTCTCGGGACAATTCATCACCGACTTGAAAGCCGGTTATTGGCTCGGCTCCACGCCTGCCGCCCAGCAGAAGGTTAAGTTCATCGGCGTCATCGCCGCCGCCATCACCGCTGGATTGACCATTGTCCTGCTGGCCAAGGTCTATCAGTTCGGAGACACAGGCCCAGGGTTCCTGCCCGCGCCGCAGGCGGCCATCATGAAAGCTCTGGTAGTGGGATTCATGAGCCGCCAGCCGGTCGCCTACGTGCTCTTTGGCATCGGCGCCATCATCACAATAATCCTGGAGATGCTGGGCAAGTCTTCCATGGTCTTCGCCCTGGGAATCTACCTGCCGCTGGAGCTCACCTCGCCCGTGCTGGCCGGCGGCATCCTCTCGCATTTCATCAACAAGCGGTCCGAAAAAACCGGCGGCGAACCGGGCAGCAGAATTCGCGAGCGCGGCGTTATCCTGGCCTCTGGGCTGATGGCTGGCGGCGCGCTGGGGGGCGTCTTTGGCGCGGCCCTGCACCTCTTCCCCTGGTATAGCGCGGATCGGATCACCACTCCGTTTTATGCAAATGACGCCGTCTCTCAATCGATTTCCGCACTGCTGTTTGTTTGTCTCTGTTTCTACGTCTGGTTTCGTTCAACTGGAAAGGAAAGGGTGTAAGGGATGAATCAAGCTGAAAAGTATATCGCTGACGCGGTTTTAGGCATTGATACGCTCTGGGGCGGCGATGTGATGAACCCTTCGGGCGTGGGCCGCTTCATCGCCGACTCATGGTTTTCCGATTTTCCGCTGCCTGCCGCCTACACGCATCCGGCTGCGGCGCAACTGCGCCAGGCAGGCGGCGTATCGGTCAAGAATCGCGAGGCCGTCGAAGAGTATCTGCGAGCGGTTAACCTGCCCGCGGCCATCGCCGGAGTTCGTGAGGAAGCGAAAAAAATGGACGGCCTGCGCCAGGCTTATCTGACCGGGATGGCAAATTCGCTCGGCACCATGTGGGATCTGGCCATGGAGGTCGCAGGCAAGGGCGATGCCGTGCCTTACGCCCGCTGCGTCGAGGCGGCGACGGCCAGACAGCCGGAGCCTCTCAGCCACAGAAAAAGCGCGAACGTGTCGCCGAATTGCTGGGCCGCGCCGGCTACGCTTCGGCCAATCCCGGCGGGTTGCTCGAAGCCGTCGATGCATGGCGCCGCGAACGTGTGGCCCCCATGGCCACTGTGCGCGCTCTGAGCGCGGCCGTGATCGCGCGCTTTGATACCCTCAGCGCCAAGCACCTGTCGCCCTATCTTCCCAAGGAACTGGCGCGGGTGCCGCGTGCAAACATCGACTTCCAACCCATCAAGGACGCGTGGTTTTCTGGCTCGATGAACTATATCGGCCGCGCGCGCAACGCTGACGACTCTCCGCAATACGAAGCCAACTACGAGATCAACGCTTCCTTGCAGATTTCCTATCCGGAGTTCGAGCAGCTCGTGAGCCACGAGGTTGTTCCGGGCCACGTCACTACATTCGCTTACCTGCAAGACATGTACGTACGCGGAAAGGCCGGCTTCGAGGCCACCATTCTCACCATGAACACGCGCGCCGCCACGCTCTTCGAGGGCATCGCCAACAACGCGATCCTGATTGCGCACGGCGTCACGGAAGTGGACCAGTTGCCGGACGAAGACCTACAGATTGGCGTGCTGTTGGCCCTGTTGCAGGACGACGCCAAGAATCAGTCGTCTTATCTCACCTGGGGCGAGGGAAAACCTCAGCCGGAGGTGGCGGCCACGCTGCGGCGCGATTTCCTGGTCACGGAAGAGCGCGCGGATAAACTGTCCGGCGCATGGGGACGCCATCCGCTGCTGGGCCGGATGTATCTGCCGGCCTACCGCTGCGGCACGGAAAAGGTCGCCCAGTTGCGGCGAACCTATCCCGCCGACCGCGTGCTTCCCGCCCTCTATGGATGCAAGGGATTAGTCGATATCGACACAATCGACCAGGTGCTGAAGGGCTAGGTCTCTGACCGCTTGTCGCAGCATCAATCTGGGTGCCCCACCCTAGCCGCGTTTTTGTTTCTGCGGCTAGGGTGGGATCGCACAAATTCATGCGGCCATCGACTTAACTGCAACCGCTCGTCGAGCCGCACTCCATGCAGCGGTAGCAGCTTCCGTTGCGGGTCATGATGGAGCCGCAGACCGAGCAACTGGGCGCGTCGCCCATTACGTACATCTCGCGCATGGCGTCGGCTGCGTGATAAATGCCGCGGTCCTCCAGTTTGGGGCCGTGGCTTGGGTTCTCGGCAACGGGCGAGGCGCTCTGGGCGTCGGGAGCGATGCCGCCGCCGCCCTTATTGCCCATTCCGGAGCCGCCGAAGCCGTTGAGACGGTCCGCTACCTCCTTGGCCAGCCGGGCCATTTGGCTATTCGAAAGTTCGTTGTACTCAGGCTCCTGCTCGGCATCGGGAATCAGGCTGGGCGGAGTGGGCAGTTCCGGCGGATGAGGAGTCAGGCTGGCAAAGAGCGACAGTTGCTGGCCTGAGAGGAAGCGCAGATGCAGCCAGCGGAAGATGTAGTCCATCAGGCTCTTGGCGTAGCCTATCTGCTCGTTGCCGGTCCAGCCGGAAGGCTCGAAGCGCGTGTGGGCGAACTTCTCGCAGAGAACCTTGAGAGGCACGCCGTGCTGCAAGGCAAGCGAAATGGACGTGGCGAAGGCGTCCATCAGGCCGGAGACAGTGGAACCCTCCTTGGCCATCTTGATGAAAATCTCGCCCGGCTGCCCGCTGGGATACAGGCCGACAGTGATGTAGCCCTCGTGGCCAGCGATGGAAAACTTGTGCGTAATCGAGGCACGCTCGTCCTGCAGGCGGTGACGGACGGCGCGCGGCGGTCCGTTCAGGTCCTGCGCCGCGGACTCATCGACGGCGGCGGGCGTGGGCTGCAACACGGGCACAGCGGCTGCCTTGGCAATCTCGTCCAACGCACCCTGGAAGGCAGCGGCGGCGGCGATCACCGGCTTGGCCGAGACCTCAATTGTTTCGCCAATGCCGTTTTCCAAAGCCTTTAGATCGGTCTCTTCGGCGGGCTCGCCGATCGCCAACTGGGCCAGCACGCGCGCGCCGGCCGCGTCCAGCGGTGAAGGCTCGCGCTTGGCGTCCAAGCTGGTATTCAGCGGTTGGGTTCCCTTCGAGCCGTCGCGGTAGATGGCCACGGCCTTGATGCCCTGGCGCCAGCTCTCGGCGTAGGCCTCGGCGACATCCTCGACGGTGGCTTCCTGGGGCAGGTTGACGGTCTTCGAGATCGCTCCCGAAAGGAACGGCTGCGCGGCGGCCATCATCTTGATGTGCCCCATGTATTGAATCGACCGAGTTCCCTTGGCGGGCTTGAAACTGCAATCGAAGACGGCCAAATGCTCGGACTTGACCCCCGGCGCGCCTTCGATGGTTCCAGTAGCGTCGATGTAGCTGACGATGCCGTGCACCTCGTCGGCGGAATAGCCCAGCTTGAAGAGGGCTTCCGGAACCGTGTTGTTGACGATTTTGATCATGCCGCCGCCCACCAGCTTCTTGTACTTGACCAAGGCCAGATCGGGTTCAATGCCCGTGGTGTCGCAATCCATCATGAAGCCGATGGTGCCCGTGGGCGCCAGAACCGTGGTCTGCGAGTTGCGATAGCCGTAGCGCTCGCCATAACCCAGCGCCATGTCCCAGCACTCGCGGCTGGCGTCGATCAGGGCGTCGAGCTGCGGCACATTGAAGGGCTCGCCGCTCTGGCGCGATCTGCCGATATTATTCACCTCGGCGCGGTGCATGCGGATCACGTCGAGGAATGGCTCACGGTTGACGTAGAACCCCGGGCAGGCTCCGCCCTGGCGCTCGACCGACGCGGTCAGCGAGGTCGCTGAGGCGATGGGAGGGCAGTTGGCGGCCACAAGAGCCGATTGCATGTAAGCCTGGCCGCAAAGGATTGCGATCAAAGCAGCAGCCAGGTCGCGTCCGCCGTTTGAGTCGTACGGCAGCCCAAAGGCCATCAGCAGCGCGCCCAGGTTGGCGTAGCCCAGCCCCAGCGGCCGGTAGTCGTGGGAGTTGCGGGCGATGGCCTCGGTGGGATAACCGGAGTAGTCCACCAGGATCTCCATCGCCGTGATGACCACGGAAATCGAGTGCCGGAAAGCCGGAATATCAAAGACGCCCGATGGCGTTACGTACTTCATCAGGTTGAAACTCGCCAGATTGCAGGCTGAGTTGTCCAGGAACATATACTCCGAGCAAGGATTCGACGCATTGATGCGCGCGGTGTTCTTGCAGGTATGCCAGCGGTTGATGGTGGTGTCATACTGCATACCGGGATCGCCGCACAGCCAGGTGGCCTCGGCAATCTTGCGCATGATGTCGCGCGCCTTGTAAGTCGCCGCCGGCTCGTGGCCCTTCACCGTGTACGTGGTAAAGTCGCCGTCGTTCTCATAGGCGCGCATGAATTCGTCGCTCACGCGCACGGAGTTGTTGGCGTTTTGGAAGAAGATGGACGAATAGGCCTCTGAATCCGGCCCCGAACCGTCATAACCGGCCTTGATCAAGCTGAAGGCCTTGGCCTCTTCTTTCGCCTTGCACTCGATGAAATCCATGATGTCTGGATGGTCGGCGTTCAGAATCACCATCTTGGCCGCGCGGCGCGTTTTGCCGCCCGACTTGATGACCCCGGCAAAGGCGTCAAAGCCCCGCATGAAGCTCAGCGGACCCGACGCCACGCCGCCGCCCGACAGGTTCTCCATCGAGCCGCGGATCGACGACAGGTTGGTTCCGGTGCCCGAACCCCACTTGAACAGCATCCCCTCGGTCTTGGCCAGGCTGAGAATCGAGTCCAGCGAGTCGTCCACCGAGTTGATGAAGCAGGCAGAGCACTGGGGATTGTGGTAGCCGGAGGCGGAATACTTCACGCCGCCGGTTGACGGGTCCCAATGCCAGTTCTGGCCGTCCGCATCCGGCTCCAGGCGGTCACAGCCCACGTTGAACCACACCGGCGAGTTGAAGGCCACTTTCTGGGTCAGCAGCATATGCGCCAGCTCGTCGTGGAAGATGGCCGCATCCTCGGGAGTGGCAAAGTAGCCGCCGGTCGCGCCCCAGTCGCGGATTGCCTCGGCGACCCGGCCAACCAACTGCCGCACGCCTGTCTCCCGCTCGGGAGTGTCCAACTGACCATGCAGATACTTCGAGGCCACGATATTCGTCGCCGTCATCGACCAGTCGGCCGGTACATCCACGTTCTTCTGCTCGAAGATGATGTTGCCCTTGCTGTCGGTAATCGACGCGGTCCGCTGCTCCCACTGGAGCTCGTCATAGGGCGAAAGGCCCTCGGTGGTAAAGCGGCGGGTAAAGATCAGTCCCCGCTGGGTGTTAGGTGTCTGCAAGGAAGCGGCAGAAGACTGAATCTGGACCTCATTCATAGAACCCTCTCAATCAAATCGTTAGATGAATTTCGTGCCCCGTCCGGCGCTACGCAGCCAGGAGGGGGTCATGGAAAATCTCGGTCAAAGAACATGAAACAGGGAATGGGAAAAGTACCGCGAGTTCTCTGCTTTCAGAGGCCTCTCGGTGGAACATTCGCACCGGAGTTCGTCAAAATCCGTTTAAGGCCGCAGATGAAAAAGTACCGCTGTCCGTGGTGGATGTCAACAACAAACCACAATATCTTGTATTTTGTTCCCGTTTAAGGCATCCACTTCCCAAACAAAGGGGATTGCCTGTGGAAAGCTCCAGAAAGCCTTGCAAGGCGCGGGGTTGTGGCTGCCAAATCTGCCGCGATTCCGGCGCAGCTCTTCCATCCCTCTCAAGTTCAAGCCTAGCCCCAACCGCGCCCGGCGACAAGGCACAGAAATGGTGCACTTCGGCGCTCCGCCTGTGGGAGTTGTGGAGATTCGGGACGAATTGTCGAACCACGAAGCCCTTTTAGCAGAGGAGTCGATTGATTGGCTGCCAAACTACGGCGTAGACTTGCCAGCATGAAACAGTTCATGGGGATTCTTTTGTTTATCGCCGTTTGCGTTGGCGTGGGAAACTCGCAGGAATCCTCCGCTGGGTCGCAGCCTGTCTTCGTGATCCACGGCCCTACCATCGTGGCTTTTTTCGCACTCGCGACTGAGAAGGGCAAGGAAAACGACCCCAATGTCAACGAGGTGCTCAGCGACTTTCAGCTTTACTACAGCCAGGCAAGCGCGCCACTACAAAAGGCGGGAATTGATTTCCCCGATACAAATAGCCGCTCTTTCAGGATTTGCATTGGAAAGAAGGTCCGCGGATACCGGATGAGCAAGATTGGTGTCGGATATTTCTTCATCGCTCCAGGCAAGGAACCACACGTCGAATACGGCATAATGACTGATGCTGATCTCTTGGATGCAGCGCGAAAGTACTTTGGCATTGCAATTCGCTAAGCGACGTAGATTTTCGCATCAGAAGAATCCTCAGAACGAACCGCGCAAACCATCACTCCTCAAAGCGAGACTTGGCCGGAACCATCTGCTGGTGCAGAACACGCACAATCAGCACGTTGTCCAGTTCGGAAAGGTAGAACACAACATGCTTGCCGTGCTCAAACCGGCGCAACCCCGGATGAATTGAATCGCACGTTCGGCCGAGCGATGGATGTTCACTAAGAAACCCGAAACAATCCTAGAGGCCCTGTCTGTACCGCATTGTTTGGGCCTTTCCCCATGTCTTCATCGTATAGCGAATGATGGACTTAAGATCTTCTACGGCAAGTCTTTCTAGGCGATACGCCGGCACTCTTCCTTCCCAGCCTCCAGTTCTTCTATGTAAGCGTCGAGCCGTTCAAATACGCCGGGCTCGGCATCTCCACTCGCGAGGCCCTCGGCAATCGCCGCCCTCAGCACAGCCATCTTCTCCTCAAACTCCCGCTCTTCCTTCTCCAGCAAGCGCAAGGCGGTCCGCATCACCTCGCTGGCGTTGGCGAACTCTCCAGATTCGACCTTGGCGGTAATGAACTGATCCAGCTTTTCAGGCAGGCTCACATTGCGGGTCGGCATGGGGCACCTCAGCCTGAGTATAGGTTTTTTGGCCAACTTTGCCAAACCTCGAACATCGCTGATTCCCACACGCCAAACGGCCCCACGCAATCTCGCGTGGGGCCGCTGGGTGTTTCGGTTCTGTGCCCCGTTAAGAGCGGGCGGGATTCAAACTGCTATCAGTTGTTTTCCTTGGTTTCAATCCTCATGCCATAGAACGATTTATGCACGAAGAACGCCGACACCAGGAAGAATGCAACAGCCAGGATATGGGTGAGCATTGCGTTTTCCTTGGTCAGTGTCACAGCAAGCTCGACGGCCAGCAATCCGAACAAGGTTGTGAACTTGATGATCGGGTTCATAGCCACGGACGAGGTGTCTTTGAACGGGTCGCCAACGGTGTCTCCGATCACGGTTGCGTCGTGCAAAGGCGTCCCCTTCTGCTTCAGGTCAACCTCGACTACCTTCTTCGCGTTGTCCCATGCGCCGCCGGCATTGGCCATGAAGATCGCCTGATACAGGCCGAAGATGGCAATCGAGAACAGGTAGCCGATAAACAAGAACGGCTCCATGAACGCGAAGGAGAGCGTTGCGAAGAAGACGGCCAGGAAGATATTGAACATACCCTTCTGCGCGTACTTGGTGCAGATCTCAACCACCTTCTTGCTGTCCGTAACCGAGGCCATCTCGGCGCCATCCAGCTTGATGTTGGCCTTGATGAACTCCACGGCGCGGTATGCGCCGGTGGTGACCGCCTGCATGGAAGCGCCGGCGAACCAGAAGATCACCGCGCCACCGCAGATCAACCCCAGCATGAAGGGCGCGTGCAGCAGGGAGAGCTTGTTTACGTCCTGCGTCAGACCGTGGGTCAAGGCCATGATGATCGAGAAGGTCATCGTGGTTGCGCCCACAACGGCGGTGCCGATCAGCACCGGCTTTGCTGAAGCTTTGAACGTATTGCCGGCTCCATCATTGGCTTCGAGCAGGTATTTGGCGCGCTCGAACTTGGGGTCGATGCCGAAGTCCTTCTTCAACTCAGCTTCGATGCCGGGAATCGTCTCGATCAGCGACAGCTCATAAACAGATTGAGCATTGTCGGTAACCGGGCCGTAGGAATCCACGGCAATCGTAACCGGGCCCATGCCCAGGAAGCCGAAGGCTACCAGACCAAAGGCGAAGACGGCAGGCGCCAGCATCAAGGCATCCATCGACGGCCCAGTGCTGAAGAAATAGCCCAATCCCATCAGCGCAACCATGCTCAGTCCGAGCCAGTAGGCCGAGAAATTGCCGGCCACGAGTCCCGACAGAATTCCCAGAGAAGCGCCGCCTTCCTTGGCGGAGGTGACGACTTCCTGAACGTGAGCCGAGTTGGTTGAAGTGAAGACCTTGACCAATTCCGGAATAACTGCGCCCGCCAAAGTTCCGCAGGAGATGATCGAAGCCAGCTTCCACCAGAGCGATCCGTCGCCGAGTGTGGGGATCATCAAGTACGAGACGATAAAGGTCAGGACGATGGAAAGAATGGAGGTGATCCAGACCAGCCAGGTCAACGGCGTCTCAAAGTCCATTTCGTCGGCATTCGCGTACTTCGCCTTGGAGATCAAGCCATTGAGGAAGTAGGCTCCCGAACTGGATACCAGCATGGCCACGCGCATGACGAAGATCCAAACCAGCAGTTGCACTTGCGTCTGGGGATCGCGAACCGCCAGCAAGATAAAGGTGATCAAGGCCACGCCGGTTACGCCGTAGGTCTCGAAGCCGTCAGCCGAGGGTCCAACTGAATCGCCCGCGTTGTCGCCCGTGCAGTCGGCGATGACGCCGGGGTTGCGGGCATCGTCTTCCTTGATCTTGAAGACGATCTTCATCAGGTCGGCGCCAATGTCGGCGATTTTGGTGAAGATGCCGCCTGCAATACGCAGAGCAGCCGCGCCCAGCGACTCGCCGATGGCGAAGCCGATGAAGCAGGGACCCGCGTAATTGGCCGGGATGAACAAAAGGATAGCGAGCATGATGAGCAGCTCGACGGAGATCAGCAACATGCCGATGCTCATGCCGGCCTTCAGCGGAATCTCAGAGATGCCATACGGTTTGCCGCGCAATCCCGCGAATGCCGTCCGTGAGTTCGCAAATGTGTTGACGCGAATTCCGAACCACGCCACGCCGTAGCTGCCCGCAATGCCGACCAGGCTGAACCCCAGGATGATGGGCAGAGTAACAGCGACATTTCCCACCGGCGCAAGCCAGCCGAAGTACAGGGAGATGACTACCGCGATGAATGCCCAGAGCAGAAGAATAAACTTGCCCTGCGTGATCAGATAGGTCTTGCAGGTCTCGTAAATCAGTTCGGAGATATCGCGCATCGACTTGTGAACCGGCAGGTTCTTCAACTGCACATAGATCACCAGGCCGAACAACAGGCCGGCGGCGCAGAAGAGCAATCCGATGGACAGAAGGTTATGTCCGTTCAAGCCGAAAAAGTTCGCGAAACTCACGCTCGTCAAATCCGGCAGCGTCAGGCTGGCTTCGCCTCCGCCAGCGGGTTCCTGCGCGCCGGCGAATGCCGGAAGCAACAGCAGGCCGAGCAGTGCAGCCACGGGCTTGTATTGGCGCTTCAGACATGTCTTGGCGCGTGCAAAAGTGAAAGCCGCAACGAGCGAGAACGCGCTCGCGGCTAGAAGAAAGTACACCCAATACTGTGCAGTCACAAATCCTCCCAAGCTGAAGTTCTGGTGGTTTACCACGAACATTCCGGGAAAAACGCGACGAAAATTTCCCGGGAAAAGGGTCTTCCGAAGGTTATCACCCGCATGAAACACTGTCGAGTGATTGCAATCACAGCGGGTAGCAGGGTCTCCCGTGAGCGGATTTGCGGTCTGTAAGGGGTCCACTGAGGGGCGTTAAGTCGATTCCATAATTGCTTCGCGCGGGAACCTCAAGCAATACAAGTGTTTTCCTGGCCGTTGCGGATGCCGCGCCCGGTTTGCAGAAGATTAACCCCCGCCGGCGCACAATGCTAATTGGAGATTCGAGATGGGTGGGATAGCGCACACAGCCAATTTGTCGAATGAGGCGCAGAGTGTGAACTGCAAAGCCCCACCC